>ERZ795051.238-NODE-238-length-86920-cov-11.894192_pt1 | contig 86920 bp, 33 predicted proteins | sample MGYA00375135_ERZ795051 | MGnify/ENA primary metagenome ERZ795051 (study PRJEB30180, sample SAMN05720222) | activated sludge metagenome | isolation source: Anaerobic digester | place: Japan | collected 2015-05-26 ... | reverse complement strand
GGGGCCGGGGGTGAGTTAGATACTGTTTCCAAAAAATCCTCTCTACGGGACTTGAGGGGTATTGATTTTTTGTTTTATGAAACAATCTAAAAATCCGGAAACGCCATTAGCTCCCCTCTCTTTTTGAAAGAGAGGGGCCGGGGGTGAGTTTATCATACCATAACCTTTGCAAGGCAAGAAGACTTGTAAAAAATTGAATATTAATGACTTAATGGATTTCACAACTGTCTAATAAGTGATTGTTATCTCCTGTCCTTCATAAGCGTCAAAAACTAAAAACCAGGATTTTTCATTTTGCATGAGTTTTTTACTTCCGTATTTCACTTTGACCTGCTTTGGCTCCTGGTGGAGAACAAGAGTAAATCCTTCTATTTTTCTGATTTGATTTTGTTTAAACGTTACTGAGCAGCCTTTCTGATTCCCTTTAACAAAAACCTGAATGTTTTCAATGGCATTCCGGTATTCTGTCATTTTTGAAGGGCTTGTTGCCCAGCCTTTTTCATCAGATACCTTTTTAAAAAGGATTTCCGGAACCGACAAAAGAGTGTCATTGTAAGCTGTGTAGGCAGGATGTCCGATCCAGGTCATTTGTCCCTTGTATTTTTTAACATAAATGCTTAGATAATCAAGCAAATACTGTCTGTAAAGCGAGGCAGCCTGAAGTAATTCACGACCTTGTATATTCCTGTTGTTTTCAATAAGATCGAGAAAATAGTAGTCATCGTGATAGGTGGGGCTTATTTCCATGATTCGGGAAGTTTTGAAATATCCGTTCATGGAAACAGGTAAATGATAAGGGAACAAACAACCAGAAAACAGGTCGGGATGATAGCCGAGGCTCGATTCCCACTGATAACCGAGCTCGTCAAGAGACAGCAGTCCGTTAGCTGAGGTGGTGGTAAAAGGAAAGCGAAAACCTTTGAAAGGAAGATGAAAACGGGACTCATTAGCGACCATGTCTGACCATGCCTCAAGATAAGATTTATCTCTGAAATTCAAACGTTTATAACCAGATGAGGCCAGTTCAGCGCGGTAATCTTTCAGCAACTGAAGGTTCTCCTCAGTTATTTTACCGGTCAGGGTAACTGTTACAGGAATTTTAAAATCACGGCAAAGCCTGAGTAAGCTTTCGAGTTGTTTTTTACTTCCGTAAGGTTGAATGGTGGCACAAAAAGCATAGGGAGAGGCATCCGGCCATGGATGTATTTCAATCCTGGCGGTTTTGTTCCGGTAATAATCATCCAGCACATATTCGTAAAACTGTTCAATGGCAGCCATGTCCCAGAATCCACCCTGATTGGTAACATGCAAATAATAGGAAGATGGAAACAGAATGGCTGAACCATTTTCATAACTGTTTTGAATAAAAGCAGGGAAATGAACATCATGCTGTCTCCATTCTGCAAATATTTTCAGTTTTTTTGAAAGGATAGAATCCGCCACCAACACCCAGGTATCTGTTTTGAGTGTGTCAGTGTTAAGTTCAGGTAATTTACCGGACGACTGAACCAGGCTAAATCCATTGATGTTTTGTTCGGATAAAATGACTCCAAAACAATTGCTTAAAGGCCAGTTCTGAGGTTGTAGCCGGCCATAAAGGCTGATGCGGTCGCTGCCTTCCTCATTATTTCTGCCTATGTTGTCGCCTGCAATCAGATAACCACCGTTTTTCACCCATTTTTCGATATTTTTCAGCTCGTCATCCGACATAAAGGTCAGGGAATATTCCCTGTCGGCATCATGATAACCGGCTGCTGATGAAAGAATAAGAATGTCGTATTGAGCAAGTAAGTCAGGATTAGTCAAAATTTTTCTGTCGGTATTGACCATCACGGCTCCGTGGGAATTGAAAAAATGAGACGCTACCTGAACGCCCGCAGGCAATGTGCCGTTTTGTAAAGAGTTTCCGGTGGTTACAAAAACTATTCTCGGGATACGGTAATGATAGGCTTCCGTGTTCCTGTCATTTTTATGGCAGGAAGAAAAGAGGAGTATCGCAGTTAGTAAAATTAAAAATGTTCTTGTTTTCATGGCTCCATGATTTCAATGGTTACTTCCTTTCCGGGAAAACAAAAGAGCATTGCTTCGCCACCATGCAGATTGTAAATGCCGTCACTGGCTGATCCGCTGACTTTGATAATTTTTGCTTTCGAACGGTATTTGACTGCCAGAGGGAGGTATTTATCAGGTACATTGTCGGGCACTACACAATTTACAAAAATCAGATTATTGAAATTTTTGGTTTTTATCGTGCATTGACGATAGCAGTTTTGATAGACCAGCAGTTTTTCAGGAGTGGTAATCCAGTATTTGTTGTTTCTGAAAAGGCGTATCAACCGGTGGAGTTGCTCTTCGGTTACAGTTCTCTGATTTCTGACCATTTCAGGGTTTTTGACAATTTTGTCAATGTAGAAATTATACCAGCCTTTTTCAGCGTTTAAAAGTGAATCTATCAGTTGATAATCTGAAGTTTGTTTAAAAAGCCTGAACCCGTTTTGATGTGAACGGTAATATGCATCTGTTTGGCTCATCGCTATCTGAATATCCTGAAAATCAGTAGGTTTGCTTTTGAATGGGAAGTTGTCGGACAGAAGCACTGACGTACATTTTTTTCCTGTCCATTCATCAACAGCAATCATTTTGGTCTTTAAGGCCTGCACAAAATTTTCACTTTGATTTTCAGGCAGTTTAAAGATAAAATCACCTCCGGCTGAATCAATGGAAGCAGCAAGCGCTCTGTTGATATTGAACAGCAGATTTTTTTCATTTGATTGGGGAAGCTCCGAAATAATGAATGAAGCCTGTATGTCATACGTCAGCAAGGAAGGCAAGACTATTTCACGGATGGATTTTTCGGTAACATTAAATACAAGGCTGATGGCTCCCTGATAATCTCCCGGGTATGGCAAAAGGGTAAAATTCTCGTCTGTGGGTTCGGAATCTGTGTTTTGAGGAACTTTTTTTAATCGGGCAAATTCTTTTTTAAGGCTGTAATAAACTGGTTTTAAACGCATTTTGTAGGGAGGGTCAATCCAGCTATCCCATGTATAAAAATAAGTTCCTGATTCCGGAATTTTTTTAACCAGTTGGTCATTCTTGTCGGTTATAAAAAACTGAATATGAAAGCCATCTGTAATGCTGTAATCCATTTCGCGTGTTTTGGGATTGTTGTCGAGAACAGCATGGATGGAAGGATCGGTAACATTCAGCATTTGCCAGGTAAAACGAAGTTCCAGTATTTTTTTGCTGTTGTCCCAATACCAGTCGGCATTGGATGATGCCGGGGAGGATGAAATCCCGTAAGTCAGTTTGCCGCGGTTATGTTTGATCTCCGGGAATTTCTCTCCGGTAACAGATTCCCTTTTCCTGTTGGCCAGCAACCACTGGCTCACAAATTTCCCGTTGTTGTTATTAACCGAATGATAGGGGGGAACAATCTGCTCTCCCCTGTCGGTGAAAACGGTATAATAATCATCCACAAAAAGTTCAGCGTTTCCGGTATTTTGAAATTCTGCCAGAAACTCTATACCATGTTCATTTTCATCTTCCAGAAAGCGGAGTTTATGTTCGCCTTTTAATTTGTCGTAAGTATCAAAAGCAATGTATAGATTATGCTTTTTGAAATCAAAATCAGGCAGTTGTGCAAGAATATAAAAATAAGCCGGATCGGCTGAAAAGTTTACCTGAATATCTTTCCCTGTTTTCAGCTCAGTCCAGTCTTTGCCATTGGCATCAATAGTCTTTTTGATGCTTTCGCAGGCCACAATGCCGTAATTTTGTTCCGGGTTTTCGAGATTGTGCCATAATCTTCTGTTTTCAGCCGGCTCTTCAAAATCCATCACCAGCCAGTTGTGCTTAAACCATTCGTCTATCCATTCGAAATAAACAGCACCTGCGCATCTGGTATTAAAAATATCGCGGGTCAACACTTCTGAAAGAACAGCCTGTTCCATTTCGCTATGCCCACCCTGGTCGAATCCCAGCGGAGTATAATGACTGTTACCCCTGCTCGATGGCAGCCCATATTCTGAAATGAGTAATGGAATACCCTTGCAATGCTCTTTCAGGTCGAGCAGGTAAAAATAAAAATTGTCCTTTTTCCCATCTGGTTTGATTGGATGACTGTATTTGGCTTCGTTACAGATAAAATCAGGGTAGTAGGGATAAACATGATAGCTGGCAAAAAAACCGGCTAAATAATTTGTAGTTTTATGAAAATGAGTAAAATCAAGACTTTTCAGGTCATTGTCATATTCCCTGACATATTCCGCTTCGATATATTCAGAGGAATGAAACATGGGATCCAGCGGCAGCCAGTTGACAAAAGAAACAGGTCTTTGAGTCTGAAAGGTCTGGGTTTCGTATTGTATGGCAAAGTCCATCATTTCTCCCAGCCACACCTCCATGGCATTTCCCTGATGAACATTGATAAAATTACCTCTGAATTCCGTTTTTTTCATCAGTCTGTTGGTTTTTTCCACTGCATCGGGTTCCCATTCCCTGCCCAGCAGAATACCGGCTACGTATTGTGAAATATCCGTCTGATATACCCCTGAAGCATGGCCGGGTTTTTCTGCCACCACAGCCTTACCATGAATCAGATTGATGACTTTGATGATTTCTTCCTGAAAATTTCTCACAAACTCCACATTGTAAAAATTTCCCTCTGCAGGAAGTTCTGTCCATACTCCCTGGAATAAATATAGTTTTTTTGAAAAATAACGCTGATTATGAACAGCCAGTGCACGGTAAAATTCCGGTGGCAGAACTGTATAAACCCTGATTACATTGGCATTCATTTCTCCTATCAATCTGAACCATTCGAGGTATTGTTCAAAGCTCAGTGAAAATTCTGTCGGGAATTTTCCCGGGACAGCCGTCCCGATATTGACCCCTTTGAAAAATATTTTTTCCCATTGGTTATCTGATTTAAGAACTTCAAAATAATCCCCGTCAGCTTTAAAGGAATAAGTACTTTTTAGAGAAATGCCGGCAATTTCTTCAGCAGGCAAGGGGTTAAACAATGGTTTTGATTTATCCGTTACCTCAACCAGCTTTATTTTTTCCGAACGTATGTTTTCTTCTATTTTCATCATACTCCTGACTGTCAGTGCCAACAGGACGATTAAAATGGCAATAATCAGATATTTGGCTTTCATTAGAAATAAATGATGAGGTTTCCGAAAATTACCCTGTTTTTGTAATATGGATTGATAAATCCGCTGTATCCGGCAGAAATACTCAGGGATTTAAAATTATACCCTGTTTCTGTTTCCCAGTTAATATTGTCCACATTCAATGTTTTTGCTACGATACTTCCCGGATTCTGAACTGATTCTTCATAATAAAGTTCCCTGCCGATATTATAATTTCCTGCAGCATAAAAATAAAGTTTTTCATGGAAGAAAGCCTGATAAAAACCTGTGGAAATGCCTGTCAGTTTCCGGCCTTTTGGTGTGTAGTAAAGCGGAGAGCTATAGGTGAAATCCATAAAAGAATAGTTCAGTCCGACTGAAAGGGATGGATTATTCAAAATCCTGTATCTGGCAGAAAATGCATACGTATAGTAAGGGTTAACATCCGGTTCATATTTCTGGTGTTCAAAGTCGGCAATTTCATTCTTCCGGATGATGCCATACCTGAATGAAGCATTGAAAGTCAATTTGTTATAAATAGCCGATAGGTTATTTGCAAAATAATCCTGTCCTACCTGATTCCAGTAGTAAAAGTAGTCGTAGGCAGCAGCAGTGGTATTGTAAAATTTAAGGGTTTTGATTCGCCAGATGGCAGTATAATAAGCTCCGTAAGAAGAAAAAATTTTATCAGAACCGGAATAGCCGGCATATACAGTCAGCCTGTTTTTCTCTCCCATGAAGGTTCCTGTAATTCTGAAATTGGTAAAAATACGCTGGGTATCATTGTTTTGCCATTCATAGTGTTTATCGGAAATATCGAGCAGGACAGCTAATGACAGGTTAAAATAATCGGTGATGCGTTTGGTTGAGCTGACAGTAGAGACGAGGGCATTAATCTGATAAGATTCTTCTGCTTCCATGACAGATCGCATGGCTGTGTTGCAGATAAATGCTGTTTCCTTTTTGAGGTTATGATAAATTCTTTCATTTTCAGTATTACCCGGGTCAAGTGCAATGGCATGTTGATAATAAGACAAAGCCTGATAAGGTTTGTTTTGCCAGTAATACATTTTTCCGGCACCGGCCCATGCTTCCGCAAGAGTCTGATCGATCCCGATGGCTTGCTTGTAAATTAAAATGGCTGAATCCAGTTTCCCTTGATATATCAGGGTTTTTGCACGCTCAAGATAAAAGGGGAGAAACGCATCAGTTGGTTTTAATGCAAGATCGTAATAATAACCCGATTTTTGAAAATCCCCTTTTCTGAAACAGATTTTGGCAAAACCCAGCAAGGCTTCCCCATCGCTGTTATCTGATTTATAAATCTCACCATAATGAAAAAAGGCTTTTTCAAAGTCTTCTTTATTCAGGTATAAACGGGCAAGTGCCAGATGGGCATCATAATCAAATCCATTGATTTCTAACACTTTGGAATAGTAATAAATGGAAGAATCAGGTTTTGCATTGATTCGGGCAAGATAACCCAGATAACGGTAGTGTTCAGCTCCCGGAGACTGGCAAAATGTTGATATTGCTAAGAGCATTAAACTAAATGAAAGCAGTAAACGCATAATATGAGTTTTAACATCAGACACGTTTTATTCCTTTTCTTTCGAATTTATTCCAGGAACTTTTTTTCAAAGCAAAATTAACAAGCCCGTGAAGTTGAGCAAATGATCTGAAAAACGAATAACTGAAGTCGGACATAATACTACTGAGAATCAATAATAACCATTCCCGGAAACTTCTGTACCTGAGGGCTGAACGGTTGGCTTCGTCCTGCCGGTAACTCCAGTATTCGGTAATCACTGTCATACTGCTGGTAATAATGGCTGTGATTAAAGTTGTACCGATAATCAGCATGATGACCCACGATAGGTTAATCAGTCCGGTAACAGAAGCAGGGATAATGAAAAGGACGGTAACAACTTTCATCAAAGGCGACATCAGTTCAAAGAAAAAATAATAAGGCATGGCAAACATTCCGGTGGCTTTATACGAAGGCTCAAACAACATTTTTAAATGAAAAAAAAGTGATTCTGCCAGTCCTGTGTGCCACCTGACGCGTTGCTTGTAAAGGTTTCTGCCATTATCAGGAACTTCAGTCCAGCATACCGGCTGAGGCAGGAAAACCGCTTTTGCTTTCTGCCTGTTTTCATGTTTAAACCTCCAGAGCCTGACCACCACCTCCATATCTTCACACAATGTTTTTTTATGTTTTCCGATGGTTTGAACCAGATATGGGTGGTCGTTTTTCTGCGAAAGGTATCCTCCGGCAGCCAGCAAATCACTTTTTCTGAATACGGAAAATGCTCCGGACATCACCAGCAAAGCATTCATTTTACCCAGCCCGATACGGGAAATAAGGAAAGACTTGATGTATTCCGTAATTTGCCACAAAACCCATAAATTGGAAGGCATTTTCAGGCTTTTAACCCTATTGTTTTCAATGACCACACCATTGGCAGCCGCCAGTTGCCCTCCGGCCACAAATGTTTCTTCCCGTTGCTCAAATTGTTTCATGACATGATGCAGGGCATTTTTGTCGAGTATCGAATCAGCATCAATCGTACAGATGAAATCTTTCACCGAATAATTGATCCCTGCATTTATGGCATCTGCTTTTCCTCCGTTTTCTTTGTCAATGAATTTCAGGTTTGTGCCTTCTTTCAGGTAAAGTTGCCTTATTTCTGAAGTTTTGATAAAATCTGTTCCTGATAATATTTCCTGATTTTGAGGCTGATAAGTTTCGAGCAAGATTTCCATGGTCCGGTCAGATGAACCATCATTTACCACAATGATTTCATAATCAGGATAGTCAAGATTTCTCAACATTTCTATACAGTTCACAATACTGACTTCTTCGTTATAGGCAGGAACAATAATGCTGACAGATAATTCAGGAATATTTTCTCTTTCTGACTTCCTTTTTTTCGAAGAAGAAATGCTTATGATAAAAATCAGATAAAGCAAAATATCAATGGCAAAATAGCTAAGGTAGTAAATGATTAAAAGCTTCTCAATGATGCGTAAAATATACAAATTCAGCTGTTTTATGAAATGTCAAAGGTATGTTAAATTCAGTCTCAGATTCTAAGAGGATTACGTAATTTAATTAAATGATTTGAATGATCAGCCACCGGTGAACAGGCAGACAGGTTCGAAATTTTAACTCCTCCTCCCATTCACTGTTTTTCAAAATCAATTTGGTATAAGATGTTATTCTTATCTTAATTTTGCAGCAAATAACAGTAGCAGGATGAAAGTAAAAGAAATCATTAAAATCCTTGAGGATTGGGCACCGCTCCATTATCAGGAAGATTACGACAACAGCGGTTTGCAGGTCGGCAATCCAGATATGGAGGTTACTGGTATTTCTATCTGTCTCGACATAACGGATGAAATACTGGAAGATGCCATTCAAAGCAATTATAACCTGATAATCAGTCATCATCCGTTGATTTTCAGAGGATTAAAAAAGATAAACTATTTGATGCCTGAAAACAATGTTTTGATTAAGGCCATCAAACATGATATTTGTATTTACAGTTGCCATACGAACCTTGACAATATCAGGAGCGGAGTAAATAAGAAATTAGCCGGCATGTTTGAGCTTGAAGACATTGAAATACTTCGTCCCTTCAGCGGAAAACTTTTTAAAATTACTGTTTTTTGTCCCGATATCAGGCTTTCAGATGGAAGTTACGTCCCTGAAAATGTGAGAAATGCCATGTTTGAGGCCGGAGCAGGAAAAATCGGGGAATACGATAGTTGTTCATTCAATGTCGAAGGTACGGGTACTTTCAAACCGCTGGAAACGGCCAATCCGTTTATCGGAAAAACGGGAATAACTGAATATCAGAAGGAAATAAGAGTGGAAACCATTGTCCCGATTCATCAGTTGAACAGGGTAGTTGATGCCATGATCGATGCTCATCCCTATGAAGAGGTGGCTTATGATATCTATCCGCTTGCCAATGAATTTCCGCTTGCAGGTTCAGGAATCATAGGCAATCTCGTTAAGCCCATGGCAATAACTGAATTTCTGGCTTTGGTAAAAGAAAGTTTTCGTCTGAAAATGATTCGTCACAATTGTTTTCATGAAAAGATAATCAAAAGGGTTGCCCTATGTGGAGGAGCCGGTAGTTTTTTAATCCATGATGCCGTCTCAAAATCAGCAGATATTTTCCTGACAGGCGATCTGAAATATCATGACTTTACATCGGCCTTAGGTAAAATCGTTCTGGCAGATATAGGTCATTTTGAAAGTGAGCAATTTTCTTCAGAATTAATTTATGATTATTTGAAAGAAAATATTTCTACCTTTGCTGCCTTGAAAATAAAGCAAAATTTTAATCCAATAAATTATTTTTAATGGAAAAAGCACCGCAGATTGAAAAGCAATTAAGAGCATTGTTTAATCTTCAGTTGGTTGATAGTAAAATTGACAAGCTTCGTAGTGTTCGCGGAGAACTGCCCATGGAGGTCCACGACCTTGAAGATGAAATCATAGGCCTTGAAACCAGAATAGAAAATACGATGAATGCTATTCAGGAGTTAAAACAGGCTACCGAAACTTTTAAGTCGAAAATACAGGAATGCAACACCCTGTTGCTCAGATACGAATCGCAGCAGATGCATGTAAAAAACAACAGGGAATATGTCGCCATTTCAAAAGAAATGGAATTACAGAAGCTTGAAATCATGGCTGCTGAAAAACGCATCAAAGAAATAAAAGCTGAAATTACTGAAAAAGAACAGAGCATCGAGCAATATCAGCAGGATTTGCAGGAGAAGAAAAAAGACCTTGTTGAAAAAGAGCGGGAATTATCAGAGATCATAGCTGAGACTGAAAAAGAGGAAGAAGAAATTCTCAGGATGCGTGAACAAGCTACCAAAGAAATTGAAGAAAGGCTGTTAAAAGCATACAATAAAATCAGAGCCACCTATCTGAATAAACTTGCCGTTGTGCCTATCGAAAGGGATGCCTGCGGGGGTTGCTTCAGTCAGGTTCCGCCTCAGCGTCAGTTAGATGTCAGGTTACATCTTAAAATTATTGCCTGTGAAAACTGTGGAAGGATTTTAATTGACCACGATCTGGCTGAAGAAATTAAAAACAATAATTCCTGATTACAGACTGTTTATTTTTTCTTGTCTTTTTCCTTATCCTTTTTCCCAAATACAGAGAAATGCACGTAGTGTGAGGGATTTTTCTGAATGTCTTCCAGTAGAAGGTTCAGGTTTTTGCTGGCATTTTCAAGATTTATATACAGGCTGTCGTTGTTGACAAGCATTCCGACCGTGCCTTCTCCTTTATTGATTTTTTCGCTTATTGAATTCACCTTTTCGATGGTTTGGCGGCTCTGAGCAATCACTTCACCGAGATGGGCTGCTTCCACGGTATCTGATATGGCACTCATATTCTGAATGAAATGATTTATTTCATCGTTGTTGTCTTTGAGTGTACGGGAGATCGATGATATGTTTTTCAGTATTTCATTCAGCCTTTCAATGGAACGGTAATTATTGAATTTATCGGTGCTCTGAGTAAGATTTTCAGTAGTTTTTTTCAGGTTCTCGATAATGGCTTCAAGATTTTCAGTGCCTTTGTTTTCAAGCACTTTGTTCAGTTCACTCAAGGATTTGTTTAGTTTTTCCACAACAGGATTTACCACATTGTCCACTGCCTGCGACAGGGTGATGGCTGTTTCTCCTTTCAGAAAATCACGATGTTTGGCTGCAGTTTTTTCATTTGAAGGAATGATTTCGACTGCCTTAGCCCCCAGAATATCGAGGTCGGTTATTTTGGCTACACTGTTTGCAGGAATATGAACATCGCTTTTAACCACAAAAGCCACCTTAATCATATTTTTTTCTTCATCTACTTCAATATCATATACTTTTCCGATGCGATATCCTTTATACACAACCGGATTGGATTCCTGAAGCCCATTAATGTTGTCATAGTAAGCATAGTAAGTGCGCGAAGCACGAAGGATGTCCTTACCTTTCAGCAGGTTAAATCCAAGTATAAGAATGACAAGAGTAAAGACAGCAAAAATGCCTATTTTTGATTCATCTGAAATTTTCACGTGATTTTTTTTATTGCAAAGTTAACATAACAGGCCTATTTCGAAGCAATAAGAATTTATTCTTCTACCTCAAGACGGTATTCTTCAAATGCCTTGAAAATGGCAGTAGCTGTCTGAAGTTGACCTTCTTTGGAAGATAAATACTCACGCTCCTCCTGATTGGAGAGAAAGCCGGTTTCGATTAAAACACTTGGCATCGAATTTTTCCATAAAACAAGAAAGCCGGCCTGCTTAACACCTTTACTAAGTCTTGAAGCAGTTTTTTTGAAATGCTCTTCAATTTTTGAAGCCAGCAAAAGACTTTGATCCTGAAAGGCATCCTGATAAAGTGAAAAAATAATATATGCTTCCGGAGAATTGGGATCGAATCCATCGTATTTTTCCAGATAATTGTCTTCGAGTTTAATAACTGCATTTTCTGCCATGGCAACTTTCAGGTTGGCTGCACTCTTGTTAACCCCCATGACATAGGTCTCGGTTCCTTTTGCTGCATGATTTTCATTGGCATTGCAATGAATGGAAATAAAGACGTTGGCATTGTTCCGGTGAGCAATTTCAGGCCTTTTGTGTAATTCAACGAATACATCAGTCGAACGGGTATAGATGACTTTTACATCTTTCATCTTTTCCTGTATCATTCTCCCCAGTTCCAGAGCAATTTTCAGGTTGATGTCTTTTTCATATACTCCTCCGTACGTACATCCCGGGTCTGTACCTCCGTGTCCGGCATCAATGACAACTGTTTTGACATACATTTTGCTTTCATTAAGTGGCTGAAAGGCTGAAAGCAGTACGACAAGCCCTGTCAGTAAATAAATTTTACAGTTTGGAAATAATAAAAATATATATCTCGTTAAATTTGCCACGGTTTTTTTTGAAACAAAATTAATTGATAAACTTTCTTTGAAAATTTTATATAAGCTATTGATATTAACAACTTTGTGGATATGCTTTGGCCTCCACAACCCTGCTTTTTCAAAAAAAACTTTTATTTTACCCCCTGACAGCATAAAAAACAATGTTGGTGATACTCAGTTTATTAGCAAAGATGCCATTAAAAGTAAAATCAACTATACTGCCAAAGATTCCATTCCTATCGATCTGAAAAACAACCTGATTTATCTCTATGGGGAAGCTGAAGTTAGTTATGAACAAATCAGGCTGAAAGCTGCAAAAATTATTTTTGACTGGAAAAACAGCCTGGTAACAGCTGAAGGAATTGCCGATAGTCTTGGAAATGTTAGCGGAAATCCGGTTTTTTATGATAAAGACCAGGAATATAAAGCTGAAAAAATTATATATAATTTCAAAACCAAAAAGGGAAAACTATACAATCTGCTGACGGTGGAAGGCGAAGGTTATATTCACGGGCAGGAGGTCATGAAAGATGAAAATGATGTCTTATATGCCCGGCAGGCCAAATACACGACCTGCAATGATGAAGAACATCCTCATTTTTATATTTCAGCCTCAAAAATTAAAGTCCTTAAGAAAAACATCATCAGCGGACCCGCATGGCTGGTAATCGAGGATGTCCCATTGCCACTGGGAGTTCCATTTGGTTTTTTCCCAAAAAAAGACAACCGGTCTTCGGGTATTCTTCTGCCGGCTTACGGGGAATCGACCAACAGAGGTTTTTATCTCAGGGGAGGCGGATATTATTTCAGTATCAACGACTATCTTGATCTGGCCTTGCGTGGAGATATTTATTCCAGAGGTAGCTGGCTTATCAACGCCTCATCCAACTATAAAGTCAGGTATAAATTTTCCGGAAATCTGAGTGTTCAGTATGCCAACAACCGCTACGGAGAACCCAATGACCCGGACTTTTCTGTTTCAAAGGATTTTTCGGTAAACTGGTCGCACACGCAGGATCCCAAAAGCATGAACAATGCAAGTTTTCGGGCAAATGTCAATGCCGGAAGCAGGAATTCTTTCCGGAACAATTCCACCAATGCAGCCGACATCCTGCAAAATACACTTCGTTCCAGTATAACCTATTCAAAAGCATTCAAAGGGACGCCTTTTTCCTTATCGGCTGGCATTTCGCATAGCCAAAATCTGAATTCCGGAAGCATCAGCATATCAGCTCCCGACTTTAGCTTCAACATGAACAGGATCACACCCTTTAAATCAAAAACAGGTAAAAGAAGATGGTATTCAGACATCGGACTTCGTTATTCGCTGAACTCCAGAAACACACTCAATACAGTTGACACTGCTTTTCTTGATCCGCAATCCTGGCGGAAATGGGAAAACGGCATTCAGCATAGCCTCCCTATCTCAACCAGCTTTAAAATGCTGAGATACTTTACTTTATCTCCTTCGGTTGATTATACAGGCTATACCTATTTCAGAAAAATTGATAAAACTTTTGTCAAAAACTATCAGGGAACAGAAACGGATACCATCCTCGTTTCGGAAGAAAACGGAATTTTTCAGGCACATGATGTAAGTGTTAATGCTAACCTGAGTACCAGAATTTACGGAATGTTCAATATTAACAAATGGAACCTGGTTGCGATGCGGCACCTGATAACACCTACCGTATCCTTTTCATACCGTCCTGATTTCAGCGACCCCAGATTCGGTTATTATAAAAAAGTAGCTCTCGACTCAACAGGACTGAATTTTGAAACATATTCCGTGTTTAAAACGCCTATCTACGGAACTCCGGGACGATTCAGGCAGGGAAATATCATCTTTAATATTCAGAACAATTTTGAGCTGAAAGTCTTATCAAAACCTGATACTTCAGGAAAACGAGTGGCTAAAAAAATAAAACTGCTTGATTATCTTAATTTTAGCGGCAGCTATAATTTCTTTGCCGATTCTTTTCAGATGTCAAACATCCGTTTCAGCGGGAGGACTTCCTTGTTCAAAAATAAGCTTAATCTGCAATTTTCGGGAGATATCGATCCCTATACCCTGACCAGTACGGGCAAACGTATTTCAAAATATGAATGGGATGTGAACAAAAGGATAGGCCGACTGACAAATGCTTATATTTCAGTCAATTCAAGCCTGAATTCCAATCCCCGCAAAGAAAGGGAACATGAGTTTTTTGGATTTTCAGGTCTCCCTTATGAGAGTTATGTGGACTTTGAAATTCCATGGAACCTGAGCTGGAACTATACCTTTTCATTCAATAAACCCGGGCTTGATGCTAAAATAACCCAAACCGTAACGCTTAGCGGAAATATCAACCTGACGCCAAAATGGAAGATCAATGTCAGTACGGGTTATGACCTGTCATCAGGAGAATTGACCTTTACCTCGGTAGATATTTACAGGGATTTACATTGCTGGGAAATGAGCTTTCACTGGATACCATTCGGGTACAGGCAAAGCTATATGTTTAAGATAAATGTGAAGGCAAGTGTGCTGAAAGATCTTAAAATCGATAAAAAGAAAGAATATTTTGATTACCAATAATGATCAGGGCTACTGACATTATTTTTGCATATAATTTGAGTTTTTCCATAAAAACTAAAAAGCAAAAAATGAAAAAAACATTCATTGTTCTTTTATGCTTACTCACCCTAACCAGTCTGAAAGCCATCTCACAGGGATATGAAATCAAAATTAAATTCACTAACCTGAAAGACACGAACCTGTTTCTCGGACTTCACTACGGAAATAACAAATACATCAAAGACACCACCAGAATTGACAAAAAAGGTGTGGCAGTTTTTAAAGGCAAAACCCCGCTTGCACCTGGAATTTACCTGATTATCACGCCTTCACGTAATTATTTTGAAATACTGGTCAGAGAGCCTTTAATCTACATCGAAGCTGACACCACCGACCTGACCGGTAAAATAAAAGTAATTACCTCGGAAGAAAATAAGCGATTTTATGAGTATCTGGCATTCATGGAAACACAGTATGAAAATCGGCAAAAACTCATGAAAGATAAAGATAAGGTAAAAGACAACAAGGAAGAATCAGATAAAATTAATGAGCAGCTGAAGCAAATTGATGATACCATTATCGGCTTTCGTAAATATGCCATAAAAACCTATCCCAACCTGTTTTTCGGCAAACTGATGAAAATGATGGAAGAGCCCGAACCACGGGAAAAACTGGAAGGCGAAAGCGATTCAATATATGGTCAATACCTCTATAACTTTTATCAGGAGCACTTTTTTGACAATTTTGATTTCAGTGATTCGGCTATTCTACGAACACCTATTTATGAAGCCCGCCTCGACAGGTTTGTTGATAAAATGGTGATGAAAAATCCTGATTCTGTTAAATGTTCCGTTTCGAGGGTGATAGACAAATCGCTCGCCAACAGGGAAGTCTTCAAATTTACCTGTATCAAGTTTTTTAATAAATATGCCAACGAAATGAACACCTACATGGGAATAGATGCCATCTTTTTCCATCTGGCAAAACGATATTACCTGAGCGGATTGGCTTACTGGTCAGATTCTACACAGATGAAAAAAATAGCCGACAGGGTGTGGAACCTCGAAAACAACCTGATAGGAATGAAAGCCAAGGAACTGATTTTGATTGATACCAACAACAATTACAGATCGTTATACCAGACCAAAGCCATCTATACCGTTGTCATTTTCTGGGACGTCAGTTGTGGCCATTGCAAGCACGAAATGCCCATTATCCGTGACTTGTATCATAAAATGGGAAAAGACAGCCTGCAAATTTTTGCTGTACATATCGGAGATGACGACAAGGAATGGAAAAAGTACATCAAAGAACAAAATATGGATTTTATTCACGTCCATGATCCGCAATATTATTCCAATTTCAGGCAATACTACGATGTATATAAAAAACCTATCATCTATCTGCTGGATAAAAACAAAGTTATTCAGGCCAAAAACATTCCTGCAGATAAACTGGTTGACCTGATAGCTTTTTTAAACAAAAATCCGGTTCCGGAAAAGAAACGTGGCGACAGTTGCGAGCCTCTGCCAGCACCCAAACCACTCTGGAAATAAGTTGCTGATGAACCCTGTTTTTACCCTTTCTGCAGTGATTTTTTGCAAAAATTTCGTTTCCTTTGCCTGATATTTATTATGCGTCAGGTTTACTATAAGCTATTGGTTAAATACTTTTCAGGGCCTTTTGTGCTCACCTTTTCCCTTTCCATGTTCGTTCTGATGATGCAGTTTTTGTGGAAATATATTGACGATCTTGCCGGGAAAGGTCTTGAACCTCATATCGTTGCAGAATTATTGTTTTATGCCTCTGCTCATCTCGTTCCCATGGCTTTGCCGCTGGCTGTTTTACTGTCATCCATCATGACTTTCGGGAGTCTTGCCGAAAACAACGAGCTGATTGCTTTCAAATCATCAGGCGTTTCCCTCTTAAAACTCCTTTCCCCTTTGATGATATTCATTTTAATTCTGGCCGGTTTTTCCTTTTATTTCATGAACAACGTTTTGCCGCAGGCCAATCTTAAATTCGGGGCTTTGTTCTGGGATATTAAAACCAAAAAACCTGTTTTTGAAATCACCGAAAATGTTTTTTACAATGGCATTGAGGGCTATAGCATACGGGTTGGTAAAAAAGAAAATAATTCCAACAAAGTTTACGACATTCTGATTTATGATCACACTGAAATGTCAGACAATCTGATAGTTATCAGAGCAGAAAGTGGAATAATCCACATGAATGAAAACTCAAGCATTATGACTTTCCAGTTGTTTAACGGTTATCGTTATGAAGAAATAAGAAATACAAGACTGGCTCATATCAACCTGCCTCACGGACGGCTGAAATTCAGGGAATATACCATGAAATTTGATATGTCGTCTTTCAAACTCGACCGCAGCGATATTTCACTTTTTAAAGGCAATTATAAGATGATGACCATGAAAGAGCTGAATCAGGCCATTGATTCGGTAACCCGTGAAATTGGAATTTTGCCTTATTCTACCCGTCAGCAACTGAAGCCTTTCATGTATATTCTGAAAGACAGCAGCCTGACAAAGTACAAACCCAGACCTGTTACTTTAAAAGGGGATTCTGTGCTTAGTTACTTTGATCCTGCACAGCGGAAAGCCATTGCCCTTCGGGCCAATTCGATGTCGAGAACCATTTATCAGATAGTTATCGGACCATCAAACCTGTTCAAGATGTATCACTCTTCTCTGGCAAGTTACAGAATCGAATGGCACAGAAAATTGGTCATTTCCTTTGTTATTATATTACTTTTTATCATTGGCGGGCCAATGGGTTCAATCATCCGGAAGGGCGGACTGGGGATGCCCACTGTGGTTTCTATCCTGATGTTTATTTCGTTCTATATTATTTCAATAATAGGCGAAAAACTGGCAAAAGAATATCTGGTCAGTCCGTTGGCAGGGATGTGGCTTCCTGTTGCCATTTTGCTACCTGTGGCTGTTTTTCTCCTCCACAAAGCCAATACCGACTCACGCCTGTTTAAACTTGAAAACATTCGGTTCAGATTTCTTGAAAAATTCTTTAGCAGTAAACAAACCTGATTGTTTTATTTTAATACATTGACTTACAGAGTTTTACAAATATGTTTCAGGATGCCATGGCCATTGAAAGATGGAGGGGCAATTGCCATGTATCAGCTTAGCAGCGGTCTTCTTCAGCAAAACTGCCGTCTGACCTTGGCTATCCCAATTACAGACAAGCATGATGTGAAAATGGAGGAACTACCCGACAAAATAAGGTCTTCATGCGATATTTACACCACACGGATTAATACCCGGATCACCCTTGCGGGTGCTTTTTTCAATCTTTTTTCATCAAAGCCCTATTATATTTCAAGATACAACAAAAAGAAATTCAAAGATCTGCTTGTCCGGATTCTTTCTGAAAACCGTTTTGACATCATTATTTTTGAGAGCCTAAAGGTTTCGCCTTATCTGCAACTTGCCAGAAAAATAAGCAATGCCCGCATTTTCTTACGATCTCACAATGTAGAGCATCTGATCTGGAAAAGAATGGCCGGCCACTCCTCGGGATTAAAAAAGCTTTATCTGAAAATACTTTCTTCAAGGCTCGAAAAATATGAGCTGGAAACTATTCCGCAATTTGATGGCTTAATTTCCATTTCTCCTTCCGACCTGACTTTTTTCAGAGCAAGAAACATCAACATTCCGGCTATCAGCATTCCTGCAGGTCTTGAGCTGGAAAAATACCCGTTTCAGCCTGAAAAAGCTGAAAAAAACACCATTTTTCACATAGGGGCACTCGACTGGCTGTCGAACCTCGAAGCAGTCAAATGGTTTTTAGAAAAAGTTTGGCCTGAAATATTTGAAAAACTACCTCATTTTCAGTTTTTTATTGCCGGAAGAAATACGCCTGAAGAAATTAAAAAACTCACCATCCCTAATGTTTTTATTCTGGGGGAAGTTGAAAATGCCATTGCCTTTATGCAGTCCAGACAGATAATGATTGTCCCTCTTTTATCGGGCAGTGGACTGAAAATCAAGATAGTGGAAGGAATGGCGCTTGGGAAGATCATTATCTCGACAACTGTCGGAGCTGAAGGAACCGGAGCTGTTCATCAGCGTAATATATTGATTGCCAACACACCGGAAGAATTTGTCAGTGTTTTTAAATGGATTTCAGAGCATCCTGAAGAAGCCGGAAAGATTGGTTTTGAGGCCAGGCAACATGCTCTTCAACATTTTGACAATCGTTTGCTTATGGGCAAATTAATGCAGTTTTTCACAGAACAGACACCTATTCAGGCTGTTAATAACTTTAGTTGAACAAATTTCAGGAGTTTCAGAAAATTGCATCAAAGCCAAAAAGTTAAATGACTGTCAAAACCACCAAAAAGAGGCAAACAAAACTTAACTGGCTGAAACATTTTGATCCGGATAATGAAAAGTCAAGAGCCGAAGGTATATTCGGATTACCCTGCACGTATGATGAGTCAAAGCTGATTTTAATTCCGGTCCCATGGGATATATCAAGCCCAAACGGAATATTTGCCGCAACACCTGAAAAAATATTCAGCGCCTCAAAAAAGATAAGCCTGCTGACTGAAGAACATGAAGGATTCTGGAAAAAAGGCATTTTCGGGCAGAATATTCCGATAAAATGGAAAGAAACCAGCGAGGAATTTTTAAAAGCAAGGCGGAAAATTTCACGACACTTTTATTTTAACGGTATTAAACAAACTGAGCTTTTTCAGGAAATCAGGCGCATCAACCTGACCTGCCGCCTCCTGAACGAATGGATTGAAAACAAAACAGGTCAAGTATTGAATGACGAAAAAATCTGTGGTCTAATCGGTGGAGATTCAGGATATCTGAGCGGTTTTATCCACTCCCTCTCCAAAAAATTTCCTCAGTTTGGCATATTGACCATTGACGCTTATTCGGGTTTTGAAAAACACCATTACGGGCTTGAGTTTTCGCAATATTCCAATATGCTTGGGGTGGCTGATAATCCATCGGTTAAAAGAATTGTACTTTTTGGTACACGCAGGTTTAACTACAGTTCATCCGAAGAAATACAAAGTAACTCAAAAAAAATAAGGAAGTACAGCCTTCAAATCCTTGATGAGAATAAAATCAGAGGCATGACATGGAAAATGCTGGTCAATGATGCCCTGAGCGCTCTCCCCGAACACATTTTCCTGAATTTCAATTTTCAGTCGATTGATTTTTCTGCAACACCGGAAGGAAGCATCAGGGAACCAGGAGGACTTTCGCTGGCAGAGATGAAAAGCCTGCTGATTGAGATCAGAAACAACTCGAAAAAGCTGATTGGTTTTTCATTAGGGGGGGTAAATGCTGCTCATGATCGGGAGGTGTCATCTGCAGTCTATCTGCTGTATGATATTTGTCAGACTGCATTGGTAACCTCTGAAAAAAAGTAAAGATAAAGTTATGAAAATCAAGATAGTAAACAATTCGCCACATCCGTTACCTGCTTATGAAACCATCCTCTCGGCAGGAATGGACATCCGTGCAAACATTGAGAATAAAATAACTTTACGTCCGATGGAAAGGTATTTGGTTCCTACGGGACTTTTCATAGAACTTCCGGAAGGTTATGAAGCCCAGATCAGGCCGCGCAGCGGATTGGCATGGAAATACGGAATCACAGTTTTAAACACTCCCGGCACTATAGATGCTGACTACCGGGGTGAAATTCAGGTTATTCTGATCAATCTGTCTAAAGATGACTTTATACTTGAAAACGGAATGCGTATTGCCCAGATGATTATTTCGAGGCATGAAAAAATCAATTGGGAACTTACTGATAAACTGTCAGATACGACAAGAGGAGCAGGTGGATACGGTCATACGGGCATTAAATAGGATAGTGGCTTATCTTTGTTCGTGCTTTATATCACTTAAAATTTACGAAAAATGAAGATTATTATACCCATGGCCGGATTGGGGAAACGAATGCGTCCCCACACCCTGACAACTCCCAAACCACTGCTTGATATTGCAGGTAAGTCCATTGTGAGCAGGCTGATAACCGATATTTCAGAAATGCTGAGTGAACCCATTGAAGAGGTCGCTTACATCATTGGTGACTTTGGTAAACAGGTCGAGGAAGATTTATACAAACTGTCGGAAGAACTGAATCTTAAGGCAAAAATTTACTATCAGTATGAAGCACTTGGGACTGCTCACGCTCTGTATATGGCAAAAGATTCACTTAGCGGCAATGTCCTTGTAGCTTATGCCGACACCCTGTTTTATACCACTTTCAAAGCCGATATCAGCGAAGATGCCTGTATTTGGGTAAAAAAAATAGATAATCCTTCACAATTCGGAGTCGTTGAGCTTGATCATCAGGGCTATATCACCCGATTTGTCGAAAAGCCGAAAGAATTTGTTTCAGATCTGGCTATCATTGGTATATATTATTTTAAAGACGCCAGCGCTTTGCTCAGAGAGATTGAATTTCTGCTTGAAAACAATATCACCGGAAATGGAGAATATCAATTGACCGATGCACTTGAAAGATTGATGAACAAAGGGATGAAAATAAAAGCAGCAGAAGTCCAGGGGTGGTTCGACTGCGGAAATAAAAATGCTGTCCTGCAAACCCATCAGGAGATTTTTAAACTCGGTAAGTTTCAGAAAACCAATCTTTTGCCTGAGAATATCACCGGCTCGGTTATCCATCAGCCTTGTTATATTGCAGAAGATGTTAAAATAATCGATTCAGAAATCGGCCCTTATGTTTCAATCGGAAACGGAACAATTGTTGAAAATGCTAAGATTGAAAACAGTATTATTTATTCACATGCAAGTATTCAAAATGCTACCTTACGCAATTCAATGATTGGCTCTTACGTTAAATACCACAACATGAAAGACAGAGAAGTTAGTCTTGGAGATTATTCCGAAATCCTATGAGGGCATATAAAAACATATTGATTTTCAGCTTTTTAATTACAGTTTTGTTTTCTTCCTGCAAGGTTCAGAAAACCCCCGGAGAGTCTCTTCCCTACATCCCTTGGAATCCTGGCGGAAATGAAGAGACAAAAAATACCGAATTTTATGAATCTTTAATGGATGGTCTAAAGGAGGAGTTGATCAATTATAACTTTGAAGCTGCGCTGCATTATTATGAAAACTGTCTGAGACTAAGGCCTGATGATCCGACTGTTCTTTACAAACTTGGGCAGATTTATTTTAAGGCAGGACGCATCAGTGAATCCGTTGCTTCACTTAAAAAAGCTTTTGAAATTGATCCGTCAAACTATTGGATTGGCCATGCTTTGGCTGATATTTACCAGCAAAACAATGACTTTGAAAATGCAGAGCTTGTCTTTGAAAAAATGGTTAAAATTTTTCCTGACAATATTTCATTGAAAAAAGACCTTGCCTTTGCTTACTACAACTCCGGCAAACTGATGAAATCTGTCAAAGTACTTGATGATATCGAAAAAATCGTTGGTATTACGGAAGAAATTACGGAACAGAAAAAGGTCATTTACCTCAATTTAAAGAAATTTGACAAAGCCGTTGAAGAACTTCAGAAACTGATAAACGCTAATCCGGAAAATACGGATTATATCCGTAAACTCATCGACCTTTACGTGGCTTACAATAAAGATGACAAGGTTTTTGACCTTTATCAGCGAATTATTGAAATTAACCCCAACGATCCGACTGCTCAGCTGATTGTAGCCGACTATTACCTGCGGTGGAACAGGAGAGACGAAGGCCTTAAACTGGCAGAAAAAGCACTTGGAAATCCTTACCTTGACCTTCAATCAAAGGTTACTTTTCTTATGCTGAATTTTCTTAACAAGGGAATTAAAGAAGAAAACAGGGATATTATTTTGAAATTCAGTGATTTATTGGTTGCCACCCATCCTTCCGACAGCCGTGTGTATTCTTTCCGCGGAGACGTCAAAACTGCCCTGAAAATGGAAAACGAAGCCCTTGACGATTATATCAGAGCTCTTCAGGATGAGAAAAACATTGCCGTTTTGTGGAATACTGTCATTGTCGGACTAATTAAAAGAGGAAATTATACAGATGCTTTAGCTTACAGTCAGGAAGCACTCGAACATTTTCCCCTCAATCCTGAACTTTACCTTTATGCGGGTATGTGTCATCTGAGGCTGAAAGAATTTGCAAAAGCTGCTGAAATACTCGAAAGCGGACTTATCTATGTAAAAAACAATGATTTGCTTGCCTATCAGTTTTATGCCAATCTGGGTGAAGCCTTTAACGGTACCAAGGATTACGAAAAATCAGACAATTATTTTGACAAAGCCTTAAAAATTGACAATCAAGACCTTTCCTTATTAAATAACTATGCATATTATCTTTCACTTCGCAGAGAAAAACTGGATAAGGCAGCTGAAATGTCTCTAAAGACGCTTGAAAAAGAGCCTCAGAATCCGGCCTATCTCGATACGTACGGATGGATACTTTTCCTTCAGAACGACCTGAACAATGCAAAAATTTATATTGAAAAGGCACTTGAAAAGAAAAGCTGGGATGCTGAGATTCTTGAACATTACGGAGATGTTTTATATAAACTGGGAGATACGGAAAATGCCTTAAAATATTGGCTCAGAGCAAAGGAAAAAGGTTCACTGTCGGAACAGTTGGATAAAAAAATTGCCGGTAAAAAATATTATGAATAAACTACTGATTATACTTATCGGCAGTATTGTTTTAACTTCCTGCCAGCTTCAGAAAAAAAGTATTGTTTCAAAATATACGGGAGACAGCAGAAAAGTAATGAACGAACTGATTAAAAACAACACTGATTTTGAATATTTTCACGATAAAGTCAGAATGCAGCTGAAGACATCTTCGTTTAACCAGAGTTTTACCGTTGATTTGATGATGAAAAAAGACAGCATCATCTGGGGTTCGGCATCTGCCCTGTTCGGGATTGAAGTAGGCAGGTTTTTCCTGACAAATTCAGAGCTGACCATCATTGACAAGATGAGCCGGAAATACTATACCTTCAACAGTTCCTATCTTCAAACGCTGCTTCCCTTCCCTGAAATCAATGTTTCCATGTTGCAGGACCTTTTGCTGCGAAACCTGATTCTGCTTGGAAAAGAGCCTTATCAAATGAACGCTGATACCTCAACCCTGCATTTTTTTACTACATGGAACAATGTCCGCCATCAGTTTACCGTGCTTCCCGGTGTTTATGAAATTACTGAGCATCAGCTCTTTAATGAAAGCGGAAAACTGATCGGAAAAGCTCAATACAGCGGAAATATCACGGGTAAAAATTTTAAAATCCCCAAAAAAATTGAGTTTTGGGTATATCTTCCTGAAAACAATTACGCAAGAATAAGTTTCTTTGAACCAAAATTTGAAAAGAAGCTGATTTTTGACACAAATATTCCCGATGGTTATTTTAAAGCCAATTAACATATTAATTCTCACACTGGTTTTTACCCAGATTACCTTTTCACAGACACGGGAAGAGCTGGAAAGGAAACGCAAACAAAAGGAAGAAGAAATCAGGCTGACAAAAAAACTGCTGCAGGAAACGGAAGCAAAACAAAAACAATCGGTTGAATACCTCCAGGTCTTAAACAATCAGATAAGCATCAGGGAAAACATTATCCTGAGTCTTAAACAGGAGATAAAATACCTCAATGAAGAAATAGCTGATGCCAGCCAGGTGGTCAGCAGTCTTCAGAAAGATTTGGCCAATCTGAAAAAAGAATATGCCAGCATGGTTCGTTTTGCCTTTAAAACAAGAAATTCATACAACAAGCTGGGATTTATTCTATCGGCCAAAACCTTTAACCAGAGCTACAAACGAATGAAACTGCTCCAACACTATTCGGAATACCGGAAAAAACAAATGAAGCTGATCGTTGAAACCGAGGAGTCAGTAAAACAGAAAATAGCAGAATTACAGGCCAAGATGACTGAAAAAAACGTACTGGCCATACAGCAGGATACGGAAAAGCAAAACCTTGAAAAAGACAAAATAAGCCAGAATCAGGCCTTGGAAAATCTGAAGAAAAAAGAGTCTCAACTTAGGAAAGACCTTGCTCAGCAGGAAAAGATGAAGGCAGAACTTAACCGTCAGATTGAAGAACTAATCCGCAGGGAAATCAATAAATCAACAACGAAAACAGCCGGGACAACCAAATTTGAAATGACACCGGAAGCCAAAAAACTATCGGCAGATTTTGCAGGAAATAAAGGCAAACTGCCGTGGCCTGTCGAAAAGGGTGTTATTTCGGAATATTACGGCACCCATGAACATCCGGTATTGAAAGGCGTTGAAATTGTGAGCAATGGTATTAAAATTATGACTGATAGGGACGGAGAAGTCAGGGCTATATTTAGTGGTACGGTTACAAATGTATTGACGATTCCCGGAGCAGGCAAATCCATTTTAATCAACCATGGGGAATTCTACACGGTTTATTCCAATCTCGAAGAAGTGTATGTCAGGTCGGGGCAAAAAGTAACGACAAAACAAAAACTTGGAAAAATCCGGTTTGACCAGAAAAGCGGAAAAACTGAAATGGAACTTCAGATCTGGAAAATGACAACCAAGCAGGATCCGCTGCTGTGGTTAATGAAAGCATAGTTAGTGAACATGAATGAAATACAGATGAAAAAATATGTTTTTAGAATGTTATTGATGACTGTTGCATTGCTTTCGCTGTCACAATGCCTGATAGCCCAGCAGTACAATCAAAGATTGACCAATAACAAGACGAATGAGGAAATACTGATAGGCCTTTGTACCAGAAATGCATTCCTTGAAAAACCATTTGAAAACTGGTTCACACAGGAGTATAACCTTTATAGAAACATCATGGATAAAAGCATTTGTGATAGCCTGAAGCCGCTGATGAAAAACATCAGAATCACCATTGTTCTGGGTACATGGTGCAGTGATAGCCGCCAGCAAGTGCCCGATTTTTTTACCATTGCCGACTACCTGAATATGCCTGATTCTGTGATAACCATTATCTGCGTTGACCGCGACAAACAGGCTGTTGCCTTTTCCATAGAGGATAAGAAAATTGAACTTGTCCCCACTTTTATCATTTACAGGCAGGGGGCTGAAATCGGAAGAATTATTGAAACACCATCGAAATCGCTTGAAAAAGACTTGTTGGCCATCCTGAAAACAAAATGAACGGTTTGAATGATGGATAAAAAAGAAGAAAAACTGAAAATAATTGAAGGAGTTGAACAACCTTCATCCATCAACACGAGGATACTGAGAGGAATAAAAAAAAGCACCGGCAGGCTTTTAACAGCAGAAGAATATTTTCAGGGGATAAAAAGCGGGAATCGTACGCTGCTGGCAAAAGCCATCACTCTTATAGAAAGCAACCGTCCTGAACATCAGGAGATTGCCTCACAGATCATTGAAAGATGCCTGCCTTTAAGCGGGAAGTCAAAAAGAATAGGAGTTACAGGCGTACCCGGAGTAGGGAAAAGTACTTTTATAGAATCACTCGGCAGCAGTCTGGTGGATCAGGGAATGAAAGTGGCCGTTCTTGCCGTTGACCCCAGCAGCAACCGTAGTAAAGGAAGTATTTTGGGAGACAAGACCCGCATGCCAGTACTTTCAGCACATCCCAATGCCTTTGTACGTCCATCTCCCTCTTCAGGAACGCTTGGCGGTGTGGCCCGAAAATCAAGGGAAACCATGATCGCCTGCGAGGCAGCCGGCTATGAAGTCATTTTTATCGAAACTGTTGGGGTCGGTCAATCTGAAACTACTGTTCACAGCATGGTTGATATGTTCCTGTTGCTGATGCTTCCGGGTGCAGGGGATGAACTGCAGGGAATAAAAAGAGGAATTATGGAACTGGCTGACATGATTATCCTGAATAAAGTTGATGAATCTTCGGAAATCATTATAAACCGTGCAAAAACTGACTATACCAATGCCCTTCACCTGCTGCCTCCTTCTGATTCCGGATGGATTCCACTGGTCTGCCAGTGTTCTTCCGTTACAGGCAAGGGTATCGAACTGGTTTGGGAAAAAATTTCTGAATACTTCAGCTTTATCACAGGAAACGGATATTTTGACAAAAACAGGGAGCAACAAGCTTCCTTCTGGTTTTTGGAAACTTTAAATGACGAAATAAAAAAAATGCTTTATTCTTCACCTGAAATGAAGAAAATCATTCAGGAATATCATAAAAAGGTAAGTGTCAACAAAATAAGCCCTTTCGAAGCTGCTCAGACAGTATTGAAGTTTTTCAGGGAAAAAATTTATCATGAATAGCAGGTTGATTAAACAGCTTTTTTCAGGCAATGAGATTTTAAAAGGTGGGGTGATTTCCCTGTTTTTCAAGTTTTCCGGAATTTTTATCGGTTATATTTTTTTTATTATCATTTCACGCTGGTATGGTTCTGGTGTTTTGGGTATTTTTTCGGTTTGTTCAACCCTGCTGATGATGGCAGGTATTATGGGAAGATGGGGAATTGATACGCTGATAATCAAATATTTATCAGAAGACAATTTGCAGGGAAATGTCAACCAGCTCAGGTACGATTATTTTAAAGGCCTCCGGATAGTTGTTTTCTTCAGCTTGCTGATCTCTCTTCTGATATTGATTTTCAACAAACCCATTGGCCTGTTGTTTTTTAAGAACAAGGCAGAAAGCTTACTTATTTTTATTACTGCACTGACCATCATCCCTGCAACCATCATGGGATATACTGCGGAAAGTTTCAGGGGATTAAAAAAGATAATTCCTTATTCTCTCTTTCAGAATGCTTCTATTTATGTGGTGATGCTGATAATACTTTTTTTCATCCGTCAAAGGGGAAATTATAATAACTATGTAGTTCATGCCCTGTTTTTCAGCATTTTATTCCTGTCTGTTTGCTGTCTCATATATTTTATCGTGCTGCTTCCAAAAAGTTTAAATCATACTCCGGCTGAGAAAAGAAAAATATATGAGATTTTAAAAGTATCTACCCCTATGATGCTGGGCAATTCTCTTTATCTTATCATGAACTGGACTGATATTCTGATGATTGGAGCCATGCTGACAAAAAGTGATGTAGGTATTTATAATTCGGCTGTGAAAACAGCTGCTTTGGGATCGGTGGCACTTGCAGCCATGAATACAATAGGTGCTCCGAAATTTGCTGAAAGTTTTAAAAAACAAGGCTCTGAAGGGCTGAAATATATTGCCAGGCAAACTGCCCTATATAGTTTAATGATTTCTTTGCCCATATTTTTGCTCATTTTTGCTTTCCCGGGCTTTGTGCTATCTTTTTTTGGCGATGAATTCAAATCAGCTATCCCGACTTTAATCATTCTGGCAAGCGGACAACTCTTTAACACTTTTGCGGGTTCCACCATGTATATCCTGAACATGACAGGCAGGGAGAAGGCAGGAAGAAATATTTTATTTGCCGGAACCATTATTAATATTGTACTGAATCTGATTCTGATACCCGTAATGGGTATTTCGGGTGCTGCAGTGGCTACTGCCTGCAGTACTGTTTTATGGAATATTCTGGCTGTTGTGTACATAAAAAGGCATTTTGGCTTTTACACTTTTCCCAAATTCTTTTAACAACTGCATCTTGAATGATACCTCACATACGGAAGAAAAAAAGAACTTTATCGATGGATTATGGCTGGCCGGGGTGGTGGTAGCCCTGATGTGGATTGTTAAGCTGGCAGAGGTAAATTTTGATTATGATTTTTCTTCCTTTGGCATCAGGCCGGGAAAATCATCAGGACTTAAGGGAATATTTCTCTCTGTTTTTCTGCATAAGGATTTTTTACACCTTTTCAATAATTCATTGCCCTTGTTTGTGGCAATCGTTTCATTAAAATACTTTTATACCCGTAATTCATTAAAAATCCTGATTTTGCTATGGCTTTTATCAGGATTTATCACCTGGTTAATCGGCAGCGAAGGAATTCATATCGGAGCCAGCGGCTGGGTTTATGCATGTTTGTCTTTTTTGTTTTTTGGCTCTTTATTTTCACGAAATAATAATTTTCTTGCATTTTCACTGGTTCTTGTTTTTCTCTATGGTGCCATGATCTGGGGAATTATTCCCTTGCGGCAGGAAGCTTTTATCTCTTGGGAATCTCATTTGGGGGGAGCTGTTGTGGGTTTTATTCTTGCTGTCATTTTCAGAAATTCAGGACCAAAACCCATTGTTTATGATTGGGAAAATGAGGAAGATAACATTGACGAAATGACAGATGATGAAATTGATCAGTTTATTGATTTGAAAATAAAACAACAGAGAAGAAGAGGGTTATTGAAGTTTTTTAAAAAATAATGCATGTGGTGGCTTATATGTAGCAGGATCCATGTTTTAATGATAACCCGGATTAAAGCAGACAGGTTCAAAATCATAAATCCGAAATCCAAATCAGATTATTTACATTATCAAAATGGTATCATTTAAAAAGGAATTGTCTCTTTGAAAAACACATAGTAATTATAAAAATTTCAGCTTTCAATATATTTAAAAGACCTATCAACCTTTAAAAACATAAAGCAAACATAATCAATGCGTTTCATGTAATCATAAAACGGTTTTTTATTTTTGATAAAAATTTTGAAAATTTGGTTAAACCTTTCAATTTAATAATTGTCAAATTACCGGTTAACCTGAAAAATGGTGTTTGTGTAAAAGTAATTTTATTTATCACAGCAATGGATGAAATATATTTAAGAAACTCTGTCAGTCAGAAAAATACTAACGGGAATATTATCAGAAAAAAACTTAAGTTATTATAAGTCAACAATTTACAACGGATGAGGTTAATGAAATAAACAAAAAGTGAAAAAAATCAGTATAGAATATTTTCTAATTAGGAATAAATATTAAATTTGTATAGGTCTAATTAATTTTAAACTAAGTAATATGAAAAGATTTTTTACAAAATTTGTAATGCTACTTGTAATAGTTGGAGTAACATTAGTAGCAGATGATGCTTTCTCACAGGCATCAAGAATCAACAAAGGTCTTTATGGCGGAGCTGCCGATGATCTTTCATTTAGTGATTACAATAGTTACCTGTTTGCTGCTGTTCAGACACCAGGTTCATTGTTTGTATCTACTGACAATGGCGCAAACTGGAGGCAGGCATTCCCAAATGATTCACTTGAATTTGCAGGAGGTACAAGAGGTTGGGGAGGCGGAGGCCGGCAGGTTTTGACTAATAGTATTGGCTGGGTGGCTTTGCGTACCCAGCAACATGGCGGGACTTTGAATGCAGCGGTAATCAGCTGGAACGGTGGAGATAGTGGTACATTTAAAACATTGGTTGATAATTATTATCTGAATACATACATAAAACCAGGAGTTGGACAACAGAATGTTAATGCAATAGCCATAAGCGATTACTGGGTATATGTAGCTTTGGGATATTATGTAACACGATTTATGGATACTACCACATTACGTGCTCATACAATTCGTTTAAGATCTGATACAGTTTGGAATGCTACCGGAGACAAAACCATCAGCAGTATTGCCATTTCAGCCAGTAAAACCGGCTATCCTTTTTATTACACCACCAATGCTGGTGAATTATTTAAGTTCAACGGGACAGTAATTTCTAAAATTACACTTCCGGGCTCAACAACAGCAGAATATATTTATACACATGGCAAACACTGGGGAGGTGATACAATATTTTTATCTGCAAATATGAGCGGAACACGCAAAGTATATCGTTCATTCAATGGTGGCAGCAGCTGGACAGATATAACTCCCGGATATGGAACAAACTGGCCATTACATGATGTTGATTATAGTGCTGATTTTCCTGCAGGAATTCAATCAACGAGCCAGGGAGTTGTGCTGGCTTTTCCTGGCGGAGGAATGTCATATGATTTAGGGAATAACTGGACAGACCATGTCTTACCTGATAATGCAATGTGTGTTAATCCTTCAGATACTTCAAAGGTTTTTGGTAGTTACGGCACAGGTGTCGCATTAAGTACAAACGGACGGGAAGGTACTTTTACAAAAACAAATAATGTAGGGTTAAGTGCAATCAAAATATCGCATATTGCGACTAATTTATATCATGGTGTTTACTACGTTGCATCTAACGGAGGATTGGGCTATACAACAGCTTACTTTAACAATAGCGTTTCTGCTCCGGATAAATGGAAAAGTCCTAATGGAGATTTCCCTGTTTCAGGGGTAGGAGATGATCAGGGGGTAACCACTGTGGCTGTTGACCCTTATGATAGCTTACACGTTATTGCCGGATATTCAGGTGGATTTGAAGTTACAACTACCGGACCTTCCGGTTTTAGCAATGTTGTACCCTCCGGTTGGGATGCAGGTCCTAATTATGATGCAAATGTTCAGGCAATTTTATTTGTCACCTCTTCCATTGTATTGGCTGTTACAGGAACAGGGAGCAATGCTCTTCCATGTTCAACCTGTACATATGGAAACATCTGGAGATCAACAAATGGAGGAAGTACATGGACAAAAGTGACCCCATCCGGATTCAGGCAGGGAACATCACTGGCAAAGGGGCCGTATAGTACATCCACCATTTATGCTGGACAAGGTTATTATGATGCTAACTATGGAACAATTCAGGGTAATTTATGGAAAAGTACAGATAATGGTGCAACCTGGTCCTATGTCAATAGCGGACCTGAGAGTGTGTATGATACTACAACAAATCTTCCTATTTATGACATTGCTGTCGATCCAAGGGGTAAAGATACTATTTGGGTTGCAGCAGGAAGAAATACTTCGTACGCTTTAGCGAAATCTACAAACGGAGGAGCATCGTGGACGACCCTCAGCGTCACAGGCGATGGTGCCTTCAGCAGTGTTTTGATCAGGAAAAGTGATCCGGATATTGTTCATTTCAGCGACAGGACAAATCTTTACAGGTATAATAATATTCTAAGCACAAACACAAAAATTTATGATGGCCTTCCGGGAGATTTTATTCCTGATCTGGAAGAAGGATCAGTATTGATGGGTACATATACCGGCCTTTGGGCATTATCTGAAACACCGGGATCCATCAAGAGTGTCTGGTCAGGAACGGGAACATGGAATACAAATGCCAATTGGTCAAATGGTATTCCCTACAATATAGTTTCAGCAGAAATAGAATCTGGAGACCTAACGATTTCAGCCAATGCTGAAGCCGCAAATGTAACTATCAAAGCAGGAACAAGTCTTACTTTAAATAACGGTTATACTCTTGATGCAGATACACTTATCATTGAATCTACTTCATCCAACACCGGAGCCTTTGTTGATAAGAATGCTTCAGGTGGATTTAGCGGATTCAGTATTATTTCACGTTATCTTACGGGGGGAACATTAGGTTCGCAAAATGGTATAATTCATTATGTTTCCTCTCCTGTAAGCGGAATTGACGTGGGTGATCTCATAGATGTTTCAAAAGGGAATTTTAATGTCTATAAATATAATTCTCTCACACCAGGATGGGAAAGAGTTTTTGCCGGAACTACCATGGACGATGGTATAGGCTATGCTGTGGCCTACAACGCAAATAAGAATCTTGAATTTTCAGGTTCTTCGATTCATAAAGGAGATTATACCATTTTAATTTCGAATGTTAATAACAGATGGAATCTGATAGGGAATCCATATCCATCACCGGTTTCGTTGTCAGATTTTCTTACCAATAATACTGCAATTTATGGTACAGCATATTTCTGGGATCAATCTTCCGGTTTTAATAGTGCTGATTATGCTTCCAGAAATAATGTGGGTGGGACTAATGCAAGTGCAAATTCACGCACGCCAAGCGCAGATCTGGCGATTGCCCAGGCGTTTTTTGTAGAAAGTAATGGAACCGGAAGTTCAGTTTCATTTAATAATTCATGGAGAAATATAAACAAGCCTTCTTTTTTTACTCCGGATAATGAGATTATAAGGTTTAAACTAAGTGTAACTAACCCGGACAGTGCATATAATGAGATTTTAATAGGTTTTCTTCCCGAAGCTTCTCAAGGGTTTGATAATTTGTATGATGCACATAAGCTAAATGGAAATCCTGATTTATCGCTATCAATGTTTATTGAAGGCGACACCAATAAATACGTCATACAGGGATTGCCACCTGTCAAAAAAAGCCAGATTGTTCCATTATCTCTTTTTGCTGGTAAGTCTGGTGAATATAAATTCAGGACTCAATTAAAGGAATTAATGGATGATTATGAAGTGTATTTTTACGATAAAGTGGAGGATGTTAAAATTGATATTCTTGAAAATGAATATTTGGTAAATCTTAATGAAGCTGAATATTCTGATAGATTTTCCATTATCTTTAACAGAAAACTAACCAATGAAGAATGCAATTGTGCTTCTCAAAACAATTTGAGAATGATTAAAAAAGGCAATACTATCTACTTTTATTTATCTGAGAAGAATAGTATTGAAAATATTTCAGTTTATGATGTTTCCGGGAAGCTTATTTTATCAAAAAGTACTGATAATAGGCTTATTCAATCTCTTGATTTAGACGATTTACATGGCGTTTTTATTGTTTCTTTAAGGTTAGCCAACGGATTTTATAATGAAAAAGTGATTCTTGAATGATTGTTTTCAGGGTTAGCATAAATGTCTGATTAAGTCTTACAGGGACGACACTATTTCTTGTAATTGATGTTTGACAGCTTTAATAAGGGTTCTTTTTCTAACTCACCCCCAGCCCCTCTCTTTCAAAAAGAGAGGGGGGGTTATCCCGTTTGCAGGTAGTCTGCAATTGGCACGAAGAATGCGAAAGGCTGCAAAAGAAAGCATGCACCATGCAGGTCAGACAGGTTCAAAATCATAAATCCGAAATCCAAATCAGATTATTTACAAAATCAAAAGCAAATCTCAATCATAATGTATTTATCATCAACGAACAACAGGAAAAGGAATAAAACTTACTTTTGCTACAAGTAAAATATGTTGGTAAATGCATTCTGATACATTTAATCCGGACGCTCCCGGTGTTAATAATGGAAATTTTTTCGGGTTACCCTTTACAGCAGAAGAATCGAAAGTAGTGTTGATGGGAATTCCATGGGATGTTACCACCTCATACAGATGCGGGACATCGGAGGGGCCGGAAGCTATTCTGAATGCCTCGCTGCAGGTTGATTTATATGATGCTGATTTTGGCAATATCTGGGAAAAAGGTATTGCAACAGCAGGTATCAATAAATCGTTGAAAAAGAAAAGCAAAAGTCTGAGGGAAACATCCATGAGGGTTATTCGTTTGCTTGAATCAGGGACAGATATGGATGATCCAAAATTATTCCCTTTTGTCAAAGAAGTAAATGCGGCTTCCAATGCATTAAACGAATGGGTTTATTCGGCCTGTTGGAACCTGATACAGGAAAAAAAGATACCGGGACTTATCGGAGGTGAGCATTCCATCCCCTATGGATGCCTGAAAGCATTGTGCGAATTTCATGATCAGTTTGGAATATTACAGATTGATGCCCATGCTGATCTTCGCCATGCCTATGAGGGTTTTGAGTTCTCGCATGCTTCCATCATGTATAATGCTATGAATCTCAAAGCAGTAACTTCTATCGTACAGGTAGGTATCCGTGACTTTTGTGAGACGGAAAAAAAACTTGCTTGTGAAAATTCTTTTATTCATTGGTTTGAAAGCAGCCGGATTTTTTCGGAAATGTATCTGGGGAAAACATGGGATAAAATATGTGATGAAATTGTTTCCTGTTTACCTGATAAAGTTTATGTAAGTTTTGATATTGACGGTCTTGATCTTTCTTTTTGTCCGGGAACGGGGACACCTGTCCCGGGTGGGTTAGATTTTAATCAGGTTTCGTATCTGTTAAAAAAACTTTCTCAGCAGAAAAAAACCATCATCGGTTTTGATTTATGCGAGGTAGCTCCTGGCCCGATCCCTGATATTGATGCGATTACAGGGGCAAGAATACTGTACAAACTTTGTGGCCTTGCGATAAACAGTAAATAAAAAAAAGTTACTGTTCAGCTGCCAATTGTTATTGTTACCGCGAATAAACGCAGATTAGACCGCTGATCTTCGCGAAAATTAGCGTTTCATTAGCGAGAATTAGCGGTTTATTTCTTTTTAGGAAAATATAAAATATTGATATTAAACACAATGGGATAGCTGAACAGTAACAAAAAAAAATTTTTCCTGCTTTTTTTATAAATAAAGTTTGTATATTTAGCCACAAATTAATATTGTCAGATTTTCAAATTTTTATACTTTGGCCATAAAATTTAAATCAGGAGTAGTATATTTGTTAACATAAAAAAAACTTGCCTATGAAAAGATTGGTTTACACATTAGTAGCATTATTCATGATTTCAAACTTGTTTGCACAAACAACCACTCCCCCGAAAACACCGCCAAAAACACCTCCCCCGCAATATGTCTTAAAAAAAGATTATGATGCAAGCATGGCTGAAATGAGTGAAAAACTTAGCCGCATTTCGGGACAAATAGGTGCCCTGAGTGCACGAGTTAATGCAAAAGATAATAATTTCGATGCCCTGAAAGCAAACATTGACACACTGACAAAGGTTTTGCAATCGATGAACATCAAAGTCAGTCTGACTTCTGATTCTCTCAGCAATACCATTTTTACGGTCAGCGACCTGAGAAAGAAAGTGGATGACGACCTGGAAGTTGTCAGAGGAAGTGTGACGATGGTTAAGGGAATGGTATTACTGGCATTTGCCGGATTGGCCGTTTTATTGGTTTTAGAGATTATTTTGTTTTTCATCCTGAACAAAAAAATAAGCAAACTGGCCTATCTTGAAGAAACCGTCAATGAGGCGCTTGAATCGGCTAAGGAAGATTTCGGCAAGATGAAATCTGAAATTAAACCCATGATTACCAAAGAGGTACAGTTGTCTCAAGCCTCCCTGGATTCGAGAATTAACCGCACCAGGGTTGAATTAATTGACATGATTGCCCTCACCAAGAATCAACTGACAAAGATAACCGAAGAATTAGGTACTCAGCTCGACCAGCTTATCAGGAATACAGGAAACAAAATATAGTTATAAGGGTTAAGTATTCTTGAACTGGAGTCCTTAATCTTTTTTTTTTTTTAAGTTGATTATTTTTAAAATGTTTGTATATGGGTACATTGCAGCTAAAAAAGCATCATCATTTTTGGCAATATTTAATGCTGTTTGTCGTTTTACAAATTCCTCTCAGCCTGAAATCCCAGACTTATTGTTCAGCAGGGGCGAGCAATTGTGATGAATATATTTCAAAGGTTGAATTAAACACCATCAGCAAATCCTCTGGTTGCGGACTTGGCAGCAATGGCATATCCGGCTATTCTGATTACACAAATATTTTAACAGTATTGACTGCAGGGAATAGCTATACCCTGACAGTTTACAATGGTAATCATTACAATGGTGATTATTTTGATGCCTATATCGACTGGAACAACGATAAAGATTTTACGGATGCGAATGAATATCTGGGGAGTAAAAGCACCAGCCCGTCTTCATTTACGATAAATGTACCAGTCGGATTAACTTATAAAGGAAAAACCGTGTTAAGAATCCGTTGCCGTTATCAGGGAAGTCACAACTCCTGCGGAGTTTTTTCATGGGGTGAGGTGGAAGATTATTCGGTCGAGTTGGTTGTTCCCTATCATCATGATGCGGGTGTCATATCGGTTGATTCACCTGCAGTGCCGGTCAGGCCGGGTACAGTTAACATCAAAGCAAGAATCAAAAATTATGGATTGGATACTTTGAAAAGTGCGGGAATTGACTGGAAAGCAGATACCAGCAATAAAACCGGCTACAGCTGGACAGGAAGCCTCGCAACCGGACAGACATCTTCCCAACTTTTGCTGGGGAATCATCATTTCCCGGTTGGTGCCCATACGATAAAAGCATGGACAAAAAATCCCAACAATGTCAATGACAGCAATAAGAACAACGACACCTTTATTTACAGCTTTTACGTATGCAATGCATTGAGCGGTACATACACAATCGGACCTGATGCCACCGATTCCTTCCCAAACTTTACAGCGGCAGTTCAAAGGTTGGTGAGCTGCGGGGTAAACGGACCTGTTACTTTTGTGGCAGACACCGGAACTTATAATGAACACATCAGAATTCCTGCTATCCAGGGAGCTTCTTCTTCGAATACCATTACTTTTAAATCAGCCGTCAGCGATAGCAGTAAGGTGAAAATAGTTTATTCTGCCAGCGATTTGGAAAACAATTATGTGGTCATGCTGGATGGGGCCGATTATATCAGATTTGAAAGAATTTCTTTCAGGGCAAACGGAACCAATTATGCCCGGACCGTGTATCTGACCGGAGGAGCATGCAATAATATTTTTCAGAACAATCAGTTGCAAAGCACCCAGGCTTTCAACTTTTCCGAAGACTTTGCCATTGTTTATTCAGATGATGAAACAGATACCAGCAATACGTTTCTGCAGAATTATTTTTTATATGGTTCTTACGGAGTTTGTTTTTATGGAGGTGTTGACGATGAGAGCTACAATAAATTCATCGGTAATCATTTTAAAGAGCAGTATTATTTCGGAATTTTTCTTGAAAATCAGTCACATCATGAGATTAAATACAATCTGATCGAATCATCGACATCCGTCACGTTTTATGGAATTTACCTGTATTTTTGCACAGAGGGATTTGTCAATTCAGGAAACAGTATCTTATTACCTGATGCAACCTCAGGAGGGTATGGTATTTTTCTGGATATGTGCTATGGCGACTCTGCCTTACATTGTCTGACAGCAAATAATTTTATTCATATTCCTTCGGTAAATAACAATGCCTATGGTATTTATCATTATTACAGCGAGTATCAGGATATTGTCTATAACAGCATCAACATTACCGGAAATTACAGTAACAGTTTTGGGTTTTATTATTCAGGGAGCAATTTTTCAAACTGTACATTCAGGAATAATATCTCAGTAAATCAGGCAAACGGATATTCGATCTATTGCAGCAATACTTCCGGCATTTCATCAGATTACAACAATCTTTTTACTACCGGCAGCAGGTTGGGCTACTGGGCAACTAATATTATAAACTTAACCAGCTGGATTTCAACGACCAAACAAGACTCACACAGCTTGTCTGTTTTACCACAGTTTTTCAGTGCCAGTAATCTTCACCTGAAAGATATTAACCTGAATGGAAAAGCAAAACCCTTTGCCGGTGTAGCGATAGATATTGATCAGGAAAACCGTTCATCCAGTTTGCCTGATATCGGAGCAGATGAATTTGATTTAAACAGTGTGGATGTTGGAATTTTAACAATAGATCAGCCTGTTACACCCGCATACCCGGGAAATACAGCCGTTAAAGTTAGATTCAGGAATTTTGGTGCCGATACCATCAAATCAGCTCAAATCGACTGGAAATATGATGGTAATTCAGGGACAACCTATAACTGGTCAGGTAGCCTTAAATCGGGAGATACTTCCTCGCTAATTACACTTGGGAATGTGTCTGTTTCGCTTGGGACCCACACCCTGAAGGCATGGACGAAAAACCCCAACACCCAGACAGATCAATTTGCCCCAAACGACACACAGGAAATAACATTTCAGTCGTGTATTCCTTTGAACGGTACTTATACCATTGGCCCGAACCCGGGAGACTCTTTTTCTTCTCTGACTGCGGCTGTCAATGCTCTGATAAACCGCTGCGGAGTCAGCGGGCCTGTGGTTTTCAAAATAGCTTCCGGTACCTATAATGAACAGGTGTATATACCATCCATCATGGGGGCTTCATCTACCAATACCATAACCTTTGAATCTGTTTCAGGCGATTCATCTACCGTCATCATAACTTATGCCCCTTACTATTCCTCCAGTAATTATGTTTTAATGCTTGACGGAGCCGACTATATCATTTTTAAAAATGTTACCATTAAAAACACCTCCTCCTACTATTCAAGAGTGGTTTGGCTAAACAACGGAGCATGTCATAACCAGATTAAAAACTGTTGCCTGACCGGTTATAATACGACATCTACAAGTAACAATATGACGGTTGTTTATATATATGATACAGGAAATGAGTCAAGCGAAAATAATTTGTTCAGCAATAACCTTATTTTGAACGGATCAATCGGATTCTATTTGTATTCCACAACCTCAATAAAACCCGATAACAACAGGTTTATTTCTAATGTTATTCAGGATCCTTATTATATTGGTTTTTTGGCCTACAATCAAAATTCTCCCGTTTTTGAGAAAAATTTTATCTCGACTGTAACAAATTATTCCAATTTTTATGGCTTTTACTTATACAGTTGTGATAATGAATCAAGTATTTTATCAAATAAAATTCAAGCTCCTTACTGTGGAGGAGGAATGGGTTTAATTCTTTATTACTGCAATGGAAGTAGTTCGAAAAAAGGTTTGATTGCCAATAATTTCATTTATCTGGGTAATAGTAGCAATAATGTTTACGGAATTTATATTAACAGCTGTTATTATCAGCAGATATTTTACAACAGTGTCAATCTGAAAGGGACCTATTCATCAGGAGCCGGCCTTTATTATAATAGTTGGCAGTCGAATACCGGAAATATTCTGTTGAACAATAATATCTGTAATCAGACAGGTTCTTTTGCAGTACAATTTGAAGGAGTCTCGCCCGATTCAAGCGATCATAATAATTATTACACTACAGGAACTAATCTGGGAAACTATCTTGGAACGCCCAAAAATAACCTGTCAGCCTGGCAGTCATCATCAGGGAAAGATCTTCATTCTGTATCAGTATTTCCCGATTTTGTGTCCAATTCCGACCTCCATATATCAAATCTTGCCCTGGATGGAAAAGCATTGCCTGTTGCCAATGTTACCAAAGACATTGATGATGAAACACGTCATACCACGACACCCGATATTGGAGCCGATGAATTTGTACCTCCAGCCAATGATGCCGGCATCATTGCCATTACCGACCCTTCAGGAACAAATAAAAATGGCCAGTATGCAGTGAAAGTTACGCTTAAAAATCACGGGACAGATACGCTTAAAAATGTAAGTATTGAATGGAAAATAAACGGAACTTCACAAACAACCTATAACTGGAGTGGAACCTTACCTCCAAACCAGTCAGTCAGCAATCTGAGTCTTGGCAATTTTACCTTTTCTACAGGAACCTATACCATTAAAGCATGGACAAAAAATCCAAACAATACAACCGATGGAAATAAGAATAATGACACCCAATTGGTTACAGTCAAGTTCTCGTATCTTTGTGATACCTTTACCATTGGCGGTAGCGGAGCCAGCTTTCCGGGTTTTAAAAGTGCGGTTGATAGCCTGATTGCTTATGGTATTTGCGGGCCGGTGGTATTTATTGTCAATTCCGGGACCTATACGGAACAAATAAGCATTCCCTATATAAGTGGAAGTTCAGCGGTGAATACCATTACCTTCATATCTTCTGCAAACGACAGTACGGCAGTAAAACTTACTTACACACCATCCTCATACACTGACAATTATGTGATAAAAATGTCAGGGGCAAAATATTTTCGTTTTTATAAAATGACTTTCTTAAACCCGAATACAAGCTATAGCAGGGTGATAGTGGTTGACAATTACTCCTCAGACAACCAATTCCAAAATTGCATATTTGAAGGGAGCAATAACACATCAACTTCAAATGACAGGGCGTTAATATATTCGGATGCTTCGATCGACAGCAATTTTATATTTATCGGTAATCTGTTTGTGAATGGGAGCATGGGATTATACTGGTACGGGAGCAATTATGAAAGTGGAATGGTCATTAAGAACAATGTTTTTTTAAACCAGTATTACATTGGAATTTATAATGAAAGACATGACGGAATACTTATCGAAGGAAATACTTTTGAGACCAACACAACATATTATTATTACGGAATTTATCTCTACTCTATCAGATATTCCTCAAAGATCATCAAAAATAAGATTATAGCCAGGAACTCATCAGGAGGATATGGAATATATATTTATAATGCTACAGGACAATCAGACCGGAGAGTACTGGTTGCCAATAATTTCATAATCATCAATGCAAATGGAAACAGCAGCTATGGTATTTACAGTGCATACAACCAGTATTCAGATGTTTTTTATAATAGCGTAAATATTACCGGATACTATAATTACAGCTATGCATTTTATATATCCACCTATACTTACTATAACAACCGGGTGAAGAATAATAATTTCATCAACAATGCCGGTGGATATGCCTATTACTGTTCCATGGCCAATACATTCACAAGCGATTATAATAATCTGAAAACCAACGGCAGCTATCTCGGCTTTTTCAGTTCACAGATAACAAATCTGTCTGCATGGCAATCCGTTACATCAATGGATTCAAACAGTATTTCAGCAGATCCGGAATATTTTTCTGCTACCGACCTGCATTCATTCAGTAAAAACATCAATGGAAAGGCACAACCGGTTGCAGAAGTTGATATAGATATTGACGGAGATGCCCGCGATACGTTAAATTCAGATATTGGTGCCGATGAATTTACCCCTCCCAACCTGGATGCCGGTATCATTGCTCTTGATGAGCCTGGCAGTCCATGTCAGAAGGGAAGCAGAACATTTAAAGTTTCCATAAAAAACTTTGCAAGCGATACACTCAAATCAGTTACAGTAGAATGGCAAATTGACGGGACTTCAAAAACTGCCTACAACTGGAGTGGTTCGTTACCGGAAGGGGATACAGCAATAGCCGTAACCATAGGTACTGCCTATCTGAGCTGGGGAACTCATAATATAAAAATCTGGACAAAAAATCCCAACAACAGCATCGATGGCAATAAACTGAATGATACTCTAAGCATCAGCCTGACAGCAAAAAATCCATTAAACGGCATTTATACCATCGGGTCATCTTCAACGGATTCATTTGCCAGTTTTACGGAGGCTGTTGACAGCCTTATGACGAATGGAATTTCAGGATCTGTAATATTCAGAGTAAAAGACGGGACTTATACGGAACAAATTGTTATCGGTAATATTGATGGTGTTTCTGCCGAGAAAACCATCACATTCCAGTCGTACAGTTATGACAGTACAAAGGTGATTCTTCAATACAACAGTACAAATTATGATTACAACTATGTCATACTGCTTAATGGTGCCAGGTTTATCACATTTAAAAAGCTGACGCTCAAGAGCCTGAATTCTTATTATGGCAGGGTCATTAAAATGGTTAACAGCGCTTCCAACAATTCAATTTTAAACAATATTATCATCAGACCTTCGATCAATTCAACGTCAGATTACGATGCACTGATTTACATTAGTTACGACAACTGTAATGATAATCAGTATATCAGTAATGTACTGAAAAACGGCAGCTTTGGCTTACTGATCAGTGGAAAAAATTATTCAGAGAGAATGAAAGGCACTGTTATCCTTAATAATACTTTTGACAATATGTATTATGCCGGATTATTTTTATATTATCAGACATCTCCCCAGATAAGCGGAAACTATATCGCTACCTCCTCAGCAAATTATACCTACGGAATGTATTTATATTATTGCAACGAGGAGGTAAGGATTTCTGAAAACAAGATTCAGATTGGCTTTCAGGGCTATGGTGTAACGCTCTATTATTGCGAGGGGACTAATGCAATTCCGGTTAGTATCTACAACAACTTTATTTCCATCACAGGTAGTTCGAGTGGCAGAGGAATTTATTGCTATGGTAGTTATTACGTTAATTTTTACTACAACAATATAAACATTACAAATACAAGCAACACAAGTGGATATTGTATTGGATTATATTATGGCGGCAACAACAGACTAAAGAACAATATTCTTTGCAACAAAGGTGATGGCTATGCCATTTATGCCTACTCTAATTACTCACTCGTATATTCTGATTACAATAATCTGTATGCCAAAGGGCAATATCTTGCATATTGGGGAGGGAACAGTAAAACAGATCTGGCATCGTGGAATTCTTCCTCAGGTTATGACAACCATTCTGTTTCGATAGATCCGTTATTTTATTCCAGCACAGATCTTCATGTTTCAGAAATTACCCTGAATGCAGCCGCCAGCCCGGTCAGTGGAATAACCAAAGATATTGACAATGAGACAAGAAACAGTGTAACTCCCGATATCGGAGCCGATGAATTTACTCCTCCTTCAAATGATGCCGGCCTTGTTGCCTTACTCAATCCGGTCAAACCTTTTGTGGCAGATACCTATGCCGTAACGGTCAGGTTAAGGAATTATGGAAGTGATACCCTGAAAAGCGTAACCATCAACTGGAAAATCAATGGAGTAACCCAAACACCATATTACTGGTCAGGAAGTCTGAAAAGTGCTGACACTGTTTATGTTATTATCGGAAACGCTATTTTCAGTCTTGGGACAACTTACCAGATACAGGCATGGACAACTTTACCCAATGGATTGACAGATAACAATTTGATAAATGATTCAATCGTTGTACCCAACCTGTCGCCTGCACTTTCCGGGGTTTATACCATAGGAGGCAGCAACCCTGATTTTACATCATTTACGAGCGCAGTCAATTCCCTGAAACTGGGGGGAATACTGGGCAATGTCGTGTTTAATGTCAGAAACGGAGTTTATACCGAACAGCTCGATATTACGGAAATTACTGGGACTTCAGCAAGTAATACTATCATTTTTCAGTCGGAAAGTCTGGATAGTACTAAAGTCGTACTTCAGTATTCCTCTAATTCTTCAAATAATTATACGATCAGGTTTAACGGAGTCGATTATCTGACATTCAGGTATATGACCCTCAAGGCATTAAATGGCTCTTATGGCAGGGTAATCGAACTTACAAACAATGCTTTGAACTGTTCTTTAAAAAACAATCTTATTATCGGTTCGAATTATAGCAGTACATCATCCGATAATTTCCTGATATTCAACAATTATCAGATCGTAAATAATCTGACCATTTCAGGTAATGTAATCCGGAAAGGTGCTTCAGCAATTTGGCTATATGGACCTTCAGGATACCAGCAAAACACTTTAATTGAAAAAAATGTAATTGACTCCATCAGTTATATCGCTATTTATGCATATAATCAGAGTTATCTGGTGATTAAAGACAATTATATTAACCTTCAGGCTTCAACGTATAATTACATGGAGAGTATAGAGCTTGATTATTGCTACAACCGGACGGTGATTACCGGCAACAGAATCATCCAGAATGATGGCTTTGGATTGTATTTATATAATGTTCAGGGGAACTCCAATGAGTATAATCTGATTGCCAACAATTTTATTGCGATAAACGGAACTTATACCTATGGTTATGGAATGTATAATTACTATACTTATTACAGTAAGTTTTATTACAACTCCATTAATGTTTATCATACAAGTTCTTCAAGTGATGCGTTTTATATTTATGGTGGTTCAAATGTTAATGTGGTAAATAATATATTTTCCTGTAAAACCGGTTATGCATATTATGTGAGCAGTACTTCGACTATCAGTACCAGCAACTACAACAACTTTTACACAGGAGGCACCTATCTCGCCTATTGGAACGGAAACATCAGCACCCTGACAGGTCTGAAGGCAGCCAGCGGAAAAGATGCAAATTCAATTTCCAAAGATCCCTTGTTCAACAGTAATAATGATTTACATGTTCAGGAGGTAGCCTTAAACAAAGCCGCAACACCCATAGCTGAAGTTACAGTTGACATTGACGGTGAGCCACGCGACAACACCCGCCCTGATATTGGTGCTGACGAATTTACTCCGCCACTTCAGGATGATGCCGGAATCAACGACATTGTCTCACCGACAGTGCCATTTCCGGCTGATACCAATCTGGTGAGGGTCGTTCTTACCAATTATGGCGCTGATACGCTGAAATCCGTTACCATCAAATGGAAAGTAAACGGAGTCAGTCAAAATGACTATAACTGGTCGGGCAGTCTGCTGACCGGGAATTCAGATACAGTTACCATCGGAAAATTTGATTTCAATATTGGTACAGCTTACCAGATAAAAGTTTATTCCGTGAATCCCAACGGAAATGCAGACTCCTTTAATACCAACGACACAATGTTATCGGCAGTTCTTTATGCTGCATTGAACGGAACCTACACCATTGGCGGGAGTTCACCCGATTTTAACAGCTTTTCTGATGCAGTAAATATTTTAAACAATGGCGGCATTTTAGGAAATGTTATCTTTAATGTCAGGAACGGCATTTATACCGAGCGGGTGAAAATCAATTCATACCCGGGAACTTTGTCGTCAAGGAGTGTGGTATTCCAGTCAGAGTCTGGCGACAGTACACAGGTTTTCCTTAGCTGGAACACCGATAATGATAACTACACACTTTATCTGGATGGAGCAGATTATATTACCTTCAGAAAAATGACCATACGGACAACCGCCTCATCCGGATATTACGGTACGGTTATACAGGTTTCAAATGATGCCGTTTACAATACATTCTCCGGCAATGTGGTTCAGGGGTATAACGGTAATGTTACTTCTACAAGTTACAGTGTGTTTAATATTCAGGGAGGGAATAATCATCACCTGAACCTGCTGAACAATGTTATTCAATATGGGAGTTTCGGAGTGTATATTATTGGAAGCAGTTCATCCGGTTCAGCGGGAGTACAGATTAAGGGCAACATCATTCAGAATGCTGTTTATTACGGCATTTATGCTTATTATCATGACGGGCTGATAATTGAAAACAATGTTATCAATCTGTCTTCCTATTATTCCTATTCAATAGGTGTTTATCTGTATGATTGCCGGAATGCCACCAAAATAGCGGGTAATAAAATCAGTGTTCCGGCAGGGTATTATGGGATTTATTTATCCAACAGCAATGGGACATCAACTTACAAGGGAAATATTTACAACAATTTTATTTATGTGGGCGGAAATACATCTAATCCGACAGGTTTGTATTTGTATTACTCGTCTTACCACAATGTTTATTTCAACAACATTAATATAACTTCAGGCTCAGCAACGGGCAGCCGGGCGCTGTATCTGTATAGTGTAAACAATATCAATTTGTTAAACAATAATATTGTGAACAGGGGAGCAGGATATGCTTATTATATCAGCACTGCCAGTGGAATTACATCCGGATATAATAATATTTATTCAAAAGGAAATTATCTGGCTTATTACAACGGTAACATCAGCAGCCTTGCAGCATGGAAAAGTGCCACTGGTCTGGATGCAACATCCATTTCAGTAGATCCGCAATATGTTTCAAATTCAGATTTACATGTTCGTGAAATCACGCTGAACGAAGCAGGTACTCCAATTGCAGGCATAACAGCGGATATTGACGGAGAAGCACGACATGCCAGCAAACCCGACATTGGTGCGGATGAATTTGAAGCGCCTTATTCCGATGACGCTGGTATTGTGAGCTTTATCGAACCAGCTGTTCCATTTCCTGCTGATACCCTGCCGGTGAAGGTTTTATTGAAAAATTTCGGATACGATACGCTTACCACAGTAACCATCAAATGGTCGGTCAATGGAATTTCTCAAACGCCAAAGAGCTGGAGCGGTAGCATTTTGCCAGGCAGATACGATACGGTAGTCATTGGTAATTATATATTTAAAACAGTCATTGCCTATAACCTGGTTGCCTATACCTATAATCCGAATGGTGTCAGAGACTCGCTGAATACCAATGATACGGCAAGAACCCTGAATCTCTATGCAGCTTTAAGCGGGACTTATACCATTGGCGGCAGCAATCCTGACTTTATTAGTTTTGGTGCAGCAGCCAACATCCTGAATCTTGGCGGGGTGGTAGGTGCGGTTGTGTTTAATGTCAGGACAGGAGTTTACAACGAACAGCTATCCATCGGACAAATTCCCGGAAGTTCATCGGTTAATCAGATTACTTTTCAATCTGAAGGAAACGACAGCAATCTGGTAACCCTGACCTATCAGGGCAACAGTTCAGACAACTATGTACTCAGGCTTAACGGTGCAGATTATGTTACCTTTAAGAAAATGACCTTCCAGCCCATTCATAATTATTATGCAAGGGGCGTTGAACTCCTTGGTGGTGCCAACTATAACAAGTTCCGGAATTGCCGATTTGAAGGCGTTTCAACCACTAATTCCTCCGACTTCTTCAGCAATGTATATTCTTCAGGAGACAATGATATTGGAAATGAATTCAGCTACAATGTATTTAATAACGGAAGTTTTGGCATTCGCCTATACGGATTGTCAGGGTCTTACGAAAGCGGAACCTATATTTACGGAAATATATTTGAAAATCAGTCTGTTTCCGGTGTCTTTCTGTATGGACAAAGTGAGCCGGTGATAGCCTTCAACACCTTTTCTTCATCTGTAAATAATTACCAGGGAGCTATATCAATCAATACAGCCAACAATGGCCCGAAAATTTATGGTAATAAAATCAGCTCTGAAAAATCAGCTTATTCCCTTCAATTGTATGATGCAGACGGTTCTTCTTCAAATAAAATGAAGATCTATAACAACTTCTTTCAACTGGGAGGAACTGCTTCTTCCTCTGCTGTTGTGATGAACTTCTGTGACTATACCGATTTCATTTACAATTCGATAAACGTCAGTAATACGCATACAGGGAGCAGGGCTTTGTTTGTTGAAAACGGCAATGCCAATGTGGTTTTGCAAAATAATATTTTTGCCAATACCGGAGGAGGTTATGCCTGTTATATCAGTAATACTTCGGCTATTGTTTACTCGAATTACAACGACCATTATTCTGCAGGATCTGTTCTCGGTTACTGGGGCGGAAACCGAACAGATTTGTCAGCATGGAGGTCGGCAAGCGGACAGGATAATAATTCAAAATCATTGGATCCTTTGTTTTACAGCACTACCGATCTGCACATTTCGCAGGTATTACTCGACAGTGCAGCTGTTCCGGTGACAGGGATCACAAAGGATATTGACAATCAAAACCGTAATACCAATTATCCTGATATCGGAGCCGATGAGTTTACCTATGTCAGTCATGATGTCGGGATTTCGGCTGTTATAGCTCCTGTTTCAGGGTGCGGACTGTCAAGCGATACCGTCAGGGTTAAAATCCAGAATTTTGGCGGTCAGTCACAGAGCAACTTCAATGTTTATTACAAATTCGACAATCAGCAGGTGGTAGTCAGGAATATTGGTTCGCTTACCATACCAAAGGGAAGCAGCTATGTATATAAATTCGATACCGTACTGAATATTTCAACGCAGGGAAATCATACCCTGATTTGCTGGACCAATCTCAGCGGAGACACTATTCATTCAAATGATACCTTTATCTATAATTTCAGCAATTATCCCTATCCGGGAGCCATCAGCAATATGCTGCCCGTTGATACTGCACAGAATGTAGCCCTGCCGGTAACATTTTCATGGTCTCCGGCCTCAGGAGCCAACAGTTATGATCTGTATATCTGGCCTGAAACGGAAAATAAACCCGTAAGCCCAACGGTTGCCAACATTACACAAATTACCTACACCTACAACGGTAGCCTTCAATATGGCAAAACTTATAAATGGCAGATTGTGGCAAAGAGTATATTCTGTCAGACTGCCGGAAATATTCAGAAATTTACGGTCAGGTATCTCCCCGACCTGATTGTCAATAGTGTAACGGTACCTTCGACTGCATATTCAGGACAGACTTTCAATGTGTCGTGGCAGATAAAAAATACAGGAACAGGCAGCACTCTTTCCACGGAATGGTTTGATGTAGCTTATTTATCATCAGACACCAACCTGGATGAAAATGTTGATTTTTATCTGGGAGCTGTCAGCAATCTCAGTTCACTCGGATCCGGAGTGAGCTATAATCAGACGGAAACATTCACCATTCCGCAGGGACTATCGGGCAATTATTACGTTATCCTTATCACCGATAAATTTTCTGCCCTGACTGAGTCAAATGAAAACAATAATAAAGGTTATAATTCCTCAACCCTTCAGATACAACTGACTCCGCCTCCGGACCTTCAGGTCATTTCGATTGTGCGTCCAAACACGATTTACAGTGGTACAAATGCCAATGTTTCATGGACAGTGCAGAACAAGGGAACCGGCAACACCGTAACCAATTACTGGTACGATGCACTTTATCTGGGACAGGATACCACCTTTGATCCGGCCAATTGTTATTATCTCGGAAATGTATATCACAATGGACAGTTGCTGGTCAACAGCACATATAATGCAGCTAAAACCGTATCAATTCCCAATGCTATATTCGGAACCTATTATATTTTTGTTAAAACGGACTATTTCAACAGTGAATATGAGCATGCATGGGAAAACAACAATGTGAAAAGAAGTGATGCTATTTCAATCATTCTGACTCCTCCGCCAGATCTGGTTGTTACCGGAACAGATGTCCCCGACAGTGCCAGCAATAACGAAACCCTTGGCATGAGCTATTACCTTAAAAATCAGGGAGGAAATGATCCGGAAAGCTCCTGGTATGATAAAATTTATATTTCTGCCTCCCGCACTTTCAGTGAATCAGGGTCAATCCTGCTTGCCACCCGTTATCATTCACAAGACCTGTCTCCCGGCCAGACAGATACTTTGCTGAGCAATATAACCATTCCTACAGGAATTAACGGAAAATATTACATTTTTGTTAAAACTGACTGTTTTAACAGTGTTTATGAATACACTTATGAAAACAACAATGTTTCTGATCCCGATTCCATTTATATCAAATCGCCTGACCTGACAGTTTCATGGATTTCAAATCCGGCAACTGCCTATTCAGGAACAAGCATTAATATCAAATGGAAAGATAAAAACACAGGCCCGGGAAAAATTATCAACAGAGGCTGGAAAGACAAAATCTATATTTCCCCTTATTCAACATTCAATTCTTCCACTGCAGTATTTCTGCAGGAAATTACCATTGCTTCTGTAAGCATGAATGTGAACAATGAATACCTGTTAACGTCAAATATTACCATTCCCAACGGATATTCAGGTGTTTACTATCTGTATATTGCCACCGATGCAGTCAATAATGTCTTTGAAGCAGGGGGAGAAAACAATAACACTAAAAAAGCCGATACATCCATAACGGTTACCTTGTCCCCATGGCCTGACCTTCAGGTAGTTGAAATATCAGCTCCCGACACTGCCACAGCAGGTGATCCGATAACGGTTCATTTCACGGTTACCAACAAAGGAACTGCTACTGCTACCGGTTCATCTTGGAAAGACAATGTGTTTATTTCAAAAGACTCGGTATTTAATTCTTCAACAGCAAGTTTACTTAAAGATGTGATCAGGCCAACTTCGCTTGCCGTCAGTGATTCCTACAATATCACCACCATGGCCGGACTGGCAACAAACCTGACTGCAGGAATATATTACCTGCATGTTTATACAGATTATGAAGACAAGATTTATGAGCATACCTCAAACAGCAACAACTCTTCTTTCCGTCCTATTTATATCAAAGCCTATCCTCCGGTTGATTTCATGATCTACAATGTAACCTGCGGAGACACCGGCTCTTCAGGAAAAACATTTGCCATTGCCTATTCCGTTAAAAACATTGGTCAGGGGAAGAGTTTAGCTCCGTCTTACAAAAATGCGGTCTATCTTTCAACTGATTCCATCTGGAGCCCTGCCACCGACATCCTGATCAACCGTGAGGACATGACAACCCAGCTGGCAGCCAATGCTTCCTACACGAAAAACATTAATGTGACTCTGCCCAACGGAATAACAGGCAATTATTACCTGTTGGTGGTAACGGATGAAAACAACAACAACAACGATGTCAACCTGAGCAATAATTACCGGGCGAGGACAGACGCACAGAATAAGATGAAGAAAATATTCATCAAGCTTACCCTCACACCCGACCTGAAACCCACATCCGTCAATTCGCCAGCTACCGGAACCTCCGGACAGCCCGTTACCGTGACATGGACTGTTAAAAATCAGGGGCAGGCAGCAACCAGTGTTACCTTTGAAGACAGAATATATCTGTCGGCTGACTTTACTATTGACGGCAGCGATGTCTTACTTGGAAGTTTTCAACGAACGTCCTCATTGGCGGTGAACTCGTCTTACAACCAGAGTCAGCAGGTCTTTTTACCTGCAAATATCACCGGTAACCGCATTATTTTACTGAAAACAGATGCCACAGATGCAGAATACGAGCATAACGGAGAAGACAACAACATCATGGGTGCCCCCATATCCATTACTGCCGCTCCACCCTGCGACCTGATTGTTTCTCATATCGGATTTCCACTCAATGCCGTTGCAGGTAAATCAGCAACCATTACCTACAAAATCAAAAATACAGGTGTCAATCCCGCCACAGGCTATATCAGGGATGCCATTTATATTTCAAAAGACAATCAGTGGGATGTCAATGACGTATTGTTCGGAACGAATCAGTACACCATCGGATTGTCACCCAATACGGAGGTTTCAAAGAATATGACAAAACAACTGAAAGGGGTTACACTGGGTTATTATTATGTGATTGTCAGGACGGATATACTTACTAACATCAATGAGACCAATGACAACAACAATGAAAAAATTTCTGTGGATACCATGAAGGTCAATGTGCAGAACCTGCCATGGTACACCATGACCTACGATACACTTTATGATAATTCAGAGGTCTATTTCAAACTCGAAAGCCACGATACCCTGAAATCCGAAACGCTGTTGCTAAATCTGTATGGTGATTCTGTTAATGGTGATAATGAGTTGTATCTCAGTTATCTGAAGGTACCGACCCGAAATGTTTACGATTATGCATATTCAGAGCCTTTCCACGGTAATCAGGAAATAATAGTGCCATCACTGGAAGACAGTACTTATTATATCATGGTTTACGGCTATACGATGGTAGGGAGCATGCAGAAAATAGGGTTAATGGCGAAAATTCTTCATTTTGAAGTCAGGGGAATCAGTGCCAACCAGGGTGGAAATACAGGCAAAGTAACCGTAATTGTCAGCGGAAGTAAATTCGATACCACCATGACGGTTATTTTACAAAACGACAGTGCCGTCTATGAGCCTGACACCCTTGTTTATGTTGACCCGACAAAGGTTTTCGTTACCTACAACCTTGCGGGTGCGAAGCTGGGCAAATATGATGTGGTAGCCATCAAAACAAGTAAGCCTGATACGGCAAAACTGATGAAGGGCTTTGAAATTGTAAATGGAGTGGCATCCGATCTTCAGGTCAGTATTTCAAAACCAGCCAACGTCAGGCCTTCTGCGATTACGGCCATGTCGCTCGATTTTGCCAACGTGGGTAATACAGATATTGATGTGCCTACCATTATCCTGAAAAGTCTTGCTCTGGCGCCTGTCGGAATGAGTGTCCCGGATCTTGAGAACAAAAAGACCGAACTGACCTTTATGCTTAAAGAGCTGAACGGCCCGCAATGGGTCATTCGACCGGGTGCTTACGGCTCTGTCCTGATTTATACAAAGTCAACTGCCGGTCTTGGCTTCCAGATCATGTTGCCTGAAATTAAATAGTTAATCTGATAAAAAAGACGATCATGAATAAATGGATTTTGATAGTATTATCCGTATTTTCGACACACCTTGTTTTAGCGCAGGAAAACGGATTTCGTATTTTATCTTCTGTGTCTTACACAAGGAATTACAATATCAACGACCTGCCTGATAACAAGGGAATTATTACGGGAAGTTTCGAAGGATATTTTTATGTGGAAAAACCGGCTGAGTTATTTGTTACTTACAACAATCAGCGGATGGAAATACAAAAACCCCTTGGGATGTTTATCGTGGTTCCGGAGGCCGAAAGATTATTTAATTACGGAGAAGAACCTGGTTTTTACACAGATTACAACCTTGAACTTCATGTTTTAAAAACAAACGGGAGCTGGATTAAAAATGTCGGAGTAATAGGTCATTCACCTTATGCCGTGGCTGCTTCTGCCGGAGGTGATTTTTATGCCTTTGCCCATGTGGACATCGATAGCATTCACTCCCTGCCATACCTGAAGAAAGTTGATAAAAACGGGAATATTCAGTGGGAAATCAGGATGGAAGACTGCATTCCGCAGGCCGTCAATCTTTCTCCCGGTGGAGAACTGATGGCTGTCACTTACCTCAAAGAGGAAAGCATGAGTTTTATTACGGATTTTTACGATGATAAAGGAGCTAAACTTTTCAGCCTGAATCATACGCTGAGTGTTGGCGGAATTGAATTTATTTCCGAAAAACAGTTTATTGTGACAGAAGAAAACGGCTGGAAACTCTATAGCATAAATAATGGGGCAAAACCTATTTATTCAGGAGTTCTGCCCGGCAAAACCTTCAGCAGATATCCCATCACCATTTCTGCTGATAAGGATTACTTTATTGTTGTTTCATTAGGTTCGGGAAACGTCTATCACCTGTCGGCTATCAGCCTGAAAGACGGAAAACTGATTTCAGAAATTGAGATAAATGAGTCGCCATTCTGGGAACCCTACCGGATGGCAGTTTTTGAAGGGAAGGATAAAATTCTGCTGAGGACGGGGAAGCAATTGGTTAAACTTCAATTAAACAGGTAATTATGAAAGGATTAACTAAAATGTATAAAGAAGCTCAATACAATTGTTTGATGAAGTATCTTCTTTTAACAATATTCCTCCTGGCGGGCTCCATGAGTCTTAAGGCACAGCCGGTTATAAAATCTGTTATACCTGATTATTCCCATAACAGTGCTATTATTGTATGGGCAGCGGATACCCCGTGTCAGGCATACCGGATCAGATATAAAGTAAACTCGGGTAATTTTTCCAATTGGGACAGCACAGTAGCCTCAAATCTGACCAGTAAATGGTACAATTTTAATTTTTCGGAAGGAGATACCATTACTTTTAACATGGGTGTAAAAAAAGCAGGTGTGTGGAGCGCTTCGAGCACAAAGTTTACTTATGTTAAGAGATACTGGCCTGTATTGAATCAGGCTAAAACCGGTCCCAGCCGTAATCTGATGCATAATTTTAACCAACCCATCATGGCAGGCGGGGATAAATATTTTCATGAAGGAGTCGATATTAACGGGGACTATAATTACAAGACAGAAACCGTTATTGCCTCATTCAGCGGACATATTGTTTCATTCGGACAGGGAGAGACCGGAAAATATATCAATGTCCAGGTTTTTATTAACGGGGTAAATCAATATTACCAGTACAACCACATGAAAAACCTCAGGCCATACCTGACCGTTGGAACTTCCATAAAAGCTGGAGATACCATTGGTGAAATAGTGGATAGTTTCTGGAATACCCAGTGTTATCATATTCATTTTCACCGCTGGTTAAATGGTGTTACCATGCTGGCAGGTACGAGGCATGCTTTACAAATGTATTTATCGAATGAAGACAAAGATCCCGGGAACAATAAACCTGTTACCCTGAATACCAATGATGATAATAAGTATTTTAAATTTCTGCTCGACAGCAACTGGGCCAATACTACTGTTGACACTGTAGCCTACAACAGAGTGGATATTCAATGGGAGCTGCTGGACCGTATGAGCACCAACGGATTTTATCAAAATCCACACAAGGTGGGGTATTATATCAGGAAAAAGGTGGGCAACAACTGGGTGGATACTGTTCGTTCGGCTGCTTCTCCTTATTTGTTATTTAAGTGTGATGAATTTTTAAGCGATAGTTTCAATAAAACATCAAATTCGCTTTTAAATGCAATGATTATTCCCTGGGATTCATACCGTTCAAAACCACCGGTAACGCCCGATCCTGACTATGATTTCTGGCAATGGTTTACATGGCTGTTAACCAATACCTCCGGTTTCAATGGTTCAAAAACAAACCTTGATGATAGCAGGTCGTGGGCGACCAATGCCCGTAATACGGAAACATGGTCGAACGGTGCAGGGCCCACAGGCAATAAAGCCCGCAGTCCGGGAGAATGGGAATTCCCTGACGGGGTTTATAAAGTTTATGCAGTGGTTGGTGACCTGATACATGATACTTTTTTTACCAAAAATGTAATGGTGCAAAACTTCAGGCCAATGGTCAGAGAAGTGGAGGTGTATGCAGACAATAATAAGGTTTATCATGCACGGTGGAACTGGTCGTCTGCCAATAACCGGTATGAATATCAGTTGATTAGGGATACAGTGGCTGTTTGTAACAAACCGGTGAGAGTAGTCATTTACCTCACTGAGCCCATGAAAAGTGTCAAACTCGAAGTGCCTTCCCTGAGTTATTCCGAAGAAAAGAATACCGCCACCGATACCCTGACCAAATGGGAATTTACCATTCCGGTGGATAAGGTAGCCGGTCATACTTACAAAAAGCATAAACTTTTTATTACGGGAAAAGACCTTTACAATCAGGATATTTTTGGATTTCAAAATCAGGCAAATCTGTCGGGGAACAATATTCCTAAGCTGAACAGCAATGGAACATGGACACCAAGTACCCCTTCACAGAGCGATAAAGCACATTATTTCAATTTTGACTCATTGACCTATGTCGGCATTACCAAGCAGGATATAAAATGTCACGGTGATGTTTCAGGCATGGTTAAAGCCATACCACATTCGGGAGAACTGCCATATTCTGCATATTTGTGGAATTATGGAGGAGCACGGACACAGACCCTTGCTCCGGTACCGGCAGGATATTACAAGGTAATGGCACAGGATGCCAGAGGGTGTAAAGGGTATGCTGATACGACAGTGGAAGAACCCCTGCCAATAAATGTAAATATTCTCGGAGGCCCGGCTGTGATTCCTTTCTGTGTGCAGGATGGAAACCCAACGGTTACCCTGACGGCAGTTGCTTCAGGTGGAACTGCCCCTTATACCTATAGCTGGCCGAATCAGACCCTGGTGGTCAGTGCCACAGGTATTTACCGTTGCGATGTGGTGGATGACAATGGTTGTAAAGCTTCAGGAGCTACCTTTGTCTGGTTTATTCCCATCCTTTGTTCACGCGACCCCAACGATATTACAGGCCCTGAAGGCTTTGGCCCTGAACATTTCGTCAGTAAATCAGACCCGCTTTATTACAATGTCCGTTTTGAAAACGATCCTAAATTTGCTTCCGCACCTGCCCAGAGAGTGATAGTAACGCTTCCCTTCGATCCCAAAATGGATATGTACACTTTCCGGCTGAAAGACTTTGGCTTCGGGGATTTTACCTTTCAGGCTCCTGCTAATAAAACAAGCTATGCCACCCGGATTGATGTGAAAGATTCTCTGGGCGTTTATGTCGATTTTATTGCTGGTATTGACCCGACAAAAGGAGAAGCTTTCTGGATTTTTGAATCCATCGGGCCTGATAATGGTCTTCCGCCAAGCGATCCCTCCAAAGGTTTTTTGCCCGTCAACGACAGCATTACCCATAGAGGAGAAGGATTTGTCAGCTTTTATATTTTCCCGAAAACAACCGTAAAAACAAGTGACACCGTTAAGGCACAGGCCAAAATTGTATTCGATATTCACAGCCCGATCTATACCAATACATGGGCCAATGTGTTTGATGCCGGAGCACCCGACAGCAAGGTGGACAGCCTGCCTCCTTCAGTCGATACAGCTTCAGTGGTGGTTACATGGAAAGGTTCTGACGACAACAAAGGTTCAGGTGTCAAAACCTATGATCTGTACGTTTCTGAAAACAGCTCAAATTTCTCACTGTATAAAAAAGATATTGCCGATACTTTTACCATATTTTCGGGTGAATATGGCAATGAATACAGGTTTTATACAAGGGCAAAAGACAATGTGGGAAATAAGGAAGCAGCCAAAACTACAGGAGAGGCAACCATCAAAATAAAGCCTTTCCAGATGATTGTAAAGCCAGATAGCTTATCAGCTTATTGTAAAGGTACCGACATAACAATAGCCTGGCGAAAAGTGGAAGTACCATTAATTAATATTAAATATACAGCCGACAGTGGCAGAACTTATGTCCCTATTGCCAATGGCATCGATATAACCGATTCAACTTACACCTGGGAAATGCCTGATAGTATTGTGAGTGGAAAATACTACAGAATATTGATCACCAATGCGTTGAATGATGCAGGCCTGAGTTTCAGCGATTATTTCCCGATTCTCAACCTGCCTGTTGCAAATGCAGGAAATGATAAAACTATTTGTTCCGGTAAGAGTGTTACTATCGGGGGATCACCCACTGCCAGCGGAACCAAAGCTCCCTATATCTATTCATGGCGGCCTTACACTACGCTTAATGACGATTCTGCCAGCAATCCGGTAGCTTCTCCCACCACCACCACCGCTTATCAACTTGTGGTGAAGGATTCCTTTGGCTGTATGAATACAGATAGTGTCATGGTTACGGTCAATCCGACTCCGGTAGTTTCATTTTCAGCACCTGTTACCGGAAATTGTCTGTATGGCAACACTTTCAACTTTTACAATACTTCAACCTTAAGCAGTGGAAATTATACCCGCCTGTGGCGTTTTGGTGATGGCACTACTGCTACTGCTGATACAGCCACCCATTCCTATACCACCCATGGTAATTTCAATGTGTGGCTTATTGCTACTTCCGATGCTTCCTGCTCCGATTCGAGCTATAAAACCATTAACGTTTATCCCATGCCTCAGCCCGGTTTTACCATCAATGATACCGGGCAATGCTTATCAGGCAATAACTTTGTGATGACCGATACCAGCAAAATAGCCTCAGGAAGCATGAGTTATCTCTGGCGTTTCGACAATTCAGCCACTTCGAACAGCCAGCATCCGTCAACATCTTTTACTTCAAAAGGTATTCATTTTATCCGTCAGATTATTACTTCCGACAAAGGCTGTATGGATTCGGTCACAAAAACAGTTTCTGTCTTTGAAATGCCTGTTGCTTCCTTCACCATTGACAACGACAGCCAATGCCTGAGCGGAAATTCGTTTAAGTTTTCCAACAATTCTTCAATCGGTAGCGGAACTTTGACATATCTCTGGAATTTCGGGAACGGAGACACTTCGACCGCTGTAAGTCCCTCAAAATCTTATAGTTCGGCCAACACTTATTCCGTCAAGCTGAAAGCCATCAGCAATGAAGCCTGTATTGATTCGGTAACTGAAAATATCCGTGTATTTCCGCAGCCTGCTGTTCAGTTCAGTGTCAACACTGCCGAGCAATGCCTGACAGGAAATAATTTCAGTTTTACAAATTCATCGACCATCAGTTCCGGAAATATAACCTATCGTTGGGATTTTGGGGATAACACTACTTCCACCCAACAGCATCCTTCACATAGCTATGCAACAGCAGATTCTTTCATCGTGAAGCTTGTTGTTACTTCTGATTTTGGTTGTAAGGACAGCCTGACAAAAACAGTCTATGTCAGGGCAAATCCATCAGTTGCCTTTGCCATCAACAATACAGAGCAATGTAAAAATGGGAACAGTTTCAGCTTTACCAATCAATCCGGCATAGGCAGCGGAACACTGACTTATTTATGGAACTTCGGAGACAACAGCACCTCCGCACAAACTTCGCCACAGCATAGCTATACCGCTGCAGGCACTTATCAGGTGAAGCTGATAGCCACCTCGAACTATGGCTGTAAGGACTCGCTGACCAAAACGGTTACCGTCCATCCGAGTCCGGTGGCTTCGTTTAGCGTAAATGCTGATTCGCAATGTTTTACGAACAATAATTTTGTATTTACAAACACTTCCTCCATCAGTTCAGGAACGTTTACAAATCTGTGGGATTTCGGAGACAACAGCAGCTCCACGCAGACCAGCCCCACTCACTCGTATGCCGGTTTTGGTTCTTATACGGTGAAACTATTGCTTATCTCCGACAAGGGTTGCAAGGATTCTACAACCAAAACGCTGAATGTCAGGGCAAATCCATCAGTTGCCTTTGCCATCAACAATACAGAGCAATGTAAAAATGGGAACAGTTTCAGCTTTACCAATCAATCCGGCATAGGCAGCGGAACACTGACTTATTTATGGAACTTCGGAGACAACAGCACCTCCGCACAAACTTCGCCACAGCATAGCTATACCGCTGCAGGCACTTATCAGGTGAAGCTGATAGCCACCTCGAACTATGGCTGTAAAGATTCGCTGACCAAAACGGTTACCGTCCATCCGAGTCCGGTGGCCAACTTCAGTATCAACAACGATGTTCAATGTCTGGCAGGTAATCAGTTCAGTTTTACCAACAACTCAACGGTGAGCAGCGGAACACTCAGCCAGTTTTGGTCATTTGGCGACAGCAGCACCGGCACCTTGCCGAATCCTTCAAAACAGTACACTTCCTATGGCTCTTTTGATGTCAAACTATTGGTCATAACTGATAAAAACTGTCCTGATAGCCTGATAAAAACAGTAACCGTTAATCCCAATCCGATTGTCTCATTCAAGGTGAACGATACTGACCAGTGTTTTAACGGAAATAATTTTGTAATGACCAATCAGACCACGCTGGCACAAGGCCTTTCTACTTACAAATGGTATTTCGGTGACGGGTCAACATCTGTTCAAACCCATGATTCTCACACTTATTCTGCAGCCGACACTTTTTCTGTCAGGCTGGTGGCTATTTCAGACAAAAACTGTGGAGACTCTGCCATCCGGACCGTTTATGTCTATCCTTCTCCAACAAGTACCTTTACAATTAATGACACAGACCAGTGTCAGAAAGGCAATCAGTTTGACTTTACCAATCAGTCAGCATTGGCTTACGGAAATCTGAGCTATCAATGGAAGTTTGGTGATAATACTACTTCCGTTCAGACCAATCCTCAGCATTCATATACGGCTTATGGTAATTATCTGGTCGAACTGACTGCAGTTTCTGATAAAAACTGTACAGATGTTTCATCAGCAACAGTATATGTTTACGAAATGCCTTCCGTAAAATTTGCAATAAACGATACAGACCAGTGTCTGACAGGGAATCAGTTTGTTTTCACCAATCAATCTTCGCTGAATACCGGAAATATGGTATTCTCATGGGATTTTGGCGACAGCAACATTTCATCAGCCACCCATCCCGTTTATCAGTATAACAGGGACGGAATATTTACAGTAAAACTAATAGCCATTTCCATTCAGAATTGTGCCGATACCTTTGTTAGTCAGACATATATCTGGCCAAGCCCGCAGTTGGATTTCGTGATCAACGACAGTATGCAATGCTTTAAACACAATCATTTTGTATTTACCAACCAGTCGAAAATCAATTCCGGCAGTATGACCTATTTATGGGATTTCAGAGATGCCTATACTTCAACTTCAACCAACACAAGCCACATTTACCTGAATGCAGATACCTTTTCGGTAAAACTGACGGCAACTTCAAATCTTGGCTGTACAGATTCGCTGATTAAAGAAGTCTATGTGTTCCCGTCTCCTCAGCTCTCATTCTCGGTGAACAGCGACAGCCAGTGTTTCAGTAATAACCTGTTTGTTTTCAGTAATTCATCTTACATTCAAAGCGGAAACATGAAGTTTATCTGGTCTTTCGGTGACGGAGATACTTCCACAGCTGTCAATACAAGCCATTTTTATCAAATGGCAGGGAATTATCATGTCTGGCTGATGGCAGAAAGTAATCTTGGATGTTCCGATACTGTCATGAAATATGTGGTGGTAGTTAAAATGCCTGTTGCCGGCTTCAATGTAGATGACAACGAGCAATGTTTCAGGGATAATAAGTTTAAATTCAGCAACCTGAGTTCAGTCATCGGAGACACTCTCCGGTTTACCTGGTATTTTGCCGGAGAAAATACTTCGGATCCGAAATATGTGTCTCATGTAAAAAATCCTGTATTTAGTTATGACACTACCGGATATTTTGCAGTAAAACTAAAGGCTGTATCAGGATTTGGCTGTGCCGATTCCGCTTATCGTGATGTGTTTATCTGGAAAATGCCGGTTGCCGGATTTGACACAAAAAACAGCTGTGCGGGCGATACGGTCAGGTTTACGGATCAATCGGTTGTGGATAGTCCGGCATATATCAGCGCATGGAACTGGGATTTTGGCGACCAGCATCAGTCGGTAGGCCAGCATCCTGAACATATTTACGATACGGCAGGATTTTATACCATCAGCCTCGAAGCGGTAAGCAATGAGGGATGTGCAGATACAGCGTATAAAACCATTGAAATATATCCTTTGCCCGAAGCTAAATTTACCATTGTTTACGGCAGCAACGGAGAGGCTACCTTTTTGGCAGGTGGCGACACCCTGAACACCTTCTACTGGAGCTTTGGCGATAATGATACTTCCTCAGGGCATAAAGTGGTTCATAAATACAATGCCAACGGAAAATACCCCGTCATTATGCTGGTGATTTCAAATAATGGTTGTTACAACTATGTGATTGATACGGCAGTAATTACAAATTGTCTGAGTGAAGAAGAGCTTTATCAGGCACGTTTTAAAATGCTGGTATATCCTAATCCGTTTAAACAATCCACCAATATACGTTTCGACCTTAACAGCTTTTCAAATGTAAAGCTGGGTGTTTACGATGCTTATGGTAAAGAAGTCGAAGTGCTGGTCAATACTGCCTTACCGGCAGGGCGTTATGAATATTCTTTCGGTGATGAAGGACTGGCAGGCGGGATCTATTTCATCCGCCTGAATGTTAACAACAAAATCTGGGTTGAACGGGTATTTAAAATACAGCAGGGATATTAGGTAAACCTAAGATAATCAGTAAATAGCAAGGATCAGGCGAGAAAGTTATTTCAGAATTTATGCTTTAACATCTGAGCCATATTTTTCTCATTAGCCAGAAAGGCAAGTATATGATTTTTTTCAAGTATTACTTTTTCAAAACCAATAACCTGCATTTCAGAGGAAATGAGGCCTTCATTATCCTCAGAATGCTTTTTCAGTCCGATGATGTTAATTCCATATTTGTTTCTGACATCAAGTTCTATAATTGTCTGGCCGACAAATGATTCAGGGACATCCATTTCACAAAGAAAAATTCCCGGAGAAATTTCCTCAATTAAATAAAATTCTTTGTAAAGCAGTTTAAGAGCGACCCGTTTACCTTCCTCACGTTCAGGGAAGAGAGTAATAGTGTTTTTCATCTGATTCAGAATTTCTTCATGAATAATCCGGGTAGCACGAGTATAAATTTTTTTGACACCAATTCTGGTCAGAATTCCAACCGTAACGATATTATCTTCAAAAGATTCGCCCATAGAAAGGACGACAATATCGTCAGGAGAGACAAATTTTTCAAGTGAAAAGCCGTCTGTTGAATCGAGTTGGACGACAAATGGAAAACCATCGCGTTTGAGTTGTGCGACAGTATCTGCATTTTTATCGATAATAATAAGCTCAGCATTGTACTCTTTCAGGGTATAGGCTATTTCCTGGCCAAAAGCACCCATGCCAATTAAAACGTATTTTTGTGTTTTGCTCATATATTAACCAATCATTAAACTTGTTTCAGGAAATTTATATGCATTTGATCCCAATTCATCTGTAACAGCAATGGCCAGTGAGTAAAGGCCAACCCTGCCTAAATACATCACACACACCAAGACGATTTTGCTAAAATCTGTCAGAAAAGGGGTGATACCCCTACTCAACCCAACGGTTCCAAAAGCACTGACTGTTTCGAATAAAATGTCAAAAAAGTCTTTTTTTTCAACAGATGAAATCAGCAATACAGCAATAAAAATTAAAGAAATGGAGGCAAAAAAAACAATAAAAGCCTTCCTGACAAGGGTCATAGGAATAGTATTCCAGCCGGAAGTTACTCGTTCTTTTCCACGGGAAAAGGAGAAAAATGCTAATATTACCGTATAAAATGTAGTGATTTTTATACCTCCAGCAGTACCATTGGGTGATGCCCCTATAAACATCAGCAAAATGATAATCAACGCTGATGGTATAGCCATTTTAGAAACAGGGTAACAGCTGAATCCTGCTGTTCTGCTGGTAACACTGTTGAATAATGAATAAATGATTTGTTGTCCGACCGGAAGATTTTTCCATTCCGGGTATTGAAAAAACCAGATTAAAACGGCTCCTGTAATAATAAGAATGCCTGTTCCTGATAAAATGATTCGTGTTTGTAGCCTAAGCCCTTTTGGCCGGATGTTAAAATGTTCTTTATGCTCAAATTTGAATATATCACTGATGGTATAAAAGCCAATTCCTCCAAGAATAATAAGAATCATAGCTGTAATTAGGGTAGGATAACTGGTTGAGAGAAAATTTTCTTCAAAACCATTAGGGAAAACGGAAAAGCCTGCATTACAATAAGCACTGACTGCGTGAAAAACAGCATGAAATAAGCGTTGCCCTGAAGAAAGATGAAGATACTGCCATGAAAAGAAAAATGATATGGCACCAAAAGTCTCTATAATTAAAGTGACACCAATGATAATTTTAAGTATGTTTTCTATAAAACTGATATTTTCATCTGAAAACATGTATTGGAGTAATAATTGGTCTTTCAATTTAAATCCCCTTCTGAAAAACAAAGCGATAAAAGTTGTAAGAGTAATAATACTAAGCCCACCAGCCTGAATTAAAAGCATTAAGATTATTTGCCCTTTAAAAGTCAGAGCATAAGCAATATTGATGGTTGAAAGGCCTGTTACACAAACTGCTGAAGTAGCGGTAAACAAAGCATCCGGCCAGCTAAGATGATAATTTGAACAAGCTGGCAGTTTTAAAAGCAATGTCCCTGTCAGTATTAAAATACCGAAGGAAAAAAACAGAACCTTTGATGGATTAGCAGAGACAAAAAGCCAGTTTTCTCTAAGTTTAACGATAATAATCAATGAATTTAGGAGTAGATAGGCATTTAAAAATACGATCAGAGCCGTTTCGATATTCAGATTTGAAGATATAAATCCGAGGTCCTGAATCAAAATGCTTACATTCGAAAACGAAACCATTAAAACAATTAATCCGAGTATATGAAAAGCAAATTTCAGCGGATTTTCCCTGAGTATTCTCAACAGTAACAATCTTTCAGAAATCAGTTCACCGATGAAGTTGAGCAGGTAAACAATGGCTGCAATCTGGTAAAAGGTATGGATATTTTTCTGGCCGGACAGGGATGAAGGGTATCCAAAATCATATAACTGCGTGGTTATTACAATCAGAGAAAAAACAATATTGAATTTTAAAAGAAAATTCCTGAAACCCGAGCCTGAAAAATACTTCATTATTTTGCAAAAAGTAGCATTTTAATTTCGAATCAAAATTGAGAATTAAATCAGATATGCAAATTTATTTTTTCCAGAAGGCTTTACTGAAAATAATCAGGACGGTAAACAATTCAAGACGTCCGACCAGCATGTCGAAAGAAAGAAGCCATTTGGATTCGATGTTTAAATGGGCGTAGTTTTCTACAGGTCCTACATGGCCGATACCCGGGCCTACATTTCCGAGTGTTGCAGCGACAGATCCCATTGAGGTTTCAATATCGCTGCCAAAAGCTACCATTAGTAGGGAAGAGACGATAAAGATAATCACATATAAAAAGAAAAAGGCAAGGACATGCGAAATGGTATCTTTTGAAACGCTTTGCTGGTTATATCTGACAGGTAGAACGGCTCGCGGATGGACAAGTCTTTTAAATTCGAGAGAGGCATTTCTTATCAACAAAAGATGGCGGATACACTTGACAGAGCCGCCCGTGGAGCCTGATGAACCACCGATAAACATTAAAATAAACACAAGCATCATCCCGAAAATACCCCAGTTTTCATAGTTACAATTGACAAAGCCAGTAGTAGTGATGATGGAAACGACCGTAAACAAAGCATTTCTGAAAGATTCCTCCACTCCGTGGTGTTGCAATACGGCCAGAACTACAACAATGACAAAGGCCGATAAAAGAATAAAGGTGGAGTAAAATTTGAATTCATCGTCCTTAAACAGTTTTTTAACATCACCTTTGATGACAGCGAGATAGGAAAGGGTAAAATTTATTCCGGCAATAAACATAAAGACAATAAATACATACTGAATATAGGGAGAAAATGCAGCAGCGCTGGCATTTCGGGTAGAGAAGCCACCGGTAGCCATGGTGGCAAAAGAATGGCATAATGATTCGTGGAGGTTCATGCCGCCAAGGACAAGAAGAATGGTTTCAGCTAAGGTGAAAAGGGCATAAAGTCCCCAAAGTCTTTTGGCTGTTTCGGTAATCCGGGGATGGAGTTTATCTTTTGAAATACCCGGTACTTCAGCGGCAAAAAGCTGAAACCCGCCAACTCCCAGAAAGGGCATGATAGCTACAGTCAGTACAATAATACCCATTCCCCCAATCCAGTGAGTCATGGCACGCCAGAATAGTATTCCTTTGGGAATCTTTTCAATATCTGTCAGAATAGAGGCTCCTGTGGTGGTAAAGCCCGACATGGTTTCAAAAAAAGCATCAGTAAAGTCGGGAATGGCTCCGCTGAGGATATAAGGAAGTGTGCCAAACAAGGAAATAATAATCCAGCCAAGTGTGACAATCAGGTAGCCTTCTCTTTTGGAGGCATTGTATTCAGTTTTTCTGGTAACAAAAAACAAAAAAATACCGCATGAAAAGGTGATCAGCGATGAAAGGGCAATGGCTTTGAAATCACTGTACCCGTAATAGGCTGAAAAGCTTAATGAAGTAGCCATCAGTATGCTTTCCAGAATAAGAATCCGGCTTAAAAGATTGATAATCAGGCGAGATTTTAACATGACTGATTATATTGAAAAAAACTGTTCGACTTTATGAATGACAGAAGGAACAGAAAAGACCACCACATGGTCGCCTTCCTGAAGTTGAGTATCGCCTTTCACAATATAGCTTTCCCCATTTCGGATATAGCCGCCTAAAATGGCATTTTCAGGGAAATTCAGCTCACTGACCTTTTTGGAAGTAATGCGAGAACCTTTTTTAACGATAAACTCAAAAACATCGGCCTCCACACTGTTCAGACATTTGGAGGCAACCACCTCGGCTTCAAGCGTATAGCGGTGAATATGGCTGGCAGCAATCAGTTTTTTGTTGATGATGGTATCTACCCCAATATCATGAGAAATCTCAATAAATTCGGTATCTTCAATCAGGGCAATGGTTTTTTTGGCACCGTTGCGTTTGGCAAGCAGGCAGAAAAATATATTGGCTTCCGTATTTTCCGTAACCGATATAAAAGCATCCATTTCTTCCAGACCCTCATCTTTCAGGGTGTTCAGCTCATGACCGTCTGCATTAATAATTAATGTATGTTTGAGTTCTCCGGCTAATTTCTGACAAATATCAGCTCTTTTTTCAATCAGCTTGACATGATAATCCTGCTCGAGTTCCCTGGCAGCCAGAATGCCTACTTCAGAAGCCCCAATGAGCATAATATTGCGAATGTGGAAATTTTTCGATCCGCTTATTTTAAGCAATTTATCAATTTTTTCCTTTTTGGTAACCACAAAAACCTCATCACCCGGGATGAAAACATCTTTTCCGGAAGGCATGATGGTTTTATTGTTACGCTGAATAGCCACGGCACGGTAGTCGATGGTAGGGTCTTTTTCAATAATTTCACGAAGGGTTTTTCCTTTTACTTCAGCATCCTCTTCAATCCTTAACTGCATCAGAATCAACTTGTCATTACAAAAGGATACGATTTCGGTGGCAGCACTTTGCCTGATCAGGGCAACTATTTCATTGGCGGCTATGAGCTCGGGAAATATCATGGTGTCAACGCCAAATGACTGATACATCTCTTGTTCAGATTTTTCCAGATATTCGAGGTTGTTGATGCGGGCGATGGTGGTTTTGGCTCCTGATTTTTTCCCTAAAATGCAGGTCAGAAAGTTAGCATCCTGTTCGTTGGTAACTGCAATTAAAAGATCACAATCAGGAATATTGGCTTCTTTCTGAACCGATATCAGCGAAGATGAGCCGCAATAGGTCATAATATCCAGGTGGGCGGATGCTATGCGTAACCTCTCCTCGTTTTTATCAATGAGTGTAACATTATGATCATTTTCTACCAGCATTTTTGCCAGATATAAACCTACAGCCCCTGCTCCGGAAATTACTATATTCATCTTTAAATGAAATTTTACCAGACAACAAAGCTAACAATTCTCCTATGATTGTAAATTTTTTTATCTCCTCAATATTTTATCTGACCTTGCCGGAGTTTTTGTCTGAAAAATTACTCCGGATTTGATAAAATGTTGAAATTCAAATCGTTAAATTAGTTTGATTTTTTTTGGAAAAATAAAAAAAATTTTTTTTCACAATTGTTGATAACGTATTAATATTGCGTATTAAAACAATGCTGGAATGTAATTAAGTGAAGTGATTTTTAAAATAGAATGCCTATAAGACAAACGATACACCTCCGATAAAAGACGCGCTCTACCTCCCGGTAGTATTTTAAAACTCACTTCACTTTGACTTGGGAAAAAAGGTGAAGAAAATGAAAAAAGAAAGGATGTCAGGTCACATCCAAGGTTTGATAGCTCGCTGGAGTAAATTTTACTCCTGTGGGAAAATAGTTCCCAATCACTTCAGTCATCAGGTGTTTCCGGTAAAAGGAACACCATTATCATTTGTAAAATTTTTAAATTCAAGTATATGAAAAGAGCCGTATTGAATTTCATTGTATTTATTGCAGTTACAGTACTGTTTTCAGTAACGGAAAGCCGGGGCCAGGCCCTGACCGGAACGAAGACCATCGGAGGCACCAGCCCTGATTATGCCACTTTTACAGCAGCCATATCCGACCTGAACAGCAAAGGTGTTGGTACGGGTGGTGTTACCTTTGTCGTGCGAGACGGAACCTATACTGAAGCGATTACCCTTCGGGATGTAACAGGAGCTTCTGCATCCAATATGATTACTTTTGTCAGTCAGAGCATGGACAGTACAAAGGTAACTTTGACCAATTCGAGTACCACTGCTACCGTTCAATTTACACCTTCTGCAGGTAATGTTCAGTATTACCGGTTTAAATGGATAAAAATCGTAAATACCAGTACAGGGATCGGGAATGCCGTAAGGTTTAATCCTAATAGTACGTATGGTACCAATTATATCAAAATTGAAAACTGTATTCTTCAAAGAGCTACAACCACTACCTCCGGAGCAAATTACGGAGTAGTATCAATTGGAGCTACTGTCAGTTCAAGTGGTAAATTTCAGGGAAATGCTTTTAAATACAATGTAGTCAATAATGGTTATTCTGGTTTTATTTATATTATACGAGCTCTACTTCATACAATGCATCCTATGATTCATTAATAGGAAACAAGATAGGTGGTTTTTATTATCATGGAATTTATCATTATTATCCTTTTTACTACTCTGTAATTACGGGTAATAATATTAGCTATACCGGTGCAACTACTACAAGGTATGGTATATATGTCTATTATTCCTATTATGCCATTATTTCCAACAATACTGTCAATATAACAAGTTCATCAACATTATATGGAATTTATGGCTCCATCAATTATTATGCAACTATTACCGGCAATAATGTTAATGTAACCTCCTCTTCTACGACTTATGGTATGTATTTATCAGGTACTTACAGTGGACCACAGATTCAAAATAATATCGTAGAAGTTTCTGCAGGAGGTAGCGGCACGCAATACGGGATATATGTTTCGAGTGCTTATAGCACAAACGGCATCCTAACCACCAATATTTCAGGTAATAAAATTTATTGTAAAGGAACAACTACTGGTACAAGTTATAGTTTATATTTATCAAGCTGCTATGGTACTGCATCGGCAAGGAACAAGGTGTATAATAACTTTGTTGCCACAGCCAACGGTACAGGTTCAACCATATACAGTGTTTATATGACTTCCTGCGGTTACACAGATTTCATGTTTAACAGTGTGAACAATACCTGTTCAGGCTCTTCAGCAACTTCGTGTGCGGCAGTTTATATACCTACCTCTACCAGTTCAAGTTATCTGGATATAAGATTTTTAAATAACAATATTTCAAAATCAGGTACCGGTTATGCTATGATTGTTTCCAGTTCTTATGCTTCTACCAATATTACTTCCTGCGATTACAATAATTTTTACTATACCGGCAGTGCACAGATGGGTTATCTGAACAGTGTAACAAAAAGCACCCTTGCAACATGGAAAAACAACTTTAATAACAATGATGCCAATTCAATAAACGTAAATCCTTCCTTTACGATTACCAGCGATCTGCATACTTCCAATACTTCATTGAAAATAGTTCAGTCTTTATATGGAATTACTACGGATATAGACGGAGATTGCCGTGCCTTGCCTGCTTTTGCCGGTGCAGACGACAATCCTTCGGCTCATGCCATGAATTATGCAACAGGATTTCACAGCAATCTTGGGGTGGTAGTGCCTAATTCGGTTAAAAACGAAGTATTAGGCGTGAAGATAATTACCACAGGCTGTTCAAATCCGCTTATCCTCAAGCGGCTGGCATTTACCTCCAGCGGAACAACTTCGCTGAGCGATGTGGAAAATGCAAGGGTTTACTATACAGGAAACGATTCTACCTTTTCAACCACTACTCAGTTTGGTTCAACACTGAATACGATAACCAACACCTTTTCGGTCAGCGGTTCGCAGGCATTGCTATCAGGAACCAATTATTTCTGGCTGGCTTATGATGTGGTAACTGCAGCAAGCCTCGGAGATTATATTGACGGGACTATTGATACCATCATCATTGATTCGTCAGGAACTATTCTGACAAAATATCCTGTGGTATCGAATCCGACAGGAGAAAGGCTGATTACAGAGCCCTTGAACGGAACCTATACCATAGACCCAAGTACCACCGGACCGCGCAATTATACTTCTGTAACAGCAGCCATTAACGATCTGAACGGCAGAGGTGTGAATGCAGCCGTTGTGTTTGAGATTTATGACGGGACATACAACGGATACTACACCATCAATAATATTCCGGGAGCTTCGACCTCCAATACTATTCTCTTCAGGTCATACTCAGGCGACAGTTCAAAGGTCATTTTAAGCAATAATGCAACTGCTACAGACAACTATGTCCTGAAACTTAACGGATGCAGCCATATTACCTTCAAACAGATTACCTTTCAGAATACCTCCACCGGCCGGGGCAGGGTGATTGAGTTTGCCTCCAAAGCAGATAGTCTGGTGTTTCAAAGTTGCCGTTTTCTGGCTAATCAAACCACTACTGCTTCTACCGATTGGGCCATCTGGTATCTGTATTCCACGGCAGCCTCTTCCAATTCCGGGTCAATCACCGCAAAATACTGCATTTTTGATGGTGCCAGCTACGCTGTTTACTTTTATGGTTATGGCAGCAGTTATTGCCAGTATAATACCTTTGACAGCAATGTGGTTAAAAATCAGTATCAGTATGGTTTTTACATGTATTATCAAAATTATGCGAAAATCAGATACAATCGTATTACTTCCTCCAGTTCAACAACCTATTATGGGATTTATTTCAACAATTCCGGTTGCCAGAATGCTGAGGTTATCGGGAATAACATTAACCTGACAACTTCCTCTACCGCCTATGGTTTTTATGGTACTAATTTTAATACTGGAAATAAAGTAAACAATAATTACATCTATAATGGCGGAAGCGGAACCAAATATGGGATTTATTACAACTCAGCATATACCAATAACCAGACCAATGGAAATGAAATAATCATAGAAGGGACAAGCACTCAGTATGGTATTTATGCTTCCAGTTATTATGACAATAGCGGTTCGACCAGAAATGAAATTGTCAAGAATAAAATAACGATGAAAGGAAACAATACCACCAATACCAATTATGGTATTTACAGAAGTGGATCCAACTCATCAACCAAGAAATCATTAATTGCGAATAATTTTGTTTCTCAAGCCATTGGAACGGGCTCTACCTATATGATTTATGATGCCGGAACTTATTCGGAAATATATTACAACAGTGTAAATATTACGGGAGTAACGAGCAGTAGTTATGGTTTGTACCTCACATCCTCATCGGCATATCATGACGTAAAAAACAACTGTGTGTCGAATACCGGAGGCGGTTATGCCATGTATTACTCATCCAGCACGACAGTAAATACGAGTAATTACAATAATTTTTACGCTACAGGCACCAATCTGGGGTACTACAATGGAACCAGTTACGGGACTCTTTCTTCATGGAATTCCGGAACCTCGCTGGATGCAAACTCAAAATCAGTCAATCCATATTATTTCACCACCTATGATCTCCACACGGTGAACAGCAATCTGAATGCATCGGGTACACCGGTTACTTCGGTATCAGATGATATTGACGGAGAAAGCCGTCATGCTTCCACACCGGATATCGGAGCCGATGAATTCACGCCTTATGCCAATGATGCAGGGGTAACAGACATTTTAAAACCTTCTTCCTCCAATCCTTCCTGCCCGGGTACCGACTCTGTAAAAGTAAGGATTTACAATTATGGTACCTCAACATTGACCTCTGTGGATGTTAAATTTAAGAAAAACTACAATGGTACGGTTACTACTTACAGCCTGAGCTCAATTTCAGTACCTTCGTACAATACGCTGGATGTTGCAGTTGGTGTGCTTACTCTTGCAAAAGGAGACAGTGTATATGCATGGACAGAAAATCCAAACAGTGCCACTGACGGAAATACATCCAATGACCTGAAAAAAGTGAAAGCTACATTGAGTTTGACAGGTACTTATACCATTGGAGGTACTACACCGGATTATGCTACTTTTACAGAAGCCGTCAGTGATTTGAATGCAGCTGGAGTGTGTGGTCCTGTTGTATTCTATGTCAGGTCGGGCACCTACAACGAGCAGTTTGCCTTTACTAATATTATCGGAGCTTCACCAACCAATACCATAACTTTCCGCCCTGATCCGGCCAACAGCACTACTCCTGTAATTTATTATGCAGGAACTTCAAGCTTTCCTTATGTGATCATGTTCAATGGGGCAAATTATATTACCGTAAAGAAACTGAAAATAATAAATAATTCTGTAACTGGTTATGCAAATGTTGTAAAATTTCAGGGGAACAACAAATACATTACCCTCGACAGCAATATCTTTCAGGGACTTTATTCCACCAGTACCGGAAGCAATTATGCGGTTATCTATGACCTTTCAGGTTCCGGGAATAATACAGAATATACCAACATTACCAATAATACCATTAAATATGGATCTTATGGTATTTATCTGTATGGGAACAGTACCTCTCAAAGTACGTATGAATACCTGAACAATATATCCGGGAACCTGATTGACTCTTTCTATCAGGAAGGATTGTGGTTATATTACAACAGAAAAACCACGATTAATAAAAATATTGTCAGAGGCGGGCCATCTGCTACTACGTTGTATGGTCTGGATTTATATTACTGTGATACCCTGGTGAGTGTTCAGCAAAATCAGATAATTCACACCCGGACTTCATCAAATACTTCTTATGGTGTTTATATGTATTATTGCCGAACAGATTTAGCAAACACCCATACGGTAGCCAACAACTTTGTTTCAATTAACGGTGGCACCGGAACAGCTTATGGTTTTTATGTTTATTACACCAACTATGTCAATTTCTACCACAATTCGGTGGTAAATTATGCCGGACCATCTTCTTCTACTTCCAATGTTTGCATGTATTTCTCTACACCAATTACCAACAATACCATAAAACTGAGGAATAATCTTCTTGTCAACAAATCATCGGGTTATTGCATTTATACGGCATCTACCGCCACATTTACCAGCAGCAACTATAATGACTTCTATACAAATGGAACCATTCTCGGAAACTGGGGAGGTACCAACTGCAACACCCTGAGCAACTGGCAATCCACCTCCCTGCAGGATGCCAATTCAATGAGTGTTGACCCGCAGTTCCCATGGGTCAACAGTCCTATGCATTTCAGCAATGCCATGAATTTCGGGGAAACCGGACTTGGAATTACCACAGATATCTATGATACTGTGAGGGTTACACCTACAGTTGGGGCTTATGAATACAAAACACCTTCCTATGATGCCGGTATTTCAACCATCGTGTCTCCATCTGTTCCTTTCTGCGGTTCTTCCGTTATTGTTACCCTTAACAACTATGGTTTACAGACATTAACCCATGATACCATTTTCTGGTCGGTAAACGGAACTGCACAAACTCCTTATGTATGGAGTGGTACACTGGCTTCCGGAAACAGCACAAATGTTACCATTGGAACTTATTCATTTACCGTCTCACAAACCTACACCGTCAAGGCTTGGGTAGGCAAGGTCATCAACAACACTCAGACAGACCCGAATATTTATAATGATACTGCTACTGCTGTTGTAACTATTGCCCAGTTAGGGATGAGCGGCATTTATACCATCGGAGGGTCAAGCCCCGATTATGCTTCCTTTAATGATGCCATTACAGATCTTACCAACAAGGGTGTTTGCGGCCCGACTATTTTTTATGTCAGAGAAGGAACTTACAATACTCAGATTACCATTCCGCAAATCAACGGTGCTTCGCTTACCAATTATATTGTCTTCCAGCCTGACCCGGCCAATACCAATCCGGTTATTATTAACTATTCAGCTACAGGAACAGGCGATAACTGGGTACTTCGCTTTTATGAAGCAGATTATGTAACATGGAAAGGAATGAAACTCTATGCATTGGGGACAACCTATGCAAATGTAGTTGTATTCCAGGGACTGACAAATTATAATACCGTTGAAAGCTGCTATTTATACGGATATATTGGTTCAACTACATCAACATCACAGGCAGTTGTTTATCACAATACTTCTACTGCCAATAAGGCAAATTACAATAAAATCAAGAATAATGTGATTAAATATGGCTCTTATAGTATTTATACCTATGGAGTCAGTTCGTCTGATATGGAAGAAGCCAATGAAATTACCGGCAACCTGATTGACTCCTTCTATTATTATGGGTTATATAATTATTATCAGAGCAACCTGAAAATCAATAAAAACACAATAAGAGGAATGGGGGCATACAGCACTGAATATGGAATTTATGCTTATTATTGTTACAATGCACTGGAAATTACCCAAAATAACGTGCAGGTCAGGTCCACCAGCACGAATTATGGGATGTATATCATCCAGGGCATCGGGACACTATCATCCCCCGGTCTGATTGCCAATAACTTCATATCACATACCGGTACAAGTACAGGGTCAAACTATGGTATTTACTCATCTGGTTGTACATGGCACAAATATTACCACAACAGCATAAACATTGTGGTTGGCTCAGCAGGAACAACAGGTAACACCTGTATGTATTTATCAGGAAGTACTAATTCCAACAATATCGTAAAAAACAATATTTTATACAATGGCAACAGCATTTGCATGTATCTGAGCCCGATAGATTATGTATCAGCAAGCGATTATAACTGTTTCTATGCAACCTTTATCGGATATGCCAATTCCACATTTTACAATACTATTTCGCAATGGAGAGCCGGAACGCTGCAGGATGCCCATTCCATTGTTGAGGTTCCGGGTTTCTATAGCAATACCGATCTCCGACACAACAACAATAACCTGAATGTAGGTGTTGGCGGACTGGGTATAACAGTCGATATTTTTGATTCTGCAAGAATTGCTCCTACCATCGGAGCCTATGAAAAACCATCAAGTGGTTATGATCTGAGTGTGACACAACTGCTGTCACCTGTCAAACCAATCTGTTCAACTTCGCAAACAGTTAAGGTGGTAATAAAGAATCTGGGAACTTACAACATTACCAGCGACACCATTCGCTGGGAAGTGAACGGAGTTAGCCAGACACCGGTGGCATGGACCGGACTACTGGTACCGGGAGATACAGAACAGGTGGTACTTGGAACATACAATATCAATACAGGAAGCAGTTATACTTTCAAAGTATATCATTCTTACATCAATGGAACCATAGCAGATATTAATCGCGGGAACGATACCCTGAACGTTACCGGCATACAGCGGGGAATGAGTGGAAATTATACCATAGGCGGAACTTCTCCGGACTATCCGACCTTTACAGCTGCAGTAAATGCCCTGATAGCCAACGGTGTGTGCGGGCCTGTGGTATTCAATGCCAGAAATGGCACCTATACCGAACAGTTCAGCATTCCAGCCATTTCAGGAGCCTCTGCTACCAATACCATCACCTTCCAGTCGGAAGCCCTCGATAGTTCCAAGGTAACTATTTATTATGACGCTACCACACAATACGGGCAGTACATTGTACAACTTTTCAATACCAGCCATATTATTCTTCGCTATTTGACCATCTGGAACAACTCCACAAGCGGATACAACAGAGTCATTGATATTGCCAACGGAACAGATTCAATATATATTCTGAACAACCGCCTGGTAGGTGTTTCCACGACAAGCAGCGGAACAGGCTATGCTGTCATTTATTCAGACGGCTCAATGGCCAATTACAGGGTTCAGAATGTTACCATCCGTTACAACAGAATTGAAAACGGTTCCGCAAGTATTTACCTGAATGGTTATACCAATGCCTCACTGAATCTTTATACATGGAACAATGTAATTGAATACAATGTTTGCAAAGACTTTTACTATTATGGCATTTATGCTTACAACCAGAGAGGAATAAAAATTAATAACAATATTTTGCAGTCCCCCTCTGCGGCTGCTTATTATCCCATTTATACATATTATTTTTATTACGGATGCCAGGTGAATAATAACACTATTACCACAACAGGAACAACCTCAACGGGATACGGTATTTATTCATATTATTCCTATTTTGGTAATCAGTTTAACAACAATACCATATCCATCAGCGGAACTTATTATCAATATGGCATCAGTTTGTACTATCCCTACAGCGGGAATCAGGTAAACGGAAACGACATCACCCTGACTTATACAGGAACAACAACTGCTTATTATCAATATGGTATTTATCTGCAAAGCATGGATTCTGCTTACGGTTCACAAAAGAGTACCGTACTGAAAAACAATGTCAGGTTGATAGGAAATAGCAGTTATTATATATATCAATACGGTTTATATTATGCTTCAGGATGGGGAAACAGCATGACGTACAAAAACCTGATAGCCAATAACTTTATCAGTCTGACCAATAATCCTTCTGGTTATGCTTATGCTGTATATTTTTCATCCCCGGGCTATACTGATTTTGTACACAATACCATACATGTCGCATCATCATCATCATCATATTATGCATTTTATGTAACCGGTGTTCAGGTTACCAATAGTGTGGATGTGGTAAACAACAATTTTGTGAATACTGCAGCGGGATATTGTGCTTATTACAGCACCAATACTGCAATCAGATGGATGAACAATAACAACTATTATACAACTGGAACCTACCTGGGTTATTGGGGAGGAGCCAGAACAGACCTTGCTGCATGGAAAACAGCCACAGCCAAAGATTCAAGTGCAGTAAACTACAATCCAAATTTTGTCTCTTCCACCAATCTTCATGCGTCAAATACCAACATGAATAATAAAGGAGTAGGTTTGTCATGGTTGGTTGCAGACGACATCGACAATGAAAGCAGAAATGCTTCAACTCCTGATCCGGGTGCTGATGAATATAATGTAGCCACACTGGATGCAGGTATTTCAGCCATTGTCAGCCCCTCATCGGCAGTTTGTCCGGGAAGTGTTACCCCAACTGTCAGAATCAAAAACTACGGAACAGCTACCATTGATTCCGTGTGGGTAAAATACAAAGTGAATTACAACGGTACTGTTACATCAGTTAAAGTTGTTACCACTATTCTTTCGAATGGCTATTACGATTATGCCTTTGCAGGAAGTATCAACATGAATTACGGAGATACCCTGTATGCATGGACAGAAGACCCCAACAACAGCACGGATAACAATACTTCCAATGATCTGTACAAGAACAGAATATTGCAGAAACTTAGCGGCACACTGACCATCGGTGGCGTCAGCCCGACCTTCTCCTCCTTCACCGAAGCAGTAACTGCACTTCAGACTTATGGGGTATGCGGGCCGGTAACCTTCCTGGTCAGGCAGGGAACCTATAATGAGCAAATTACTATACCAGCCATTTCAGGTATTTCTTCATCCAATACAGTTACCTTCCGTTCTGATTACAGCAACTCTCAGATGCCGGTACTTACCTATGCCGGAACAGGAAGCACCAACTGGATTGTCAGGTTCAATGCAACCAGTTATATTACGTTCAAGAAGATTAAATTTATCAATACAAGCACCATTTACGGAACTGTATTTAATTTTACCGGTGCTAATGAATATCTCACCCTCGACAGCAACTGGATAGAAGGTACCGGAAATGCTGCATCAGGAAACTGGGCTTCTACCAATCTGGCATTGCTGTATGGAACATCAGGCAATCAGTTACACCGTTCCAATATCACCAACAATACGATGAAATATGGATCCTATGGCGTTTACCTGATGGGTAATTCCACCTCTGATCCTGAAAGGACAAATAATTTCACCGGTAACACCCTGGATTCATTCTACTATATGGGGATGTATTTCTATTACCATTGCTACCTGACTTTGGATAAAAACACCCTGAGGAGCCGGGGCGTTTACAGTACGGAATATGGACTTTACCTTTATTATTGCGATACATCCCTTGCCATTACCGGTAACAATATCATGTTACGCTCGACCCAGACAAACTATGGCATATATATGAATTATTGCCGTTCAAATTCAACAAAGGCTATTCCGGTTAACAATAACTTTGTATCCATCACAGGAGGGACTACCAGTACCACTTATGGTATTTATTTATATTACAGTAGTTACAACAAATTATATCACAACTCGGTTAACCTGCTGGCCGGTCAGGCAAACTCGTCTGCTTCAGCCTGTTATTATCTGTATGGCAGCAGCAGTCAATACAATGAATTTGTTAATAACATTGGTGTTCATAAAAATCAGGGGTTAGCTTTGTATCTGTATCCCGACAACTATCTTTCAGCCTGTGATTACAATGATTATTATTCCAATGGTAACTATTTCATTTATTCAGGGACTTATGGCTATCAGTCTTCTTTAAGCCAGTGGATTCTCAATTCCCCATGGGATGATCATTCAAAGGATCTTGATCCGTCATTTTATTCAAATACCGATTTAAGGCATTATAGTTCAACCATGAATTTTGGCGTTACAGGAACAGGTGTTACTACCGATATATTCGGAACCACAAGGGTCAGCCCGACAGTGGGTGCTTATGAATACATTCAGCCGGCCTATGATGCCGGAATTACAGCCATCCTGAATCCGGTAGTGCCCTTATGTGCCCTGACAGGGAATGTTACCGTTACCCTTAAAAACTTTGGCAGCACAACACTGACCAGTGATACCATCCGCTGGAGCATCAACGGTACAGCTCAGACACCTTATGCATGGACAGGCTCACTGGCTTCAGGCCAGACGGCCAATGTGAACATAGGAGCCTATAGTTTCACAGCCGGAAACAGCTATACGATCAAGGCTTATCCTTCCTATTTCAACGGTACGCAGGCAGATGGCAATCCGACAAACGACACAAGCACTTCAGCAGGAATCAGAACAGGCTTAAGCGGCACCTATACCATCGGTGGCAGTTCACCCGATTATTCCAGCTTTACTGAAGCTGTCAATGCTTTGGTTACCTATGGTGTTTGCGGAAATGTTGTCTTTAATGTACGCCAGGGTACTTATTATGAACAGATTGAAATACCAGCCATTCCTGGTGCTATCCAGTCCCGCTCGGTTACTTTCCAGAACGATCCGGCAAATACCTATGATGCCGTTTTGACCTATGCTCCGTCATCCTCTCTGACCAATTATGTCTTACGGTTCAATGGTGCCAAATGTATCACCATTAAAGGCCTTAAAATCCAGACCAGCTCTTCGGCTTACGGAAGAGTAATTGAGTTTAAAGGGAACAATGATAGTATTACCATTCTGAACAACAAGATTTACGGCTCGACATTCCTGTCGTCCAGTGATATCTATACCGTTATCTATAATTATTCTTCAGGGGCCAATACCTGTAACGATATTACCATTCAGGGGAACACCATCAAATATGGCTCCTATGCCATCTACTGGTTTGGAGATGCTTCCCCTTACGAATACAGAAATGCCTTCATCAGCAATACCATTGATTCCTTCTACACTTACGGGATTTATTCTTATTATCAGTATGATATAAAAATTCAGAGAAACCTGATCAGAAGCAGGTCGCTTATAACCGGTGAATATGGAATTTATCTGATTAACAGCAATACTTCGACAGGTAGCACTGGCTCCGAAATTTCGAGAAACAGAATCTTCCTGAAAGGACCTGGTAGTGATTACGGCTTGTATATGAGCAGTTGTTCTGGTAATTCATCTGTGCCTTTCGCTGTGTTTAACAACTACATCTCTATTTACGGGAGCAATACTTCGAGTGCAGTTAACGGACTTGCTGTATATTCAAGTCAATTCGTCAACATTTATCACAACAGCGTAAATGTTCAGGCAGGACCGTCAAATACAACTTCCAATGCAGGTTTGTATTTATCCGGAAGCAGCAATTACTATAACAATGTCAAAAACAATATTGTTGTAAACAAAAACAGCTATGCTATTTATTTGTCACCCAATGATTATGTAGCATCCTGCGATTATAATGATCTCTATACCAATTCATTGTACTTATGCAACAATGGAACAAACTATACCACGCTAAGTGCCTGGCAGGCTGGCTCAGGCTGGGATGCCAATTCAGTCAATATTGATCCGGGATTTGTCAGCAACACCGATTTAAGCCATTCCAATTATTCACTCAACCGCGGAGTTACCGGACTAGGCATTTCTACCGATATTTTCGACAGTACCCGTTACACTCCGACCATAGGAGCCTATGAATTGAAACCCATCGCCAGAGATGCCGGAATTATTGCAATTCTTAGCCCGGTTCATCCGAGTTGTGCCGCTACGGCCGATGTAAAAGTAACCATCAAAAACTTTGGAACTGCAGCGCTTACCAGTGATACCATCAGGTGGACTGTTAACGGGGTGGCACAAACACCTTATGCATGGACAGGAAATCTCAGTTTCGGAGATACCGCACAGGTTGTTATCGGACAATACACTTTGAGTACAAATACAGCCTACAATTTCAAGGTATATGTTTCTTATTTCAACGGACAGTATGCTGAGACTCAAACAGGAAATGATACGGCTTATGGGAATAATATTTACAGGGGGATGAGCGGGACCTACACGATTGGCGGCACAAGTCCTGATTTCGCTTCATTTAACGCAGCTGTAACTGCTTTAAGCACGCAGGGTATTTGCGGCCCTGTCGTCTTTAATGTCAGAAATGGTGTTTATACCGAGCAGGTGGTTATTCCATCCATCACCGGTTCTTCGGCTACCAATACCATTACTTTCCAGAGTGAAAGCAATGACAGTACAAAGGTTACACTGCAATATTCCGCTACTTTAAGCACTGCCAATTATACCATTAAGCTTGACGGAGCTGATTATATCATCATCCGGAAAATGACCATCAAAGCCCTTGGTACTACCTATTCAAGAGTCGTTGACCTGACCAACCAGGCCAATTACAATACCTTCACCTCCAATATCTTTATTGGTTATTATTCCACCAATACAGGTGATGCCAATGCAGTTGTCTATTCTTATTATACATCACAAAGCACACATTGCACCTTTAATACATTTACCTATAATGTGGTGAAATACGGTTCTTATGGCTTCAGGTGGGGTGGCTATTCCCCGAGCTATTCCGAAGGCAATGTATTCAATTACAACCTTGTTGATAGTTTCTACTACTATGGTATGTTTATTTACAACCAGAAAGCTGCCAAAGCCGATTACAATACGGTCAGAACCAACAATACATATATAAACTATGGTATTTATATCACCCAGTGTTATTACCAGACAGAAGCCATCGGAAACACTGTGTTACTCGATGGAAGTTCAAATACCAAGTACGGTATTTACTTCACCTCCTGTTACTATGGCCCGAGGGTAAACGATAACCAGATTACCATCAACAGCACCTATGTTCAGGTAGGTATCTATCTGACAAGCTGTTACTACAATGATAATATGGTTAAACCCACTGTGTTGAGGAACAAGGTGATATTAAAGGGAACAACCTCTTCTTCAACTTCTGTTGGTATTTACATGAACAGTTTACAGGGTAATAGTTCAAGTGTAGAATACAGATGGTTGATTGCCAATAACTTTGTTTCGCTGTACAACGGTACGGCAACCTGTTACGGAGTGCAGTACAACAGCTGTAACAATACAGATTTTATTCACAACAGCATCAGCATCCGCAATGGTTCCACCTCTTCTGCCGCCTTGTATTTTAATCATACCACAACAAATACTTACAATTATTTCTACAACAATATAGCTTCCAATACAGGCGGAGGTTATGCTGTATATATTGCTTCCAGCTATGTTCCTCAGGCTTCTGATTACAATAACATATATGCTACCGGAACCTATATTGGCTATCTGAATGGTTCATCCTATACCAGTTTTGCCAACTGGCAGACAGCAGTTACACCATTCGAAGCCAATTCCAAAAACTACAATCCATCGTTCTGGAGTGCAAATGACCTGCATACATGGAACACCCAGCTCAATGCAGGAACCCCGGTTACTTATGTCAATACAGATATTGACGGACACAGCCGCAGTACTTCCACACCTACCATTGGTGCCGATGAAATCAGGCCGGCCATGAAATATGTGTCTTCCACGACCACGCAAAGTGTTACCAGCAATGTGACTCCGGGTTCTTCCTACAACCAGATTCTTGGTATTCAGGTTGTTACAAGCGGAGAGGATAGTGCTATTTCTGCCAGCAAATTCTCTTTCACCACCAACGGAACCAATTCACCCACCACCAACATTCAGAATGCAAGATTGTACTATACAGGAACCAGTAATAATTTCAGCATTGCCAATCAGTTTGGCAATACTGTCAGTGCACCCAATGGCCGGTTTATCATTACCGGAACACAGGAACTCCAGGCAGGTACCAACTATTTCTGGCTTGCTTATGACGTAAAGAGCGGAGCCAATATTGGCGACACCATTGATGCTGAATGTGATACGGTTATCGTTGATGATACGGCCAGAATCAATACCGTTACTGCTCCTGCAGGCTTTAGAAAAATAACCAATGATAAGGTGCTCAGCCGTATTGAATATGTTCAGCCCTCGACAGATGATGTTTACAGGGATTCCAACTATTATCCTGTATTAAGGCTTGACTTTGTTGTAAATGGTACCACCAGCAACCTGTATCTTGATTCACTGGAGGTTACTGCCGTCAATACTTCAAACAGCGATATTGACACGGTCAGGTTGTTCCGGACCACAACGCCAACCTTCTCAACAGCCGTTCCTGTTGGTACGGGAAAAGTACTTTCCGGAGGCTCAGTGAAATGGAATTCTATTAATTATGATTTACCGGGCAATTCAACAACATATCTCTGGATCACCTATGACATTACTTCGAATGCAGTCTGGTTTAATACGGTAGATGCCAAAATAAAAGCAAACAGTATTTCTGTCAATGGTTCTTTGTATCCGACAACAGATCAAAATCCGACAGGAAGCCGAATGGTCAATATGTTGCCGCTTACCTTGCCGTATAGTGAAGATTTTGAAACCGCCACAACACCATATACCTACACCGCTTCAACAAGGCCGCTCAATGGAAGTGGATTGGAAGAATGGCAGTTTGAATCAGTTCCTGCACCTACTGATCAGTCGCGTCTGCAAATGAATGCAGGTTCAGTTTATAATCACACGACCGGAGGCGCTTATGCTGCATTGATCGATAATGCTGTTTTCAATAGCTGGGCAGTAGGTAATCTGATTCTTACCCTGAATCTCAGTAACTATGTAGGAGCTACTGACCTGGATATTTCTTTCTGGTACATGTATCAGATGTATCGCCAATATTCTGCTGAAGATGGAGTTTGGGTAAGAGGAAATAATGATCCTTCTACACCATGGGTTTTATTATATGATATCAGTGCCAATCGTGCTGGCGATATGACATGGAAAAATGCTTCTGCAAGTATCAGTGATGTATTACGGAATGCAGGGCAATCGGTATCAGGTACCACGCAACTTAAATTTTCCTATAAATCACGTTATCAGTTAGGTAATGAAGCAGTTATCTTTGATGATATTAATATTTCAGGTACAGTGCCTGTCAACAATGATGCAGGCGTGTATGCCATTACAGGTCCTACACCGCCATATGCCCCTGGTACCAAGAGTATTTCAGCAACCATTAAAAACTATGGTCTGAATACCTTGACCAGTGCAAAAGTCAATTGGAAAGTCAATGGTACGGCTCAGAGCCAGCAAGCATGGGGCGGCTCACTGACAAGCGGACAAACCGCAACGCAAAGTCTTGGAAATGTGAGTGTTTCAGATGGTATTCTCTATACCATTGTGGCCAACACCAGTGAACCAAATGCCACGACAGACAACAAACCCGCCAATGATACAGCCACAGGCTACATTTGTGCCGCATTGTCCGGTAATTATACCATTGGTGGTACTTCCCCCAATTTTGCCACCTTCTCCGATGCTGCATTTTTCCTTAATAACTGCGGTGTGCGCGGGCCAGTAACCTTTAATGTCAGAGCCGGAACTTATAACGAGCAGTTTGAACTCGGACAGATTCCGGGTGCTTCGTCTGTCAATACCATTACTTTCAAGTCGGAAGATAATGATACTTCAAAGGTTATATTGACATACGGCAACTCTACTTCATCCACCAACTATGTAATCAGCCTCAATGGTACCGATTACATTACCTTCCAGTACCTGACCATCCGCAATACTTCCAATTCATATAACAGGGTTATTTACGCCACCAACTCAGCCAATTATGTCAAAATAAAATATAACCATATTATTGGCAGTTCGACCAGCGTGAATGGAAACAATTCTGATGTGGTTTCTTTTGTCGGAACCGGTTCCGGAAACTATTGCCAATATGATGAGGTTCAATACAATACCATTGAAAATGGCTACAGCGGTGTGGTGATGAATGGATATAGTTATCCGGTCGTTTATGGGAACAAGATTGATTACAATACCATTAAAAACTTTACCTATCAGGGTATTAATGTCAATCAGCAAAGAGGTATTTCCATCACCAATAATACCATATCTTCACCAGGTGTAGGTTTTTACGGTATTAATATCAATCAGATTGCCTATACTTCTGATGTAAGTTACAATTCCATCAATGTAGCTTCTTATGGTATATATGCTATCAACTGCTATTACGGGAATAAGTTCAACAACAATATCATTGATATCAATTCATCCAATTTCAAATACGGTATTTATTTCTCCAGTGTTTATTATGTCAACGGAACCACCAAGACCCAGATACAGAACAATAAAATTCAGCTTCAGGGACTTAACAATGCTTATGGAATTTATCTTAATTACTTTAACGGAGACAACAATACCGCAGCCAACCGTAACCTTGTAGCCAACAACTTTGTTTCAATCACTAATAGCAGTACTTCATATACTCATTATGGGATTTATTCCTACAATTCGCATTATACAGATTATTACTACAATTCAGTAAACATTACCACCGGAGCCAACAACAGCTCCGCATTATACCTGTATGCCACCACTTCAGGTCTTTACTTCAAAAACAATATTTTCAACAACAGCGGAGGAGGATATGCAGTTTATATCCCGATGTCTTCTGTAGCTACCATAACACAGTTTGACTACAATAACCTTCGTACGACAGGCAGCAACCTGGTATATTATAATTCCACAAACTATTCAAGTCTGGCCACATGGAATTCAGCCTCCGGCCTTGATCAGAATTCAATCAGCAAAAATCCGTATTTTGTCAGCAATACCGATCTTCATGTAAAAACAGATACCATGAAGGCTGGTACCCCGGTAACTTCTTTTGTTACAACGGATATTGACGGAGCCACCAGAAGCACCTCTGCTCCATATATCGGAGCCGATGAAGGCCGTGAAAATGATGCACAACTGGTCTCTGTTACTGCCACTCCGGGTTGTCCGGGCAATTATGCTGTATATGTTACCCTGAAAAACAACGGAGCCAATTACCTGACCAAGGATACCATCAGGTGGAGCGTCAACGGTGTGCCCAAGACTACTTATTACTGGACAGGCTCCTTACCGACCGATAGTAGTATTACATTCAGTATTGGTATTCATAACTTTACATCAAATGAAAATATTGTAGCTGTCAGCTATAAGCCAAACGGGCAAAATGACCCGGATGCCAGCAATGATACGGCAACAGCTACGATAGCTCCCAATCCGAATCCGGTGGCCGGCTTTAGCATAGCTGATGACAAGCAGTGTCTGAGCGGGAACAGCTTCAGCTTTACCGATGGCAGCACCGTGTCGAGTGGCAGCATTGCAAGCTGGAGCTGGACTTTTGGCAATGGGAACACTTCGACCAGCCAGAATCCATCAGGAATCAGCTACAGCTTAGCCGGTACTTATGATGTAAAACTGGTAGTTACCACGAACAACGGCTGTAAAGACAGTATTACGAAACAGGTAACAGTCGATCCGCAGCCTGTAGCCGACTTCAGCATAGCTGACGACAAGCAGTGTCTGAGCGGTAACAGTTACAGCTTTACCGATGGCAGCACCGTATCAAGCGGCAGCATTGCAAGCTGGAGCTGGACCTTTGGCAATGGGAATACTTCGACCAGCCAGAATCCGTCAGGAATCACCTATAGTGCAGCCGGTACATACAATGTCAAGTTGGTAGCAACGACCAACAATGGCTGTAAAGACAGCATCACGAAACAGGTAACGGTCGATCCGCAGCCGGTAGCAGACTTTACCATAGATGACAATAAGCAATGTCTGAGTGGCAACAGCTTTACCTATACCGATAACTCTTCAGTAACATCAGGTACCATTACGAGCTATTACTGGACCTTTGGAGACGGAACGACTTCCACCAGTCAGAATCCTCCTGCCAAGACATACAGTACAGCCGGAACATATAATGTCAAATTGGTAGTTACCACGAACAACGGCTGTAAAGACAGCATCACGAAACAGGTAACAGTCGATCCTCAGCCGGTAGCCGACTTCAGCATAGCTGACGACAAGCAATGTCTGAGCGGCAACAGCTTCAGCTTTACCGATGGCAGCACCGTATCAAGCGGCAGTGTCAGTGGCTGGAGCTGGACCTTTGGCAATGGGAACACATCGACCAGCCAGAATCCATCAGGAATCACCTATAGTGCAGCCGGCACATACAATGTCAAGCTCGTGGCAACCACGAACAATGGCTGTAAAGACAGCATCACGAAACAGGTAACAGTCGATCCGCAGCCGGTAGCCGACTTCAGCATAGCTGACGATAAGCAGTGTCTGAGCGGAAACAGCTTCAGCTTTACCGATGGCAGCACCGTATCGAGCGGCAGTGTCAGTGGCTGGAGCTGGACCTTTGGCAATGGGAACACATCGACCAGCCAGAATCCATCAGGAATCACCTATAGTGCAGCCGGCACATACAATGTCAAGCTCGTGGCAACCACGAACAATGGCTGTAAAGACAGCATCACGAAACAGGTAACGGTCGATCCTCAGCCTGTAGCTGACTTTACCATAGATGACGATAAACAATGTCTGAGTGGCAACAGCTTTACCTATACCGATAACTCTTCAGTAACATCAGGTACCATTACGAGCTATTACTGGACCTTTGGAGACGGAACGACTTCCACCAGTCAGAATCCATCTGCCAAGACATACAGTACAGCCGGAACATATAATGTAAAACTGGTCGTTACCACGAACAACGGCTGTAAAGACAGTATTACGAAACAGGTAACAGTCGATCCGCAGCCGGTGGCTGACTTCAGCATAGCTGACGACAAGCAGTGTCTGAGCGGCAACAGCTTCAGCTTTACCGATGGCAGCACCGTGACAAGCGGCAGTGTCAGTGGCTGGAGCTGGACATTTGGCAACGGGAACACATCGACCAGCCAGAATCCGTCAGGAATCACCTATAGTGTAGCTGGTACTTACAATGTCAAGTTGGTAGCAACGACCAACAACGGCTGTAAAGACAGCATTACGAAACAGGTAACAGTCGATCCGCAGCCGGTAGCAGACTTTACCATAGATGACAATAAGCAATGTCTGA
>ERZ795051.233-NODE-233-length-88411-cov-49.561003_pt1 | contig 88411 bp, 59 predicted proteins | sample MGYA00375135_ERZ795051 | MGnify/ENA primary metagenome ERZ795051 (study PRJEB30180, sample SAMN05720222) | activated sludge metagenome | isolation source: Anaerobic digester | place: Japan | collected 2015-05-26 ... | reverse complement strand
CGGCGGTCGCGGTGACGGCCTCGGCGGTCTGCAGCCTGGCGGACGGGGCCGGGGTCGTTCCCCGCCGGTTCTTCCGCATCATGGTCGTGAACTAGGGGCCCCGGCGGATATTTAGCGAGTGGTCTTTCGCGGCAAACCGTCCCATGAGAGCGCAGGCATGAACCCTCATCGCGCCCGCTTGAGGAATTATCCGTGGGTGCCGGTGCTGATGTCTTTGGTGGCCTGGGGCGGACTGATGTCCAGCGCCTCCGCCATTGTAGTGGCTAACTCCAGCACCAATACCAACGCGCCCTCCAGTGGCTCTCTTTGGTCCCATGTGGGCCGCGTCAACAGCGGCAGCGGCGTATATCTCGGAGCGGGTTGGGTACTCACGGCCTGGCATATAGGGGCTGGCCCTGCCACATTCGGGGGCATCCAGTTTCCTTGGGATGGTTCGTCCTTGCGCTTAACCAACTCCGATGGTTCGAATACGGACATGGTCCTGTTTCGCCTGAGAAACCTGCCACCATTACCCCGGATTCCCTTGGCCACGAGCACCCCGGCTGCATTTGCCCAGGTGGACATGATCGGTTACGGCCACATTGCCGGGTCGTCCCAGACCAACATTGGTCCCTACACCGGTTTTTATTGGTCGGCCCAGCCGTTCAAAAGCTGGGGCAATAACCGGGTGAATACGGGTGGAACTACCGTTATCAATGTTGGAGCAGGCAATATCACCGTCTTCAGCACGACTTTTGATGCTTTGCTTAAAACCTCGGCAGAAGCGCAAGCTGCGGCAGGTGATTCCGGCGGCGGAGTGTTTTTGAAGAACGGCTCGGTTTGGCAACTGGCCGGCATGTTGAACGCCATAGGCAATTCAGCCAATCAACCCGACGGCACGGCAGTTTACAACAATCGAACATATTCAGCTGACATCGCCACCTACCGTGCCCAAATTGAGGCCTGCATCGCAGCGACATCTCCCGTTTTATCTGTTAAGCGTTTCAACGACGGCGTTACCCTCTGCTGGCCGGACACCGGCGTCACCTACGAGCTCTGGCTCAATCACAATCTCGCTTCCACTAATTGGGGACTGCTTGCTCCGGCGCTTACCCTGACCAATGGGCAGTTTTGCGCGTTCCTCCCGATTACCAACACGGCGGTTTTCTTTCGCCTCCAAAAGCAGTGACGGTCACCTTTTGCCGCGAGCGCTTGTCGCCTGCCCGTCCACGAGTGCCCCGGCTTTGGAAAGGCCGCTCGGAAATGGCCGTGCGTCCAGAGATAGCGAAATAGCAAACGCTCCTTGACAGCCCTCTGCCTGACGGGTTGAGTGGAGTGCGTTATTTAGCAGCCACAAATGGTGACCCTCATGCCGAATGCGTCTGTTGCCAGGCCGCTCTTCCGGGCGGCAGACGGTTTGCCGGGCGGAAGCATTCGCAAAATCGGGATTGGGGCGTTGCTGCTGTTGCTGTTGACGACAGGCAGTTCTGCGCAAAGCCTCCGCGTTACCACTTGGAACTTGCAACCACCGGCTGTTCGCACCAATGCCGCAGCGACAAATGCCGGGGACATTCATATTTCCGCTGCCGCCGCTGAACTCAAGAAACTCAATCCCGACGTCATACTTTTGCAGCAGGTTGTTGATTGGGCGATGTGCGACGCGTTGGCCCAGGCACTCAAGCCCGCCCAATACAACGTCGTGGCTTGCTCCGCCTTTCGGGAGGCGCGGACCAACGCGCTCCGCAAACAACAAGTGGCAATTCTCGCCAAACCCGAGGCAAGGGCCTATTTCTCATGGACGGAATCCTGGCGCAACCGCGGAGCGCCAACGGTGGCGGGGGGATTCGCCTTTGCCGCGTTTCAGGTGGGGAACCAGCGGATTGGCTTCTTTTCGGTTCAGGCGGGGGCGCCCACTGGCCTCACTCCGAGCAAGAAGCGCGCGGCCGCAGCCCCTGAGGAACGGCTGACACCCGCCATCGAGCAAGTGCTGTCGCAGGTTCGCGCGATTAACAACTGGATTACCAATCGGGTGCAGGCATGTGTTATTGGTGGCACGTTTGGCCGGACGACCGGCCAAGTGATGGCACTGGAAGGCGCGCCGCTGCAAATGCTGGAGAGTGCGGGCTTCGGCGATGCCTTTCAGGGGGTGCCCGCAGCCGGCAGAGCGACTCAGCGGGCAAAGGCTGGGCAGACAGGCCCCGTTGCTGATTATCTCTTCATTCAGCCGCCCTCCTGCGCCAGCGATCCTGTGGTTCAGCCGGTAGCTGCCGCCAGGCACTACCCGGTTGCTTGCGAAGTGCGGCTAGACCTCTTGAAGGCGGTTGCCCTCCCGATGGCTCATGTAGAATCCGCCCCGCCCCGCAAGGCACCCCCGGCACAGCGCCAGGCCTCGTCGGCCAGGGCTTTATCCCAATCCGACGAGTCTGTCCCCGTTTTGCCACCGCCCGGCGTTCGTGTTCCGTCGCTGCTTTGGCTGGCGGTGGCGGTGGCTGGCCTGGCGATCCTGGCAGTGGTGTTTCGACTAGCCTTCAGGCGCAAGAGATTGCCGGCGCCGGCCGAGCCGGCGTTGCTGCCTGCTGGCAGCGAAGCCCCGTCAGGCTACACAGTGGTGCTGACCTCGCAATCGGCGTCTGAGTCCGCTTTGCCCGGCCGCGAACCGGCGCGTGCGCCCCGTCCGCTCATCCATATGGAAGCGCGGGAAACCACGCACACCCAAACCGAGCTCTGGCGCCAGCGCGTTCAGGCGGCCGAACGGCGGGCGGAGCGCGCCGACGCGGTAATTCGGGCAGGGCTGGTGCCCCATCTGCGCCGCTGGCTGAAGCAGAAACTGGTGCGCCGGCTGATTTCGGATCGAACGCAGATGCTGGAGACGCAGGAAGCCGCAGCCTGCAAGGCCCAGGCCGTCGAGCAGCGGCTTGCCCGCATCGAGCAGCAAATCCAGCAGCAGGAACGGGTTTACCAGGAGCGCCTCGCCGAACTCACCCGCGAACTGCTGGCGGCCAAAGAGGAAAACTGCGAGCTGATTCGCGCCCGCATTGATCAGGTCAAAGCCGAGATGGCCACCGCCCGGGCGCGCCTTGTGGCGCAATCCCACGCCAACCGCGAGGGCGTCGAGTAGGGCGGGTGGGCGGGAGCCGGACGCGGGGCTACGGCCGGCGAAAGAGAACAACGCGGTTGGTATTGGTGCCTTTGGCCATGTTATCCACGCCCCAGCAGTTGGCCGTCTTGGTGAATTGCTGGTCGTTGATGAGCACCAGCTCCGGCGTCAGGCCGGCGGCGATGCCACACGGCAGAAGCGCCTCTTCGAGCTTTATTTTTCCGGCGTGGACTTCCCCGACTTCAAAAGCGACGTGGCCGCCCGGCTTCAGCAGGCGATGCAGTTCACGCAGGACCGCGGTCATCGCCGTTTGCCAGGCGTCCAGCTTTCGGGGAACGGTAAACGCCACTGATTGAGCGTCAATGTCCAGGAACCAACAGCGCAGCCAGTTATCAGTGGCATAGTCCACTACGCCGAGGAATGGCGGCGAGGTGACGGCCAACGAAACGGAGCGTTCGGGGATTTGGGGCGTGTGCGCGGCGGGCTGCGTTAGCAAAATGGCCCGGGGCGCGACTTTGGTCAGGGTCCGGCGGGCGGCCGCATCGCAATCGCGCAGCAGTTGGCGGGTCTTTCGCAGGATAAGGGCGGGGACGTTCCGGGGCGGCGGGATTTGGTTGCGGCGGGCGTTGATTTTGCGCTGGGATTTGACGGAGACGGCCTGGTTGGGCGGCAAGGTATAGACAGAGAAAAAGCCGGCCGAGTGGCCGGCCAACCGGTTGAGCGCGACCAGGCAAATCCAGTCATCCACGGCGTCGAGCAAGCCGGCGGCGCGGCGCGCCAGCAAGTATTGCTTGAGCGCGGTGAGAGCGCAAAGCGTATCCGCATGAAAAAAGACCAGCAACTCCTCCGGATAGGCGGTTCCGGAAGCAAAGTTGATTTGCTGGAGCCGCTGGGCAACGTCCTCAAGACGGGGAGGGCACAACCGTGGCCGGGTCAAAACAACGCTCAAAGGATTGATATCGCATCCGTATGGCACGCGCCCCAGCAGCGCGGCTTCGATAAGGGTGGTGCCACGCCCCATGAACGGGTCATAAACCGTTTCTCCGGGTTGTGTCAGGCGTTCGATAAAAAAGCGCGGCAACTGCGGTTTGAAGCAGGCGCGGTAGGAAATCTCCTGAAGCGAGCTTGCCTGGCGTTGTTTGGCGGTCCAGAACTCGTTGACATAGGTTGGCACCTCGCGGATGGTGCCGTCGGCGTCCCGGCAGACGGTGGTCAGTGTGCGGGTAGCCTGGTTGAACTCGCGAAACGCGGCCAACTCCTCGGCCAGCGGCGGGCGGCGAACTGTTTTGCGGCGCGGGTCGTAATCCAGCGGCAACTCGGGAGTTTCCGAGCCGGCCAAGGCTTTAGTGTTGCGCGTTAATGACGGCATTTGCCGGGCATCAAAATGCCCTTCGGCGGCTGTTCCGGGCAAGTGAAGTTTGCGACAGAAAACGCCGCTCTGACCCCGCCGTTTGTAACTGCAGGAATCTCAAGGCATTATCGCCCTTCCTCCCACAGGCTTGCCGCTAATATATTTAATGAATCCGGTTGACAACCCTAACCCTTTTGGTAAAATCAACTCCGTTGGTTAGTATGATTGGTCTGATTACATCGTAAAGTGCCTTTTATGCAAACATCTAGTAAAATAAACCTTCTCTGGGCCCTAAGCTTGCTGTGTGTGATCTTAGCTTCTCCGCTTCAAGGAGAGGTCATCTATGATAATTCCAAAAACGACCTGCTGGCGCGCTACAGCCCGGGCGAGGTGGAAATCGGCGATGAGATTTTCCTGGACGGCACCGCGCGGTTCCTGACGTATTTCTCGTTCGAGTGGTGGGGGACCAGCGACGATCCCAACGCTTTCGCCGGCGAAGTGGAAGCGCGAGTGCGGTTTTACAAGAACAACGGGCCGGATTACCACAGCCCCGGCGGTGATTTCCCCACCCCCGGCGAAGTGTTTTACGACAGTGGCTGGTTCGGCGAGTTTGGCCCGACGCCCCGGGCCACGTTTATTTTCACACCGGGAATGGATTTTCCCATCGGGGGACTTTGGATTCCGGTTGACCGCATGACTTGGAGCGTCCAGTTCCGTGGAATGGGGCCGGGGGATGCGTTGGGGGTGGATATCTATTGCCCGCCCGTCGTGGGGGCGAATCCCAATGACTATTGGGAGAACGACCCCGTGCGCGGCTGGCGGCTGCTGATTAATCCCTACGCACCGAACAATCAGATGAATTTCGCGGCCTACATGGAAGCGGTGCCCGAGCCTTCCGGCATGGCGCTATTGCTGGTTGGGGGATTGGGTCTGATGGCCCAGGCGCGGCGGCAGCGGCGCAAGGGATAGGGCAAGGACAGGCCGATGGTTTTACCGGCGCGGGCGGAAGCTCGCGCCTTTTTGTTGGGTGGGCTGACGCCGAAGCTTACGGAGGCGTGACGGCCCGATAGAATCTCCAGGGATAGGCTCCGGGATGAGTGTTCGTGTGCCAAAACTGCCCCGCCTCCAGGGAATTGGTGGACAGCCTGCTCCAGGAGATCAGGTTGGAGGAACTCTGGAGGACAACTCCTTGAGGCGCGGTGCCGGTGACGCGAAAAGCCAGGCGTCCGCCCGGAAGCCTGACCGGCGCATCCAACCGCAACTGCGGAAGGCTTACATTTACAGTCCAGGCGATCGTTTGGCTCAGGAGGTTGGTCGGGTCGGTGCGCACCCACGGGGTGTTATCCTTGACCCGGGCGGCGACCTGGTTGCTGCCAGGGGAAAGAAATTGCGGCAGCAGCGTGAAGGTGGAGTTGGTGGCGCTGCTGAGAGGCACCCCGTTGGTGCACCATTGGACAGTCAGATTATGGAAAGTCGGTTGCTGGAGGACCAGGCTGAATGAGAGGGCCTGGGTAGTCGAGACGGACAGATTCGTGCTGGCGGGCCAAAAGGCGTCCACCGGCCGCGCTCGCTGGTAGATCGCCAGGACCAGGGCTTCACGGCAAACGGCGCAGAACGGAACCCCCATTACCCCCATGGCGCAATTAAGTTGCGGGCGGTACCACCCGGTCTCGTGATAGTGAGCGCCCGTGAAGAGGCCAACAATGCCGTCTCCATAGGAATCCGGGGTGGGAATGGGAGTTTCGGGAGAAATCCACGCGTTCCATTTTATGGCGGCGCGATTGGTTTCCCGGGTGGTATTGGGTTCTTCGAGATCGGGAAAGCCCGGATAAGGCGTGGTGTATTCGTCGCCCAGGTTGGCCAGAACATGCCCGATTTCGTGGGTCAGTATGGCCGGTTGCCCCATCGCGGCCTCGGCCGCCACCGCGCTGGTCGAGACAATTGCCGTCAGATTAAAGCCATCCGAGCCGCCGGGCTTGGGATCGTTGACCAGGAGAATCGCAAGGTGACACTGCGGCATGAAGCCCTGAAGCAGGGCCGTTACTCTGCCCTGGCCATTGGTACCCGAAGGGATGGTAATAAGCTCATCCCAATACGAATCGTAGGCGCTGTTGAAGTAGGTGTCTTTGGAAATCCCGTATTTGGGATGATCGGAACCCGACTCCTTCGAAGCCATCTTGATCGCGAAGGCATTGACGTAATTGCTATATCCCGTATACGGCGGGTGGGATAGAAGCGTGGCGACTGCATTGGTCGCATCAACAAGAAACTGTCCGAGTTGCGCGCTGGTATAGGCTTCGGCAAGGACGACGATGTTCAGCCGATTGGAAGCCGGGCCATTAGTTCGAATGACATGCAGGGAGGGTTGCGCGGGAGCGCGCAACGGCAGGGCGGCCATCATCGTGGCCAGAAAGCCGGTGGCCAGCAAAGAAAACGCGCGGGGCCTGGCGCGGCGCCTCACGGAGGGCTGGCGCAGGAGAGGAAAAAACGGGAACCGGGTCACGCTATTCGAAACTCAGAAGGAAAAACCGATTGCCTTGCCGCAGCGCCGGGTTGGACGGGTTCAGCGGCAGGGTGACCACAAACTGGCCGTTGCTCAGGACGGGGGTATTGCTCACCGTCTGCCAGTGGATGGGCGGCGACAGGCTGGTGGTTTCCTTGAGCACAAATCCCGCCGCCGTGTTAGTCCAGGAGATCCTGACCTGGGGATTGGCCAGTGCCTCGATTTCGAGCGTAGGCACCGGGCCAACGGGAATACAGGCGGAAAACTCGGAAGTATTGTTGGCGCTATCCGTCGCGGTGGCGGTGATGGTGGAATACCCCGGAGGGACCGGGGTGGGGAGATGGGCGACAAAGCTGTTGGTGCAATTAGCGCCGGTGACAACCGTTATCTGGCCCAGGTAGAACTGCCCCTCCCCGTAGCCGGACGGGTCGCAGGCCGGATTCGCGAAGAACTGGAGCACATAGGGTTGATTGGGTTTGCAGTTGAGCATGCCGCGGATGGCGGTGGCGGTGCCGCTGACAGCCTGGGCAAGCACCGGGTAGTTTTGCGACAAGTTGCCGCCGCTGGTGCTGCCGCAGGGAATGATGGCATTGACCCCGTAATTGCCCAAATCAATGCCCAAAGCGCCGTTGCCGAAAATCCGGTTGCCCAGAATGGCGTTATTATAGCTGACGTTGCGGATGCGGACGCCGGAGTAAATACCCTGGGCATAAGCAATCGTGTTGGCGGCACCGCCAGCGCCCCCGATCATGTTGTTGTTGGCGCCGGTTTCGCATTCCACGGAGTGAAAAATATTGCCCAGCGCGCTGATGCCGTCCGCTTTTGTCCCGATCAGGTTGCCTTGGATTACGTTCCAGGATGAGTTGACCAGGTAAAGGCCCCAGGTTTGGTTGCCCGAGATAAGGTTGGCAGCGGCCGCAGTGATGCCCCCGATCGTGTTGGAGGGGGCGTTTTCGAGGTAAACTCCCTCATGCCGGTTGCCCAGCGACAGGGTGCCCGTGATGTCGGTGCCGAGTTTGTTGCCTTGAATGACGTTCCCTTTCGCCCCGCTGCCAATCAGGAAAATCCCGGCGTCGCCGTCGGCAATGGCGTTGGCGGAGACCAGATTGCCGGCTCCAGGGGTGGTGCCCCCGATGAGGTTGCCGGGAGCGTGGGAGATGCCAATCCCCGCCCAGTAGTTCATCAACCCCGCCTTGCCGTCGGCCGTCGTGCCAATGAAGTTCCCCTGGATGAGGTTCCCGGCGGCTTGATTGCCGGTGAGGAAAATCCCGTTGGTGCGGTTCCCGGAAATCAGGTTGCCCGCGCCGCTGACAGTCCCGCCGATGGTATTGCGGGGAGACTCGATGTGGATTCCATCCACTCCGTTGCTCACGGCCAAGTGCCCGGCCAAGTCGGTGCCGATGTAGTTCCCTTGCACGAGGTTGCCGGTGGCGCCCGCCATGATCTCCAGCCCGGAATGGGCATTGCCCGAAATGAGGTTGCGGGCGCCGGCCAAAGCTCCGCCGATCCGGTTGGAATTGGCTCCAAAGATGCGAATGCCGGCCATCAGATTGCCCAGGCGCTGAGCGCCGGAGACATCGGTGCCAACCAGGTTGCCCGCCACCACGTTGCCGATGCCGTTGGTGATTAGAATCCCGATCAGCGCATTGCCGGAGATGAGGTTGCGCGCCGTGGGAACCGTGCCGCCGATGAGATTGCTGTTGGCTTGCGAGAGGCAGACACCCGAGCCGCAATTGCCGAGAGCCGCGCCGCCGGAGGCGTCGGTGCCGATGAAATTGCCCTGCACGAGGTTGTTCGAGCCGCCCCCGGTGATTTCCACCCCAAAAAAGCCGCTTCGGCAAATGACATTGCCCGCCCCCGCCTGGGTTCCGCCGATCATATTGTCGCTGCTGCCGTTCAGCAGGATGCCAGTGGCGCCGTTGCCCAGGCCGGCGTGGCCGCTGGCATCCGTGCCGATATAGTTGCCCTGTATCCGGTTCCCCGTACTGCCGGCGCCATACAAATAGATGCCGCTCTGATTATTCCCCGAGACGACGTTGCGCGCGGCGGCGGACGTGCCGCCGATCAGGTTCCCGCCGGCATTGTAAAGCCCGATGCCGTTGGTGGTATTGCCCAGGGCCGTCATGCCGGAGACGCATGTGCCGACCCGGTTGCCCTGAACCGTGTTGCCGCTGCTATTATGCAGGTAAATGCCCGTGCCGCCGTTGGCGGAGATGACATTGCGGTGCGCCGAATTCGTGCCGCCGATGACATTGCCCGAGGAGCCTTGAACCAACACGCCGCCCATGCGCGTGGTGGCCCGGCCGTTGCCCTGGCTGATGGTGCCCGTCCGGTCGGTGCCGATATAATTGCCCTGAATGACATTCGAGCTGCCGGGCGCCTGAATGGAAAGGCCGGCGCCGTAAAAGCGATTGATAATCAACCCGCGGATCGTGCTCCCCCCCGCCGTCACGTTGAGACCATCGCTGCTGGTGCCGGCATTGGCGCCGTTAAGTTCGATCAACGGGGTGCCCCCGTAGCCGGGCTGTGAAGTGCCATCAATGACGACGGGATCGGTTATGGTCGGCAAGGCGTTTGCCGGCGAGATGGTATGCACTCCGGAGCCGGGGATTTGGAAAACAATCGTATCCAGCCCGCTCGTGGCATTAGCCGAAAGAATGGCCTGTTGCAGCGACCCGGCCCCGCTGGCGTTCGTATTTGAGACTATAAAGGTGGCCGCCATGCCGCGGGAAAGGCTAAATCCTGCCAATATCGCCAGGAGGCTCAGCCCATAGGGAAGACGACTTATTCGCAAGAAAGATGCCCGGGTTTTGTCCATCATAAATGCTGCGCTAACCAGCCTACACTATCACACCGACACCGGGAGACAAGCAGAAACGGCCCCAGCAGGAAAAAGCCGCGCGGCGGCAGGGGAAGACCCTTGCTTATTTGCGGCTTAAGGGGGCCGGGCAGGCAAACGGCGGTTCCAGGAACCCTCCAAGCTCCTTACCAAGCCCCCAGCCACCTCCAAAAGCCCCAGCCTGCCCAGCCATTCTAAGGCTCCCAATAAGCCGTGTACAAGGGGTGTACAAGGGATGCTCACCGGGTGTACATCGAAAAATCTGATGAGCATCCGGTGAGCATCCCTTGTACACCCCTTGTACACGGCTTGAAAGGACGGGGGCAGCAGGGGGATGCGAGAGGAAGCGGGCTTTGAGGTTGGCGATGGGGTTTTATATCTAACCTAAGTGTTTTCAGTAACTTGTGCTATATTAAGCCGGGACAGAGGCAAAATGAGGGTGTTTTTGGCCTTTTCCGATGCTCCTGGGTTGATTGGCGGCGAATATTTGCAAAAGGGCTTTCGCCCCGGGGCGGATTCCTGTTTCAATGATCCCCCATGAAAATCCTGGTCATAGGTTCGGGCGGGCGCGAGCACGCGTTGGTGTGGAAACTGGCCCAGTCGCCCCATGTTGAGCAAATGTGGTGCGCCCCGGGTAATGCCGGCATATCGGAGGAACGGCTGGCCAAAAGCGGCAAGCAGGTGGAAAACGTTCCGCTGGGGGCCGAGGATTTGACGGGTTTGCGGGCCTTTGCCCAGCAACACCGGCCTGATCTCACGGTGGTTGGCCCGGATAATCCGCTGGCGCTGGGCATTGTGGACTTATGGCAAAAGGAGGGGCTCCGCATTTGGGGGCCCAATCAACAGGCTGCGCGCTTTGAATCGTCGAAGGTTTTTGCGCAGCAGTTTATGGAAAAGCATGGCATTCCGACGGCCCGGGCGGGGGTTTTTACGGATTTTGCGGCGGCGTCGCGTTTCGCGGCTACGCTTGGGGGGCGTTGCGCCGTCAAGGCCGACGGTTTGGCTTTGGGCAAAGGGGTGTTGATTTGCCGCGACATGGCCCAGGCCGATCACGCCATCGAGGAGATTCTGGTAAAGGGGGCTTTTGGCAGTGCCGGGGCCCGCCTGGTCATTCAGGAACTGCTCGAAGGCATGGAGATCTCCTTGCATGCCCTTTGCGATGGCAAGGCCGCCAAACTCTTTCCCACGGCCCAGGACCACAAGCGCGCCCTGGAGGGGGACCGCGGTCTTAATACCGGCGGCATGGGCGCCTATTCCCCCGCGCCGTTTCTGACCGCCCCCGAACTGACGGCGGTTGGCCGCCGCATTCTCGAACCCTGGCTGCGGGGCTGCGCGGCGGAGGGGATTGATTTTCGGGGCATTCTTTACCCGGGAATCATGCTCACGCAAGAGGGGCCCAAGGTGCTGGAGTTCAATGCCCGGTTTGGCGACCCGGAGACGCAAGTCTATCTGCCACGCCTGAAGAATGATCTGGTCGAATTGCTCGAGGCGAGCGTGGACGGGACATTGGCGGAGATCGCATTGGAATGGGACCCGAGGCCTTCCGTTTGCGTGGTGATGGCGTCGGGGGGCTACCCGGGCAGCTACCAGAAGAACAAGCCCATCCGCGGGCTTGAGGCTGCCGCTCGCATGGCCAATACCAAAGTCTTCCACGCCGGCACCGCCCGGGTGGGAGATCAAGTGGTCACCAGCGGGGGCCGGGTGCTGGGGGTGACCGCCTGGGGGGAAGACCTGAAGCGGGCGCGGGATGCTGCTTATGCCGCGGTGGACGCCATTGGCTTTGACGATGCTCATTTCCGGCGTGATATCGCCGCCAAAGCCCTGGCTTGAGCGAGCCCGGGCAGCCGCGCCCGGCGCGGCTGTCAAGCGGGCGGCCGGGCCGGGGCTGATGCTGCCGCCGCGGGCGGGAGCGGCCGCCTTCGTTTCGAGGGCGCGCCCCGGCGTCCGGCGGCCAACTCCGCGAGCCGGGATGCAGTTGGTGAGGCGGCGTGGGCGGGGCGGGATCATCCTTGCTTAGTGAGGCCGCTGAAATAGCATCTGAGCGTGAGCGAACTGCGGGATCATGTAGCGCGAGTGATTCGCGAGCACCGGCTGCTGCGCCCGGGGCAGCGCGTCCTCGTGGCGGTTTCCGGCGGGGTGGACTCGCTCGTGCTTTTGCGGGTGCTGGAGGAACTGGCGCGGGGGCAGCGGTGGCGGCTGACGGTGGCGCATTTGAACCACCAGCTTCGCGGCCGGAGCAGCGACGCCGACGAGCGCCTGGTTTGCCGGGAGGCGGCCCGGTTGAAGCTGCCGGTGGTGGTCGAGCGCGTGGCGGTCGGCCGACTGGGCCGCGCGCAGGGGGGGGCGCTCGAGATGGCCGCGCGGAAGGCGCGGCACGATTTTCTGGCTGGCACCGCCGTGCGCCTGCGCATCCCCACGATTGCGCTGGCGCATCAGGCCGACGATCAGGTGGAATTGTTCTTTCTGCGGCTGCTGCGCGGGAGCGGAGGGGAAGGACTGGCCGGCATGAAATGGCGCGGCCCCTCGCCGAGCAACCCCGGGGTTGAGTTGATTCGCCCGCTGCTGGACCAGCCGAAGAGCGCGTTGTGCCAATTCGCGCGGGAGCAGGGCATTCGCTATCGGGAGGATGCGAGCAATGCGCGGCTGGATTTTCAGCGGAACCGGATTCGCCATGAGCTCTTGCCGTTGCTGCGGCGCAATTATCAACCGGCCCTGGACAGGGCGATCCTGCGCCTGATGGCTATTATTGGCGATGAATCGGAGTTTGTGGGGGCGGAGGCTGGCCGGTGGCTGGAGGGCGGAGCCGGGGTGGGAGCCGAAAGGGCGGGCTCGAAGGGGAGGGGGGGGAAGGGCGCCCGGCGACCTCTTTCGCCCGGGGCGCGGAGTGCGTCGCGGCGGCTGCGGTTTGAGGAATTGCCGGTGGCCGTGCAGCGGCGGTGCGTGCAGATGCAGTTGGCGAGGCAGGGAGTCGTGCCGGATTTTCAACGGGTGGAGGAATTGCGCCTGAAGGCGGGGAAGAAAGTCGCGGTTGGCGTGGCGGCGTCAGCCGGGGATGGTGCGCGCCGTTCTCCGCAGCGCAAGGATGAGCGGGCCGCGCGGGGCGAACCTATTCGTTATGCGGTTCGCGATTCGTGGGGCGAAGTGCGGGTGGAAGAGGGAGCGGCGGAAATGTTTGGGACGGGGTCTCGGCAGGTGGAATTGCGGGGCAGGGCAGGGGAATTGGAGTTTGGCGGGGTCAGGATATGCTGGCGTCTCCGTTCGGGGGGAAATTACCGGCGGGGACAGCGCTCCGAGGGGAAAGAGTATTTTGATGCGGACCTCGTGGGGTCGCCGGTAATCGTGCGGTATTGGCGGCCGGGCGATCGCTTTCAGCCGATTGGCATGGCCGGTTCGGTGAAACTGCAGGATTTCTTCACCAATCAGAAGGTGCCGCGCGATCAGCGGCGCCGGCTGGTCGTGGGCGTGAACGCGGCGGGCGAGATTTTTTGGGTGGAAGGGATGCGGATCGGGGAACGCGGCAAGCTTCATCGGGGGACGATTCGCCGCTTGCAATGGTGCTGGAAGCGGCTTTAACTGGCGGAGTTGCGGCTGGCCGGCGGGTGTGCTAGGCTTGCAACGACCAGAGCTAAGATGGCGAATGACAATAAATCCGGCGACCCGGGCAAGAACTTGAACAAAGGCAAGGAGTTCAAGGTGCCCCCGCGTACCATGATGGTCTGGATCGCGATTCTCGGGGGCGTCACGCTGCTGATGCTCTTCAAGGATCGCATGGAGACGCCGGGCGAGCTGCTGAGCCAATACAAGTTCCAGCAGTTGGCGCAGTCGAACCAGATTGTCCGGGCGACGATCAATTACAGCCCGCAAAGCCCGGATTTGCGGGAGATAACCGGCAAGTATTGGCGGCTGGAGGGCGAGCACAAGGTGGAGGTGCCGTTCCGCGTGAAAGCGCGGCTGACGCCCAGGCTGGAGGAGATGCTCCTGGGCATGCCGCAGTTCGAGCCGCGCGAGCCCAGCACGATGCTGTACAGTTTCATGCTGAGCATATTGCCGTTTCTGGTGATCGCGGCCCTGATTTATTTTTTCTTCATCCGGCAAATCAAGATGGCGGGCAAAGGCGCGCTGAGTTTTGGCAAAAGCAAGGCGCGGTTGCTGGCCAAGGAGCGCAACAAAACCACGTTCAAGGATGTGGCGGGCGTCGAGGAGGCCATTCAGGAGGTGTCGGAGCTGGTTGAGTTTCTCAAGGACCCGAAGAAGTTTCAGCGTCTCGGCGGGCGGATTCCCAAGGGCGTGCTGATGATTGGCCCGCCGGGCACGGGTAAGACGCTGCTGGCCAAGGCCATTGCGGGCGAGGCGGATGCCGCGTTTTTCAGCATCAGCGGGTCGGATTTTGTAGAAATGTTCGTGGGCGTCGGCGCCAGCCGCGTGCGGGACATGTTTGAGCAGGCGCGCCGCAATACGCCCTGCCTGGTGTTCATTGATGAAATTGACGCGGTGGGGCGGAGCCGCGGGCATGGGTTGGGCGGTGGCAATGATGAGCGGGAGCAGACGTTGAACGCGCTGCTGGTGGAGATGGACGGGTTTGACACGCAGGAGGGCATTATTATCATCGCCGCGACCAACCGGCCGGATGTGCTGGATCCGGCCCTGTTGCGTCCGGGACGGTTTGATCGCCAGGTCACCGTCAACCTGCCGGATGTCCGGGGGCGCGAGGCGATTTTGAAAGTCCATGCCAAGAGCGTGAAGCTGTCGCCCGCCGTTGACCTGTCGGTGATAGCGCGGGGCACGCCGGGCTATTCGGGGGCGGAGCTGGCCAACCTGCTGAACGAGGCGGCCTTGCTGGCGGCCAGCACCAACAAGAAGGCGGTGGGCATGGAAGAGCTGGAGGAGGCGCGGGACAAGGTGCGTTGGGGGCGCGAGCGCCGCAGCCTGGCGATGACGGACGAGGAGAAGAAATTCACCGCCTGGCATGAAGCCGGGCATGCGCTGCTCAACGTGATTTTGCAGCACACGCATCCGTTGCATAAGGTCACGATCATTCCGCGCGGCCAGGCCCTGGGGGCGACGATGTCGCTGCCGAAGACGGATGTTTTGAATCGGCGGCGAAAGGAAATGCTGGACTTGATCGCCGTGATGATGGGCGGGCGGATTGCCGAGGAGATTATTTCGGGAGACATTTCCAGCGGCGCGGCGGGCGACATTCAGCAGGCAACGAATATGGCCCGGGCCATGGTCACCCAGTGGGGCATGAGCGACCGGCTGGGGATGGTGCAATACGGGAACGATGATGAGTTTGTGTTTCTGGGCCGCGAGGTTTCCCGCGCCAAGGTGTATAGCGAGTTCACGGCGCAGGAGATTGACAGCGAGGTGAAGCTGATCATTGACTCCGCTTACCAGCGGGCAAAAGACCTCCTGACAACCAACCTGGACAAGCTGGAGCTGATCGCCAATACGCTGCTCGAATACGAAACTTTGGACGGGCAGCAAGTGGAGGAGATCGTGCGCACGGGCAAGTTCACCGCGCCGCCGCCGGCGCCGGAAGTCGAACCCCCGCGCGGCGCGCCCGCGGGCACCCCGCTGCCGGAAACGCCGGCCAAACCGGCGCCGCCCAAGCTGCCCGGACTCGGCACCCCCGCGCCCGCCACGGCGTAAAGATTCGTTCGCCCGAAAGGAGCAGGCGCCCTGCCGGAGGAGCTGCTGTTGCCGCGGGAGCCAGCCTGTATCCCGGCGCGGGAATTCCGCATTCGACATTTGCGCAGCCGCTGATTAGGTTCCGGGCATGATTATAGCGCCATCAGTGCTGGGTGCGAACTTTGGCCGGCTTGCCCGCGAAGTCAGCCGGGTGAACGCGTCGGGGGCCGAATGGGTGCACCTGGATATTATGGACGGCCATTTCGTGCCGAACATTTCGTTCGGTCCGGCGGTAGTGCAGACGCTGCGTCCGCTGTCGAAGTTGTTTTTCGACGCGCACCTGATGTGTTCGAAGCCTGAGATTCTGCTGGAGCCGTTTGCGCGGGCGGGGGCGAACCAGATTGACATTCATGTGGAACTGGGCGAAGCCGTGACGCCGTTGCTGTGGAAAATCCGGTCGCTGGGGTGCAAGGCGGGCCTGGTCATCAATCCTCCCACCTCCATCGCGCTGGTGGCTCCCTATTTGGAGGAGATTGATTTCCTGTTGATCATGACGGTGAATCCCGGTTTTGGCGGGCAGTCGTTCATCCACGAGATGTTGCCCAAGATACAAAAGGCGCAGGCCTGGCGGCGGGAGCGGGGGTTGGATTTCAAAATCGGTGTGGACGGCGGCGTTGATTTTAAGACTGTGGCCGAATGCGCCCGGGCCGGCGCGGATACCTTTATCAGCGGAAGCACGCTCTTTGGCCGGCCCAACCTGAACGCGGCAGTGAGAAAAATGCGGAAAGCCGCGGAGGCGGCGGTCGGCCAGGCGGGGGTGGCGGCGCCCGCAGGTCCGGAGCCGGCCGGCGCGAGAAAGGCAAACTGAGCAGGCGGCAGCAAGGCAATTTATGAGCATCAAGTTTGGAACCGACGGTTGGCGGGCAATTATTGCGGACGAGTTTACCTTTGCAAATGTCGCGCGCGTGGCGCAGGCGAGCGCCGATTATTGGCGCGTCCGGCGCGTGTCCGGCACGGAGAAGAAGGTGGTGATCGGCTATGACCGGCGCTTTCTGTCGGACGCCTTTGCCGCCCGCAGCGCCGAGGTTTTTGCCGGCAATGGCTTTCAGGTTGTTTTAACGCCGGCCCCGACGCCCACGCCTTCCGTTTCTTATGCGGTCAAAAGCCAGCGGGCGATTGGCGGCGTGATGATTACCGCCAGCCACAACCCGCCGTCCTTCAACGGGTTCAAACTCAAGGCTCATTATGGCGGATCCGCCGCGCCGGAGGAGTGCGCGGGAGTCGAGGCCTGGCTGGATAAGCGGCCCGTCAAGGCCACGCCCCTGGCGGACGCGATGAAAGCCGGGCGGATCCGGATTAAAGATGTTCGCCCGGCTCATTATGCCGCCATCAAGCGGCTGGTGGACTTTAAGCGGATCGCCAGGTCCGGATTGCGCTTTGCGCATGAAGCCCTTTTCGGTGTGGGAGCCGGTTGTTTCGAGGAGTTGCTGGCGGGGACTTCCTGCCGCGTGACCACGTTGAACGCGCGCCACGACGCCTTCTTTGGCGGCATCAACCCGGAGCCCATCGAGGCGAACTACGCGCGCAGCGCCGCTTTTCTCAAGCAGCATCCACATGATATCTGCCTCGTCACCGATGGCGACGCGGACCGGGTGGGCGGCATGGATGGCCGGGGCAATTACCTGACCACGCATCAGGTCATCTGCCTGTTGCTGCATCACTTGATTGTCAACCGGCAACTCCGGGGGCGGGTGGTTAAAGCGCTTAACACCACCTCGATGATGGATGCCATATGCGCGGCTTACGGGCTTGAGCTGGTCGAGACGGGGGTCGGCTTCAAGTATATTGCGGCCGAAATGATAAAAGGGGGAGTCTTGCTCGGTGCGGAAGAAAGCGGCGGCATCGGATTTCCCGGCCATATCCCGGAACGTGATGGCATTGCCGCCGGGCTCGTGCTGCTGGAGTTGCTGGCGACCGAGCGCGTCTCCGTCCATAAGATTCTGGGCTCGCTGATCAAAAAATTCGGCCCTCACGAGTATGGGCGCATAGACACGCGGTTCCCGCTGGAGAAGCGCGCGGAGCTGATGGACTTTTTGAAGCGGAACCCGCCGGATCGGCTGCTGCGTTCGGGAGTCGTCGAGGTAAAGACCTATGACGGGGTGAAATTCGTCGCGCGGGATGCCTCGTGGCTCATGGTGCGGGGTTCGGGTACTGAACCGATCCTGCGTATCTATGCGGAAGCGGGCTCCGCCGCCGCAGTGCGGAAATTGTTGCAACTGGGAGTGCGATTGACTCGTCAGATCTGAGGCTGCTGCGGAGGTGAACGTTGGGGTTCCGGCCGCGCCGCGTAGTGGGGAGCCGGGACCGCGGAATGGCGTTGAGACCGCCGAAGGCCGGTCATTGGGGGATCAGGCGGGTGCGGCCCGTCCGGCCAGCGCTGCTTGAAGGCGGTTGAATCCAGGCTGCAAAGGCAGTGCCGGGCGGGGCCAAGGGCGGGGCATGCCACGCAAGGAATCAGCACTCCTGATTATCCGGTGAGACGGAGCTTTCCAGCGAATGGCAGAACGAGACGATGCGCGCAGGGGGAAGTTCCGGCCACCTCCCAGGGCCGCCGTCAAGGCCGGGAAAAACCGCAACGCGCAGCCGGGAGAAAGGCTTTGCTGCGGGGAGAAAGCCAGGAAGCGGTTGGCGGCTGGCGGTGTTGTTTATGATTGGCAAGCTAACGCTGACCTTTGATACTTACGCGGTTGAAAACTATGGCCGGCGATAAGAAGCACGTTTATGACGAGAGCAAGATTAAGACGCTCTCTTCGCTGGAGCACATCCGGTTGCGCACCGGCATGTACATTGGCCGCGTCGGGGATGGTTCGCATTACGATGACGGGTGCTACATCCTGCTCAAAGAGGTGATTGATAACGCCATTGACGAGTTCATCATGGGCTACGGCAAGGAGGTGCAGATCACCATCCAGGACCGGGCGGTGTCCGTGCGGGATTTCGGGCGGGGCATTCCACTGGGCAAGGTGGTGGATTGTGTTTCCAAGATCAATACGGGGGCAAAATATAACGATGACGTCTTTCAGTTCAGCGTCGGGTTGAACGGCGTCGGCACCAAGGCGGTCAACGCGCTGTCGAAGGTGTTTCGGGTGTGCAGCTATCGCGAGGGGCAGTTTGCCGAAGCCTCGTTCAAGCAGGGCAAGCTCAAGAAGGAGAATAGCGGCAAGGCGCCCCGGGAGGCGGACGGGACGCTGATCGAGTTTGAGCCCGATCCGGAGGTGTTCAAGGAGGTCGAGTTCCGCCCCGAGCACGTGGAGCGGCGGCTGCGGCATTACAGCTACCTGAACTCGGGGCTCAAGCTGCGGTATAACGGCAAGACGTTTCAATCGCGCAACGGGTTGTTCGACCTGGTCATGGAGGACCTGCAGGCCGATGGCAGCGAGCCGATCTATCCGCCGCTGCATTATGTGGAGAAGACGCTGGAATTCTGTTTCACGCACAGCAACAGCCGCTATGGCGAGACGTTCTATTCGTTTGTGAATGGGCAATACACCAGCGATGGCGGCACGCATCTGAGCGCCTTCCGCGAAGGGCTGCTCAAGGCGGTCAACGAATACGCGCAGGAGAAGTTTGATGGCGACGACGTGCGCGAGAGCATGGTGGGGGCGGTGTCCATCCGGCTCAAGGACCCGGTATTTGAATCGCAGACCAAGAACAAACTGGGCAACACGGAAATCCGCACGGAGCTGGTGACCCGGGTGCGCGAGGAGCTCCTGCAGTTCTTCAACCGGAACAAGGAAATCGCCGGGAAGGTGGTCGCCAAGGTTCAGGACACCCGCCAGCTCCGCAAGGAGCTGCAGGCGGTGAAGAAGCTGGCGCGTGAGCGCGCCAAAGCCATCACTATCCGCATTCCGCAGCTCAAAGACTGCAAGGAGCATTACAACCGGGCCAAAGGCAAGGGGAAGGGGACGATGATCTTCATCACGGAAGGCCAGTCTGCGGCCGGCTCGATTATAAGCTGCCGCGACGTGGAGACGCAGGCCATCTTCGTGCTCAAAGGCAAGCCGCTCAATGTCTGGGACCTTAAGCGGGATGTGGTCTATAAGAACGACGAGCTCTACAATCTCATGAGCAGCCTGGATATTGAAGACCGCCTCGAGGGCCTGCGGTATGAGAAGGTCATCCTTGCCACGGATGCCGATGTGGACGGCTTGCATATTCGCAACCTGATGATTACTTACTTCTTCCGCTTCTTCGACCAACTCGTGCGCGACGGCCACTTGTTCGTGCTGGAAACACCGCTGTTCCGCGTGCGCAACAAGGAGCAAACGCTCTATTGCTATTCCGAGGGCGAGCGGGATGCCGTGGCGCAGAAGCTGGGCGCGGGCTGCGAGATTACCCGCTTCAAAGGGCTGGGAGAAATCAGCCCGGCTGAGTTTAAGCAATTCATCGGCAAAAACATGCGCTTGAGCCAGGTCGAATATGCGCCGAAGCACGACGCCGCCGGCATCCTGGACTTTTACATGGGCAAGAACACGCCCGAGCGCAAAGACTACATCATGGAGAATCTGGTCGTGCCGGCGGAGGAGTGAGGCCGGCGTGCCTGCCTGCTTATCGCGCGCGCTAGCGGCGTTTTGAAACTGCCGGTGGAAGGAGCCATGCCTCCGCCGCGGAATAACCATTTCTCGAGTGCTTTGGCGGCGGAAGAAGTGGTTCAGGCGGGGGGCCTTCACATAAGCGTGGCGCAGCAGATTTTAATCGCGTGGTCGTGCTGGAAAATGTATTGGTTAGCTACTAGATGTCCGCTAGACGCAAGAACAACGCTGACCAGCCGGAGCTGCCGATTCAAGTGCCCCCGGACAACACGCCGGGCGTGGTGAACGCTGCGCCCGTGCCGGAAGGTGGCGCCACTGAAGCGCCGCGGCGCGGGTCTGCCCGGAAAGGCAATGAGGCCACGCATGTGCTGGCCGAGAAAGTCGCCCTGCCGGCTCCGGCGCGGCCTTTTGTGCCGGGCAAGATCGAGTTGCCGCTGCACCGCCGGGTTGATCGCAACTTCCTCGACTACGCTTCCTACGTCATTCGGGATCGGGCCATTCCCAATCTCGCGGATGGCCTCAAACCGGTTCAGCGCCGCATCCTTTGGGCCTTGCACGACAAGGATGACGGACGCTTCATCAAAGTCGCCAATGTGGTCGGCCACACCATGCAATATCATCCGCATGGCGACGCATCCATCGGCGACGCGCTGGTGGTGCTGGCCAACAAGCGCTACCTGATCGAGGGCCAGGGCAACTTTGGCAATCTCCTCACCGGGGACCTGGCCGCCGCGCCGCGCTATATTGAGTGCCGGCTGACGGAACTGGCGCGCACCGAGCTGTTCAACGACGAGATTACCGAGTTGGTGCCGAGCTATGATGGCCGCAACCAGGAGCCGGTAGCCCTGCCCAGCAAGTTGCCGCTGCTGCTGATGCTCGGCGCCGAAGGCATCGCCGTAGGCATGTCGTCGCGCATTTTGCCGCACAATTTTCCCGAGCTGCTCGAGGCTCAAATCGCCATCCTTAAGAAGCAGCCGTTCAAGTGCCTGCCCGATTTTCAGACTGGCGGTCTCATGGACGCCCGCGGCTACAAGGACGGCGCGGGGGAAATCAAGGTGCGCGCCCGGCTTAGGGTCAAGGATGAGTCCACCGTTGTCATCAAGGAGATTCCGCCCACCACCACCACGGATTCATTAATTGGTTCGATCGAAGATGCTTCGCGCAAAGGCAAGATCAAGGTCAGGAGCATCAACGATTTCACCTCCGAGGAGGTGGAGATCGAGGTAAAGGCGCCGAGCGGAGTGAGTGCGGAGCAGTTGGCGGACGCGCTTTATGCGTTCACCGATTGTGAAGTCACCATCTCCAGCCGCATCGTGGTCATCCGGAACAACCGGCCGGTGGAGTTGACCGTGTCCGAGGTTCTGCGGGAGAACACAGCGCAGTTGGTGGAGATTCTCAAGCGCGAGCTGGAGCTGAAAGAAACCCATCTGCAAGATGAGCTGCACTTCCGCACGCTGGAGCGCATCTTCATCGAGGAACGCCTCTACAAGAAGATTGAGCAGTGCCGGACCAACGAGGCGGTTTTCACGGCCGTGCGCGAGGGGTTTAAACCGTTTCGTCGCCAGTTGATTCGCGAGCTGACGGAGCCCGACATCGAGCGGCTTCTCACCATTCGCATCCGCCGCATTTCGCTTTTCGACATTAACAAGCACCGCGAGGAAGTCGAGAGGGTGAAGATTGAATTGGCCGAGGCGCGCAAGAATCTGAAGCATCTCACCCGGTATGTCATCGGTCATCTCGAAGCATTGCTGGCCAAATATCGGCCGCTTTATCCGCGACTCACCCGGTCCAGCCGTTACGACGAAGTAGACGCCAAAGAAGTCGCCTTCAAGGCATTCAAGGTCGCCTACGACCGCGCATCCGGCTATGTCGGCCACAAGGTTTCGGGTTCGGAATTTCAGGTTGAGTGCACTCGGTTCGACAAGTTGATTTTCGTATTCAAGGATGGCCACTATCAGGTCTCCGAACTGCCGGAGAAGCTTTATGTCGGGCCAGACCTGATCTATTGCGGGTTGCCGGAGCGCGACCGGGTGTTCACGTGCGCCTACACCACTCGCGAGGCCACCTACCTGAAGCGCTTCACTTTTGGCGGCGCGATCCTTAACAAGGTGTATCGTTGCATTCCCCCCAAGGCGCGCGTGCTGTTTTTCGAGCCCGATACGCCCTCTGAGCTTTATATCCGGTATAAGCCAGCGCCGTACCAGAAGATTAATCAGCAAACCTGCCGGCCCGCTGAGGTGGAAGTGAGGGGTCCAAAGACGCGGGGCCGGCAAGTCTCCATCAAGGACGTATCGTCCATTACCAGCCAGCCCACGCGTGGATGGGATCCGGAGGCGCCGACTACCCGGTTGCAGTTTGCGTAGGGGTGACTTGTATTGGGTCGGGGCGTTCCCGATGAGCGTGAGGGAAGGGAGGAAGCGTTTGGGAGATTCTGCCCGTGCACGGTTAGGAGGTTAGGTCTTGATTTCGGCAGGCGTAATTGTAAGGTGGAGAGGGTCCGTGGTATAATCGCAAGGCTATGAAATTATCACTATTGTTTGGACGAGGATTGCCAGGCGTGGCGATCGTCCTTTTGAGTGCCCTGTTGTTCACCGGCTGCGCCACCGTCCCCGAAACCGGGCGCAGCCAATTGAACCTGATTTCGGCCGCGGAGGAAATGAAATTAGGGCTCACGGAATTTGAAAAGACCAAGCAGAGCATCCCGATTAGCAAAGATGCCAAGGCCGCCGCGATGGTTCAACGCGTGGGGCAGCGCATAGCGGCGGTTGCCAATCTGCCCAATGCTCAGTGGGAGTTTGTGCTGTTCGACAGTGCGGAGGCCAACGCCTGGTGCCTGCCCGGTGGCAAAGTGGGCGTTTATTCCGGCATCCTGCCGATAACCAAAGACGAGGGGGGCTTGGCGACGGTCATCGGCCACGAAATTGCTCACGCCACGGCGCATCACGGTGCGGAGCGGATGAGCCAGCTAATGGCCGCCCAGCTAGGAGAGAGTGCTGTGGGTGCGCTAACATCCGGCAGCAGCCAGTTGACGCAGGCTTTGGTTGGCCAGGCTTACGGTCTTGCAAGCCAGGTTGGGGTGCTGCTGCCTTACAGCCGCAAACAAGAGGCGGAGGCGGATTATATCGGGTTGCTCTATATGGCTCGTGCCGGCTATGACCCGATGGCGGCGGTAGCCTTCTGGGAACGATTTTCAGCGTATAACGAGCAGCACGGGGGCAACCGGGAGTTTTCTTTTTTGCGCACGCATCCGTTGGACCAGCAGCGCATTCAAAATCTAAAAGCCAAAATGCCCCAGGCCCAGGCCGAATACCAGCGGGCGAAAGCAGCCGGCAAATAAGAACGTTCTTAAGCGCGGGCCGGAGGGATATCTTTGGTCAGAGCGAGGATGCCGGTAACAATATTGCTGGGAACTTGCTCGAAGCGAAACGGCTCCATGGAATAGGCGGCGCGGCCTTTTGACAGCGAGCGAATCGCGGTGGCATAACCAAACATCTCGGCCAGCGGGACTTCGGCGGTGGCGATCGTTGAGGTGTCTTTGGCCTCGATTTGCAGGATTTTACCCCGGCGCCGGTTGAGGTCGCCCAGCAGGTCCCCCTGGTATTCATCCGGCGTGGTCAGTTCCACTTTCATGATGGGCTCCAACAGGATGGGATTGGCTTTTTTGGCCGCTTCTTTAAAGGCAAAAATGCCGGCCATCTTGAAGGCTAACTCGCTGGAATCCACTTCATGGAACGCGCCGTCCACAATGGCTACTTTCACATCCACCACAGCGTAACCGGCCAGAACTCCGCCTGCGATAGCCTCCTTGATGCCGTCTATCACAGCCGGGATGTATTCCTTGGGAATCGCGCCCCCCACGATCTTGTTCTCGATCTCAATGCCTTTGCCGCGCTCGTTGGGGGCCAGCGTGATGCAGGCGTGCCCGTATTGGCCCCGCCCCCCGGACTGGCGAATAAATTTACCCTCGCCTTCGGCAGCCTTAGTGACGGTTTCCCGGTAAGCAATCTGCGGCGCGCCGACATTGGCGCTGACTTTAAATTCGCGGAAAAGACGATTGCGGATAATGTCCAGATGCAATTCGCCCATGCCGGCAATGATGAGCTGCCCGGTTTCTTCATTGGTAAAGCAGCGGAAGGTGGGGTCTTCCTCAGCCAGGCGCTGCAAGCCTTCGCTCATCTTCTCGCGGTCCGCCTTGGTTTTGGGCTCGACGGCCATCGAGATGACAGGCTCCGGGAAGGTGGGCGGCTCCAGGAGCGCCTCGAAGTCCTCATCGCATAGGGTGTCGCCCGTGGTGATATTCTTCACGCCCACTAGCGCGGCGATATCCCCGGCAAAAACAGTCTCCACGTCAATCCGCTTGTCGGCTTGAATCATCAGCACCCGGCTGACCCGTTCGCGTTTGCGGGTCCGTGGATTGTAGATGACGTCGCCCTTGCTCAAGCGCCCACTATACACCCGGAAGAACACCAGCTTGCCCACATAAGGGTCCGTCCACAGTTTAAACGCCAGCGAGCAGAACTTCCCATTGTCGTCGGAGTAAACTTCGACCTTGGCTTCCGTGTCCGGCGTGATGCCGACGGCCGGGGGAATATCGAGCGGGGACGGCAGATAGTCCACAATCGCGTCAATGAGCGCCTGCACGCCGCGTTTTCTAAAAGCGGAGCCGCACAGCACCGGCACCAGCTCGAGTTTGCAGGTCAGGCGCCGGATGGCGGCTTTCAGGGCTTCCGGCGTAACCGGCTGGTTTTCGATCACCAGTTCGGCGATCCGGTCGTCCTTGTTGGAAACGGCGTCAATCAATTCCGCCAGCGCCATTGCGGCCGCTTCTTTAAGTGCCGCCGGGATATCCGTGACCTGGCAGTTGAGGCCGTGCTCGTCGTTGGGGTCGTAGATGATTGCCTTTTGGTTTACAAGATCAACCACGCCGTCAAAGTGATCCTCCTTGCCGATGGGAAGAAAAATGGGATAGGCGTATGCGCCGAGTTTTTTGCGCATGTCCGCCAGCGCATTCATGAAATTCGCGCCGACGCGGTCCATTTTGTTGACGAAGGCGATGCGCGGAACTTTGTACTTGGTGGCCTGCCGCCAGACGGTTTCCGATTGCGGCTGGACTCCGGCGACGCCGCAAAACACCGCCACCGCGCCGTCCAGCACGCGCATGGAACGCTCGACCTCGGCCGTGAAATCCACGTGCCCAGGAGTATCAATGATATTGATGCGATGGGGGATTCCGGCGAACGCCTTGTATAGGCCGTCGGCTTTCTGGGTCCAGAAGGAGGTTGTCGCCGCCGAAGTAATGGTAATGCCCCGTTCACGCTCCTGGTCCATCCAGTCGGTGACCGTGTTTCCGTCGTCCACATCCCCCATTTTGTGGATGAGCCCGGTGTAGAAAAGAATGCGCTCGGTGGTGGTGGTCTTGCCGGCATCAATATGCGCCGCGATGCCAATATTGCGGGTATATTCGATCGGATACTGCCGCTGGGGCACAACCGGGCCCTTGGTCTTGGGGGATCTCCTGGTTTCTGATACGGTTTCCATGCAGGGGGCTTTCGAGAAAATAAAAACGCCCCGGGTCAGGTCGGCCTGCGGGGCGTTAATTTAACGATGATTACCAGCGGAAATGGGCAAAAGCCTTGTTGGCTTGCGCCATCTTGTGAACCTCGTCGCGCTTGCGAATCGCATTCCCCTGGCCTTGATAAGCATCTAAAATTTCCGCCGCCAGGGCTTCTTTCATCGGAATGCCCTTGCGCGCGTCAGCAAGATCCACCAACCAGCGCAGCGCCAACGAGAACTGGCGGTCGGTGGGCACTTCCAACGGCACCTGATAGGTGGCCCCGCCCATTCGCCGCGCCTTGACTTCCAGGCGCGGTTTGGCGTTATCAACCGCCCGCTGCAAGACTTCCAGCGGGTTGATGGCGGGGTTTTTGGCAACGAGCTCATCCAGAGCGCCATACACAATGCGTTGCGCCACGCTCTTGTTGCCCTGCTTCATGACGGTATTGACCAGGCGCGTTACCAGCGCACTATTAAACTTGGCATCCTTGGGGATGGGCCGACTGATTGCTCGACGACGTCGCGACATGTATTCGTTAAAACGTAATTAGATTGTGGGTTCGGGAGTTAGCTGTTTACGCGGCTGGCGCGGCGGCCGCCGCGGCGGCCGGGCGGGCGCCGGCTTTGGGCCGTTTGACGCCATATTTCGAGCGGCTGACCCGGCGTTTCTCCACGCCGACCGCATCCAGGGTCCCGCGCACGATGTGATACCGCACCCCGGGCAGATCCTTCACGCGCCCGCCCCGTATCAGGACAATCGAGTGCTCCTGCAAGTTGTGGCCTTCGTCCGGAATGTAGGCGATGACCTCGTATCCGTTAGTCAGGCGCACTTTGGCAACCTTGCGCATCGCCGAATTAGGCTTCTTGGGCGTGCGCGTCATTACTTGAATACAAACTCCCCGGCGAAAAGGCGAGTTTTCCAAGGCGGGAGACTTGGACTTATGCTTTAGTCTGCTGCGGCCCTTGCGGACCAATTGATTAATTGTCGGCATTCGGTTTAAAATTCCTCGCCCGCTTCCAGTGCGGCAACGCAACCAGAGTTTCAGGCAAACAGAAGCTGAAATATAGCAAACAGGCTTTGGAGCGCAACAACTATATTTAGCAACTTATTACGTCGCTTTGCCTCAAAATAAACGGCAGGGTCAACCGCCGGGAGTCTCCTGGCGGTTGCTGGGGGGACAGGAGCCCCGGGCGCGCATGCCGGACCCCATAGTCCCAATGATGCTTTAGCGCGAGGGTCTTCATTTAAGCGCCGCGCGTTGAGGCAACCGGTTCGTTTTCCGCGTCCGGCGCGCTCCCTTCTTTGATGGAGGCAAGCCGGCACTCGTCCACCATGCTCGATTCTGGCCGCCGCCAAAGTTATTTATCGTTGGCGGCCGGGAGCCGAACCGGGTCCGCCTCGTCACCCATGAATAATTTGGGAGCACCTATAAGCGGGCGGCCAGGAGCAACCCGGCCAGAGCTAAGCACGCCCAACCGAAGCGGTCGCCGTATTGACGGTAGGGGGTTGGCGGGTGGGGTTGATCGGGAGTCAGCAGCGGGATGTCGGCGGTCAGGAATCCCGGGCCGTAGATGGTGCCCCGGGCGTCGTAGAAGACCTGGCGCAGGCGCCCGTGGGCATCCACCCAGCCGGTGAGGCCATTATTGGAGCAGCGGATGAGAGGCCGGTGGTTTTCGATGGCCCGGAACACCGCGGTGGCGGCGTGCTGCCATTGGGCGGCGCTTTCGCCAAACCAGCCGTTGTTGGTGAGGTTAACCAGAAAGTCGGTGTCTTCGTCAACCGCGGTGCGGGCCAGGCCAGGAAAGGTGTCCTCGAAGCAAATCAGCGTGGAGGTTTTTACTTTGGGCGTCGTCAGCGCAAAGGGGACCGCACGGTCGCCGGGGGTAAAGCCGCTGCCGATGGGAGTGAACCACTTGAGAAACGGCAACCAGCGGGCCAGGGGGATGTATTCGCCAAAGATGACCAGGTTGCGTTTGATATAACGGGCAACAAATTCGCCTTCGGGGCTTAAGAGGAAACTGGCGTTGTAGAACTCCAGCTCGTTGTCGCGCGAGGGGCGCGTTGAGGGGGCGGCGTCGTCGGAGCCGATGATGAGCCAGACATGGTGTTGGCGGACGAGGTTGGTGAGGGCCGTGTAAATATCAGCATCCCATTGGGCCAGGTTGGGGATGGCGGATTCCGGCCAGATAAGCAGGTCTGTGCGGTTGGTTAGGGCCAGCCTGGATAGCTGGAGGACCTCCTGAAAACGCTCCCAATCGCGGCTGGAGTCCCAGATGAGGGTTTGAGGAATACTGGGTTGAATGAGGGTAACTTTCAGAGAACGGAGGGGAGGCGGTTCAAAGGCAAGCTGGCGAAAACCAAAATGCAGGGCTGCCGCAATCGCGGCGGCCGGAAGCAGGATTTCACCAGCCCACGTTGATCGGGAGGTGGGACGCGATACCACCATCAGGCCGGCCGACAGCAGTGAGAGCGAGGTCCAGACGACGAGGAACGAAACCCCATAGACGCCGGCAATCGAGGCGACCTGGATGAGCGGGATTAGCTGGTATTGCGAGGCCCCCAGCGGGTTCCAGGGAAAGCCGGTGAAAAGGCGGGCCCGAATCATTTCGAGCGCGACCCAGAGGGCAGCGCCCCCGATCGCCCAAAGAGTGCGCCGCCCCCAACTGCAAGCCAGCACGTTCACCGCCCCCCCCGGCCACGGGAGTGTTCCCGCAAGCCGTGGTTCGGGCCGTTTGCGCAAGAAGCCGAAGCGGGCGGAGGTATTCGTGTTCCGGGACAGGCTCATGGTCAGCAGCCAGACCCATGCCGCCGGATAGAGGGCGACATACGCACTGAGGGATACCCAGCCAAGCGCGGGGCCGAGCGGAATGGAGTGCCAGCGGTAAGGGATCAGCAGCAGCCAGTAAAGCGAGGCGAGATAGTAGGCGAGGCCGCCCAGGTAGCCGATGCGAAAACTCTCCCAACCGCGCTTGCCCAAGGCAGCCCCCAACAGCAGGGCGGGCGCTACCCAGGCCAGGCCGGCAAGGCCGGGTTTGGGAAAGGAAGCCGCCAGCAGAAGCCCGGCAAGGACAGCCAGCAGGCAACGACTGCGCAACCAAGAGTTGGGCCTAAAGAAGCTCACCTGACCCAGCTTGCCCATGAAGAGTTGAAACGCAAGATCAGGATGGCCAGCATCGTTAACCCCGGCAGGGGCCTTTATTATCGGCGTCTAAGTTTCGGTAGGTGAGGGGGAAATGGTTTTCCCAACCCCAAAGCCGCTTTTCGGATTCAGAGGGCCGGGGTGAACGCGTCTCTTGATTCAAAGCCGCCGGCCAACCCTGCGGGCGTGGCTGACCGGCGCGAGGTTGCCGAAATCGCTCGGCTTGCCACCCCCTTGACGCAACGCCAACGCCGCCGTTTGGGATTGCCGCGGAAGAAGAGATCCCAAAGTTTTTACAAGAGGCCGGGCTATGCCGTGTTTTATCAGGAGCTCACGCACATGGACCTCGAAGTTCTCGTCGCACTGCAAGACACCCACTCCGAAGCGCTTAACCGCCGCCCAACCCGCAACCGCAACCGCCCCGGCTCCTGAACAACAAAACCAAAGTCTCAGAACAGGTTCCCGAACCAATCCCATCCATCACTCACCCTGCGCGCAAAGCCTGGGGATAAATCTTCAATCAAACTCATCCCAATCAGTCGAATACTCCGCCCACGATGAGGGCAACACAAGCAACCGCCTTTCGGCAACCCCCGCCCGGGAGGGGAAATCTCCTCGCCAGCCGTGGCTCCATCCCGCCGAAAAACCAGGGCACGCGACAACATCCATCCGCCCGTTCCGGCTTTGCCGAACGTTCGCGTCCTCTCCCTCCCGCCTTGGAACCTCGTTTTACATCATCCGCGACTCGTCCATTCCTCCTTTCCGGCTCAGGCCCGCGCCCAAACCCGCCCCACCCGCCCCAGCCAGCCTAACGCTCCCATTAGGCCGTGTACAACGGGTGTACAAAGGAGGCTCAAAGGGGACTCATGCTTATTTTCCATGTACTCCTGCCGGGCTTCCGATGTACTCCCCTTGTACATGGCTGGAAAGGACGGAGAAGGAACGGTCTTGTGGGCGGCGGTGGATGCCGGGGTGGCGGCGGGCTTCGATTTCTTAACCTTTGCCGTTTCAGCCGCTTGCTGAGATTTCAACATCGGCGGCGGCGGAACGATGGCGTTGTGAACCCGGCTTTGGCCTTTCCAGCCGTTCCGGGTCTGAACCACGGCGATAAACACCTTCTGCCCCGGGGCGGGTCGCCCAAACCGGGCGGCGTAGAGGTCCGTGATGTCGCTTTGCCCGTTTTGGCTTGGGCCCAACAGGCCCAGGTAATAGGCACGGCGGGGCTTCATCCGGCCCGCGCTGCAGGGTGGCTGCCCAAAGACCATTATGTCTTCGTGGGCGGCCCCGACGTTCAGCCGCAGCCGAACTCCGTCTTCCGCGTCATTAACGATCTCCAGTCCGGTGACGGGATTGGGGCCGAAGACCACCGGGGCGGGCGGTTCCTCCACCGGCGCCAGACCCAGCCCCCGCAGGGTGCTGTTGATCTGGACGCAAAACTGTTGCCCACTTAAGTGCGAATACTGCCCCATCCAGGGCCGGCTGGGGACGTGCAATGCTGCGGCGTTCCAGCGCTCGCGCTGCGCTTCGCTGAGCTTGAGACCCCACTCCCGTGAGGAGATCCCGAAATACGACCGTGCCGCCGCCTTGCGCTCCGAGGGTCGGTCCCGGGGAACGGTGCGCCGCCGGGCGCACACGCCGAAGGGGGATTGGTAATAGGTTTCCGCGCCCAGACTGCCCGTGCGCGGAGAGGTGAGCATTTTCATAGTTAATTACCTTTTCGTTATTGCCCCGGAGAGCGACTCGGCTTCCTGCCATTCCTTGGACTGGAAGTCCCAGCCACCACCACCCCGAGGGTTTTGGGGAAGGCTGGCGGGCGGGAGGTCTTCGCGCAAGGGCAATTTTTTTGGGTTGGCGATGGCGGGCAGAATCCTTTGTTATCGGCGCCTGAGTTTCTGCAAAATAGGGAGAAAAGGTTTTCCTAAACCCAACGCCGCTTTTCGGGTTGAGGGGACTGGTATGACAGAGTCTGCCAATTCAAAGCGGCTGGGCGACCTTGGGAGCAACGCTGCCCGCGGATGCGAAAGACACGGTGTGATGCGAACCAACGGCCACCGCCCCGCGGGAAAGCTTGCCGGCCTTGAAAGGCAAGCCTATCACCACCAACCCTTTGCACGACCAACGCAAACTGGCCCGGAGGATCAGGCAAAAGGGCGGCGACGATCTCCTTCCGAGCGAAGTTAACCAGCCCCTCTGTTTCCAACCGCCCTGATCTTGGGCGCACGGCCAGACAGCTCTTCCGAAGCGCTTAACTCCGCCCCATCCGCGGTCTCAATCTTCCCAGCTCAATATCAACAAGGCCAAAGGCCCTGTTGACCCTGGGAACGGGCTCCTATAGTCTTTCCACGATGAGGCCTCAATGAGTGACCGAATCCAGTGGTTGTGGCGGGAGTCGAAGCGTTGGGTGGCCCGGGGCTTGATTTCAGAGGATCAGGCAGGGCAAATCCGCGGGCTTTACCCGGCTCCCAAAGCCGCGTTGCCGTGGGGTACGATTATCTTCGCCGGCTTCGGCGCGGTTACCGCTGGCCTGGGGATTATTTTACTGTTAGCCTATAACTGGCAGGCCATTCCACGAGGCGGCAAACTGGCGATTGTATTTGCCGGGCTGATGATGCTGCACGGGGTGGGCATCTGGCTGTTCCAACGGGGAGAACGGTGGCGGCAGGCAGGCGAAGCGGTGTGTTTGCTGGGCAGCATGCTTTTCGGTTCCGGTATCTGGCTTATCGCCCAGATTTATAATATCCAGGAGCACTATCCGAATGGCTTCCTGATCTGGGGGTTGGGGGCGCTGCTGCTGGCCTGGGCCATGCCTTCGCTGGTCCAGGGACTTCTGGCTGTCACGGTTCTCGGTATCTGGGGCTGCTCCGAAAGCTGGGCATTTGAAGCCCCGGTGGATGGAGGGCTCCTGCTGATCCTGGCGGGGGTGGGGCTGCTGGCGTGGCGATTACGCTCACCGTTCCTGTTCTTTTTTGTTCTGGCGGCCTTCGTCATTACCTTGTGTGCTAATGTGAGCGTGTTGCACGGGTTTCTGCTGCTGCGCGTGCTCTTGCAGTTCGGCACGGTATTTCTGGCGGTGGCGCTGCTGGCGGAGCGCCATGGCTGGTTTGCGGAGGCGGCAGGCATTTGGAAGTTTTACGGCTGGTGGTGTTTTCTGTTGCCGGTTTATCTGCTGTCATTTCCCTTTTTTGCGGAGCGCGATATCGCCGGGGATTTGTCTGACGAGGCGGGCTTAAGGTTAAGGCAGTTAGTTTATGGTTGGGGGGCCTTTATTTTAAGCATGTTGGCTTGGGGATGGGTGGTGTGGTCGCTGCGAACCGGGTCAGCCCGGCGGGGGGATGACACCTCGGACCTTTCCGGAGCGGGAGGCGCCCGCGTCCGCCAGGCGGTCTTCCCCTTGGAAAACTGGCTTTTGCCGTTGACCGCGCTCTTGAGCCAAGTATTGAGCCTGGCGCGATTATCCAATTACCGGTGGGAAGTCGCGGCGGTGTATAACCTGATATTTCTCGCTCTGGCGGCGGCCTGGATAGGGCGTGGCTGCCGCGAGGGACTGCTGCGCCCGACCTTGTTGGGTTCCCTTTTGTTGGTGGCATTGGTTGCGGCCCGCTACTTCGACCTGTTTGAGAATTTGGCGGTGCGAGGGGTCGTTTTTCTGGTGGTGGGAGGTTTGCTGATTGGGGAAGGAATCGCGTTTCGCCGCGCGCGGCAACGGCTGCAACCAGCAAAAGCAACGCCATGAAAACGAAATGGATCATCGGCGCGGTGGCCTTGCAGGTTCTGGCGCTTGCGTACCTGGGCGGTGAGCGCGAATGGGTATTGCGCACCGGGCGCACGATCTACCTGCGAACGATTCCCGTGGATCCGCGTGATGTTATGCGGGGCGACTACGTCCGGGTGGCGTACGAGATGTCGAGCGTGTCGCGCGCGCAGTGCCGCGGCCGCCTGGCTGACCGCAACCAGGCGTTTTCGGCGCTGCCGCCGGACACGCGGGTCTATGCGCGCCTGCGCGTCGGGGAGGACGAAGTGGCGGAGTTTGAGAGTCTTTCCGCGGAGCGGCCAGCCGAAGGGGTGTTTTTGCGAGGGCGAACCGAGCGATCCTGGAGCCAGCAACTGGATGTGCGCTATGGCTTGGAAGCGCTATTTGTTCAACAAGGGCAAGGCCGGCCATTGGAACCGTCCTGGGAGCCCGAGGCCGTCCAGGTACCATTGGAAATGAAGGTGGCGCTTAGTCCGGACGGAATAGGGGTGCTCAATGGCTACCGGCGGAGCGCATTGGGCATTGGCCTTCGCCTGGAGAAGGAGGCGGATACCGGGAGCAGTGCGGAGCGGCAGTTGCGGACGATTGGGGCTACGGTGGAGTTGAAGAATGTCAGTTCGAATGCGGTGGCGATAGTGGATTTGCCGGGCGGGCGTTCTTTGGATCTGATGGTGGATCCTTGGCGGAGTGCGGAGAACTGGCGCTGGGTGCATGAGGCCGAAACGCCGATGACACCGGCCCCGGATCATGTAGTGGTTTTAAAGCCCGGAGACAGCCATTTGATTAAGGTGGATTTTCAGGACGCCTGGTGGTCGGTGGTCAAAAAGGAGCAAGGGACGGCGAGCCAGGCTCGCCCCATGAAGCTGACTGAATTGACACGGGAGGGGTTGGAGTTTTGCCTGGAGTATCGGTCTCCGGAACGCGCGGCCTGCGCGCGGCTGCCCAGGTCCGAATTGATCTGGCATGGGCGGTTGCGCACGCGCACGGTACGCCTCTGGAGTATTAATGATTGACCGGATTGGAGCTGCCCCCGCTTGTGCCGTGGTTGAGATCTAAAAGGCTGGTTGAAGGGGCGCATGCGTACTTCCTGCGACATTGGCAGCGCTGGCTGCGGGTTCGCTGGCGGGTGCGCTTCAGCGAGGATGCGTTCAATCTGTTGATGGCCGCCGGGGTGGGAGTGATCGGCGGGCTGGTCAATATCTTTTTTTATTACGCGACCGAGTTGGTGCGGGTGTTGTTTTTGCGGCAGCCGGGCGAATTGGTCGAGGTGGCGGAACGCATGGCGCCCTGGCAGCGGGTGGTCACGCCGACCCTGGGCGGATTGTGCGCGGGGCTGGTGCTTTACTGGGGTTTGCGCATGGTGGGGCCGCAACGTTCCAGCAATCTGCTGGAGGTTATCGTGGCCGGGGATGGGCGGCTGCCGCTGCGCACCGGCCTGGTCAAGTTCCTTTCTTCCCTGGTGACCATTGGTTCCGGCGGGTCGATTGGCCGGGAGGGGGGGATTACGCAACTGTCGGCGACGTTTGCCTCCAAATGGGGGCAATTGATGAAGTGGCATCCGTATCGGCTGCGGCTGCTGGTGGGCTGTGGAGCCGCCTCGGGGATTGCGGCGGCTTACAACGCCCCGATCTCCGGGGCGGTGTTTGCGGCGCTGATTGTGATGGGGAACTTCTCGATGAGCCTGTTTGCGCCGCTGGTCTGCGCGTCGGTGGTGGCAACTATGGAGTCGCGCAGCTTCTTCGGCATCGAGCCTTGGTACAGTGTGCCGCCCTACGTATTGACGAGCGTGACGCAGTTGCCCTGGTTTGTGTGCCTGGGGCTTGTGGTGGGCGTTTTGGGGGCGGTGTTTATGAAGCTGCTGAACGCGGCCAGTGCCGGTTTCCGGAGGCTGCCGGTGCCGATTTTCCTGCGCTTGGCGCTGGGCGGGTTGCTGGTGGGGCTGATCGCCGTGCGTTTTCCGGAAGTGTGGGGTAATGGGTATGTGGCGGCCAACCGGATTTTGCATGGCGAGTATGGCGCGCCGACGTTCACGGCCAGAGATATTGCGGACTTGGAATCGCTGGCGGGCAGATTGAAGCAGCCGGCTCGCGAGGATGGCGTTTCCACCTACCTGGGAGCGCTGCTCGCCCCGGAGACGGTGGTGCTGCTGGGCGATTACCAGGGCGGTGAAAACCGGCGGCTGGCCAGGGCGTTGACGGCTGATTTAAATCGCATCGTTCGGAGCGGGGCGCTCTACGAGACGCAGCGATTTGCCGGCGTGAGATTATCGGAGGAAACCCGGCGCATGCTCGAACGCGATGCCCACGGGGTGGACTTGGCGCGGCTCAACTGCCGGTTGCTGCTGGAGGCATACCCGCATGAGATGGCATCCGCGCATTGGCGGGAGGCGGCGGCCACCGGGCTGCTGGTATTGGCGGCGCTCGTGCTGGCCAAACTGGTGGCGACCCTGGCGACGGTGGGCTCGGGCGCCGTGGGGGGGGTATTCACGCCCACCCTGTTTCTCGGGGCGGGTGCGGGGGCGACATTTGCGCTGGCGCTGCAGCAATTAGGGGCGGGGGAGGACTTCCCGGTGGCGGCCTTTGCCGTGGTGGGGATGGGGAGCATGTTGTCGGCCACCACGCGCTCGCCGTTATTGGCGATGATCATGGTGTTTGAGATTTCACTGGATTACTCGCTCATGCCGGCCTTGATGCTGGCCTGCGTCCTGTCCATGCTCGTGGCCCGCCGGCTCCATCCGGAAACCATTTACACCGAGCCGCTGCGCCACAAGGGTTTGCGCGTGCCGCAGGAACCCAGCGCCTCGGAAGCCGTCGCGGAACGCAGCGTCGGGGATTTGATGCGGGCGCCGGTGCCGCCGGTGCGGGAAACGGCGACGCTGCAGGAAATCGCCGCGCGGTTTTTGACCAGCGCCAACAATTTTCTGCCGGTCGTGGACGCCAAGGGGCAATTGGTCGGCCTGGTGGCGCTGCAGGATTTAAAGGAATACCTGGGGTCACAGGAGGAATTGCGTGGGATTATTGCTTACGATTTTATGCGGCCGCCGCCGGCTTGCGTGACGCCCAATCAGCGCCTGGCGGATGTTTTGTCCGTGGTGCTGGCGAGCGAACAGCGCAACATCCCGGTGGTGAACACGCTGAAGGAGAATCGTTTAGTCGGGGCTTTGCCGCGGGCCCAGGTATTGCGCTTGTTTTCGGAGGCCATCGCCGCAAGCAGCAAGGCCGAAGCCTGACGCGCAGAAAGGGCGTGTGGGCGCGCAACGGGCGAAGCTGCGCTTTGCGGTCATCCCCCCTACCAGAGGCAAAGGTAACTCAAAAGGGGCAACGCTGCCGCCGCGGCCCAGATGCCGATTACCGCTAAGGATGGGGACAGCCCCCGGCGAACCAGGCGGTGGGACAGATGGTTGGTATCGCCCTGGTAGAACGGCAGGCCGCTGCGCCAGCGCAGCAGCACCACCCAGACCAGGTCAGCCAGTGGAATGGCGAGGACCAGCAAGGGGGTCAGAACCGCCCACCGCCGCGGCTGCTGCTCCGTGTAAAAGTGCGGCAGAATGGCCAGCACCGCCAGCAAGAACCCGACGAGATGGCTGCCGGCGTCACCGAGAAAGGCCCGGGCCCGGGGAAAGTTGTAGGGCAAAAAGCCGAGCAGGGCGCCGAAGGTCAGAAAGGCAATCAGGCCCACCAGATACTGGTTGTCCGCGGCGGCAATTATTGCGAGGTGCCAGGCGCCGATGGCGCCGATTCCCGCGCACAGGCCGTTCATGTTATCCATGAAGTTGAAGGCATTGACCACCGTGAGAATCCACAGGATGGTGATGCCATAGCTGAAGAGGACGTTGGGGACGAACAGGGTGATGCGCGTGCCGCTGGCCGCGACTAGCGCTGCCACGAGCAATTGCCCGGCAAACTTGGCCCGCGGGCGCAACTCATGCCGGTCGTCCAGCCATCCCACTAGCAGCATGCCCAGGGCCCCGCAGACGATGCCGGCTAACTCCGCAACCCGGCGGCCCAGGCCATACCGCAGTAAAAAGGCCGCGTCCGGGTCCAGCAGAGCCAGGCTGCCTGCGTTGGCCGAGCCGGAACCGGCAGCCGGGGGGAGGGTGTTCGCCGCACCGCCAGCCTTGTGGCACCAAAGCACCCCGCACGCCAGCAGCAAAGGGACAAGCAGCCCGGTCATAATCGCCAATCCGCCGGCGAGCGGGATTGGTTGGTCATGAATCTTGCGATGGCCGGGTTCATCCACCAGCCCGATACGCAGACACCAGCGTCGCCAAAGCGGCAATCCAACCGCTACGGTGACACCGGCACTTACGCCAGCCCAAAGGTAAACATTAAAGGGAAATATCATGCCGGTTGGCCGCTCAGCCGCCGGTAAAGTTGATACAGGCGGTCCACCATGCGCTCTACACCAAAGCGCTCGCGCACAAACTGCTGGCCATGCCGGCCCAGGCGCTCGCGCAGCGCGCGGTCTTGCGCTAATTGAAGCAGGCGCTTGCGCAAGCCAGCCAGGTCTCCGGGCTGCAATAAGAATCCGGTTTCATTCTCCAGGCAAACCTCCCGGGCCCCGTCGGAATCGTAAGCGACGACGGGGCGGGCTCCGGCCAGGGCCTGCGCCAGAGCGCGAGGCAGTCCCTCCCGCAAAGACAGATGCGCAACCAAATCCATGATCCCCACCAGGGCGGGAACAGCATCCGGCGGAACAAGCCCTCGAAACACCACATGTTTCTCCAGCCCGAGCGCGCGCACTCGTTTCTCAAAGCGCCCGCGCCAGGGGCCATCGCCCACGAACAGGAACCGGATTTGCGGGCAATGGCGCACCAGTTCGGGAGCCACGGTCAGTAAATCATCGTGGCCTTTGAGCTTAAAGAGCCGCGCTATCTTGCCAATGACGATATCATCCGGAGCCAGGCCGAGGCGGGCGCGAAGTTGAAGGTCGTTGGCGGCCGCCAGGAATGGAGCGAGCGCAAAGCCGCTAAGGATGGTCGTGTACTGATCCGGATGCCCAATGCCCGCCGCCAGATATTGCTGTTTCATGGCCTCGGCCACGACGACAAAATGAGTGGTGACGCGGGCGGCATAACGTTCGGCCGCCTTGAAGATCGAATTGGCCAGCCACCCTTGAAAGGAACCAAAGGATGGGCCGTGGATGGTGTGAACCACAATTGGGACACCAGCCCGGGCGGCAGCCAGGCGTCCCAATACCCCCGCCTTGCTGCTATGAGTATGCACGATCTGGGGGGCTTGCACTCGAAACAGCCGCACGAGCTCCCGCCAAGCCATCCAGTCTTTCCAGGGGTGGAGGGGCCGAACCAACGGTGGCACAATCGTCAGCGGGAGAGAGTTGTTAGCCAGGACACTGTCCAGCGAACCTTCCGTACCGGTCGTTGGTCCCGTAATCAGTTGGACGTCCATTCCCGGTTTCGCGCGCAGGCCCAGCACCGAGGAAACCGTGTTTTCCTGGGCGCCGCCGATGATTAATCGCGTGATGACGTGTAGAATCCGCATCCGGGGCGGTTAGCGCGCGCCGGGTTTCAGTTCCATCAGGCGAGCGATAACACTTTTGGCTTCCACGGTATTGGTGGGGGCGTTGGCCAGGTAGAGCTCGTAGTTTCTAATCGCAGCGTTGGTATCCCGTTTGCGCCAGGCGATTTCGCCCAGGCCATAGGAAATCTGGGAAGCGGTCGGAAACACTTTCTGCAGGCGTTCGTAATCGTCTTTAGATTCAGCCAGCTTATTGGCGCGCAGGTAGGCAATGGCGCGATTTAACAGCGCCGAATGATTGTTGGTTTCAATGGTCAGCACCTGCGTGAGCGCCGGAATCGCTTTTTCAAAAGCGCCAACCTGAATACAGGCGTAGCCCTGATTGATGAGCGCGGTCACGTTCGTGGGGGCAAGGATTAGCTCCTGCTCGATGATGCTGAGCGCATTAGAGAAACGTCCGTATTTAAGATAAACTTGCGTCGCCGTGGCCAGAAGGTCCATGTCGTTGGGATATTGGCGCAAGGAAGCCTGGACGACCGCATCCGCTCCGGCGGGATCGTCCTTCCCCAGATGCGCGGAGGTTTCGACAAAAAGCAATTCGGTCCGATTGGTGACAGCGGCTGCCGCCAGATCGGGTTGCGCGTGAATCTCATCAATGATCCGGAGCGCCTCCGCCGGCATCAGGCTAACGACATATAACTGCCCCAACCAGATGCGCGCGTCGAGATTGCTGGGGGCCAGCGACTTGACGCGGTCAAATTGCGCGGCTGCCTGACGGTACTGGCTGTTACGCACGAACACCTGGCCCTGCTCGAAGCAGAAATTTGGCTCATCAAACGGGCCATTTTCTCCAATAACCTGATCCCAGTTGCGGTATTTGCCAAATTCATCCTCGATGGACTTGGAAACCTGGACGGAAGCGCTGCGCCCGACTCGCTGGTTCCGATTGCACTCAAGGTTGATCTGCGCCACGATGTTATCCGGATTCAATTCCAGTGCGCGTTCGAAATGCGCGGCGGCATTGGTCAGACGACCGGTCTTTTGAATTTCTACCCCCCAGTAATTCAGCGCGCGGGAGTAGAACTTCGCCACGGTTGTGGCATCCTGATTGAGTTCCTGAACCAGATGCGCGCGCTTTGCCAATTTCTCCAGCAAGCCAGGTTTGGGAAGGGGGTCGGTTTGCGCCACCGAGGTTAACAGGGGAGGAATCGCTTCCGCGTTTATTTTTGCCCAGAAGGACTCGTTTTCAGCAACCAGCTTTGCGTCAACCGGCGGCGCAAAGAGATAGTTCGTGGAATAAGGCTTAAGCTCGTAAATCAATCCGTGAGGTTCCAGGTGAAAGAACTCAAAGTAATATCCAAAGCTGGGATGCAGATAATAGAGGCTGTTTGTCTGAGCCAAACGGGAAACCAACTGAGCCAGCATTAACGGTTCGGCGAGTTGCGCTACTTCCCGGGGAGGATTGCTTTCCCAGGCTTGCGGATATTTTCGATGCAGAAACCGGTGATACTCCGGCCACCGGAGCGCCGCCGTTTCTAAAAACATATGACGATTACTTTGGCCCTTCCTGGCGGCGTAGGCTTGCAACAGATATGCCCGACGCGGGTCGTCGGTCAGCATGAAAGAGTGTTGGGCGGGGAGCCCTAATGCCAGCGCTTCCGCGTAGCGTTTAAGTGCCGGACCATTCGTTGTGCGTATCTGAGTCCAGTTTCTACAAATCAGGGCCAGCGGCGTCAGCACAAGCAGGAGCCAGATGAAAACGGTGATGGCGTTGTTGAGCAGGCGCAAGTGGGACGACTGTCGGCGGGGGCGGTCGGCGGAACCACCGAATAAAAGCAGGAAATAGCCACTGCAATAACCGATGCAGAGCGCGCCCAGGTAATAGAAAGTGAGGAAGGGAGCGCCAAAGCCCCGGTTGCGCGGACTAAAGGGCGGGTCGAACGCCACCCAGATGCAGGCCAGGAGAAACAGGCCATGCACCACATGGAACATAAAAGTGGCCAGCCAGACTCCCAACCGGCTGCTGTCGCCAAAATACGACGCCCAGCGAATCGAGATAATAAAAAGGGGCACCAACGAAGTCAGCGCCAGCAAAGCAACCACCTGCCGGCCATACTTGTAATATAGCATCAGGATGCTTCTTTGCGCGCCCAGGTTCGCCTTCAGGGCGGGCCAAAATCCGACCGCGCCGGAATCTCCGACTACTTGCAGAAGGGGCAGCAGCAGATAGAGCAACAAGCCCGCCAGGCCGCACAAAGACATGCGGCCGAGAAAACGCATATTGAAGAAGCCCAGCCCTTTTAACCAGACCAGCGCCATCAAAAAGACCGGGAGAAAGCCGATCATAGCCCAGTTCCCGGTCATCCCCAGTCCGAAAGCGAAAGCGGCACGCATCAGCCAGGAATCGCGGTCATCCAGGCGGAACTCCAACAGGCAACGAATTACGTAGGCAAATACCAGCAAGTCGAGCATCTCGCAGCCAGTGCCCCAGGGCATGGCAGGAGGCAGAGGCTGGGAAGATGCGGTTGTGGCGTGCTCCCAGAAAGTCAGTTGCAGCCCGCAGACCAGCACCGCCAGCACTGGTGGCAGCCAAGCCGCAGGGATGGAAAGGTAAGGAGATTTATCTTTCTGTTTCTGGCGCTGTTCATGGGTGCGGTCATGCGGCAGCAAGACTACCGAGCGGGCCAGCAGAGCAAGCGTTAGGGCCGCGCAAACGGCCGCAAAAAAATTGAGGGCGAGGGGAATGGCGTGCGAGGGCAGCCAGCGAAACGGGCAGGTGACCAGCCAGAAAAGCGGGCCGTGTAGTTCCGGCTGCCACGTCCAGCCGCAAAGCCTGGCCACTTGCGGAAGACTGCCCAGGGATATCCAATGATTGAGCGTCGCCAGGTAGAGGGCCAAAGCCCCCGCGGCAACCAGCCAGGGCAGAAATGTCCGGATAAAACTCTTCTCCGGATTGACTTCAGGTTCCGATGTCATGCGGCAAGCCAAAGTTGCATCTATGGCCCCCGAGTTGGCAAGCTTAGTTTCATCCTCGTGCTGCGCGGGGACGCTTGATGATATTTATCTTTGAGCCAGGGGGCGGTAGCGCCAGTTTCCTTCCGGCGCGCTTCCCGGCAATCAGGGGCTGCCCGTCGCGGCCTTGCAGCGTAAATCCCCCACACATTCCACATGTTGGGTATGGGGGAACATATCCAACGGGCGCACCTGGGCCAATTCAAAGGCTCCCTGGGCGCACAGAATGTTCAGATCACGAGCCATCGTCGCCGGGTGGCAGGAAATGTAAATGATCTGCGCCGGTTGCACCCGGCGCAGCATTTGCAATGTTTCCGGCTGACAACCCTTGCGCGGCGGGTCAAGCAGCACGGTGGTGGCCGGTGCGGGAAAACGCGATAGTATTGCTGGCAACTGTTCCTCGGCGGTTCCCGCGATAAATTCGCCGTTGGTGCGGGCGCGGGCGGCGGCATTTCGGCGCGCCGCCTGAATGGCCATGTGGTCCAACTCCACCCCGACAAACGATTCGACCAGCGGGGCGAGTTCCACGCTGAAGAATCCAACCCCGCAGTAGATATCCAGCAGGTGTCTTGTTTGAGCCTCCCGCAGAGCGTCGCGCGCTACTTCGACCAGCTTGGGCAGCAGGAAGGAATTGTTCTGGAAAAAGGAATCGGGAGGCACTTCCCAGCCCGGCGGCGAACTGCGCAAAACAACCTTGAGCCCCCCTTTCGGCGGGGGATGCGCCCGGACATACTTGAGTTGCTCGTTCAGGGCTGGCTCTGCCAAGCGGCATTCTTCCACGTCCACCACCAGCCGACTGTCCGCCCGGATAAAGCCGATATTCAGACCTTGCTTGAATTTGTCCCATTGGCTGCGAACCATGATGCGATTCCGGTACCCGTAGGGCTGCGGGCAGGGAATGACCGGCGCGACGAGTCTGCGGTCAAAGTGGCCCAGGCGCTCAAACAAATCCCCGATTTGTTTATGCTTAAGCCGAAGCTGGGCGGAGTAAGCCAGGTGCTGATACTGGCAGCCGCCGCACGCGCCGAAGTATCGGCAGCCAGGCTCGACCCGCTCCGGGGAAGGTTCCAGCACCCGCAGCAGCCGGGCCCGGGCATAGCGCTTCTTCAACTCCGTTATTTCCGCTTCCACCAGTTCGCCCACGGCTACGAAGGGGACGAAAACCACGAAATCTTCCCAGCGCGCCACACCTTCGCCCCCGAAGGCCAGATCGCTGATCCGCAAGCTCAGCTTGTTGCCCAGCGCCAAATTCACGCTTCCGAACGGGGCCGGACTACCTTTCGGACTTCAGAATCCGGTAATGGCCATTCTCATTCTGCTCGATCAGGCGCCGGTTAGTCAGGGAAACCAGCGGCGCGTCTGCCCATTGGGGATTCTCCTCAAAAACCGTCCGTTTAAGGGCTTTCCGGGCAATCTCTTTCCGGGCGACAAAGCAGTCCGGAGTGCCGCGCAGAAATTCCATGATGGCTGTTTCTTCGTAGGTCATGCTCCGCTGGAAAGCGCTCCTTCGGGCGCGGCCTTTTGCGAGAAAGCCAGATGGTCATTCTCTGCCGTGACAATGATCGGTTCGCCTTCCTGAAACGCGCCGCGGAGGATTTCCTCGGCCAGCGGGTCTTCGAGGCTGCGCTCGACGGCGCGGCGCATCGGGCGTGCGCCATACAGCGGATCGTAGCCCTTGCTGACAAGGAATTCCCGGGCCTTGTCATCCAGTTGCAGCATAATGTTCTTGGCCTTAAGCCGCTGCATCACCTTCGTGATTTCCAAATCGAGGATTTGCACCAAATCCGGCTTCGTCAGCGCACGGAAGACAATGATGTCATCCAACCGGTTCAGGAATTCGGGGCGGAAGGTTTTCTTAGCCTCATCCAAAATCTTCTCCCGCATCTTTTCATAGCTGCTCTCGTCAGTGATCGGGGAAAAGCCGAGCGTGGACTGCTTGCGAATGGTGTCCGAGCCCACGTTCGAGGTCATCAGGATGATGGTATTGCGGAAATTGACAACGCGCCCGACATTGTCCGTCAACTTGCCCTCTTCCAGGATCTGCAGCAGCATGTTCCACACGTCGGGATGCGCCTTCTCGATCTCATCGAAAAGCACGACCGAGTAAGGTTTGCGGCGCACTTGTTCGGTAAGCTGGCCGCCCTCCTCGTAGCCCACATAGCCCGGGGGCGAACCAATCAATCGGGAGACGTTGAATTTCTCCATGTATTCGCTCATATCGAGCTGAATAAGCGCTTTGGTATCGCCAAACAACTGTTCGGCCAGGGTTTTGGCGAGCAACGTCTTGCCCACGCCAGTCGGCCCCAGCAACGCAAAGGTGCCGATTGGCCGCCGCGGGTCTTTGAGATCCGCGCGGGAGCGCCGCAGCGCCTTGCAAAGGGCCGAAACGGCTTCGCGCTGGCCGATAACGACCTTGTCCATTTCAGCTTCGACCTGGAGCAGGCGCTGCATTTCGCCCTGCTCCATTCGCTGCAGCGGAATGCCGGTCCACTTGGAAACCACCTGCAGGATGTCTTCCTCGTCCACCTTGACGCGCTTTTCTTCCCGCGTCGTGCGCCATTCATTCAACAGCGCTTCCAGCTTTTCTTTCGCCTGCTTTTCTTTGTCGCGCATGGAAGCGGCGCCTTCGAAGTCCTGATCCTTGATCGCCTTTTCCTTCCGGGCCTTGATTTCTTCGATTTCCGCCTCGAGGCTCTTGACTTCCGGCGGCCGGGTCATGGTGCCAATTCGGGCGCGGGCCCCGGCTTCATCCATGACATCAATGGCTTTGTCGGGCAGAAAGCGGTCGGTGATATAGCGATCCGAGAGCTTGACCGAGGCTTCAATCGCCTTGTCCGTGAACTCGGCCTTGTGGTGTTCCTCGTACTTCGGGCGCAAGCCTTTCAGAATCAAAACCGCCTCCGCGACGGACGGCGCTTCCACCTTGACCGCCTGAAAGCGCCGTTCCAACGCCGCATCTTTTTCGATGTATTTGCGATACTCGTTGAGGGTGGTGGCGCCAATGCACTGCAACTCCCCGCGGCTGAGGGCCGGCTTGATGATATTCGAGGCATCCATGGTGCCCTCGGCGGAGCCCGCCCCCACGATGGTATGCAGCTCGTCAATGAAAAGGATGATGTTTCGGGAGCGGCGAATCTCGTCCATCACGGCTTTGATGCGCTCCTCAAATTGCCCGCGGTATTTGGTGCCGGCGACCATCAACGCCAGGTCCAGCGTAATAAGGCGCCGGTCGCGGAGCAGTTCGGGCACGTTGCCCGCCGCAATCTCCTGCGCCAGGCCCTCGACGATGGCGGTCTTGCCAACGCCCGCCTCACCCAGGAGCACCGGGTTATTCTTCGTGCGGCGGCAGAGGATTTGAATCACGCGCTCGATTTCGCTCTTCCGGCCGATGACCGGGTCCATTTCCCCCTTGCGGGCGATCTCCGTCAAATCACGGCCGAAAGCCTTCAGCGCGGGCGTCTTGACCTCGCCTTTCTTCTCGGCGGCGGCCTTCCCGGGGATCGCTTCGCCCGGGATCGGCTCATCCGCCGCCGCGAAGTTGGGATCCAGCTCCTTCAGGACTTCCTTGCGGGTCAGCTCGATATCCACGTCCAGGTTTTTGAGCACGCGCGCCGCGACCCCATCGCCTTCGCGGAGCAGGCCCAGCAGAATATGCTCGGTGCCCACGTAAGTATGGTTCAGGGCCTTGGCCTCCTTCTGGGCGAGCGCGAGCACCTTCTTCACGCGGGGGGTGTAGGGGATGCTCCCCATCATCTTTTGATCGGGGCCCGTGCCAACCTGCTTTTCCACTTCCAGGCGCACCGTGTCCAGATCGAGCCCCAGTTTCTGCAGCACGTTGACGGCCACCCCCTGGCCCAGCTTGATTAGCCCCAGCAGCAGGTGCTCGGTGCCGATGACATTATGGTTGAAGCGGTCGGCTTCCTTGCGCGCCAGCGCCAGCACTTGCTGGGCGCGCGGCGTAAAATTACTCATGGCTTCCTGTTCGCTCATATATCAAAGTGCCGTTAATCGGCGGGTTTGTCCAATCCGCCTTCCGCCGCCGCGGGCGGCGGGATGACCGGGCGGCTGATCAGCCGCAGGCGCTCCCGCAGCATATCGGCGCGGAGCAGGTCCCGCTCCTCGGTGGAAAGCTTTTCGGAGTGTTGCTTTTGCAAGTGGGCCGGCTGGGTTAAAATAAACAATTCATCCACCAGCGCGCGGTCCAGCTCGGGGAACAACCCCGCGTCGGACCCCAGGCGCATCAGGGACAACAGGTTCATCGTTTCCTTGGAAGAGATGCTGTGGGCATTGGCAAGGATGCCGTAGGCGCGCCCGACATGGTTGTAAACCAGCTTGGGCTTCCGCTCCAGGAGGCTGGCGCGGGCATTTTCCTCGTGCTCGATGAGCTGGTTGAGGACCTTTTCCAGCCGTTGAATGATGGCTGCCTCCGACTCGCCCAGGGTCATCTGGTTGGACACCTGGAAGATATTACCCGACGCTTCGGTGCCCTCGCCATAAAGGCCCCGCACCGTCAGGCCAAGCTTGCTGACGGATTGGATGATGGGATTGATTTGTTCCGCCAGCACCAGCCCCGGCAAGTGCAGCATTGCGCTCACGCGGATGCCCGTGCCCAGGTTCGTCGGGCAGGCGGTCAGGTAGCCCAGTTCCGGGCTGAAAGCGTAATCGAGCTTCTTTTCCAACGCGGAATCGGCCCCGTTAATAATGGCCCAGGCCTGGTGCAACTGGAGCCCGGGACTCAGGGCCTGCATGCGCACGTGGTCTTCCTCGTTGATCATGAAACTCAGCGTTTCCGGGCGGTTCAAGACCAGCCCGCTGCCGGCGTTCCGGGCCGCGTGTTCACGGCTGATGAGGTGGCGCTCCACCAGGATTTGCTTATCCAGGGCGGACAAGCGATCCATGGTCCCGAAGAAGGCATCGGCCATTTCCGGCAGCGCGGCGATCGCGGGCTGAATGAGCTCCAGCACGCGCAGCCGTTCCGCCTTCTTGGCCCAGCCCGGAAAAGCGGCCTTGCGGATATTGCGCGCCAGGCGAACCCGGCTGGACATGACAATCCGGTCGTGCGGGCCGCGGCGCCGCGCGGTTTCCGCCGGGGGAATCAAAAAGGCGTCGAGATTCATACCGGCCGCTCCGCGGCGTGCTGGCTCAACCGGGCCGTGACTTGCTTGATTTCATCCCGCAGGACGGCCGCCTCCTCGAAGTTCTCCAATTCGATGGCCTTGGCCAGCTTTTGCTGGAGTTGTTTAAGTTCCGCCGCCAGGTTGTGCCCCTGGCGCTGCGTTTCCGGGACTTTGCCGACGTGCCGCGTGCCTTTATGCATCGTCTGGAGCACCGCTTTCAACGGTTCCGCAAAAGTCTCATAACATTCCGGGCAGCCCAGGCGGCCGGCCTTCCGGAAATCTGATTGCGTGAAACCGCAGACCGGGCACCGCAGCCCCTTTTCGCCGCCGGCCTGCTCGATTTCCTGCGTCGCCCCCAGCCCCAGCAGTTTATCCGCAAAACTGAACCCCGTGGGGTCGTCCATCCCCTTGGCCTTGGCGCATTCTTCGCACAGATTCACCTTCTGCATCTTGTCCCCGGCGATATTGGTCAGAAAGACGGTCGCTTCCTTTTTCTGGCAAATGCTGCACAACATACACTCTTCAATCGTAAATTGGCTCGCCGGAAACCTTTGTCAAGGCGCGATACTGCGCCATCAGGCCCCGGGTCACCCGTCCCGGCTTGCCGTTGCCAATCACCCGCCCATCTATTTTGACGACGGGCACCAGCTCGGCCGCGGTCCCGGTCAGAAAACATTCGTCGGCATTGAACAAATCATAGCGCGTCAGGTTGGATTCAATCGCCTTCCGCCCCGTTTCCGCGGCCAGTTCCATGACCACCTGGCGCGTGATGCCGTAGAGGGCGCCCGCCGAGAGCGGCGGCGTCAGCAACCGCCCATCCTTGACGATGAACAGGTTGTCCCCGGTGCATTCCGCCACGAACCCCTCGGCGTTCAACATGATCGCCTCCTCGCAGCCGCCGTTGTTCGCCTCGATTTTAGCGAGAACATTGTTGAGATAGTTCAGGGACTTGATGGCCGGGTTCAAGGCGCTGTGCAGATTGCGCGTCGTCGGCACCGTGATGATTTCCATCCCGCGCTCGTAAAACGCCGCCGGGTAGAGGGTGATCTTCCCCGCAATAATGATGACCGAGGGGCGCTTGCACCGGTTGGGGTTAAGCCCCAGCGTGCCAATGCCGCGGGTCACGACCAGGCGGATGTACGCATCGCGCAGCCGGTTCTGTCGGCAAGTGGCAATGATCGCGGCGGTCAGTTCCCGCGACGTCAGCGGAAGCCGAAGCAGGATTGACCGGGCCGAGCAATGCAGCCGGTCAATATGCTCCTTGAGCTTAAAGATTCGGCCTTGGTACGCGCGGATTCCCTCGAACAGTCCGTCCCCGTACAGCAGGCCGTGATCGAACACCGAGATTTTGGCGTCCCGCTCGTTATAAAACTTGCCATCTATGTAAATCTTCATTTCACAAATTCAAGTTATGCTACGCAATGGCGGCCGCGATAGCAACTCAGGACTCAGGACTCGCCAATGCTTCGGACCTCCGGGCGGGGCCGGTTCCCGGCAATCGCGCCGGCCCGCGTGGCGCCGCTCCACGCCCGGGGCCTGGGCCGGAGGGCAGAGGGGCCTGAATCCCAATTCCATCCGCCCGGGTGGCCGCGGGCGGGGGGCGAATTCACATCGCGTTTCCGCCGGGTTTCGCGTATTGTGCCGGAGATGCGCCTGGGCATATTGACTTTGGCCTCCAACTTGTTTCTCTCGCCGCTGGCGGGCTACACCAACCTGCCGTTCCGGCTCACCGTGCGCGAGTTGGGCGGCCTGGGCCTGGCGACCACCGACCTGGTCAACGCCCGTTCGCTGCTGGAAAAGAGGGCCAAGGCCCTCAAGTTGATTGAGACTTCCCCGGCGGACCGCCCCCTGGCCGTGCAACTGTTTGGCTCCGTCCCGGAGGAAATGCGCGATGCGGCGGCCTGCCTGGAATCGCTCGGCGTGGCCTCCGTGGACGTCAACATGGGCTGCCCGGCGCGCAAGGTCTGCCGGGTTGGCGGAGGCTCGACCATGATGACCGAGCTGGCCCGGACGGCCCGGCTGGTCAAAGGCATGGTGGACGCCGTCAGGATTCCCGTCACCGCCAAGATGCGGCTGGGCTGGGACGAGGAAAACCTTACGGCCCCGGAACTGGCGCGCGCGCTTGAGGAGGCCGGGGTCGCGGGCGTTTTCGTGCATGGCCGCACGCGCGCGCAAGGCTTCCGCGGCCAGGTCAACCTCGCGGGCATCCGCGCCGTGGCGCAGGCGGTGAAAAAGATTCCCGTCATCGGCAATGGCGACGTCACCACCCCGGAAGCCGCCCAAACGATGCTTAACCAAACCGGTTGCGCCGGGGTCGGCATTGGCCGCGGCGCCTTCTACAATCCGTGGATCTTCCAGCATACGCGGCACTATCTGCAGACCGGCCAGCTTCTGCCCGAACCCTCCTTCGAGGAGCGCGTGCGGGTGATGTGCCGGCATCTGGATCGGATGATCGAGGTCTTTGGCGAAGCCCACGGCTGCCGGATGTTCCGCAAAATTGCGCCGTGGCACGCCCGGCGGTTTGGCCCGGCAAAAGAGTTTACCCATCGCGTGGTGCGCGTTTCCAGCCGCGCCGAATTTCTCGAAATCCTCGAACGCTACCGCATCTGGCGCCGGCAGTTCCTCGATTCGGACGGCGAGTTGCTGCCGCGCTTCCGCCCGCCGCCCCTGGTGGCGTCGTTCCTGCGCTCACCCGATCTCGCCCAGGACGGCCAGTTCCCCACGCCCAAAGGGCCGGTCGAAATGTGGTAGCGAGGCAGACCTGGCGGCGGCCCGCGCGACTGGCCGGTCCGCCGGGAGGCCCGTGGCGCGGCAGGCACGCTCCAGTTTAACCGGGGCGATTCAGTGGAAAAGCCAATCCATGCGTCCCCGCGCCACTGGAGTTCGATAGGGACTTGGACGCCCGATCCGCAGCTACAATAAACCCTGTAATTGGCGCATTTAACGGTCAGGTCATTGAGCTCCCAATGCCTTTCCACTGTAAAATCAATGGTTTAGCCATTCAGGAGAGAACAATAGGGAGATAAAGTCTAAATCGCCCCGGTTTAGGCATCCCTTGGACATACCTTGCAAATACGCCGTGTACAAGGGGTGTACAACGGATGCTCACCGGGAGTCCATCAGATTTTAGCTGGTACACCCGATGGGCATCCCTTGTACACCCCTTGTACACGGCCTATTGGCAGGGTAAATCCGGGGGACGTTCATGGTGCGCTGAAGCCGGGATAATTCAGGTTTTGGCCCTATTTTGCCCCTCTTTATGCCTAAATCCTTGATTTTACCGGCGAAAGGCTTCGGATTCGGCAGCTATGCCCTTGAATTCGTTAAACAAGAGGTTCTCCAGAGCTACGGTTTGGATGCTCAGACCAACCCAGGCTTCAATGAAACGAGTAAGGGCGATTGAATCGTCCAATGGAGTCGTTTCGAGTTAGCGTGGCCTTTTCTTGCCTAAAGATGTCGAGGAAACGGCAGGGCTACCATGAGGCGGTTTTGGCCTCACGCCATCCCGGCCATCTCCTTTAGATTTCCTATCTATTCTAATTCTCCGGCGTGCCTAACCTGCTGATTTTACGGGCGAAATAGATTGTTGAGGCGACGATCCCGATTGCCATACCCGCCCAAACCCCGAAAGAAAGCTGTGTGTGGGAATCTGGCGAATGATTTTGCAGGCCGCGGCTCGCGGTATTTTGCCGCCTGGTTGCAGGATACGGAAGCCCTCCAGGCGGTCTCAGGATCGGCGGTTCCGTCGCGCAGGCGTGGGGGGTGAATTGGCACTTTGCGCCCGTGACAAACAGCGTTGTGGCCGCTTTAGTGGGGCTGCCCAGGGCCGGGATGCTCCTCTCCGACGCGCCGCCGCGCCCAATGCGGGCTTGCCAGGGGTAAAGGTTTCCGGTTAAGTGAGCGTTAATGGCCAAAGTTCTCTTGGTGGATGATGACTTGACCACGCTGCAGGTGGTCAGCGAGTTGCTCCGACAGGAAGGGCACGAGGTATTCCCTTTTTCCAACGGAAACGCCGCCATTGCGGGGCTGACGGCGCATGCGCCGGACCTGGTCATCACCGACCTTTACTTTGACAAAACGCGGGCGCAAGGGCTGGAGGTGGTGGAGAAAGCGCGCGCCTTGTCGCCGCCGGCGGAAGTGATTGTCATTACCGGGTTCGGGACGATCGAGACGGCGCTGCGGGCGACGAAGCTGGGGGCCTACGACTACCTGGAGAAGCCGTTCAAAGTGGAGGAACTCAAGCTGTGCGTGCAGCGCACACTTTCCTACAGCGCCGCCCGAAACGAGACCGTTCACCTCCGGCGGCAGCTCAAGAAGAAATACGGGTTCGATCAAATCGTGGGCAGCGCGCCGAAGATGGTGGAAGTGTTCAAGATGATCGAGCGGGTGGCCAATACCGACAGCACGATTTTGGTGCTGGGGGAGAGCGGCACGGGCAAGGAGCTGGTGGCCCGGGCGCTGCATTACAACAGCCGGCGGCAGTTTGCCCCGTTTGTGCCGGTCAACTGCAGCGCGCTGCCGGAAAACTTGCTCGAATCCGAGCTTTTTGGCCACTGCCGCGGGGCGTTCACCGGGGCGATCGGGGACAAGAAAGGGCTGTTCGAGGAAGCGGACGGAGGCACGATTTTCCTGGATGAAGTGGGTTCCATGTCGGCAATGCTCCAAAGCCGGTTGCTGCGGGTCTTGCAGGAGCGCGAAGTCCGGCGGGTGGGGGAAAACCGGCCGATTTATGTCAATGTCCGCGTGGTGGCCGCCTCCAACGAACCGCTTGAGAAGCGGATCAAGGAAGGCTCCTTCCGCGAAGACCTTTATTATCGGCTCAACGTCATTGCCATCCCGCTGCCCAGCTTGCGCGAGCGGCGCGAGGATATCCCGCTGCTGACGGCGCATTTCCTCAAAGGTAAAATGGCGCCCGCCGCCAGCCAGCCGCTGCGGATAACCCGACAGGCGATGGAGATCCTGCGCCGGTACGACTGGCCGGGAAATGTGCGGGAGCTGGAGAACGCCCTCGAACGGGCCGCGGTGCTGTGCGAGGGAGGCCTTATTCAGGCCGCCGACCTGCCGCCGCACCTGCTGGCCGCCGTCCAGGATACTGACCTGATGCCCGAGACCCAAACGGCGCCGCCTTTGCCGGCGGTGCCGGATTCAGCGGTGTATCCCCTTCATCCCCCCGGGGCGCCGGAAACGGCGTCAGCCGCCGCCGCTCCCGGGGCGGACGCGCCGATTATCCCGATGAAAGCCTACTTGCAGCAGCAGGAACTGGCCTATCTGAACCGCGCGATCCAGCAATGCGGCGGCAACAAGGAACAGGCGGCCCTCCAGCTTGGGATAAGCGTCGCCACGCTGTACCGGAGGTTGAATGCCGAGGAAAAGGAGCCATAGAGGTGGAAATGGAGCCGCCTTTTTTGCTTTTAATCCCGGGAAAGCCGTCTAGTATTCGAGGCGGTTGCAGTAGCCGCGCCTGGCGGTGGTCAATGCAATTCATGGACGAAGTGACTTATGCCATTAACACATACTAAAGAACTGTTTGCCCGGGCTTTGAAAGGCAAATACGCGCTGGGCGCGTTTAACGTGAATAACATGGAACTGCTCCAGGCGATTGTCGAAGCCTGCGAGGAGGAAAAGGCGCCCGTCATGCTCCAGATTTCCAAGGGCGCGCGCGAATACGCCAACCCCGTCTATCTTAAGAAGCTCATCGAAGCCGCCATCAGCCTGTCCAATATCCCGGTGGCGGTTCACCTTGACCATGGCGACTCCTTTGAATTGTGCAAAGACTGCATAGATGAGGGGTTCACCAGCGTCATGATTGATGCCAGCCACGAGCCGTTCGAGAAGAATGTGGCCATCTGCCGCAAGGTCGTCGAATACGCGCACGCCCATGATGCGGTGGTGGAAGGTGAATTGGGCTGCCTGATCGGGGCGCAATTTGACGACGGCGAAGAGGGCGGCTCGTTCTCGAAGGAGGGGCGCTATACCAATCCCGAGCAGGCGGTCGAGTTCGTGAAGCTGTCCGGGGTGGATTCCCTGGCGGTCGCCATTGGCAACTCCCACGGGGCGTATAAATTCAAGGGCGAACAGCATCTCGACCTGGAGCGGCTCAAAGCCATTAAGCAGGCGTTCCAGGACGCCGGGCTGGGCGATTACCCCCTGGTGCTGCATGGCGCTTCCAGCGTGCCCAAATCCCTGGTTGATGAAATCAATAAATACGGCGGCAAATTGACGGATGCCGCCGGTGTCCCGGAGGGGGATATCGAGGTTGCGCGCCGCCTCGGCTGCGCCAAGGTCAATATAGACACCGACCTCCGCCTGGCGATGACGGCGGCCATCCGCAAGGTTTTCGCCGAGAATCCCCGGGAATTTGACCCCCGTAAATACCTTGGCCCGGCGCGGGCGAAGGTCAAGGAACTGGTGCAGCACAAGGTCCGCAATGTCCTTTGCTGCGCGGGCCATGCCTTTGACTAGTCGTTAGCCCCGGCCGTTTCTCGGCACGTCAAAATGATGAACTACGAAGCATTCTACAAGATCAGCTACGGACTTTACGTGGTCAGCTCGGCCCATGGCGGCCAAAGGAGCGGCTATGTAGGCAACACGGTCTTCCAGGTCACCTCCCAGCCCGCGCGCTTTGCCATCGCTTGCAATAAGGATAATTTTACGTGCGAGCTGATCCGCCAAAGCCAGGGGTTTGCCTTTTCCATCCTGCAGCAGGATACCCGGGCGGAGCTGATCGGGTTGTTTGGCTATAAATCCGGCCGGGCCGTGGATAAATTCGCCTCGGTGCGCCATCGAACAGGCCAGACCGGTGTGCCCATACTGCTGGAGGACGCGCTGGCCTGGTTCGAGTGCAAAGTGGTGCAAACCCTGGATGTGGGCACCCACTTGCTGTTTATAGGCGAGGTGGTGGCGGGCGAACTCATCAGCGACGCGCAACCCCCGCTGACCTACGCCTACTACCGCGAGGTCAAAAAGGGCAAAGCGCCCAAGAATGCCCCTACCTATATCCCGCCGGCCAGCACGGCTGCCGCCCCGCCGGCGGCCGCAGCGCCCGCCGGCAAATACGTTTGCACCGTTTGCCATTTTGTTTATGACCCGGAACAGGGCGACCCGCACGCCGGCATCCCGGCGGGCACCCGCTTCGAGGACCTGCCCGAGGGGTGGGTCTGCCCGGTCTGCGGCGCCCCCAAATCGGACTTTGTCCCCCAAACCTGACTTGACCCTGGAGCCTACTCGATCACTGGTATGAAGACGCCTGAAATTGTGCAGAAATCCCCCGCGGTTCAGAAGGTTGAGCCGGGAACGTACTATTGGTGTGCCTGCGGGAAATCCAAAACGCAGCCTTTCTGCGACGGTTCCCATCGGGGAACGGAGTTCGCTCCCGTGCGGGTGGAGATCAGCGAAGCCAAGACGGTCGCCTGGTGCCTCTGCAAGCACACCAAAACCCCGCCGTTCTGCGACGGAACGCACCAGCAACTCTAGCCCCCGGCAGCCGCTTCCAATCGGGGATCGCGCGTGAAAGCTACGGCTTGAAAACCGGGTAGCTTCCAGTCAGACTCAAGCCGTGATAGACGGACGCAAAACCAGCTTTCCCTTGTCGGCCGCCTCGCCGGGCGCCTGTGGGTGTATGCGGGCGCAAATTATTCCCGCGGGAGGACTGCGTTGCCTCGTCCGCGTGGTGGGAGTCGCTTTCGGGATTGCGGCTGGCGTCTGGCTGGCGGGCGCATCGTGTGGAGCCGCCCCCGCAAAAACCACGGCGAAAGCGGTGCCGGTGCCGCCCACGGCTTCGGTCAATCCGTTCTACCCCGGGAACCGGGAGCCGTTGTTGCCCAGCCCGCTGATCAAGCTGCCGATCGGGAGCATCCAGCCCCGCGGCTGGCTGCGGCATCAGCTCGAATTGGAAGCGCAAGGGATGACGGGCCGGCTGCCGGAGATATCGAAGTGGTGCAAGTTCGAGGGCAATGCGTGGGCCGACCCGCAGGGCCGGGGCCACAGCAGTTGGGAGGAACTGCCGTATTGGCTCAAGGGCTACGGCGACCTGGGCTACGTGCTGGGCGATCCGGTGATTACTCAAAACGCCCGGAAATGGGTTGAGGCGGTACTGGCCAGTCAGCAGGCGGACGGCTGGTTCGGCCCGATCGCCAACAAGACCGGCCTGGAAGGCAAGCCGGACCTGTGGCCGCACATGGTGATGTGCAACGTATTGCAGTCCTTTTACGAGTATAGCGGCGATGCCCGGGTGCTGCCGTTCCTCACGAAATACTTCCGCTGGCTGAACACCCTGCCGGACGAGTGCTTCGGCGCGGGCTATTGGCCCCGCATCCGGTTTGGCGACAATGTTGAAACCTTGCAGTGGCTTTACAACCGCACGGGCGAGCCCTGGCTGCTGGAACTGGCCCGGCGGATTCATGAGAACATGGAGGACTGGACCCGCGGCGTGCATAACTGGCATAACGTGAACCTGGCGCAAGGCTTTCGCGCCCCGGGCGTGTATTATCAGCAGGCCAAAGAACCCAGGTTTCTGGCCGCGGTCGAACGCAATTACCAGACGATCATGGAGCGCTATGGCCAATTCCCGGGCGGCGGCTTTGCCGGAGACGAGAATTGCCGCCCCGGCTACACCGACCCGCGGCAGGGCTTCGAGACCTGCGGCATCGTCGAGTTTATGCACAGCTTCGAGCTGCTGACGAAAATCTCGGGCAACCCGCTGTGGGCCGACCGCTGCGAGGAGATCGCCTTCAACTCCCTGCCGGCGTCGCTGACGCCGGACTGGAAAGGGCTGCACTACCTGACCTGCCCGAACCAAATCCAGCTCGATAAGGAGAACAAGGCGCCCGCCATCCAAAACAAAGGCACCATGTTCTCCTACAGCCCGTTCGAGCGCTACCGGTGCTGCCAGCATAACGTGTCGCACGGCTGGCCCTATTACGCCGAGGAACTCTGGCTGGCAACCGCCGACCGCGGATTATGCGCCTCCCTTTACGCCGCCTGCCAGGTGACCGCGCAGGTGGGCGAGGGAACGCGGGTGACGATTGCGGAAGCGACTGATTATCCTTTTGGCGACACGGTGACGCTGCGCCTTTCCATGCCGCAAGCGGTCAGTTTCCCCCTGTATTTGCGCATCCCCCGGTGGTGCGCGCGAGCGGCGATAAGCGTCAACGGCCGGCCGGTTCGGGTGGCCGCGCCGCCCCTGCACTACGTCGTGCTGGAGCGCGCCTGGCAGGATGGCGATACGGTGAGCCTGCGCTTGCCGATGCAGGTGACCGTGCGGCGCTGGGAGCAGAACCAGAACGCCGCTTCCGTGGATTACGGCCCGCTGACCTTCTCGCTCAAGATAGGCGAGCGATGGTCGCGCTGCGGCGGCACGGACGCCTGGCCGGAACTGGAAGTGTTTCCTACCACGCCGTGGAATTACGGTTTGGTGCTTGACCCGAAGCGCCCGGCCCGGTCTTTCAAGGTGGTGCGCGGGCCCCGAAGCGCCGGGCTGGCGGGGCAGCCGTTTGAACCGGCAGCCGCACCCATTGAACTGCGGGTTCAGGCCCGGCGGATCCCTGACTGGAAGCAGGATGCGCTTGGCCTGGTGGGCAAGCTCCCCCTCAGCCCGGTGCGCTCCAACGAGCCGGTGGAATCCATCACCCTGATCCCCATGGGCGCGGCGCGGTTGCGCATCACGTCCTTCCCGGTCATCGCGTCAGGAAAGATTGCGGAATAGCGAGAGAACGATATGATTAGCCTTACCCTTATGAAACAAACACGCCTGTATCAGCGAAATCCATTGGCCGCCGGGATCTGCCTGGCACTGTTATTCCTGACCCCGGCTCCAGCGCGCGACGCCTGGCAGCCGGCCGCTGGGCCACTCAAGACGCGGTGGGCCAAAGAAGTCTCACCCCACAAGGTTCACCCCGAATATCCGCGGCCGCAAATGGTGCGGAAAGACTGGCTCAACCTCAACGGCCTCTGGGACCTGGCGGTCACCGGCAAGATGGCGGCGCGGGCCAACTTCCAGGAGCGCATCCTGGTGCCGTTCCCGATCGAATCGGCCCTGTCCGGTATCGGCCGCCCGGTCAGTGAAAACGACCGCCTCTGGTATCGGCGCACCTTTACGCTGCCTCCCCAATGGCAGGGGCGGCGCATCCTGCTCCATTTCGGCGCGGTGGATTTCGACACGACCGTGCTGGTCAATGGCCGGAAGGTGGGCCACCACCGCGGCGGCTATGACGCCTTTAGTTTCGATATCACGGATGATGTCCGGCCCCACGGCGAGAATGAGCTGATCGTGTCGGTCTGGGACCCCACCGACGCCGGCACGCAACCCATCGGCAAGCAAGTGCGCCAGCCGCGTGGCATCTGGTACACCGCCACCAGCGGCATCTGGCAGACGGTGTGGCTGGAGCCGGTTCATGCCGTCCATATCTCGGGCCTGAAAATCACCCCGGATGTGGACGCCGGGGCGGTCACCGTCGAGGCCATCACGCCGCCGCTGCTCGCCACTTGCACGCTGGAAATGACCATTCGCGACCGGGGCAAGGTGGTGCATACCGCCAGCCTTTCCGGCGGACGGCAGATCACCATGCCGGTCAAAAACGCCCGCCTTTGGTCGCCGGAAGACCCGCATTTATACAGCCTGGATGTCCGCCTGAAAATCGGCCGCCGCACCCTCGACCGGGTCGAAAGCTACTTTGGCATGCGCAAGATTTCGCTGGGCAAGGACGCCCGGGGCTTCACCCGCCTCCTGCTGAACAACAAGCCCTACTTCCAATTCGGCCTGCTGGACCAGGGTTTCTGGCCCGACGGCCTGTACACCGCCCCCACCGATGCGGCGCTGCGCTACGATATCGAGATGACGAAAAAGCTCGGCTTCAACCTGGCCCGCAAGCACGTCAAGATTGAGCCCGAACGCTGGTACTACTGGTGCGACAAGCTCGGCCTGCTGGTGTGGCAGGATATGCCCAGCGGCGAAAAACACATCGGGCCGAAAGATCCGGACATCACCCGCAGCCCGGAATCCGCCGCGCAATTCGAGCAGGAACTCACCGCCATGGTTCGCGGACGCTACAACCATCCCTGCATCGTCATGTGGGTGCCCTACAACGAGGGCTGGGGACAATGGGACACCGCCCGCATAGTCGAGTTGGTCCGGAAACTGGATGCCACCCGCCCGGTTAATAACGCCAGCGGCTGGACCGACCGCGGCGTTGGCGACGTCAACGACCTGCATAAATACCCCGGCCCGGGATCGCCCGAGCCGGAGGCCAACCGGGCCGTGGTGCTGGGCGAGTTCGGCGGCCTCGGCCTGCCCATCCGCGGTCACACCTGGCAAAGCGAGAAGAACTGGGGCTACCGCAGCTTCACCGACTCGGAGACGCTGACCGACGCCTACATTGACCTCGTCGAAAAACTCTTCCCGCTCATTGACGAGAAAGGCCTTTCCGCCGCCGTCTATACCCAGACCACCGACGTGGAAATTGAAGTCAACGGCCTGTTGACCTACGACCGCGAGCGGGTGAAAATGGACGCCCGGAAAATCACCGCCGCCAACCGCGGCCAGTTCCTCCCGCGGCCCCGCGTGACGGAGGTGGTGCCGACCGCGCTGACCGAGCGGCCCGCCTGGCGTTTCACACTCGAAAAACCTGCCGCTGACTGGCACCAGCCCGGATTCGACGCCGGCGCATGGAAGGAGGGCCAGGCCGGTTTCGGCACGAAAGGAACCCCCGGCGCGGTCGTGCGCACGGAGTGGAACACCAGTGATATTTGGCTGCGCCGCGCGTTCGATCTCCCGGCGGGCAAATCGGACGACCTGCGCCTACTCATTCACCACGACGAAGACGCCCAGGTATATTTCAACGGAGTTCTGGCGGCGAGCGTTCCAGGCTACACCTCGGATTACGGGCAAGTCCGCATCAGCCCGGAGGCCCGGGCCGCCCTCAAGCCCACCGGCAATATCATGGCCATCCATTGCCGCCAGACCGGCGGGGGCCAGTACATTGACGCGGGCATCGTGAAGATTGAGCTTCCTAAAAACTGATGCGCCGGCGAGCCCTCCTGCTCCTGCTCTGCGCGGCGAATCTCGCCACCGCCGCAGCCAGGCCGGATCACTGCTCGGTGCGCGATTTCGGGGCCAAAGGCGACGGCCACACTGACGACACGGCGGCGTTTCAGAAGGCGCTCGATAAAATGGGCCGGGCCGGCGGAGGCGTGGTTTATGCCCCGCGCGGCAATTATTTCTTCGCCGGCCACCTCACCGTGCCCGTCGCCGTGACGCTCAAAGGCGTCTGGGAATCCGTCCCCGCCCATGTGGGCCTTCGCAACCCGGGCTGGAACAAGCCCACCGACGATGGCACGACCTTCCTCGTCACGGAGAACCGGGGCCGGGAGGACGGCCCGCCTTTCATCACGCTGAATGCGGACGCCACGCTGAAAGGTGTGGTGATCTATTATCCGGGGCAGAACCCGGAGGTGGAGCCGGAACCCTATCCCTATGCCATCGCGCTGCGCGGGAAAAACCCCGCCGTGCTCGCCGTCGAGCTGCTCAATCCCTACAACGGGATTGACGCCACCCGCAACGAGCGGCACCTCATCCGCGACGTGCACGGCCAGCCGCTGCGGCGCGGCATCCTGGTGGATGACATCTATGACATCGGGCGCATCGAAAACGTGCATTTCAATCCCTGGTGGAGCACCAAACCGCGCCTGCGCCAGTGGCTGCAGCAGCATGGCGAGGCCTTTATCTTCGGCCGCAGCGACTGGCAATACACCCTGAACACCTTCTGCTTCGGCTACCACATCGGCTATAAGTTCATCCGAACCGCCACCGGCCTGTGCAACGGCAACTTCCTCGGCATCGGCGCGGACGATTGCCACACTGCCCTGTTCGTGGAGAACTGCGCGCCCATGGGGCTGTTGATCTCCAACGGCGAGTTTGTTTCCTTCCACGGCCCGGACCCGACGATGGTGCGCGTTGGCACCAACAACGTGGGCAGTGTGCGCTTCGTCAACTGCGCCTTCTGGGGCCCCTGCTGCCAGATCGCCACCGTCGCCGGCAAGGGCACGGTGGGTTTCAGCGATTGCACCTTCGTGCAGTGGGACCGGGAGAACGAGGGGCGGCCCGCGCTGCAAATCATGAGCGGCACCGCGCTCGTCCGGGGATGCGAGTTCCAGGCCGATAAACCGCAGATCGAACTGGGCAAGGAAGTCCGGCGCGCCGTCATCACGGACAACCTCATCACCGGCATGCTCCGCATCACCAACCACAGCCCGGCCACCGTAATCATCCGCCACAACGCCGGCGATTCCCCCGGCCAGCCGCAGGAATGATGACGGCCCGCCGTTTTGCCCTAACCGCGGGGCTGGCCGCTTCGCTGCTGGGTTGCGCCCGGCCCGCGACCAAACCCGCCGCCCCGGCCGGCCTGCCGTCGCCGGCTCCCGGCGTCTTCTTCGTCGCCACCAATGGCCACGATCACTGGTCCGGCCAGCGCCCCCGGCCGAATCGCCAACGGACGGATGGCCCGTTCGCCACGCTGTCCCGCGCCGTGCAGGCGGCCCGCGCCTTTCGCCAGCAAAGCGCCAGCCCCGCCGCGCGGCCGGCAAGCATCTTCGTGGGAGGCGGCACGCATTTCCTGGCGCAACCCCTCGCGTTGACCCCCGCGGACTCCGGCCTGATGCTCGCCGCTTACCCCGGCACGCACCCGGTCTTGAGCGGCGGCCGGCTCATTTCCGGCTGGCGCGAAGTCACGATCGCCGGCCGGCGATTGTGGTGCGCCGACCTTCCCGCGGAACTGCGCGGCCAATGGTCGTTCCAGCAGCTTTGGGTCAACGGCCAGCGGGCCACCCGCGCCCGCCATCCCAACCACGGCTACCTCGCCGTCGCCGGGCTCCCCGACAAAACCAGGGATTGGACGCAAGGCCATAGCCGCTTCCGGTTTCACCCCGGCGACTTGCCGGCCGGAGAAACCATCACCCAGGCCGAGGTGGTGGTGATGACGCGCTGGGTCGAGTCGCGCCTGCCGATTGCCGGCGTGGACGAAAAAAGACGCCTGGCCACCTTCGGCAAGCGCTCCGTCTTCGCGCTGGCGTCCGGCGACCTCTACTATGCGGAAGGCGCCTTCGAGTTCCTGGACGATCCCGGCGAATGGCATCTCGATCGGACCCGCGGCCGGCTGTTCTACCTGCCGCGCCCCGGCGAGACGCTGGCTCGAGCCCAGGCAATCGCGCCCATGCTGGCGCAGGTGCTTCGGTTCGAGGGCCGCCCCGAAGCCGGGCAGTTCATCGAGCGCATCTCGCTGCGGGGGCTGACCTTCTCCCACACCGAATGGCATTTCCCCTCCGAATTGCCCTCCGCCGCGGAGCAGCCGAAGGTCTGGCCCCCTCCGGCGACCGAGGTCGGCGGCTTCGCCCAGGCCGCCGTTGGCGTTTCCGGCGCCGTGTATGGGGAGGGGCTTCGCCACTGTCTTTTCGCGGACTGCCGGTTCGCGGCCCTTGGCAACTATGGCCTTGAACTGAGCCGCGGCTGCCAGTCCAACCACATCGCCCGCTGCGAATTCACCGACCTGGGGGCCGGCGGCCTCAAGCTGGGCGAAACCCGCATCCGCGACCAGGCGGCCGAACAGACCCGCGCCAACGAAATCAGCCATTGCCACCTCCACGACGGCGGCAAGCTGTTTGCCAGCGCCGTCGGCATCTGGCTCGGCCAATCCCCCGACAACCGGATTCTCCATAACCACATCCACGACTTTTACTACACCGGCATCTCCATCGGCTGGACCTGGGGCTACGGCCCCGCCCTCGCCGGCAATAACCTCGTTGCGCTCAACCACGTCCACCACCTCGGCCAGCGCTCCAATGGCGACGGCCCCATCCTCAGCGACATGGGCGGCATCTACACCCTGGGCAAACAACCCGGCACCACCATCCGCAGCAACCTCTGGCACGACATCAGCGGCTTCCGCTACGGCGGCTGGGGCATCTACTTCGACGAAGGCAGCAGCGGCATCCTGGCCGAAGACAACCTCGTTTATCGCACCACCCACGGCGGTTTCCATCAGCACTACGGCGAGACCAACCTTGTCCGCAACAACCTCTTCGCCTTCGCCCGCAACCACCAGCTTCAGCGCACCCGCCCGGAGCCGCACCGGAGCTTCTCCTTCGTCACCAATATCGTCTATTTCGACTCCGGCAACCTGCTTGGCGGCGACTGGTCGAACGACCAGTACCTGATGGACGCGAACCTCTACTTTGACGCCCGCCCCGACGCCCAGCCGGATCAGCTCCGCCTGGGCCCCTGCACCTGGCAACGATGGCAGGAACGCGGCCATGACCGCCATTCGCTCGTCGCCAACCCGCTCTGCGTCGCCCCCGACAAGGACGACTTCCGCCTCCAACCCGCCTCCCCGGCCTTCCGCCTCGGTTTCCGCCCCACCGACCTGTCAAACGTCGGCCCTTGACCCGCACCAACTGAGGACGGTTTCGATTCCCGGCGGGGGCCATCCCGCAAGCGCGCATGCGCTTGCAATCGGCATCCCCTCCAGCCAACCCCCTGATTGCAAGCATTGGGCCGCACCCTGGCCCCAGCCGCCAATGCCGCTTGCGCCCGCCGACGCCTGCGGCTGATTCCACCTTCCCCGATTTCTCCCGCCTCCGTAGCCCTCATAGGGCTCCCAATAGGCCGTGTACAAGGGGTGTACAAGGGATGCTCACCGGATGCCCACGCTTTAACCCCATGTTTCTCGGTTGAGCATCCGATGTACACCCCTTGTACACGGCTTGAAATGAGGGAGGTGCGAGCATCCGTGGACCTTGGAATTATCAGGGGGCTTGGTATTATAACTTTCGTTTTTTCAGCTATTTGGAGATTTTGAGACTAAATTGATAGCGGGATGTTGGCATTAAGAGGCTGATTTTGGCTTTCCAGCCGTTCCCGGCCGGGGTCTTGGCAAGGGGTTATTTTTCGGATTGTCGGCTTGATTTAGCTCTCGTGCGGGGCTAGTCTTGTGGGAGTTCAAAGCCAAATCAAAGACTTCGGCAGGCGCTTTTCGATAGGCGTCATGCTGCTAAACGCATGAAAATGAATTATTTCGGAATCGTCTTCGCGCTGCTGTTGGGCAGTATGGTTTCATCCCCGGCCACCCAGGAAGGGCGGGATTTGCCGGAAACGCCTCATCCCGAACCGGTGCGGGGCCCGGCACCGGATAATATGCCGGTGAAGGGCGCTTTGCCGGGCCAAAGTGGCGTGCCCAAGGCTTTGCTGGGGCCGATTGCGCCGGCCGGGGCGCAGCCCACAGGAGCACTGTCGGGCCGGATTGTGTTTACCAGCGGCGGGCATGGGCTGGCGTGGGATGGGGCGAGTTGGACGACGGGGCGCGGGGTGAACTGGGAGATGGTGGAGGACTACGGGAACGTGGATCAAATGAGCATGTTTGCCTACTACTGCTTCAATGCGGGGGCGACGGTGGTGGCGATGCGCCCGATTGGCAATCAAACCAACGAGGTGGTTTTGGACAATGTTGACCCGGAGGTGACTTTCCAGGGTGCCTGGGCGGACAGCGTCTTTACCAATTATTATGGCAATGCCGGGGACGTGCCGTATCGCTTCACCTCGGTTGCCGCGACGGAAACGGCGACGGCGACGTATGTGCCGAACATCCCGGTTGCCGGGTTTTACCCGGTGTACACCTGGGTCTGGCATTCGACCAATCGCACCAGCCAGCTTTACCGGGTGCGGCATACGGGCGGCGAATCGCAGGTGCGCGTGCCGCATTACCTGGTGGGCGGGGGATGGGTGTACCTGGGCACTTATTATTTCGCGGCGGGCTCCGACGCGGCCCGCGGCGCGGTGGTGATCAGCAACCTGGCGCCGAGTCCAGGCGTCGGGAGCGCGGTGATCGCCGATGCGATTCGCTTCGGCAATGGCATGGGCTCGATCGCCCGCGGGGGCGGCGTCTCGGGCCACCCGCGGGAGCATGAATGCGCCCGTTATTGGATTCAAAGCAGCCTGGGGCGGGGCTCGCCCACCTGGATTTATGACGACCCGTCCTTGATTGATTCCGACGATAACGTGAGCGCGCCGATTCGCATGGCGCGCGAGATGAACGAGGAGGCTGCGGGCAATTTCTATCAGCGGATTTACATCGGGTTTCACTCGAACGCCTCGGGCCTGGGGACCAACAGCAGCGCGCGCGGCGACATCGGGCTCTATAACAACGACAACCTGTTCCCCGGGACGGCGACTTCCAACCAGTTCCGCCTGGCGGAGATCATCGCCACCAACGTGAACAATGCCTTGAAGCGGATCACCGTGCCGCCGTTCGAGGTCCCCTGGCTCAACAACCGTTCGAGCCTGACGTATGCGCGGACTGATTTCGCGTTTGGGGAAATCCGCGGCGACCGCCTTGGCTACGAGATGGACGCGACGATTATCGAGGTGGCCTTTCACGACAACGTCTCCGATGCGCGGCTGATGCGCGATCCCAAGGTTCGCAATTGGATCGCGCGGGCGTCGTACCAGGCGGTGGTCCACTATATGCACCAGTTTGACGCGGTGCCGCTGAATTTTCTGCCGGAACCGCCGCGCCATGTGCGCGCGGTGGCGACGGCCAATGGCATTCAGGTCCGCTGGGATGCTCCGGTGGCGGAGTTCTCGACGGGAACACCGGCCGGGTTTGTGGTGTATTGGTCCACGGATGGCTACGGGTTTGGGGAGCCGGTCGAGGTCGCGGGCGGGGGCGCCTCGATGATTGAGTTCACCAATGTCCTGGCCGACACCGATTACTACTTCCGGGTGGCGGCGGTGAACGCGGGCGGGGAATCCTTCCCCTCGGAGACCGTCGGCTGTCGGCGCGCCTCGAATCCGGCGCATTCGCGCGTGCTGTTTGTGAACGGGTTTGACCGCTTCGACCGCACCACGAATCTGCGGCAGAATCCCACGGGGGCCTATGCGCCTCCGGGCAATTTCGGGGCCATGGAGCGCGTGATCCCGCGGAGCAACAACTCGTTTGACTATGTGGTGCCGCATGGGAAGGCGATTAGCGCGGCCGGGCTGCCGTTTGATTCCTGTTCGCGGCCGTCGGTGACCAACCATCAGGTGGCGCTGACCAATTACGACATCGTGATCTGGGCCTGCGGCCAGAGCCTGACCAACACCTTCCGCGCGCCGGAGCGCAATGTCGTGACGGCCTTCCAGAACGGCGGGGGGCACTTGTTCCTCACCGGGTCGGAAGTGGCGTGGGACCTGGATCGGGCGGCGGGGCCGTCCGCCGCGGATCGGGCGTTCCTCAATAACCAGCTCCATGCCGATTTGGGGCCGGACGCGAACAATAATTCTTCGAACTACACCTTTGCCGCGGTGGCGGGAACGATTTTCGAGGGGAACAGCGGCGGCGCGTTCGACGACGGCAACCAGGGGATTTACTGGGTGAAGACGCCGGATGTGTTGGTGCCCACCGGCAGCGGCGCAACGGCGGCATTGGTCTATGGCGGAGGCGGGGGCAAGGTGGCGGGGATCCAGTATGCCGGCGCTTCGGGCGGGAGGGTGGTTTACTGGGGATTCCCGTTTGAAACCGTGACCGACGAAGCGATTCGCGCCGACTATATGGCGGATGTGCTCCGCTTTTTCGCCCGGCCGCCGCGATTCGAACGGGTCAGTTTCGGCGCGGGGCCATCGGTGCGGCTGTGGTTGAATGGCGACCCGGGTGAATATACCCTCCAAACCAGCCCTGACCTGATTAACTGGGCGTTTTGGACCAATGTGCAGATGGGGCTGCAGCCCATCGAAATCTCTGACGACTCCTTTACCAGCGCGCCGCGCCGTTTCTATCGCGCCCTGCGATAAAACCGGCGGGTTTCAAAGCGCTCGACCCGGGATGGGCGGAAGTTCACGCGCGCCTCGGCCGTTATGCTTTGCTTGCGGGAGTTGGAATGGCGGGAATGTTGGTCTTCGCAAACGGCGGGACTTCGAGATGCCCTGTGAGGTTCAACCGAACCGGGTCGGGAGCGCCGCGCCCGGGGCGCGCTTGCCAGTTGGCCGGCCAATTCGATACTTGCATATACGGGGTTTTAATCTAAAAGGACATGAATGTTAGGTCGTAATTTACCTCCCTGGCGCGGTGGGCTGGCCCTGGCGTTGAGCCTGCTAATGATGATCGCCTCTGGAGACGCCGGCGCCCGGAGCCGCCCGGAGGTTCGGGAATTGAATCCGCAGATCGAGGCGGCCATTGCCAAAGTGAAACCGGCCCTGGTCCGGATTCGCGTCGTGGAGACCGACTACAGCGAGGGGCGGGAGACCAAGTCGCAGGCGGTCGGCAGCGGAGTGATCATTACCCGCGATGGTTACCTGGTGACCAATCATCATGTGGCGGGACATGCGGTGCGCATCTTTTGCACCCTGTGGAATCGCGAAGAAATCGAGGCGGAACTGGTCGGCACCGACGCCCTTACCGACATCGCGGTGCTTCGGCTGACACCAGCGCGCCCGGTCGAGTTCAAAACGGCCAGCTTTGGGGATTCCTCGAAGGTTCAGGCCGGGGACTACGTGCTGGCGATGGGCAGCCCGATGGCTTTGTCGCAATCGGTGACGCTGGGCATTATCAGCAACCCGGAAATGATCATGCCCCGGTCGGGAAGGGGCGAACGGGCTTTCCGGCTGGATGGCGAAGATGTGGGTTCGTTGGTTCGCTGGCTGGGGCATGATGCGGCCATTTACGGCGGCAACTCGGGCGGGCCGCTGGTCAACCTGCGCGGCGAGATCATCGGCATTAATGAGATCAGCTATGGCCTGGGGGGCGCTATTCCCGGCAATCTCGCCCGGAGCGTGGCCGAGCAGATCATGGCCAAAGGCCGGGTTGTGCGGAGTTGGCTGGGGCTGGATGTGCAGCCGCGGTTCAAGCGCTCGACGGAACCGCATGGTGTTTTGATTAGCGGCGTGCAGGCGGGGTCGCCGGCCGACCAGGCGGGATTCAAGCCCGGCGACCTGTTGCTGCGGTTGGGGGGGGCGGCAACGGATGTCCGGTTCGACGAGCAAATGCCGGATTTTATGCTGCTGGCCACCAGCCTGCCCCTCGGGCAGGAAACCCGGGCGGTGGTTAAGCGCAACGGCAAGGAACTCACCCTCCGCCCGGTGCCCATCGAGCGCGGGGAGGTGTATCCCCCGCAGCAGGAACTCAAGGCCTGGGGGTTGACGGTGCGGGACCTTTCGCGCCTGCTGGCCCAGGAGATGAAGCGAGCCGACCCGGTGGGGGCGCTGGTGACTTCCGTGCGCCCGGGCGGGCCCGCCGGCACTGCCAAGCCCGCGCTCCAAGCGAAGGACGTGATCGTGGCGGTGAATGATCAACCGGTGCGAAGCACCCGGGACCTGGTCGCGCTGACCCGCAAGCTGACTGAAGGCCGGACGGAGCCGTTGCCGGTCATGGCAACGTTCGAGCGCCGGGCCGCGCGGCTTTTGGCGATGGTGCGGATTGGGCTCGACGAACTTAAAGACCCGGGCCTGGAAGTCACGAAAGCGTGGCTGCCGGTCGAGACGCAGGTCATTAGCCGCGAGATAGCCCGGCAACTGGGCCAGCCCGCTTTGAAGGGCTTTTATATCACGCGCGTCTATCCCGGCACCACCGCCGAGCAGGCGGGGCTCAAGGCCGGCGACTTCATCACCGCGGTGGACGGCGAGAAGCTGTCGGCCTCCGACTCCGAGCATGAAGACGAGCTGTCCGCGCTGATCCGGCAATACGACGTCGGCCAGACGGTGACGCTCACGATCCGGCGCGGCCAGGCGGAGCACAAACTGCCGGTCTCATTGGCCCGCTCGCCGCGCCTGCAGCGCGAGATGCGGAAATACCGCAACGAGGATTTCGAGTTTACTGCGCGCGACGTGTCGTTTTTCGATGTGGTCGAAGAGCAGTGGAGCCGCGACCAGCTTGGCGTGCTGGTTGAGGAGGTCAAACCCGGCAGTTGGGCCGAGCTCGGTTCGCTGTTTAAGGGCGACTTGATCCTCGAAGTGGCCGGCCAGCCGGTGGACAAGGTGGACGCGCTCCGGCAGGAGCTCGAGCGTGCCGCCGCCCGCCGGGATCAGGTGGTGCGGTTCAAAGTGCTGCGGGGCATTCATACTACCTACCTGGAAATTGAACCAAACTGGAAAAACTAACCTCTAATCCCAAAGCTTATATGCGATATCCCTATTCCATTCTTCGGGCGGCCCTGGCCCTGGCGCTGGCCGGCGCGGCTTGCTCCCTTCGTGCCGATGAACTGGGCGACAAAGGCCGGGACATCTTCCGGAAATACCAGCAGACGGTCGTCACGGTGCAGGTGGTGCAGAAAATTACCTACTCCGGCGCCGCCAAATCGGGGGAAAACCGGCAGGAACTCACCGGCACGGTGGTGGACCCGTCGGGTCTGACCGTGCTGGCGTTGTCGGCGTGCGATCCCAGCGAAATGTACCAGCGCATGCTCGCGCAACAAGGCTCCCAGAACAAGCTGGAGATCGAGGTGGCCGATATGCAGATATTGCTGGCGGATGGCACCGAGTTGGCCGCCGAGATTGTGCTGCGGGACAAGGATCTGGATCTGGCCTTTGTCCGGCCCAAGTCCAAACCCGCCACGCCGATGACCGCGGTGGATTTGGCCCGGTCCTCGACGGTGCAGATTCTTGACCAGGTCATCACCCTTAACCGCCTCAATAGCGCCGCCGGACGCGCCTATGCCGCTTCCGTCGAGCGGATCAACGCCGTTATCCAGAAGCCGCGCACTTTCTACGTGCCCGACAGCACCATGACTTCCACCACCCTGGGGTCGCCGGCGTTTGCCCTCGATGGCAATATCGTTGGGGTGGTGGTGATGCGGGCCGTTGCGTCCGGGGGAGGCGCCAGCCGCAGCGTCCGCGAAAATCTGAGCGCGATTATCCTCCCGGCAGAAGACATCCTGAAAGCTGCCAAGCAGGCCCCGGAAGCCAAAGGTGAGCCGGGGAAGAAAGAAGAAGCAAAAGACGCCCAGCCGGGCAAGTAGCCGGTCGAAGAAAAGGCGGGGCGCCCCCGAAGTACCGGGGATAGAGGGCATTCTTTGGGCCGGCTTGCCGATCCGGGGCGGCGCTGCGGAGCGCGGAGTGGCGGGATGGCGGGGACGGATTTACGCGTGCATAGGCGGGCCTTTTTGCCGTAAGCTCCCGGCGTGGAATCCAGCGTCCCGCAACTGCTGCCGCTGCTGAAGCAATACTTCGGCTTCCGATCCTTCCGCCCGCTCCAGGAGGAGATCATCCGCGATGTGCTGGCGGGCCAAGACGTGTTCGCGCTGCTGCCGACCGGCGGCGGCAAGTCGCTTTGCTTTCAGTTGCCGGCCATGGCGCGGCCCGGGCTGGCGGTGGTGGTATCGCCGCTGATCGCGCTGATGAAGGACCAGGTGGACGCCTTGCAGGCCAGCGGCGTGCCGGCGACCTTCCTGAACTCGTCGCTGGCGGCGGGGGAATCGCGGGCGCGGCTGCGCGGGCTGCATAACGGAGAGTTCCGGCTGCTCTACGTTGCCCCGGAGCGGCTGATGTTGCCGGGATGCCTCGCTGACCTGCAGCGATGGGGGGTGAACCTGCTGGCCATTGACGAGGCGCACTGCATCAGCGAATGGGGGCATGATTTTCGGCCGGAATACCGCCAGCTTGCCGAGCTGCGCCAGCTATTTCCCACCGTGCCGATGATGGCGCTGACGGCGACGGCCACCGCGCGGGTGCGCCATGACATCGTGACGCTGCTCAGGCTGCGCGAACCCCGTTGCTATGTCGCCAGCTTCAACCGCCCGAACCTGACTTACCGGGTGTTCGCCAAGCATAAGCCCTATGATCAGCTTCGGAAGTTCCTGCGCGAGCGCCCCGGCCAGAGCGGCATTGTCTATTGCCAGGCGCGCAAGACGGCCGAGAGCGTCGCGAGCCGCCTCGAAGCGGACGGTTTGAAAGCCAAACCGTACCATGCGGGTCTCACGGCCAAAGAGCGGACGGCGCACCAGGAGCTTTTCCTGCAGGACGAGGTGCGGGTGATTTGCGCGACGATTGCGTTTGGCATGGGCATCAACAAGCCCAATGTGCGTTTCGTGGTGCACTATGATTTGCCGAAGAATATTGAGGGATACTACCAGGAGACCGGCCGCGCCGGGCGGGACGGGCTGCCCAGCGAGTGCGTGCTGCTTTTCAGCGCGGGGGACGTGGCCAAGCTGGTGCGGTTCATTGACGAAAAGTCCGACCCGGGAGAACGGAATATCGCGCACGAGCAACTGCGCCAGATGGTGCATTACGCCGAGTCGTCCGGGTGCCGGCGCAGCGAGTTGCTGGGCTACTTTGGCGAGCCCGCCGCCGAAGCCAACTGCGGCGGGTGCGATAATTGCCTGTCGCCCCGGGCGACCTATGATGGGACGCTGGCGGCGCAGAAGTTTCTTTCGTGCCTTTACCGCATCCGGCAGCGCAGCGGATTTGAGTTTGGCATGAACCAAATCGTTGAGGTGCTGACGGGCGCGGAGACCGAGAGCATCCGCCGGTGGGGCCACGAACAACTCTCGACCTATGGCATCGGACAGGAACATAGCCGGGCGGAGTGGAAAGCCATCGGGCGCGAGCTGATCCGCCAGGGCCTGGTGCGGCAGGTGTCCCGCGATCACTTCAGCGTGCTGGGGTTGACGGAGGATGGCTTGGCGGTGCTCAAGGAGCGCAAGCCGGTCCGGCTGACCCGCCCGGTCAGCGCGCCCGAGCCCAAAGCCCCGCGGGCGGGGGAGATTGCGTGCGATGAGCTGTTGTTCGAGCGGCTGGTGCGGCTGCGCAAGCAACTGGCAGATGAGCGCGCGCTGCCGCCGCATATCCTTTTCTCGGATGTGACGCTGCGGCAGGTGGCGCGCGACTACCCGGCCAGCGAACGGGCGCTGGCGCGCATCAGTGGCATGAGCACGCGGAAGCTGCAGGAGTTTGGGCGAGTGCTGCTGGCGGTGGTCGCCGGTCATTTGGAAACGCAACCGCGCCAGATTTTTGCGGAGACCTCCTTTGAAGACGACGTTCCAAGGGAGGCGCGGTCAACTCGCCGGGCGTCCTCCGATGCTGCGCCGTATGACAAGGAACTGTTCGAGCGGCTGCGGATGGTGCGCCGGAGAATGGCCGAGCGCCGCGGTTTGCCCGCCTACATGATCCTGCACGACTCGGCCCTGCGCGAAATGGCGCGGCGGTATCCGCGGAGTATTGAAGAATTGGCTGAGATTGCTCGTGTGGGGTCCCGGCGGGCGAGCCAGTTCGGCGAGGAATTCCTGAAAGTAATCGCCGAACATGAGTGCGCCAGCCCACAAGCCTCGGATTAACCGATTGGCGCCGGAAGCCGTCGCCGTTCCGGCACTGGCCCGGTCTGGAATTGCCCGGGGATGCCCATAAAATAAGCGCCCGCCAGGTGATTTCCGCGGCGGGCGCGCAAGCCGGAATCTATGCCGGCTGATTACTTTCTGCCGCCGGCAACTTCCTCGCGATGCACTTTATGCGGCAGGACGAGGTTGCCATTGGTGCCGGCCCGGTCTTCCTCCGGAATCCGCATGAGGTAGAACGAGCGATAGACGAAGATGAGCGCCACCAGGAAGAAGAACGCGCCAATACCGGTCTTGAGGTTTTGGTTGGGCATGGTGACCGCGATTTCCACCGCCAACAGGCCGAAGAGGGTGGTGAACTTGATGACCGGGTTCATCGCCACGGAGGAGGTGTCCTTGAAGGGATCGCCCACGGTGTCGCCCACAACGGTGGCGGCATGCAGATCGGTGCCCTTCTGGCGGAGGTCCACCTCGACAATCTTCTTGGCGTTATCCCAGGCGCCGCCGGCGTTGGCCATGAAGATGGCCTGGAACAGCCCGAAGAACGCGATGGCGACCAGGTAGCCGATGAAGAAGTAGGGGTTGAAGAACGGCAGGGCCAGCGCCAGGCAGAAGATCACAATGAAAATGTTCCACATGCCCTTCTGCGCATAGACGGTGCAGATGCGAACGACTTCCTTGCTATCTTTCTCGGAGGCGGTGGTGGCGTCGAGTTTCATATTCTCCTTGATGTAAACCACCGCGCGGTAGGCGCCGGTGACGACGGCCTGGCAGGAGGCGCCGGTGAACCAGTAGATCACCGCGCCGCCCATGATGAGGCCGAGAATAATCTCGGGCTGCACGATGCTCAGCGCTTCCACCACGGGCTTGAAGAGGCCCGAATCGGGGTTGGCTTCAAACATGTGCTGCAGGAGAATGATGATGCCGAATACCATGGTGGTGGCGCCAACGACCGCCGTGCCAATGAGCACGGGCTTGGCGGTGGCCTTGAAGGTGTTGCCGGCGCCGTCGCCCTTTTCGAGCTGATACTTGGCGTTCTCGAAGTCCGGCTCAAAACCGAAGCCCTTCTTGATCTCCTCCTTGATGCCTTTGCGGCTTTCAATCTGGCTCAACTCATACACGGATTGGGCGTTGTCGGTCACCGGCCCGTAGCTGTCCACCGCGATGGTCACCGGGCCCATGCCCAGAAAGCCGAAGGCCACCAGGCCGAACGCAAAAATAGGCGCGGCGAAGGCGAATTGCTTGGGCATGATGGCAAGCAGCGCTTCATTCTGGGAGAAATAATAAGAAACGAACATCAGCAGCAGGATGCACAACCCCATCCAGAAGGCGGAGAAATTGCCCGCCACGAAGCCCGAGAGAATATTGAGCGACGCGCCGCCGTGCTTCGAGCAGTTCGTCACCTCCCGCACGTGCCGGGAGCCGGTGCTGACAAAGATTTTGGTAAACTCAGGAATCAGCGCGCCCGCGACCGTGCCGCAACTGATGATGATCGAAAGCACCCACCAGAGATCGGGCAGAGCCCGGCCCGCGGCGTCCGTGAAGTCGCCCAGGAGCAGTTTGCTGGCGATGAAGGTAATGGCAATCGAGACCGCCGAGGTGATCCAGACCAGGTGCGTGAGCGGCGCCTCGAAGTCAAAGTCTTTCTGGTGGCCGTATTTGGCCTTGCTGAAGGCCTGGTTCCCCAGGTACGACGCCAGGGAGGTTACGATCATGAGCGCGCGCATAGCGAAGATCCAAATGATGAGAGTGGCTACAATCCCGGGAGTTTCCGCCAGCGCCAGCGCCAGGAAGGCGATCAGCGCCACGCCCGTCACGCCATACGTCTCGAAACCATCCGCCGTCGGCCCGACCGAGTCGCCGGCGTTGTCGCCGGTGCAGTCGGCAATCACCCCGGGGTTTTTGGGATCGTCCTCGGGTAGCTTGAAGACGATCTTCATGAGGTCGGAGCCGATGTCGGCGATCTTGGTGAAGATACCCCCGCAGATGCGCAGCACCGAGGCCCCGAGCGATTCGCCGATGGCAAAGCCGATGAAACACGGGCCAACGAGATCGCGGGGCAGGAAGACCAGGATGCAAATCATGAAGAACAACTCGACCGCCACCAGCAGCAGGCCGACGCTCATGCCGGAGCGCAGCGGGATGCCCAGGGTGGCAAAGGCGTTGCCCCGGAGGGCGGAAAAGGCGGCGCGGGAATTGGCCACGGTATTGATGCGAATGCCGAACCAGGCGACGCCGTAGGACCCCAGAATACCCAGGATCGAGGCCAACAGAATGACGATGACATTGACGAGGTTCATCTTGGAGAGCACGCCAAAGTAGTAGATCATGCAGGCGGCTATCAGCGCCCAGAGGATGGCCAGGAACTTGCCCTGAGTGAACAGGTAGGTCTTGCAGGTCTCCCAAATCATGTGGGATACGTCGCGCATGGAATCATGCACCGGGAGGGCTTTGGTCTGGCTGTATTGCACCAGGCCGAACACGGCCCCAATAACGCAGATCACCAAGCCCACATACATCAAGGCCGTGCCGCTCAAGCCCTGCAACCCCGCAAATTTCACCGTATCCAGCGGTGGGATTTGGATGTCGGCCTCGCTGGCATAAACCCCGGTTGACGCCAGCAGCGCCATGAATAAAAGAACGATCGCCAAACAATAATAATTACGTTTCATAGATTTAAGCCCGTGACTATGGCAGAAAGCCACCGGGCAAGCCACTCTTTTCTTTGAGCGATAGGAAGCGCATTGGGGCACTACCCTCAAAAATCGAGATTGCAAGGAAACGAATGAGATTGAACCCGGAAACGGGTTGCGACTCGTCGGAGGAGTGGGGGGACGGGCTCGGCAGATGCTTCGGAACGCCCCTGGCTGGGCCGTGCCGCGAACGGTTGTGCAGTGCCGCCCGAGAAGACTGATAAAGGCCGTTTTCCCACAAGTGCCGCGCGGACAGTGGGTTATCGTTGAACTGGAGGGGGAGGGATGGCTGGTTTACGGCAGGGGCGGGTGATTTCGGCTGAAACAGTCACTATTGGCCCGAGAGAGTCCCCCTAACGCGCGTCTTGGCAGCCCTGAGAACCCTATAACCGCATGAGCTGCCAGTTTGGGAATACCGCTAAAGCATGGGATTTGGCCTTCCGCAGAAGAAATATAAATATATTTGAACAAATTGGAGCCGCGTGTTATCTTATCTTCAGGACGACAGAAGATTTCGCTGTTCGTTTAGGGTTAGCATAGAGGTTTTGCTTGTAATGCGGTTCGAACAGCGACCGAATAGTTGGCCGCATTACCCTTCTGAGCGTCTGGGTGAAGGCGTATAAACCTCGTCACCACGAAGAGCCGGATGCAAATCCGGCTCTTTGCTTGTTTGAAATGAGCGTTGCGCGGGCGGAAAAAGGCCACTAACTTGGGCGCGATGAAACACCAACTCGACTTTGAACGGCCGATCGTGGAGTTGCAAAACAAGCTCGACGAGTTGAAAAAACACTCCGCGACTCACCCGATGAACCTCAGCGTCGAGGAGGAAGTCGGGATGATCGAGAAAAAGCTCGAGGAAACCCGCCGCCAGATATTTGCCAATCTGAGCGCCTGGGACCGGGTCAAAATCGCCCGGCACCCGTTGCGGCCCTTTACGCTGGATTACCTCAAGGCGGCCTTTCAGGGGTTCAGCGAACTGCACGGCGACCGCCGGTTTGCGGAAGATCGCGCCATCGTGGGCGGGTTTGCCACCCTGGGCACGCATAAAGTCATGGTGATAGGCACGCAAAAGGGTCGGGACACCAAGGAAAACATCCTCCGCAACTTCGGTTCGGCGCACCCGGAAGGTTATCGCAAGGCGCTCCGATTGATGCAGTTAGCGGATAAGTTCCGACTGCCGATCATCACGTTGATTGATACCGCCGGGGCCTACCCGGGAATAGGCGCCGAGGCGCGCCATATCGCGGAGGCCATCGCGGTGAATCTGCGCGAGATGATGGTTCTGGAAGTGCCGATTATTGCGGCCGTTGTCGGGGAAGGGGGCTCGGGCGGGGCGCTGGGCATTGGGGTGGCGGACCGGGTGATTATCATGGAAAACGCGTATTATTCGGTTATCAGCCCGGAAGGCTGCGCGGCGATCCTTTGGAAAGAACGTGCCGCCGCGGCCAAAGCCGCCGAGGCGCTCAAAATTACGGCCAAACACCTGCTCGAATTGGGGCTGGTGGACGAAGTCATCCCCGAACCGCTGGGCGGTGCCCATGCCGACCCTGCTGCGGCGGCCAAAAACCTGAAGGAATACCTGTTGAAGCATCTGGAACAGCTTAAAGCCTTGTCAGTGGATGACCGGCTCAAGCTGCGCTATGACAAGTTCCGCGCGTTTGGCCATTTCCGCGAGAAACCACCCGCACCCGCCGAGGCCGCAGCTACTTGATGCCCGTGGTCAGCCAGGTTCTCAACCCTTGAAACCAGCATGCTCTACCCGTTAACCTTCCAGCCCATCTTCAAGCAGCTCGTCTGGGGCGGGCGCGAACTGGAACGGCGGTATGGCAAAGTGCTGCCCCCGGAGGTGCCCATCGGCGAGTCGTGGGAAATCAGCGATCGGCCCAACGATGTCAGCGTCATCGCCAACGGGCCGCTGGCCGGCAAAGACCTCCGCTGGCTGATGGAGAATTGCCGAACGGAACTGCTGGGAAACGCGCCGTCTCCGGGCGGACGATTCCCGCTGCTGCTCAAGATCCTGGACGCGCAAACGAAACTTTCCCTGCAAGTGCATCCTCCGGCCGCCCGGGCAGCGGAGCTTGGCGGAGAGCCCAAGACCGAGATGTGGTATATCACGCAGGCCGCCCCGGGCGCGGAGCTGTTCGCCGGTCTGAAACGCGGAGTCACCCGCGCGGAGTTTGAACGCAAAATCCAGGATGGCACGGTGGCCGACTGCTTTCACCGGATCAGCGCGCGGGCGGGAGACGCCCTGTTCCTGCCCAGCGGCCGCGTGCATGGGCTTGGCGCCGGCCTAGTCCTCTTTGAGATTCAGCAAAACTCGGACACCACCTACCGGGTCTTTGATTGGAACCGGGTGGGCCTGGACGGCAAGCCCCGCCCGCTGCATATCCCGCAAGCCCTGGCCAGCATTGACTTTAACGATTTCGAGCCGGAATTGCTCCCGGCGGCATGGAGCCCGGGCGAAACGTGCCAGGTGCGGCCGCTGGTGCGCGAATCCGTTTTCGCCGTCGAAGCCTGCGCTGCCGCCGCCGGTGCGCGCGTGCCGCTCCCGCCGCGGAAAATGCAGATTGTGGCGATGCTGGCCGGGCGGGCCAGGATCGGCGACGGCTCCGAGGCGCTTGCCCTCGCGGCGGGGCAATTCGGCCTCGTGCCGGCGAGCCTGCCGCCGATGAGCGTGTGCGCCGCCGAGCCGGTCACCTTCCTGCGCATCGAGCTATGAAGAAGTTTCTCAAAGGCTGGGCGATCAACACGCTCGCGGTCCTGGTGGCGGTTTATATCGTCCCGGGCCTGCGCTTCACCGACAACAGCTTGTTGACCCCGCTGGTCACTTCGCTTGTTCTGGGCATTCTGAACGCCTTCATCCGGCCCGTGCTCCTGTTGCTGGCTCTGCCGCTGCTGATCTATACGCTGGGCCTCTTCACGCTCGTAATCAACGCGCTGCTGCTCTATTTGGTGAGCTATCTGCTGGCGCAGCACTTCGCGGTGGACAGCTTCGGAGCGGCCCTCGCGGGCGCGTTGATTATCAGCATCGTTTCCCTGGTGCTGAACCTCCTGACCGGCACCAGCCGGGCCCGGGTCCGCTATCAGCGCGGGCGCCAGCCACCCGACGCAAATAACCGCGGCCAGGGGCCCGTCATTGACGTCTGAATCCCGTCCGCACTCCGCCTTGGCCGTCAAGACCCAGCCTGGTAAGCCGCGTGCCGGGTTTTAATTCCGCGCGCCAGAAACTCCCGCTCAAAATCCGTTAGCTGGGCAGCCAATTCAGCGGGAGTGTCCACGGAGTGGAAAGCCGGCTCCGCGCCAAACACGCGCACCATTTGCTCGAAGTAATCCGGGTCATCGGTTCGCAAATACACCCGGCCTCCGGGCTGGAGCGCCTGCCGGGCCAGGGCGGGAAAGCGCTCGTTGACGAGCCGGCGGCGGCGGTGCTTCCGTTTGGGCCACGGATCGGGAAAATAGATGTGCAGCGCCCGCACGGAACCGGGCGGCAACAGGTATTGGACAAAATAAGCGCATTCCAGGCGCACCCCGCGCAGGTTCGTCAGTCCGGCGCGCTGGCCTTTGCGGTCGAGTTTTCGCAGGCGCCCGAGCAACCGCTCCACCCCGATGAAGTTGTGCTCCGGGTTTTGGCGGGCATACTCGGCCAGGAACGACCCGTCGCCGCTGCCCAGTTCCACCTCCAACGGCTGCGCCCGCTCGAACAGCTTAGCCAGGTCAAGCCGCTCGACAATGGACGGCAGCGCGTAGATCAGGCTCATTCCCGCACCCGGCCGGTGCGCCCCAACGCTAATAGCGGTAGTGTTCCGGCTTGTAGGGGCCCTCGATGGGGACGCCGATGTAGTCGGCCTGCTGGCGGGTCAGGCGGGTGAGCTTGACGCCAAGCTTGCCCAGGTGCAGGCGGGCGACTTCCTCATCGAGCTTCTTGGAGAGACGATAGACGGCCGGCTTATAGGTGGCGCGATTGTTCCACAGATCGAGCTGGGCCAGCACCTGGTTGGTAAACGAGTTGGACATTACGAAGCTCGGATGCCCTTCGGCGCAGCCCAGGTTCACCAGCCGCCCCTCGGCCAGCAGGTAAATGCTGCGGTCGCCCGGCAGGTCGTAGCGGTCCACCTGCGGCTTGATATTCACCCGCACGACGCCCCGGGCGGCATTCAGGCGCTCCACCTGGATCTCATTGTCGAAGTGGCCAATATTGCAGACGATAGCCTGGTCCCGCATCTTGAGAATATGCTCCAGCCGGATCACATCGCGGTTGCCGGTGCAGGTGACGTAGATGTCCGCTTCGCCCAGCGTGTCCTCGACGGTCTTAACCTCGAACCCCTCCATCGCGGCCTGCAAGGCGTTGATCGGGTCAATCTCGGTCACGATTACGCGCGCCCCGAACCCGCGCAGGCTGTGGGCGCTGCCTTTGCCGACATCGCCGTAGCCGCAGACGCAGGCGGTTTTGCCGGCGATCATCACGCCCAGGGCACGCTTGAGGCCGTCGGCCAGCGATTCGCGGCAGCCGTACAGGTTGTCGAACTTGGACTTGGTGACGGAGTCATTGACGTTGATGGCGGGCACCAGCAGTTTGCCGGCGGCGAGCATCTGGTAGAGGCGGTGGACGCCGGTGGTGGTTTCCTCGCTCACCCCTTTCCAGTCCCGGACCGCCCGGGTGAACCAGCCGGGGCGTTCCTTCGCGCAGCGCCGAAGCAGGTTCTTGATGACCTGCTCTTCGTGGCTGTCGCTCGGGGTGTTGGCCCAATCGCTGCCGTGCTCCATCTCGTAGCCCCGGTGCAGCAGCAGCGTGGCATCGCCGCCGTCGTCCACGACCAGTTCCGGCCCCCGGCCGCCGGGATGCGTCAACGCCGCCAGGGTGAAGTCCCAGTAGTCCTCCAGCGATTCGCCTTTGAACGCGAAGACGGGGACCCCCGCCTGGGCGATCGCCGCCGCCGCCTGGTCCTGGGTGCTGAAAATATTGCAACTGGCCCAGCGCACCGCCGCGCCCAGTTCGACCAGCGTCTCGATCAGCACGGCCGTCTCGATGGTCATATGCAGCGAGCCGGTCACGCGCACGCCCTTCAGGGGCTTGCTCGCGCCATACTTCTCGCGCACCGCCATCAGCCCCGGCATCTCCTGTTCCGCCACGGTGATTTCCTTGCGGCCCCAATCGGCGAGGCCGGGGTCTTTGATCCGGCCCTCGCGGACCGTGCGTTGTTTGCTCCTGTTCCTGGTCAAAGTTGCCATAATGCTTGTGGTTGAGGTTCCGGGGGTTGACTCAAAGGCTTCCGCCCCAGCTCAGGCGCGGCCGGCCCGGCGCTTGAGCCGCGCCGCGGCTTTCTTCAAGGTGGCCGCCGCCACCGCCGGCGCGCCCCGGCTCGCCGCCCGGCGCAGAGCCGCCGCCTGGTCCGTCTTTTCCCAGGTGATGTCCGGGTCGTTCTTGCCGAAGTGGCCGTAGTTGGTGGTCTTGAGATAAATGGGCCGCAGCAGGCGGAGCTGCCGGATGATGTCCGCCGGCTTGAAGCTGAACACCTCGGCCACCGCGCGCTCCAGTTCTTCGTCGCTCACCACGCCCGTGCCGAACGTGTTGATGCAAACCGACACCGGCTCCGGATGCCCGATGGCATAGGCAAATTGAATCTCGGCGCTCGTCGCCAGCCCGGCCGCCACGATATTCTTGGCCACATACCGGCCCATGTAGGCCGCACTGCGGTCCACTTTCGACGGGTCCTTGCCGCTGAAGCAGCCGCCGCCATGCCGGCCCACCCCGCCGTAGCTGTCCACGATGATTTTGCGCCCGGTCAACCCCGTGTCGCCCTGCGGCCCGCCCACCACAAACCGCCCGGTCGGGTTGACGAGATAGGTCGTCTGCCGGTCAAGCAGGTGCGGCGGCAGCACCTTCTTCACCACTTCCTTGATGATGAAACTCTCGATGGTCCGGTGCTTCACGTCGGCGGCGTGCTGCGTGGACACCACGACGTTGGTGATGCGCACCGGCTGGCCGTTGACATACTGCACCGAGACCTGGCTCTTGGCGTCCGGGCGCAGCCATTTGATCGCGCCGGTCTTGCGAATGCGGGTCAGTTCGCGCCCCAGTTGATGGGCGAACATGATCGGCGCCGGCATCAGTTCGGGGGTTTCCTTCGTGGCGTAGCCAAACATCAGGCCCTGGTCGCCCGCCCCCTGCTCGGCGGTCCCTTTTCCTTCGGCGGAGCGGGCATCCACGCCCTGCGCAATGTCCGGGCTTTGCGACGTGACCGCGTTCAAAATCATCACCCGGTCCGCGTGGAAAACGTCATCCTCATGCGTATAGCCAATGTCGCGAATGGTTTGGCGGGCGATGGCGTTGAAGTCCAGCCGGGCCCGGGTGGTGATTTCGCCGCCCACCACCACCAGGTTGCTCTTGGCGTAAGTCTCGCAGGCCACCCGGCTGCGCGGGTCCTGGGCCAGGCAGGCGTCCAGCACCGCATCCGAAATCGTGTCGCACACCTTGTCCGGATGGCCTTCGCCGACGGATTCAGAGGAAAAAATGTAATTCTTGCTCATAGTATCAAGCGGTATCCACAGGTCTTCAATTCATATTGACGTATCAGGATAACATGATACATTCAGGTATGCCTGTCAACCGGTTTCTCGCCCGCCCATGTCCGCCACCTTGAAATGCCTCCGGGCCCTGTCCGACCCCACCCGCCTGCGGATCGTCGCGTTGCTGGAGCGGGACGAGCTCTCCGTCAATGAACTGCAGGAAATCACCCGGATGGGCCAGTCGCGCATTTCCACCCACCTGGGGCTGCTGCAGGATTCCGGCTTCGTGCAATCCCGGCGGGAAGGCAAGCGCGCCTTTTACCGGCTGGGCCCGGCCGCCGGCACCATGGCCAGCGAGCTTCGCCAACTGGCAATCCGCGGCGCCGGGGAACTGCCGGGGCACGCGGACGACCAGGTCAATTTGAAGCGCATCCTGGCCCGCCGGCGCGCGCAGGCGCAGGTTTATTTCAACCAGGTGGCGGGGCGGTTCGACCGGGTCTATGGCCCGGGGCGTTCCTGGGAGGCTTTCGGGCACTTGCTGCTGCGCATCCTGCCGCCGCTGGTGGTGGCGGACCTGGGGGCGGGCGAGGGCTTGCTGAGCGAGTTGCTGGCCCGGCGCTGCCGCAAAGTCATCGCGGTTGACAACTCCCGGAAGATCGTCGCCTTTGGCGCGGCCAAAGCCCGGAAAAACAACATGAAGAACCTCGAATTTCGCCTCGGAGACCTCCAGGACCCGCCCGTGGCGCCGGCCAGCGTGGATTTGGCGATCCTCAGCCAGGCCCTGCACCACGCGCAAGACCCGGCCCGGGCGATTGCCAGCGCCGCCCGCATCCTGAAACCGGGCGGCCAGATCATGATTCTCGACCTCGCCCGGCATCGCTTCGAGCGCGCGCGCAAGCTCTACGGCGATCACTGGCTGGGGTTTGCTGAAAGCGAACTGCACCGCTGGCTCGAAGCCGCCGGCTTCAAGCACATTGAAATCAGCAGGGTCGCCCGCGAAGAAGCGCCGCCGCACTTTGAGACGCTCCTGGCGGCGGCGCAAAAATAACGTGCGCGGCGCGGTCCAGCCGCCTCCTTTCCGGGCCGGCCTATCCACTTTTGAGACACTGTCCCGGGACACTGCCCATTTCTTCAACCCCGGCTCCAGCCGCGCCTCGGGTCAAAAACGGACTCGCCTTGATAAAGCCCGGGGTTGACTCCCCTCGCCAAAGAGGTAATTTACAGGGTGCGGTGAGCAACCGGCAATACGTGAACAAATACTGTAATCATAATAACCGCCGGTGGCTCTGTTCACGCCGCAATGATAGAAAGACTAAATCATGAAAAGAACAGCATCCCACATCGGGGGCTTTACGCTGGTGGAGATCATGATCGTGGTGGCCATTATCGGCCTGCTCGCCTCGATCGCGGTCCCCAACTTCACTAAAGCCCGTATGACGGCTCGTATGAACGCTTGTATCAACAACTTACGAGTAATTGACGGGGCGATTCAGCAATGGGCCCTGGATACCAAGCAGGGGGAAACGGCCCAGGTGACCGCCGCGGACATCCTGCCGTATCTGAAGAATGCGGTCACGTGCCCCTCCGGCGGCAAGACCTTCACCGACAGCTACTCGGTGACGACGGTGGAGGCCCGGCCCACGTGCCTCATTCAGCCCAGCACTCACAAACTTGAAGAGACGCTGCAGTAGCCGCCGGCTCTCGCAATTCAGTTCGACCGGCCCGGGAATGATCCCGGGCCGCTTTTTTTAATCGGGTCGAGGGAGGGGGATAAGGAGCCTTCCCCTGGTTGGCATCCGGTGTGCTGAACCCTCAGGTGCGGTTGCAGCGGGCAATCAGTGAACAGAAACCGTACTAGTAATAACCCGCCCGCTGCGAGTTCACGCCGCAAGAACAGAAAGACCGAAAGCAAGTATGAAAAAAATGACCTCCCGGAAATCGGGCTTCACCCTGGTGGAAATCATGATCGTTGTGGCCATCATCGGCCTGTTGGCGGCGATCGCTATTCCCAACTTCGTGCGCGCCCGCACGCAATCGCAGAAGAATGCCTGCATCAACAACCTGCGCCAGATTGACGGCGCCAAGCAGCAATGGGCGCTCGAGAACAAGAAAGTCTCCTCCGACGAGCCTGACAAAGACGACTGTCAGCCTTATCTGGGGCGTGGCGACAATGGCATTTGGCCGGAATGCCCGGCTGGCGGTGACTACACGATTAACGCTGTGAACGTGGCGCCTACATGCAACATCCCAGACCACGAGTTGCCGGAATAGTCACCAGCGTTGCCTAGAGGCTTGCTGCCAGCAAGTTGCTCTGGAAACAATCGAAGGCTTAGGAAGAATTTCCTAAGCCCTTTTGTTTTTTGCAGCGCTGGCGGCCTCCTCACATGGGATGGAATTCTTCGACGGGCTGGTAGTCCCAGCATATTTCATGTCCCGCACGAAATGCCAACGGACCGGCGCGCGGGCATCGTGCCCGCTTTAGCCCGGATGTTTCATGCCCGAACAGCGTGGCACGGGCATCCCGCCCGTGTGGCGCAGGTCTGATCTCTGCGGGATGGGCAGGATGCCCGCGCGCCGGCTTCCCAGTTATGAAACATTCCGGCTAGCGAGCAGCCTCAAGCCATCCGTAGAAGTCGGCATTCCCAAATGACTCGGTTTGCCTTCTGCTGGCACTCGGATTGCTGATAAGACGTTAGTGGCGGCCGCAGGCAATACGTGGACCAAAACCGAACTTATTATAACTCGCCTGCTGCCGGGTTCACGCCACGAGAGTTGAAAGATATTGAGTATGAAGATTCGAGCTTCGAGCAGCCCCGGGTTTACCCTCGTAGAAATCATGATCGTAGTGGCGATTATCGGCCTCTTGGCGGCCATCGCCATTCCTAACTTCGTTCACGCCCGCGTCACCTCGCAGAGGAATGCGTGCGTCAACAACCTCCGCCAGATTGATGGCGCCGCGCAGCTTTGGGCGCTGGAATTCAGCAAGGCACCCAGCAGTTCTTATCAACTGGAGGACATCGTACCCTACCTCAGACCGCTCACCGCCGCCATCCCCCGATGTCCCGCCGGTGGCGATTACACGCCCGGGACGACCGTCAGCAACGCTCCAACCTGCTCGCTTTCTGCCGACGGCCACGTGTTTGAGTAACAGTCGGAAGCACCCCCCATTCCGGGCTACCCCTATCCTTTTCCCGGTCCTCCACGCCGTGTACAAGGGGTGTACAAGGGATGCTCACCGGGAGTTCATCGGATTTTACCTTGTATCTCCGGCGAGCATCCCTTGTACACCCCTTGTACACGGCCTATAATTGGCTATAAACAGGCTCGAAATGGCCTGGATCGCGCGAATCTGGGGATAACGCAGACTGACAAGAAAGAGGAGATGCCAAGCCGGCTATTTCCATGAGTGTCCCAAAATGGGACACTTTTGAAAGCCGTATGGCTAGCGTGGAGGCGATTGCTGTTTGGTTGGGGAAAGACTTGTTGAGAGGGCTTCGAGCTAAAATGCAGGCATTTTTATCCGTGGAAAGGCTGAAAGTAAGAAGAGGGGGTAGAAGTATCCGGGCTTCAGGTGGCGTTCTGAACCGCAGCGCAAGGACGCAGGCGGGGGTTATGAGGTACTGATTTTGCTGGTTTATGGTAGGGATTTTGCTTGAGTTGGAAAGTGGTTGTCTCGTGCCCGGCGCACACTATGCTGAGCATGAAAACGAGAGCGGCCAGGAACCATGGAACCGATTATTGAAACCAGAAACCTGCGCGTCGAGTTTCGCGCACAGAACTCCGGGTCGGAGAAGAAGGTCGCGGTCAAAGACCTGAACCTGCGCATCTGCGGCGGCGAAGTATTCGGCTTCCTCGGCCCCAACGGCGCGGGGAAGACGACGACCATGAACGTGCTGTTGGGGTTCGTTAACGCGACCCGCGGATCGGCCTGCCTTTTCGGGGTGGATGTGCGCGAGCCGATCGCCCGCCAGCGCATTGGCTACCTGCCCGAACTGACGTATTACTACAAGTTCCTGACCGCCGAGGAGTTGCTGCGATTCTACGCGCGCATTTTTGGCCTTCCGCGGGCCGTGGCGGATCAGCGCATTGAGCAGCTTCTCAAGCTGGTCGAGCTGGACACCGCCCGGCGGCGGCTCATCAAGACCTATTCCAAAGGGATGCAGCAGCGGGTGGGGCTGGCCCAGGCCCTGATCAACAATCCCGATCTGCTGATCCTGGATGAGCCCACCAGCGGGCTGGACCCGTTGGGCCGCATGAAGGTGCGGGAGATTATCCAGCGCCTGAAGAACGAGGGCAAGACGGTCTTTTTCTCCTCCCATGAGCTGGGCGAGGTCGAGACCGTCTGCGACCGGGTTGCCATTATCAACCAGGGCGAACTCAAGGTCGAGGGGCGCGTGGCCGACCTGGTCAAGGAACACCAGGCCAACCTCGAGCGGATCTTCCTGAACATTATCGGCTATCAACCTGAATCCGACGCATGAATACCATCTTCGCGCTCGCTAACGTGGTCATTAAGGAACTGTGCCGGCGCAAGGACTTTTACGTTCTGTTCGTCCTGACCGCCGTCCTGACCCTGCTGCTGGGGTCGGTGAGTTTTTTCCAGGATATCAAGGTGGTCCGCTACGTGAAGGAGATAGCCTTGCTGCTGATCTGGATTTCAGCGCTGGTGATCGCCATTGCCACCACCGCCCGCCAGCTCCCGGCCGAGCGCGAGCACCGCACGATCTTTCCTTTGCTGGCCAAGCCGGTGACGCGCGGGCAGGTGATTCTCGGCAAGTTTGTCGGCTGCTGGCTGGCGTGCGGCCTGGCGCTGGTGGTTTTTTATCTTTTCTTCGGGGTGGTCAGCGGCTCGCGCGAACATTCCTGGCCGGTGCTGAATTGGCTGCAGGCCTTCTGGCTGCAATGGTCCATGCTGGGCATCGTGGTGGCGCTGGTGCTGCTGGGTTCGATCGTCTTCACCGCCCCGTCGTCCAATGCCACCATCTGCTTTATTCTCGTGCTCGGAATTCTGCTCCTGGGGCGCCATCTGAACCAGGTTGCCTTGCAGCAGCCCGAGCCGTTGCGCTCGGTCGTGTATGGGCTCTACTTTTTCATCCCGCATCTCGAATGGTATGACGTGCGCGATCTCATTATCTACGACCATCAACTAATCGGCTGGGGGGATTGCGCCCTGGCGTCGCTCTACGCCGGAATCTATGCGGCGCTGCTCCTGTTCGGCGCCTGGCTGTTGTTCCGGCGCAAGCCCTTGCACCTGTGAAACGCCTGGTTCCGTATCTGATTCTGGGCTTGCTGGCGGTGGGATGCTTCAGCCTGGCCACGGTGCTGCAGGCGCGCGCCTATGGCTGGAGCCGGCGGGCCCAGGCGGACAACATCCTGAAGGTGCTGCTCGGGGACGGCCGCCGCCTGTTTGCCAATCATTTTTTCATCCAGGCCGATGTCTCCTTTCATAGCGGGTATTACCCGTCCATCTTCGACCAGGCCCGCGCCGCGCAAGGCTCCCGCCATCTCACCGCCGAAGAGGGGGATCCCGCGCACGAGGAGCATGAAAAGAGCATGGACTTCCTTGGCCCGCCCCGGGACTGGATCGAGCGCTTCGGCCGGCATTTCATGGTCACCGATCACACGCACCTGCACGGGGATAACGAAAGCGAAATCCTGCCCTGGCTCAAAATCTCCGCCGAGCTGGACCCGCAGAAGGTCGAGACGTACACCGTGGCCGCCTATTGGCTGCGCAAGCTGAACAAAGCCCCGGAGGCGGAGGAGTTCCTGCGCGAGGGCTTGCGCAACAACCCGAACAGCCATGAAATCCTTTTCGAACTGGGCCGCCTTAGTGCCGAGTATCATCACGACCCCGCCCGCGCCCGCAAAATGTGGGAATTAGGCTTGCGCAAATGGGCCGACCAGGAAGCCGCCGGCCAGAAGCCCGATCTCTTCCATCTCGATCAGCTCGCGGTGCATCTCGCGCGCCTCGAAGAGAAGGAGGGGAACCTGGTCCGCGCCATCGAATTGCTGCAACTGGCCATCAAAGCCACTCCTCACCCGGAGGCGTTGCAACGTCAAATCGAGGAACTTGAGCAGCGCCGCGCCGCGCATGCGCCCGGCGCCAGTCCTCCAGCCCGTTGACGTCCCCCTCGGCCATCCCGTTCCCGTGCGTTCGCGGCGGACGGTTAACTTTTTAGCGCGTTAAGCCAACGGCTGCTTGCTCCTGCTCCCGGGAGCCGGCTGCGGGTGGTGTCGCGTCCGGCGCCTCTCGCCGCCACAGCAGCACCAGGCAGATTCCCAGCGAAAGGGCTGATAGGATCGCTCCGATGGTGAACGCCCGATCCCGGTAAACCAAGCTCACCTCATGCTGTCCGGCGGGCACTTCCAGCGCCTGGCAGGCATAGTTCGCCCGCCAGAGCCGAACCGGACGCCCATCCACCCATGCGCGCCAGTTGGGGTAGAACGACTGGGCGATCACCACCAGCGCCGGCGCGGGAGTCTGGACGCGGAACCGGACGCGCTCCGCGCTCCATTGCGGAGAGAGAATGCGAGCCTCCGGAACGGCGGCGGCGCCCACCTGCGCCCGTGCCGTCGTCGGCAGGTAAACTACTTCGCGGGGCAGGAAATCGCCGGCAGTGACCGCGGTCCGGGTCTGCGCTTCGTCGGCGAAAATCGGGCGCTGCCCGGCCGTGATAAGGGGCCCTGCGCCGGCACGCGCCTGCCACGCAAAGACGTTGTCGGGCGCCGTCACCCAGGCCACGCCCAGGAAATCCGCCAGGGGAGACGCCAGCAGATTCGAATAGGACAACTGATTCGTGTCGGCGAGCGCCGCCAGCAGTTCGGTGGTTCGGCGGAGCCGCAGCGAGCAAAAGCCATCCGCTTTGGGGATGTTCTCCAGCAGGTTGTTGTTGTGAAACAAGGCGCCGCGCACGGTGGCGCAATAGGCGACCGCGTTGGTCATGCCGACCCGGTTGAGAAAAGCTTCCGCTTGACGGCTGACCAGCGCGCGCGATTCTCCCAGGCGCGGCCGGGAAGCCAGGTTCAGTTCGATCGGCCCAAAGACTCGCGGGGTCACCGTCGGATGCATTCGGCGGCCTGCCCCCACCAGGTCCAGACCGACCAGCACCACGACCGCCGCCCCCAGCAGGGTGCGCGTGCGGGATTGGCCGGCTGCCAGCAATCCGCCCACGCCGCCGATCACCCCTGCCAGAAACAGTATCCGCTCAGCGCCGTCCCGGCATGTCATCGCCCAATTTTCACCCGATGCCGGCGAACGGTGCGCGGCCACCAACACGCCCGCGGCCAGGATTAAAAAGAAAGCCCCTGTGCCCAGCAGGAGACGCAGGTTTCGCTGAGCTGCCGGGGCCGGGGCGTCCAGCAAGGTCTGCAATCCGCACGCCGCCAGGAGCGGAAGGGCAAAGACCGGGAGCGCGATGAACTTGACCGGGTAACGGGCGAAGCCAATGGCCGGCACCACGCTTTTCAGCCAGGGGTAAAGGAATCCCTTATGCCCGGCAGCCAGCACCAGCCCCAGCAGCGCCGCGCCCGCCAGCCAGCGGGCCTGCCAGGGGCGCCCGCGCCAGGCGCCAACGAATGCCAGGACCAGCACGCCCGTGCCGACATAATAGGACTTGGTCCAATACTGATCGGCCAGGTGGTAGGTATCCAACAGCGATTGGACGGCATGAAACTGCGGCACGATGAGGTTCGCCCAGCCCCAGGCCGGCAGGGGCCACGCATCCGCCTCGCCATACGAGGTGTCCCGGTCTGAATGGGCCACCAAATCCCGGAATGGCAGCAACTGCACCGCGGCCAGCCCCGCTACCAGTGCCATGACGACGGCAAACCGCCGCAGCGCCGGCCCTGCCGCCGCGCGCCGCCGCCCCAATTCCCGCAGCCACAATGCCGCCAGCAGCAGCCAGGTGAACAGGATGATCTCGGGCGCACCGGACAGCATCTGCATGGCCCCGACCAGCGCGGCTCCCGCCAGCCGCCGGCCTCCGCCCCGCTGCCAGGCCGAGGTCACCGCCAGGATCACCCATGGCTGCCAGCTCAGCGCGGCAAGGTTGCTCGTCCATAGCAGGCAGTTGAGCAGCAGCCCATTCAAGCCAAACGCCACGCCGGCAATGCTCGCGGCCAGCCGGTTCTGCGTCCAGCGCCACGCCAGGAGATACATCCCCACGCCCGCCAGCACGAGATGCCCCAGCACCAGAATATTCAACGCCCACGGCAACGGCAGCAGCGCAGCCACCAGCGCCGGGGGATAGCAAACCGAGGTATTCCACTGCGCCAGAAACGGCACGCCGCAGTTGTTCAGCGGGTTCCAAAGCGGCACTTCGCCGCGCCAAAGACAGTCCTGCAGATAGCGCGCGTTGGGATAGGTGAACAGGCCGTAGTCCTGGTAGAAGAAAGTTTGCGCGCCGAGGATTACCGCGGGGTAAAGCACGAACAGGAACAACGCGATCACCAGCGCCAGCCGGCCCGGGGTGAAGGCTTCCATCCAGGAACGATCGGCCGCGCCCGCGGCGGGAGCGGCATGGTTTCGCGACAGCATGAGCCGGGGGAGACGCTAGTGCAACCTCCGGGGCGATGCAAGCGGCAAGCGGCCAGCGCAGTGGCAAAGGAGCGAGGCGGGAGGCTGTTGGCGGGTCCGCGGCCTGGAGCGCCCTGGGTGAGCGGGGATAACGGCAGGGAAGCGGATCATGGCTTGGAGCTATCACGGCAACGGCGGGGAGGCTCCGGTTGGCTGACGGCTCCGGTGGCTGGGCGTTTGGGCGTTGAAAACTTCCGTGCCGGCTTGACGATCGCGCTGCCAGGCATCATGCTGGCGGCCATGCGCACTATGCGAATACAACCCCTCCTTCTTTGCCTTCCGGTTCTCGCGGCGACCGCCTTCGCCGGGGACTCG
>ERZ795051.230-NODE-230-length-89344-cov-11.306611_pt1 | contig 89344 bp, 68 predicted proteins | sample MGYA00375135_ERZ795051 | MGnify/ENA primary metagenome ERZ795051 (study PRJEB30180, sample SAMN05720222) | activated sludge metagenome | isolation source: Anaerobic digester | place: Japan | collected 2015-05-26 ... | reverse complement strand
CGGTTTCTTCTTCCAGCTTGCAAAGAGCATCCACATTCCATGGATTCAATACAATGGGTTTTTCACAAATGGCATGAGCCTGATTTCTCAAAGCCATGCGGATATGAGCATCGTGGAGATAGTTTGGAGAACAAATGGAAATATAATCGACAGGATTACCGCTACGCCTGAGCTTGTCGAGGTGACGATCGAACCGTTCGGGCTCAGTGAAAAAGTCAGCATCAGGGAAATATGAATCAATGATTCCCACACTATCGTTGGGGTCAAGGGCAGCAACGAGTAAGTTCCCTGTGTCTTTAATGGCCTTCATGTGGCGTGGAGCAATATAGCCGGCAGCACCGATCAGAGCAAAGTTCATATTTTGTAATCAGTTATGAGTAATAGGTAATGAGTGAATAGTGAAAACTAACCATTTTATTTAAGTTTTTACAAAGATTTTTGCTTCAAATATCTTATTAAACCAAGGATCAATTTTCTTTCAACTTCAATTTTAATAAATAATTCATTATTCGTTATATAGTTAAGGTTTTCAGAAATAACTAGTTGAATTTCCAACTCTGAAACAGATCCCAACGCAAAATAGAGGTATTGAATGAATTCCTTTTTTGAATTTCGACCTGCACCTTCAGCAATATTTGATGCTATAGAAACTGCTGATCTTCTAATTTGGTTAACAAGTAAAAAATGATCTTCCTTAAGGAATGAGCCGGTTTCCTGATACACAAATTTAACCGAATCAAATGATTCTTTCCATGCATCCAGATCTTTATGGTTTTTCATTGTATATCTGTTAATTACAACCTTTTTTTTAAAACATCACACATTACTCATCACACATCACTATTTACTGAAATCCTATTCCAATTTTGTCACTTTATCACCTTCAAGGTAATATCTCTCTCCACTTTCAGGACAAACAGCAATTCCCTGATCATTAAAATGAAGTCGATGTCCGTATTCTGACATCCAACCAACATGTTTTGCAGGATTACCAACCACAAGTGCATAAGCGGGCACTTCTTTGGTTACCACTGCTCCTGCTCCTATGAAGGCAAATTCGCCAATGTTGTGCCCACAAACTATGGTCGCATTGGCACCGATAGAGGCTCCACGCTTGACTATGGTCGTCACATATTGCCCTCTCCTGTTGACAGCAGATCTTGGATTTACGACATTTGTAAAAACCATTGAAGGGCCTAAAAAAACATCATCTTCGCAAATAACGCCCGTATAAATAGAAACATTGTTTTGCACTTTCACATTATTACCCAGAATCACACCGGGTGAAACCACTACGTTCTGGCCAATATTGCAGTTTTCCCCAATTTTACAACCACTCATGATATGAGAGAAGTGCCAGATTCTTGTTCCCTGACCAATTTCAACATTATCATCGATGATGGCTGTTTCATGGGCAAAATAATTTTTCGACATAATTTAAATTTTAACTATGGAAAAGAAAGAAATCAAGTTTTTTATGCAATGTAAAGTTTTTCATCATTTTTAATCGCTTTACTTTTTTGTTTTTTCACATTCAACAATCCCTCAGATTCCCCTTCTAGCAGTCATTAACTTACTATTTTCTTTAAAGTTTTGAAAAACCCAACAAACTTAATAAGAACTAATATTCTTCTTTTTACTAATGGACATTTAATAGCTTAGTTTGAATGAACTACTATCATAAATAAATAACTTTCACTCTGAACGTAAAATTCAAACAAAATATCGTCTTTACAATTTTCCAAAGCATTTTCACTAATAGCTTTTATCAATAAACAGTTTTATTTTTTCGCAAATGTAATTCATTTGCTCCTCGTCCAGTTCAGTATGCATTGGAAGGGAGATAACCTCCTGACATAATTTTTCAGAAACAGAAAAATCTCCTTCCTTAAATCCATAAGGTAAAAAAGCCCGCTGAAGGTGGAGTGGCACAGGATAATAAATCATAGCTGGGATCCCATTGATCTTCAAATAGTCAATTAATGCTGTTCTGTCGCAATTTTTCAACTTAACCGTATATTGATGAAAGACATGAGTTGTGTAAGGGGCAATATATGGGGTAACAATACATTCAAGATGTTCAAAAGCCTTATTGTAGAAATCTGCAGCCTTCTGTCGGGCAGCAATATATTCATCCAGATACTTCAGTTTGACTTTTAGAATAGCAGCCTGAAGCGTATCAAGGCGTGAATTAATACCTACCATGTCATGATAATACCGGACTTTCATACCATGGTTGACAATCATGCTTATTTTTTCAGCAAGAGCATCATCATCCGTAAACAAAGCGCCTCCATCCCCATATCCACCCAGATTTTTTGAGGGGAAAAAGGAAGTACATCCAATATGACCAATGGTTCCGGCTTCTTTGATTGAACCATCTGAAAAGAAATAATCAGCTCCTAGAGCCTGTGCATTATCTTCAATGACAAAAAGATTGTATCGTTCAGCAATTTTCATAATGGACTCCATATCAGCACATTGTCCAAAAAGATGCACCGGTACAATTGCTTTCGTTTTGGGGGTAATTGCTTTTTCTATTAATTCAGGATTCAGATTAAATGTGTTTTCCTCAACATCCACGAAGACAGGCTTAAGATGGAGCAAGGAAACGACTTCTGCAGTAGCAATAAAAGTAAAAGGAGAAGTGATGACTTCATCTCCGGGCTTTAAATCCAGTGCCATCATGGCAATCTGAAGGGCATCCGTTCCGTTGGCACAAGGAATAACATGCCTTGCACCCAGATATTCAGCAAGGTTAAAAGAAAATTCATGCACCTGTGGACCATTAATAAAAGAAGTATTCTGAAAGATTTTTGCAAATTCCCTATCTATTTCGTCCTTAATTTTAAGGTATTGACCATAGAGGTCAACCATTTTAATTTCTTTCACAGGAAAAAGAATTAAATTTTCAACAAACGGTTCAAAACTGAAGTTTTCTTCTTTTCGGCACTTTCGTCATAATAACCATGCCCATAGCCATAACCGTAGCCATAACCATAACCGTAACCGTAGCCGTAACCATAGCCATAACCGTAACTATATCCGTAATAACTATCTTCGACTTTTATATCATTGATCAACACACTGATGTGGTCTATTTTATTACGCTCGATTTCTTTCGCAATAGAGGAAAATACTTTTTTCAAAGTATAAGCCTGACGTACAACAAAGAGTTTTGCATCAGAATATTTCATCAACAAATAAGCATCCGTAACAATTCCCAAAGGTGGAGAGTCGATAATGATGTAATCATACATCTCCCTCAGTTTGGCAAAAAGCAAGTCAGTTCTTTCAGACGCAATTAATTCAGAAGGATTGGGTGGTACAGGGCCGGCAGAAACCAAATCAAGATATTCGAGTGAGGTATGCTGAATTATTTCATTGATATCGCATTTGTTTGACAGATAAGTGCTTATCCCGCTGATATTGATCAGGCCAAAGTCCTGGTAAATTTTCGGTTTTCTAAGGTCAAAACCCATTAGAAGAGTTTTTTTCCCATTTAAGGCAAAAATGGAAGCCAGATTCATGGAAACAAAGGTTTTACCTTCACCTACCACTGAAGAAGTTACCAGAATAGTTTGTTTATCTTTTCCTTCTGAATAATATTGAAGATTGGTACGAATGGCACGGAATGATTCAGAAATAGCCGATTTAGGAAAGTCTTTTACAACAATACTTGATTTCTTGGTATTGTGAATAATATGACCAATAATAGGCATGGTTGTATTCCTCTCAACTTCCTGCCTGTCGATGATACGGTCGTTCAGCATTTCTTTGACAAACACAAAACCGACAGGGAATAGCAAACCTAATAGAAGCGCAATGGATAAATTTTGCTTTTTCTTAGGCTTTTTCTGCTCAACCATGGTAGGTGGATCCACTATTTCATTTTCACTGACGGTAGCAGCTTTGGCTATCTGAGCTTCTGATTGCTTTTCAAGGAAGAAAGTGTAGATATTTTCATTGATTTTGTATTTTCTTTCGAGATTCAGCAATTGCAGTTGAGTTTGGGGAAGGTTCACAATTTTTGTACTTTTAGTTGAGATACGGCTTTCCAGATCACGTAAGGAGATATTGGTCGCATATACCACATTATCAATGCTTTCTATAATTGTTTTTTTTAGTTTTTCAATCTTTCGGTTGAGATCATCAATGAGAGGACTTTTGGCATTGGCTGTAAACATCAGGGCATCCCGCTCTTCAATCAGGGCAATTAGCTGAGTTATCAACTGTGACAAAAGGGGATCTTCTATACCCAAAGTTGCCGGAGCTACAACTCCTTTTAAATCCTTGCTTTTCGAAATATAATCTTTCAGGTAGTTGTAATATTTGAGCTTAACCATCAGTAAGGTTTTCTGGTTATCCAGCGAGAGAACATCTTTCAGAATGTCTTCACTTTGAATTTCAAGATCAAGTACATTGTTGTTTCTTCTGAATTCCAACAATTGACGCTCCGTCTGTGCCAGAGAATCTGAAATGATTCGCAATTGTTCATCTATAAAATTAATAGTATTGATGCTGGTTCTGTTTTTATTTTCTATTTCTCTTTTGATATAAGCCTTGGCTACCTCATTCAGATAAGCCACCATTTTGCTGATGCTGTTTCCCTCAGTAGAATATTTTACTACAGAGGCTCCTTCGATTACCTGTTCGTATTCAATGGCAGGTGGCTCCATTTCGTCCACATTATTGAAAATGAAAAAGTAATTCTGTCCAATAACAGAGTTATCAAAGAGCCCATTTTCCCCAAGAATTTTAAACCTGAAATAAGGAGATTCTACCCATTGACCAACTTTGAACTCTTTTTCAAGTTCAAATTCGGGGAGCATTCCTTTCTTTTCTTTGGTTCTGTAAATAAACAATTCCAGATTTTCACCCCTTGTTTTCAGGGTAAATGTTTCCGGGGAGTTAAAAGTTATGTAGAATTTCAGGTTTAATGGCTGGACATGCAATGAATCATAGTAAACAAAAAATGGTGCTTCTTTGTACAATTCAAGCTTCAGGAATCTTTCCTGCTTGAAATATTGAACTTCCAGGTCAAGGTTTTTAAGCGCTCTTTTACGGATAGTGGAAGAAGTAACAATAAGCATTTCGTTCTGAAAGTTTTTGTACCCGGAAAAGAGTTCAAATCCCGGCCAGAAATTGTCCCTTGCATTGCGGTTGTTCCATGAATTATCATTGATAAGCAGGGTTGAAGCAACAATGTACTTCGGAACGGTGTATTTATTGATAAAATTCGCAATAAGCAAGGTAATGAATAAAGAAACCGGAAAAAGGTACCAGAAACGAAGGATTTTAAAAATATAAAGTTTAACATCTACTTTTTGCTCTTCCGGTAAAGTATAAAACTGCTGATTATTTTCCACAAAAGTTATTTTTAACTATTTTTTCCCAAGATAAACAATGATTGAAATAGCAGAAAGAGTTGTACTGATGATAGACAGTAGTGTTCCCCATTGAAAATTGGCAATACCAAAGGCACGGGCTGTCATGTTGGGCACATAAATCACATCTCCCGGATTGATATAATAAACCGGAGATGTCATAATGTTTTTATCAAGCAGATTAATTTTGATGATTTCATGCCCCTGATCTGTTTTCCTGATGACAGAAATATCATTTCTTTTACCATAGGGAGTCAGGTCGCCAGCCATCCCCAAAACATCAAAGATAGTAGCTTCTTCATCAAATACGTAAAATGTTCCAGGTGCTTTTACTTCTCCTAAGATGGAAACACGGAAGTTGGTTAGTTTGACCTCTACAGCCCCATAGTTAACATAAGCATTCAAGCTATCCTGAATAACCTTTCTTGCTTCGAAAATATTTTTTCCAGCTAAATTAATATAGCCAATGGTAGGTAATGGAATATTGCCATTTTGATCCAGAGTTAAACTAGAGTAATATAATATGCCCCCTTGAACATTGTATTGAAGGTTATTTTGAGTACTTTTATCACTAAACAAGGTAGCCGTTTTGTCATCAAGGCCAATTATTTTCACCTGAATCTCATCTCCAGCCTTTAACTTGTATTGAAAACGCGGATTTGTAAAACTACCTGTTATAGTTTTTTTTGAACCCTCATCCTGCAGGTACAGTAGTTTTTTCTGAGGGATACAGGAAGATAGAATAAAGAAAACTAACACACTTAATGGAGCAATTCGTGTAAATCTTCTATTTTTTTTATTGTCAGATTTTCTTTCCAATTCTTTAAATTTTGCTTTAAATGAATAAAAATTAAGTTTTTTAAGCGAATGCAAAGGTAATTTCTTTTTAAGAATAAATATTAACAACTTAATTAAATTTTAAGAAAACTCCAATCAGCATGTGGCGTTGAGGCAAGTATCTTGCCGGATTTTCGGGAGGAAGATTGGAAGAACGCGGGTCACGGGGATCATTGTACATAGGATCACGCCATTCACTCGGTACAGGGTCACCATACTCATATGCTTTACCTGTTACAGGATTAATAATTGCTGCATTTTTGTTGTTAAAAATATTGGTTACTTCAAAGGAAGCTGCAATTTCAAGATGTTTAAGCGACCACCATCTGATGAGGTTGGCATCGAACCACAACCAGTATTTCCCCAACTCAGAATATCGGGCAGAAGAGGAAGTGTTCATGACATAAATGGGTCTGCCTGAATAAGCTTCATAACCTGTCAGGACATAAGGAGTGTAACGTATTCCGGAACGGTAATTCCCTTCCAGATAAAATTTGAATTTATTGAGTAAAGGCAGGTTAAAAAATCCGGTTTGAGTATTTTTCACGAACAACATATTAAATTTAATATCCAGAGGCCGGTCCCATGGCAAGGGATATTCACGTGTATCTTCCCGAATACCGGAATTGATAATCTCTTTAATTGTTTCAGAAGCAGAAGCACTTTGACCGGTAGCGGTCATGTACGAAAGCGATATTTCCCCCTGAAACCATTTTTTAATTCTTTTCAGGTAGGTTAATTCAAATCCCCTGATTCTTGCATAATCTGAATTGATACGGATGGTCCGGCTTACCTCTTTCCCGGTAACATCTTTGATCATCATCGAAGCTGATGTGATGAAATCATACTTATCTTTCCAGAAAGCACTGATATTCAAAGCATCATTGGATGAAATCTGTGAGCGAAGGCCTAATTCATAAGAAATATCCACTTCGGGGTCGAGATCGGGGTTACCAACAAAGGACAAGGTACTTCTGTCGCTGTATTTGGGATCAAGGCCTGTGTATAAATAAGAAGGATGGGGTAAGACGGTTGAATGCCCGTAGTTAAAGTAAAGTACCTGGTTTTCATGTACCGGAAAGGATGCTGATATTTTTGGCAGAAATCTGATTTTGTATCTTTTACCTATAATTTTAAACGATTTATTCAGATAAGCATCCCTGATCTCATCACGTATGGGAGCATCCGGATTTTGTATGGCCTCATCAACAAATTTGCCGGGGGCCCAAAGTTCGAGTCTTCCGCCAATATTGGCAACAAGGCCTAAAAACTTATACTTATCAGAAACATAGGCAGCTATTTGTTCCGGGTTTACTTCCCATATATCACTTTGTTCGCCAAGCCTAAACGATTGAGAGAAAGAGCCATCCGGCAACTGCATGGGAGCACCTACCCAGGGTCTCCGAATATCTATCCATCTAAGATACTGGCTTTTGTATTCCATTCCTGCCGTAACCGTATTTCTTGAATTCTTTGAATAAAGGTTTCCTGAGATTTTGGCCGTATATTCCTCTACCAGATGGTCGTGCCACAAGGGAGTGATTCCGTTGTTGTTGTAAAGACCCGGACCTTGAATGGCAAAGACTACATCATCGTCCGGATTAAAATAGCTGACAGGAAATTCGCGAATGGAATAAGGATCAAATTCCGTATCCACATTTTCAGGACGCCATGGTCTTCCATTGGCATCGGCTCTTAAGTGTACAAATAATCTCGACAAAGTAAGCTGATACGAAAACCTGTTGACAGGGGTATGGTTCCAGCGGATGGTCTGAAGATTCGATTCATGGGTAAATGTAGCAGCATTATCGGGTTGCAGATGAAATACATATTGATAACCAGGGCTAAAGGAAATGTCATTTCCGGTGACCCTAAGCATATTAACGTCCTGATTGATGTTGATGGATTTTAAATAGGAAATGGTAAGCCGCATGGTAGGATCAAAATCATAATTCAATTTGGCAAAAGCAGACCATCGGTTATCCTGATAGGGTGACCAGAAGTTGGTTGAAAACAAGGATGAATTTAGCTGTTTTGCAGGATTTTTAATGTATTCATCGCTAAGGCTCGAACGCATGGAAAGATAGTAGCGGATTCTGGTTTCTTTGCCCGGTAATTTTTTCTCAAGAAAAGTCAGGGGGCCTCCGGCATTCATTTCAAACAGTTGCTGATTAAAACAGGAAGAATACTCTTTGTTAAAACCTAAATTATCTCTTTTGTAGTTTAGTGTAACTTCATGTTTGTTCCCACCTGTTCGGGTTTTGGTATTGACCGTTCCGGCTGTAGAGTTCCCATATTCCACATCCACACTTCCAGTCGAAATTTCCATTTCCTGAATCGAATTGGTGCCAATATCAAGACCAAAGCCGGTGCCTGCCAATGGGTCTTTTGCTGAAACCCCATCGATGTAAAAACCTGTTTCGTAAGTTCGTCCTCCACGGATATTAATGCCAAATGGTGAATTTATCACACCTGCCTGAGAATTAAGAAGTTGTGCAAGCTGTCGAACTGGAGAGGCTTCAATTTTGTCAGAAGATATTCGATTCTCCGTTTTAGATTGATCCTGATCTATCAGGGGTTTATCTCCAACGATGACCACTTCCTGATCAATGGTCAATGAAGTAGGTTCAAGCTTGATATTCAATACTTTATTTTCATTTTTTTCAATTCTGACAGCTGTCAGAACCATTTTTTTATATCCGATATAGGTAAATTCCACATCATAAATCCCGGGTCTGACATCCGAAATTTTGAACGAACCATCTAAACCGGTTGCTGTTCCTTTATTTGTTCCTTTCAGGAAAACATTCGCACCAATAAGTGGGTCACCTGTTGTCTTATCTGTAATTTTTCCGGAAACAGTTGCAAATTCCTGAGCTTCTACGACAAAAGTTATCAGAAATAGTATTAATAAGGTAAGGTATATTTTCCTATGTGATACCGTATTAAATTTCATCATTAATATTGAAAAAATGAATTTTTGGCAGAAATTCAGTAAATAAAAGTCCGTACAATTTCCTGAAATTTTTTTCATCTGCAATAAAATCTTTGTCTTCCATCTCAATAATGAGTACCCGCTGATGCTGCAATGATTTCAGGTAGGTTAAGTAATAATGCTGAATGTTTTCAAGATATTCAGGGCTGATACTCTGTTCATAACTACGGCCTCTTTTCTGTATGTTTTTCAGTAAAACATCAACCGGCCTTTTCAGGTAAATCAACAGATCGGGACTGGGCAACTGTTCTCTGAAAGTTTCAAATAATGGATAAAAAACGGCAAACTGGTCAGCAGTCAGGTTGTTTTTGGCAAAAAGTAATGATTTATCAAAGAAATAATCGGCAATGAAAGAAGTTTTGAATAAATCAGCATTGGCAAAAGTGGTTTTCATCTGTTGAAATCTTTCAAATAAAAAGCTGATTTCCAGCGGAAAAGCATAGCGTTCAGGGTTTGAATAAAACTTTTCAAGAAATGAATTATTGGCAAATTCTTCCAGAATCAATTGAGAATTTGTGAGCGATGCAAAACGGGATGCGAGAGCAGATTTCCCGGCTCCAATGGTACCACTTACCGCTACAAACTGATATTTCAAACGATTATTTTTTGTTGTTCAAACAATTTCACTTCAGAGGGATCGGAGCAATTAACAAGTAAGCTGTTTACTGGCTTTTTGAGAACCGGATGAATTAAGTCAGGGAAAATCTCCGCCAGAGGAACCAATACAAACCTGCGGTTAGCAATTTCAGGATGAGGAATGGTAAGAATGTCTGAATTTATTACCAAATCATTGAAAAACAGAATATCGATATCAATAGACCGGCTTCCCCACCTGATGGATTTTTCTCTAAGAAGTTCATCTTCAATGTATTTAATCTCACTAAGCAATTGTTGCGGAGATAATTCAGTCTCAATACCCACAACCATATTCAGGAAATCGGGTTGTTCTTTCAGTCCCCATGGCTCAGTTTCATAAATAGATGAATTTATAGTCAATTCTCCGGCATTAGCGGTAAGCAATTTCATGGCAGTATGAAGGTTCATCAGCCTGTCGCCAAGGTTGCTTCCCAGTGATAAAATGGCTCTGTTTTTCATCTTCATCGAAAAATGTTGATTGTTTTCACATTCGCAAATTCTTTAAGCCCCCATTCCCCAAGTTCCCTTCCAAAGCCTGATTTTCTGATACCTCCAAAAGGAAGAGCCGGATGAGATTTTACAATACCGTTTATGGCAACTGTTCCTGTCACAATCTGTCCGGCAATTTTTTTCGCTTTTTCGATATTCTTAGTCCAGACAGATGCTCCAAGTCCAAAAACTGTGTCATTAGCCATCGATAAAGCATGGTGATCTTCTGAAAACTTAAAAACGGCAGCAACCGGACCAAAGACTTCTTCTTTACTGACTGGCATATCAGGTTTAACACCGGAAAGAACTGTCGGAGCGTAGAATAATGAATTTTCAAACATTAACCGGCCTCCGGTCAGAACATCCGCTCCCATTTCAATAGATTTACTCACCTGAAATTCAAGGTCTTTCAGCAGATATTCTGTTGCCATAGGACCGAGTTCGGTCTGCTCGTTCAAAGGATCACCAACAATCATTTTTTCACAAGCTAAAACAAAATGATGAAGAAATTCCTCATAAATTTTTTCATGAACAATAAATCTTTTGGCAGCAATACAGCTTTGTCCGGCATTCTGAAAACGGGCAAAGACTGCTGTTTTTACGCAGGAATCTATCTCTGCGTCCTCAAAAACTATAAATGGGTCGCTGCCACCCAGCTCCAATACTGTTTTTTTCAGATATTTGCCTGATAGCGAAGCCACCAGTTTTCCGGCAGGCTCACTACCTGTCAGGGTAACCCCTGAGGTAATTTCTGCAGCAATTACATGCTCAGATTGTCGATAATCAATAAACAGATTCTGAAAAACACCTTCCGGGAGGCCTGCCTCAAGCAACAGCTTTTCAATGGTTTCTGCACATTGAGGAACATTGGAGGCATGTTTAAGGAAAGCAACATTTCCAAGAATCAGATTGGGTATCAGATAACGGAAAACCTGCCAGAAAGGGAAATTCCATGGCATGATACCATAAATTGCACCTGTCGGTTCAAAAACTACGGAAGCAGATGCATCGGGAAGCGATGTAAATTGCGGAGACAGCCATTTTTCAGCATTTTCCTCGTAATAACGGCAAAGTAAAATACATTTTTCCACTTCAGCCCTCGACTGTCTGATTGGTTTTCCCATTTCCAGACTGATGAGACGGGAAAACTCATCCTTCCTCCTTTCTGTGCATGTCCCAATATCTTTAATAAATTTTATCCTTTCAGAAATGCTTAAACCCGACCAGTAAAGGAACATTTTTCCCGCCAAATTGAGCTTTTTATTTAATTCATGATCTGAAATGGTAGAAAATTCCTTCATTAGGGTTTTTGTAGCCGGATTGAATGATTTATAGGCCATAAGGATTAATTTAGGAGTAAAAGTGTTTTATTTTCAATAATTGATTTGATGGAAGCATAAAAGTTTTCAGGAGTCATTGTACGCCAGTTGATCAGGTCAAACTCCTCTCCAAAGAGCAGAAAATGATCGAGATGATACCTTTTCATTTCTTCAGCCACGTGATTCTGAAGTCCGGTAATGACAACCCAGCCTTGTTCAACATCTTCATATAATTCAGCATAATAGTCATCCATATCATAATGAAAGTTGAGCACATTCTCGGCAATTAAAATAAATTTCCTGACACCCCTGTCAATCATAATATCGAGAATGTCACGTTTTAAAAACATGATGTCATTCCCAATACAATCGTTCCACTCTCCTATCATTTCGATTATGGCAAAGGCTTCATCATAATTTACATACAAAATCTTGATAAAAAGCGTATCAGAACCTATGTCGTCCCATTGAGGATGGATGACATAATTGTATATGGCATTGGTAAAACTAAATTCATCGTACTGACGCTGATAAAAAGGCGACCATTTGTCATTTTCAGCTTTGTAGTAATCGCGCCATAAAAAAAATGGTTCTATATCGTGCATATCAGCTTCAGATTTGGTGCAAAATTAAAATCCTTCGATAAATCACAAAGACAAATGGGGGTCACATTAACTAAAATTTACAATGATATTCAACCAATCGTTCTGTTGGTTTTTGTAATATCATAACAATATCCAACCCAAACTGATCAGCAGCTTTCTTCAAGATTTCCTTATTGAAGAATGCGATGGAGCCCACAAAACCTGCCTGCCTGTTTTTCCAGATTTCAAAATACGGATACACCTGAATTTCAATAAATTCCCTGAAGCATTTCATAATCAGCTCCTCAACATAACTATCATGATGATGTTTTGTTAAAAATCCACCCACCTTGGCAAAAAATACATTCTGCTGTTTCAGGCTATAGATGTACGGAATAATATTTTCACGATACAGACTGAATTCACTCAAAAATTCTTCAGCAAGTAACTCCGGTGCTTTTCTGTAGAGTATATCTTTAATAAACCTCATACCGATTGAGGCTCCGGAACCCTCATCACCAAGCATATAACCTAATGATGGTATTGTTTTATGAAGTTTTTTTCCGTCAAAAAAACCAGAATTTGAGCCAGTTCCCAGGATACATGCTATACCAGCGTTGTTGAAAAATAAAGCTCTTGCAGCAGCCAGCAAGTCACTTTCCACATATATGGCTGCGTTTTGAAAAATATTTTTCAGTGAAGCCTGCATTCTGCCAGCATTTTCGCCTGCTGTACATCCGGCACCATAATAGAATATCTCCTTTACCTCCTGAAATTGAATAGCCGTTTTAAGACCATTCACAACAGTTTCAGAAATAAATTCCTCTGAATGAAGGACAGGATTCAAGCCTCTCAGCTCTGTCATTATTTTGCTTCCGTCTTCTTTGACCAACATCCATTCCGACTTCGAGGAGCCGGCATCAGTAATCAGTTTCATCTGGTATTCATTTTCACGCTTATTAAAAACAAAAGGCTGGTTAAAAAACCAGCCTTTTGAAATTATTGGTAAAAGATATTAATTTTTAATAATCTTTTCGAGCCATTGATTTTCAGCTGTCTGTACCTTTACAAAGTAAACACCACTGCTGAAGTTGCTCAGGTCAACGTCAAATTTTGCGTTTTTCAACATGCCCTTGTTGAGAACTACAATTTCCCTTCCCATCATATCTGTAATGCTTACTGTTACTTCTGTATTAAGCGGAAGCCTCAGGTCAACAGATATATTTCCGTTTGTTGGGTTTGGATAAACGCTCACCTTGCTGCTATTGGCTTCTTCGACTCCTGTATTAACATAAATGACCTTTACAATGCGGCAAACTTCAGGAGTTTTGTTTCCACTTGGATCAGTAGCCTGATAGCAGACATGATAAAGTCCCGGTTCATGAACGTTGACTGTATTGTCTACTGTAATATCCAGATCACCAACATCATAATAATTGTCAGAAATAGTATAACCTGCATCAACATAATTATCCCATTTTTCAATAATGACGTAAGGTGAACCATTGAGGGTAAGAACAGGAGCTTTTGAATCAACCACCTTGATAATTCTACCCAGAATTTCACTGACATTGCCGGCAGCATCTGTAACTTTATAGAAGATAATGAAGTTACCGAGTTTTGTCGGGAATTCATTGGGGAATTTGGTCAGGAAAGAGCCCCAACGGGTAACAGTAAATCCTGAAAGTGAATTGTCGATGATATTCAGACCCGGATCGATAAACTGAGTATTGACTTCATGTTCAATGACATCTCCGCCCATGGCTTCGATTACAGGAGCAGTGCTGTCCCAAACAATAACCGTTCTGGTGATTGAATTCGGACCGTTTCCTGAATAATCGGTAACTGAATAAGTAATGGTGTAAGAACCAATCTTGGTATTGTCAACCAAACCGGAAACACTCAGCGCAATCTTGTTGTTTGGCCAATAGTTGTCTGAATAAGTTACACCCGGATCAGTAAACGGTTTCATGATTTCAAGATACATCGGGTTGTCGCCAATAAGAGCGATATCCGGTGCAGCATTGTCAACAACAATGATTGTCCTTGTCTTGGTATCAGATAAACCAGCATTGTCTTCAACATAGTATTGACGGGTATAAGATCCGAGTTTATAAACATCAAGGTTTCCACTGATCTGAACTTTATTTGTAATATCACCGTCAGCAAGGTCGGTAGCTTTGAAGAAAGTATCAACAAAAGGTTTGTTAACAGCAACATATATCGGATCTCCGCCAATAAGTGTAATTACCGGTGGTGTCTTATCTTCTGTAACATAAACGGTTCTTCTGGCATCTGAACAGTTGCCCAGTGTATCACAGGCATTGTAATAGACAAAGTAAGTTCCCATCTTGTCGGTTTTGACTGCATTATATGTTGTAAACAATGGGTTTCCATTATAGAGGGTATTTGTAATATTACCCATAATATTATCAGTGGCAATGGCTCCATCATCTGTATAGGGATATCCAACTTCAACTGAAGCGGGGTTACTGCCATTGATGGTAATTACAGGAGGTTCATTGTCAGGAGAAATGAATACACGGTAGTCTTCTACTTCACCAAACTGTAGCGGTCCACAAGGTTTATTCTGGTAAACACCGAAACCAACACTGACTCTCATCATGCTTGCGCCAAGGCTGGCAGTGGCTGGTACAGTGAATTTTGCAGTCCAGCTTAATCCTGTATAATTATTGGTAGCTGCAATTTCTTCTCCCGGATCATCCATATCACCGTCATTGTTCCAGTCGATCCATACTCTTGCAGTCAGTTTATTGAAGTTTGTCTGTCGTTCAAGGGTAATTTCATAATCCTGACCCATGTACAGATTGGTTGAAGTCGTATTGGTAAAGTTGGAATAAGGTGTTACACCAATATCGCTGGTGTTATCTATACTTCCGACTTTTACGCGGCTGATACCCATGTCTGGATGTATGTTCATCACTACGGCATTGCAATAAGTTTTGGGTTTTACAGCACAAAGCTTTGTTGTCTGCGTTTTCCATGCTGTATTTTTATTACCCATCACCACTGAAATATCATAGCAATTGGTATCCTGGAAAACAATTTTCGGATTTTCGCTGTATTTGTCTGTACCTGCTTCGAAATAGAAAGTAGATGGAGTAATGCTCCATTCCCATGTATTTACACAAGTCAGAGCAGGTGATACTGTACTTAAAGTAACCACATCCTGATTGGCTACCGGTGCAGGGACATCGACATAAATAACACCTGTCGGAGCTTTCTGTGGATTGATCAGGGTAACAATTTTTTCTGCAGTATCTGTTCCAGCACAATTGTTGGCTATCAAAATAGTTTTATAGGTGGCAGCGACTCCCTGGAAAGAATTGTCGATAAATACTCCATCATATTCACGGCTGTCGATAATACCATTACCATTGAAATCCCAGAAAAAGACAGTAGCTTTGGGATCAGCCATCGAAGTATTCTGGTAGTAAAATGGTACACCAATACAGCCGGAATCGGCACAATCAAAGCTGGCAACAGGTTTCTGGTAACTGCCTTTTCCACTGGATGCCCATTCCAGTTTAAATCCGCTTCCTGCCTGAACATCGGAAACAAATTCAACATACAACATCCCAGTTTTTGTTACCTGGAAGGAAGACTGGAATCTTAAATCGTTCATATTGCCAGTCATACCTTTTGGTCCATAAGCAGGGTTCCACAACGGAGTCCCCTGGTTTGAAGAACCATCATAGAGTCTCAGATAAGCTTCAGCACCCAGGTTGAAGTCAGACAAGGTAACATCCACCACATTTCCGCATGCCTTAATCAGATAGGTACATTTCTTTTCTTTTCCATGATTGCCTGTCGGACCTCCATCATCGTAAATGACACCGAAAGCCTGATCAACAAAATTGCTGACGCCACACATATTGTCGCTGAATTTCACGTTGATATACCCTGTTTTACAGGTTTTCGGACTTGTTCCTTTCGAGTTTTTAGCTGTCAGGCAAACATCATATTCACCGCTGAATTTAAAGATTACTCTTGGATTCTGTGAGGTTGCCGTTGTATTGTCCACATATTCAACGACATCTTCCATTTTATTGGTTAATGGATTGAATTTCTTGGCAGGATTGAATTCCCATTCCCACTCTGTCGGACAGTTTTTACTCAAATCTCCAAGCTGAACTACTTCGTTTACCTCCACCACATTTTTGGAAACCATGAATTCTACAGCAGGAGTTGCCTGTACATCATCAAAGAAAACTCTCTTTGTTATAGTGTCTGTACTGGCACATGTTTGCTGGACAAGTGTAATGGTATCGTACCCTTTATTCTGAATAGTTGTGGTAAAGTGGAATGTTGTAGCCTTCAATACATTTCTGACAAACCATTTTGTTACCCTCGGATCTTTCTCTACACCTGTGTTATAGAAGGTAACAGGAGCCTGACGACACATGGTATCATCATATACGAAATCGGATTTAACCACCTTCCATGTCGGTTCATCGGGTCCGACAAAAGTTGCGAGGGCACATCTCGGATCTCCGTCAAAATCAAATTTATTTCCGGGAACATAATAGCCATATCGTCCAAGTGTTCCTTTTGGCAGGTGCAGGTCGGTTTTACCAACTACTTGCGGATCCTGCTGATACCAGCTGTTCTGGTCGTGAGGCCCAAGCTCTGCCGTACGGGCAACAAAATTCTGGTATGAATAGCCAGTCCCATAAATGCTGAAATAAGTAGAGGCTGTTCCTGTATGGTAGTAAACATTGTAATCCACGACCATACCTGAAGGGCTGGTTGGATAATAATGCGAGTAAAGATAAGTCTGATTGGTACTGATTAATATGTTATTGGCAATTGTAGTGTAGTAATTGTAGTAGTAATCCAAAATAGCTGCATAACTATAGTTGTTATAACTTCCATCCACCCAAACAGCGTTGTTTACAACCTGAGTATAATAGTTGTAGTAAATATAGAAACCGGTCTGATACTGAGTATTCATGAAATTGGTAATCATGTTGTTGGCCAATAATGACCGGCTGTTTTGGTTATAGTAATTCTGATAATAACTCATTATTCCATACTGACCGGGTTCAATATAGTTTCCAACAATAGTGTCGCCATCACCATAGTATGAATAGATGCCATAGGCACTTGAATATCCGAATTTCCATATCTTACAATATTGCACCTTGGTCTTGGTGGAATAATACAGATACATTCCGTAATAATAGGCGTTTTCAACGGTGCAATGATTAAAAGTATTGTAAACAACCGGACCATACATGACAATACCAAAATAGCCTTTGTCGGTGGAGACATTTTTAAAGGTATTGTAATTTCCCCATTCAGCCTGCGATGAATAGGATGTAAAGTTCCCTGAACCCACTAATGGAAGGATATAGGTTGATGTATTGGATGCAACTTTAATATCAAGGTTCTCGAAAGTATTGTAGTTGGATTTATTAATAAGGTGAATACCTTCTCCATAAGAAGTACCTGTATTGATGATGGTCATGTTGGCAATCGTAATATAATCAGCTCCGTTGAAACGGATATTTGCCTGTAAACCATCATTTGTAGTACTTCCGGCATGTTGAATGATGACCTTGGATTTGTCTTCACCAATAAATTTAATGGTGTTGGTAGCTGAAACACCTTTAATTTCATTGAGCTGAAAAGCTCCATAGGTGCCGGCTTTTACAGTGAAATAAACCGGCCCGGAAACTCCACAGTTAACCATCTGCGAAATAGCATCTGTGAAGTTAGTAAAGTTACCACCTCCTGCGGCATCAATGGTATAATTTCCCTGAAATCCTGTACAGGTTGTTGCGCTTATCTCATCGCTGACATCAGGATCACCTGAAATTTGCGGATAATTTCTGACTGTAAGGGTATAAGTTCCGGCTGAAGCTATATACCAGGGCGTACTAAAGGTATATTCAATTGGTTGGGTAAAGGGCTGAATCGGTGAAGTCAATGTGAGGGTTCCATTAGTCCAGCTACCGCCATTAACCTGATAGCTAAAGTAAAGGGTCTGGGCAGGTATAGGCTTTGAACCTCCATTGACAAATTTAATTTTTACAATATTGTTCCCTACAGCCGGTACTTCGGGAGATACAATTGAAATAATATCCAGATCATAGTCAGGAAATTCCTGTTCATCAGCTCCTAACATAGTACTGGTGGTATTACGGTTCTGAAGATCAATATCTTTAGGTACCTGGCTCAGATATGGGGCGAATTTCGGAATTGTCCCAAAGCTGTAATGCAAATCGGCAATATTTGTAAAATGAGGAGTCTGAGAAACAGAGTTTTGATTCTGATTGCTAACACCTGATTTCAAACTGTTTATGTCATTATACATATTACCCTGCCAGATGACAAAATAGCTGCCTGTTGAGTAATAATTGTTGTAATCGACATCGCCACTGTAAATGGCATTGTAATATAAATACATACAGGACCCGTTCCCTGTATTGACAAAAATATTGTTTTTAATTTTGTGGTAATATCCGTAATAATCGTATAAACAACTATAACTTGTTGAACTGGAACCTGGCATAACCCATACGCTGTTGTGATAAATCTGAAGATTATAGCCATAATAAGCATAAATTCCATAATGGTAGGAAGTATAAACCGGGTCCATGATCATGTTATTATAGACTTCGGTGGTTTTACTGGTTGCACCAGAGGCATAGTTTTCATAATAAAGCATAAGGCCATAAAATCCCATCGGGATAAAGTTTTCATTCACTTTTCCTTCAGAGCAGTAATAAATATAAGTCGGATAACCATAACCGGCACCATAGGCTTTTGTAAATTTATTGCCTATGACTTCATAAGTGCCCTGATAATACCAGTAAAGTTTGTAGTAATATGCCCAGTCAACGGTATTGTAGTTGAATTTATTACCAATATTGTCGTAAGAGCCGCTGTATTGGTTCCCATAAAACACAACTGTGAAATCACCACCTGAAATATAGTTGTATGATACTTCATTATATTTAAGACCAGCACAGGCGGATGAATAGGATGACTGAGCACCGCTTGCCCTGACAGCACCCACATAAGTGCTGGAAATCTGAGGAACAACAATGTTGCAGTTGGTAACTTTGTTATAAGTTGAGTAAGGTGCAAAATATACCCCCAAAGCATAGGAAGAGCCTGTGGAATTGATAGTCAGGTTCTTAAAGGTTACATAACTGCAGGCATTAAATGTAACAGTAGCCATATTTGCTGTCGAGGAGGCACTATAGGTCAGTATTCGGGTATTTTTATCCACTCCGTCAAAAGTGATGGTATTGGTGGCACTGGCACCTGTAATACTGCTAATGCTTATTTGCTCATTATAGGTTCCGGCTGCTACCGTAAAAGTAACAGGACCAGAAACACCATAAGTGGAAAGAGCATTTACTGCCGCAGTAAAAGTTGCATAGTTTGCCCCAGTACCCCCAATGGTGTAATAACCACTGAGCTGCCCGAAAGACTGCATGCTGAAAAACAGCAAACCGGTAAATAACAAGCCGGTAAAAATTCGTGTACAATTCTTTATCATGATCATCCGTTTAAATTGTTTACAAAATATTGTCAAATTGCATAAGATAAACTTAGCCTTACGGAGGCAAATATACTGTTAAAAATATATTCTGCAAAAAAAAGTTTATTTTTTTTCTGACAGCCTAAATGATTTTTCTCATGCGGGGTTTATTTTTGAACCTGATTAAAATAAGCAGATTTGGGACGATTTTTAAACCGTACAATTGAAAAAGGTCTTAGCAGAAGATACAGAAGATTGCAATGGTCAGTTGAAAATCCTTTCAGAGCACAGGAAAAAATATTAAATTACCTGATTTTAAAACTGAAATCGACAAAATATGCTAATGTAATCAGCAGAAAATCAATAAAAAATGCTTCCGATTTTTTTTCTTTGATCCCTGTCAGCGACTATGAAAGTCTGAAACCTTTTATCCAACAGGCACTCAAAGGCGAAAATCATATATTATGGCCGGGAAGGGTCAGATGGTTTGCAAAATCATCGGGCACCACCAGCGATAAAAGTAAATTTATTCCGGTCAGCAGGCAGACTTTGAAAGACTGTCATTACAAAGCCGGACGAGATATGCTGGCAGTTTTCGTTAAAAATTATCCTGAGACTTCAATATTTTACGGAAGCGGACTCATCATTGGCGGAAGTACACAGCTAAACCGTGAATATGAAAAATCTGTTACCGGAGATATTTCGGCAATATTGAGTGAAAATCTGCCACTTTGGACAAAATTCTGGCAAAATCCGGGGAAAAGAATTCTTCAGATAGCTGATTGGGAAGAAAAAATAAATGTGATGGCCCGCGAAATGCCGGCAAAAAATATAACCCACATTACCGGAGTTCCCACATGGACATGTGTTTTGTTTGACAAAATTTTACAAAATACAGGTGCAGCAAATATTCATGAGATCTGGCCTAATCTTGAATTGTTTATTCACGGAGGGGTAAGTTTTTCACCCTATCGTCAGCTTTTCGGGAATTACCTGCCAGGTTCTCAGATTAAATATCTCGAAACCTACAATGCCAGTGAGGGATTCTTTGGTTTTCAGGATGACCCTTCCAGAAACGATTTTCTTTTACTGCTCAATCATGGCATTTTCTACGAGTTTATTCCAACTGACGGCCTTTCACAAAACCATCATGAAACCATCGGACTTTCTGAAGTTAAAACCGGAATTAATTATGCCATGGTCATTTCAACCAATTCAGGCTTGTGGAGATATTTAATAGGTGATACCATTGTTTTTACCTCCATCCATCCTTACCGTTTTATTTTGAGTGGCAGGACCAAACATTTCATCAATGCCTTCGGAGAAGAGTTAATCATCGATAATGCCGAAAAGGCTATCGCTTATGCCTGCCGGAAGACCTCTGCCATTATCAGAGACTATACTGCAGGGCCTGTTTTTTTATCCCGTAACCGGTCGGGAGCACATGAGTGGTTAATTGAATTTCAAAAGGAGCCGGATGATCTGGAATTGTTTATCAGTTTTCTTGACGAAAAACTCAAAGAGCTGAACAGTGATTATGAAGCCAAAAGATCAGGCGATCTGGCATTAGGAAGGCCTGTCGTCAGGGTTATGCCTGAAGGGACTTTTTATAACTGGCTGAAAAACAAAGGTAAACTTGGCGGGCAGCACAAAGTTCCCCGCCTGTCGAACAATCGCCTGCTGATAGAAGAAATTCTCGGCATTTCCGGACAATAAACAGCAACACCCACCTAAACCTTTCATTAATAAACCTATGTATTTTTTTCAGATGATTTTAAGGCTTTTGCAGAGCGCCAGCTTGGTTTCGAATCCTGAAGGAAAGAAAATCATCTCTGCCTCTCTATAAGCTTCATCATTTTTTCACTGAACATTTCTTCAACTTATTTGTTTTTCAGGAAAAGAGAAAACATGACAATTCATATAATCTTATTCATTGCCTCCTTTCTGTTTATGGAATTTGTTGCATGGTTTACACACAAATATGTCATGCATGGTTTTTTATGGTCACTGCATAAAGATCATCATATCAGAGACGGCAGAAAATTAGAAAAAAACGACTGGTTTGCTGTCATATTTGCTGTTCCGGGTATTCTTTTAACAATACTTGGAACAGTACCAGTCGTCAACATTAAGTTTTCAATTGGTCTGGGAATTTCGCTTTACGGATTGTTTTATTTTTTGTTTCACGACATTTATGTTCATCAGCGAATACGTTTGTTTAAAAAATTCTCGAACCGTTATCTGAGGGCAACCGTTCAGGCGCATCTTGACCACCATCTGCCTCACAGTCAAAAAAACTATGGTTTTCTGATTGCCCCTCTCTCCTATTATCGTCAGGAATTCAGAAAAAATAAGACGCCATGAAATTCCTTTATCTGCTGATTATCATTTTTACCTTTTTTTTCCCGCTCATTTTGAGCTTTGATAAAAAAGTTCATTTCTATACAAACTGGAAATATTTAATCCCATCGGTCATTGTATCCATGTTGTTGTTTATCCCATGGGATATATTATTCACCCGGGCAGGTGTATGGGGATTTAATAAAATTTATATTTCGGGGATTTACCTGTTTAACTTGCCAGTTGAGGAATGGATGTTTTTCATTGTGGTTCCCTATGCCTGTTTATTTATTTATGAGGTATTGATTGCTTACGGGGTTAAAAACTATTTTCATTCCTCTGTAAAATATATTTCACCTGCACTTTCAGTCTTGTTGCTGACCATCGCATTTGTCAATTACGGTAAAATCTACACTTTTATAACATTTACACTTGCATCAATACTTATTATCATTAATCAGTATGTTTTGAGGTATGGGTTCCTTTCCCGATTATACCTCAGCTATCTGGTCATGCTGATACCTTTTTTTCTTGTCAACGGATTGCTTACCGGCTCATTTATCCCGGAAGAGGTTGTTTGGTACAATCAGGCTGAAAATCTTAACATCCGCATTTTTACCATTCCTCTCGAAGACTTTGTCTATGGGTTTTCTCTGATTCTTTTAAACCTTACGGTTTATCATTTCATCAAAATCAGGCTTGAATCAAAAAAATCTGTTTTTCCTTCATCCGGAGTTCCTGAAAATGTAGTGAACTGAGGGCAGTTTATTTCTGATTTCAAAAGACCGGGAACAGAATTTTCCCATAGAAAAATCTTAACTGGAATTTTCCGGGAAATTTAACTAAAACTTTTTCCCAAAGGAAAATATTATGCTTTGCCCGACAGCAACGGGAGTAATAAGGCTTTGAAAATGTTTACTGCTGAAATCAAAAGTCCATGTTTTCAGATGAAAATTTAGCCCCAGAAACCACCCGAAATGCCCGAAATAATCTCTTGCAAAACCACTTGATAAAATTATTTTATTCTCTGAAAATGAATAAGATGCAACAGCTTCTATGGAAGGATTCCTGCAAAATGCAGGAAAATAATTTGCCGATAATTTCGTATTCATTCTGTCGTTGATCTGCCATGCGTATTGAAAGTTCAGCGAATAAGAAGACAATGTCCAATGATCTTCGGCAGGTTTTACATTATTGATGAAACTATCAGCCAATCCTGAAGGAAAATACTGTTCGAATAATTGCCCGCCAAATACATCCATTCCTTTTAATGTTAATAAGGTATCAACGGAAGTTTTCTGAACTTTTTCATGCACAACACCAAGATTTTCAATATTTAATGAAATTTTATGCTTTTCAGAAGCATGCCAGACAATGCCAGCATTAAAAGACAGTCCACTTCCGGAAGTTTTACCAAAAACAGCATTGGTGCGAATTGCCTTTTGATATGCAGCATCTATGCTGAGTTCAACAGAATCGCCTTCGTCTGAAGTGTAAAAATAGGAATCATTTAAAGTCAATTGCTGATCAAACCTCTGATTAAGGTAATTGAAAGTAATTTCCGATGAAAATTTTTCCGACTTTTGTTGAACTCCTATCCCAAAAATCTGATAACCAGAAACAGAATAATCTGACCCTGACAAGTTAACCGACATCCCTGCCAGTTCATAATTCCCGTCCCTGATAAGTCTGTATCCCGTTGCAGGTAAATTCAGGTTTTGCCAGTATTTCCATGAATACAGAACAAGCAGTCTGTAATTGTTGACATTTTTCAGCTTGAAATCAGCTCTGAAATCATATCCCAACACTTCACCAAAATGCATCATCCCCTGACGGTCAAGAATTTTATCCATCCGGGCTTTTATTTTACTGTCAGTTTGCTGAAGAATAAAAAAATAGCCGAGTTGAAGCGGATTGATGTCGTGCGAGGAAAGAAGAGAAAATCCGGCTGACAGATGACAGCGGGAGGTATCTTTAATGGTAATATTTGAACGGGCTTTTAAAGTAAGGGTAAGGGTTAGCAATATAAATAGGTAAAGAAATTTATTCATGCTTACAATTTTGGTTTTAGGATAAAATCACCATTGATACGTACAGAAATTTTATAGTCGCTGAAAATTTTCTTCCGCGTGTCCCCGGGACCGGTATCAAGTGTCGCCAGAACAATTACTTTTCTGATATTCTCAAAATTCCTGATGAAGTGATTTTCAAGAGGAATTTCAAATTTTGTTTCAGCCGGAACATAGTTTTTATTGCCGGTATATTCCGGATAAGCTATTTCAACAGGTATTTTGAAAAGCGAATCAATAACCTGTAGATTTTCATCCAGAAATACAAGCTGAATCCTCGATTTGACCGGAAATTTGTTTAAAATGAGGACTTTTAGCCTGGCCGAGGAAATCATTTCCGTTTCCGGTACATTATCAGGGACAAAGTCAACCGTATCAACGATTGACAGGCCTTTTGATGAAAAATGCAGGGGAAGTTCCGCCTGAATCCCTGCTTTCACCTTCGACTGACGATAAATAAAGTCATTGTAAGACACTTGTCCGTCCGGATTGATGAACACCTTTACCTGATAGTTTGCCTGATCAGGCAATAACTCCACAAATTGTTCAGCATTGGAATTCTGAATGGGTTTTGACGTCCTGACGCTGTAAAACGGATTATCGTTAGCAGACTGTATATCAATAGGTTCAGCCAGATTTGTACCTGTCAGGATTATGCTTTCACCTTTTTGACTATTGATGGCTTCAACTTTATCTATGGTAATTCTTGCCTTTGCTCCTACTCCATTCTCAATGAAAAATCCGATGTCAAGTTTTTCGAGATCGATGCTGCCCCCCTTGATATTTTTGAAAAAACCCAGATCACTGACATTGCCTGAAAAAACAAAAGAATCATTACCCAGATAACCGGAAAGATATTCGGGAATTACATCATACAGTGTGTAAAGCAAATAAATGCTGTCATTCAGCGAAAGATCCATCATTTTTCCGGTGGAATCAATCCGCATCAGCAGGTGGTGATAAAAAGAATTGAATTTGTCTCCGTCTTTGCCCGTAAGATCAAACCAGTAATCATCTACCGGGTAGGAACGATCAATAAATACCGTGTCGCCTTTCGGAGCAGGAGGCAACACCACATTGACGACCAGTGAATCTTCCCCCTTGTATCGTGCTGATGGAATTGAGTAGGTGATAAATCCGGAATCCTGAAGAGTGGAAGCAACTATTACCCTGAAAATTCCCGATTTGATTTTCATGAAATTCAGTTTGATCCCTTCCAGAACATACTCAACATCTTCGCGTGTATCCACCAGATTCTGAGCAGGGAATATTGCAGTAGCCGAATTGACTTTATCAATCTTAACCTTTAAGTTAATGTTGATGGCATCATTGGTATCAATTAAGACCGGAGTAGTTCCTGTTCCGGGACTGCTGATATTCAGAATTTCGCTCTCGAGAAGGCCTTCAAATTTTTTCCCGTTTAATGGATACACTTTCACAAAATTTGTCTTTGGCATTACACTGACAACTGTATCCTGGAGCAGAATTTCACCCGAATTTTTATTTCTTAACAAAAATATAACATCCTGTAATTCAATAGGTAAGCCATTAAAAATATTAGCCTCCAACTGGCCTTCCTGAACCTCTACACTCTGAAACAGCGAAGAAGCATCGATAAGCTCCTTGCCTCCATTGCTACCGGGAATTGGAGGAACAGGCAGATAACTTCCATGAGCATTCAGGATGAGCTGCCCCATCAGTCCGTTTTTGCGGGCAACCTCTCCCAGTGTAACTTTTGATTCGATTATCCTTGTTCCTATTTTTATGGTTTTCAGCGTTACCTTTTTGATTAAAGTAGTGTCAGGAATTTTCATCAGATCAGTGAAACTGAATTCACCCAAACTGAAATCACTTACCAGAAAAAGTGAGCTATCGGGATAAAGTTTTAACGTTGAATCACTTATAAGCTTGTCGAGGCCTATTTCAGAATTAACCAAAGGCAGGAGCATGCGAGGGCTCCAGTCGGGCTGTTCTTTCTTGCAGGAAATAAAAAGAGATATAACAATGAAGAAGATGAATAATTTTCTCATGATGGGTTGAGTTTAATGTTCTCAATAGCCTGAAGGCGTTTGAACAAAGGTGGATGTGAGTAATAGAAAAACACATAAGCCGGATGAGGCTTCAGATTCGACAGATGAGCCACTGAAAGCTTTTTCAGGGCATTTTTAAGCTCATAACTCCCCGTATGAATAACTGAGAACTTATCTGCCTGATATTCATGTTTTCTGGAAAAAATGTTACCAGCAAGGCCAATGATCAGATTCACCGGTTCAAACAATATCGTCAGTGCTATCAGATTGATATGCAGGACATAATCAGTACATCCGAAAGCTTTTGAAAGCTCAGGCAGAAAAAGAAGCTTTGAAACAATGAAGAGCATGACAAAAGTCTGAGCAATGCCGGCAATAAGACCTTTAACGATATGCTTTTTTTTGTAATGTCCTACTTCGTGTGCCAATACTGCAACCAACTCAGGTACAGTATGTTTGGCAATCAGTGTATCGTACAACACAATCTTTTTCTTTTTCCAGAGGCCTGTAAAAAATGCATTAGCTTTACTGCTGCGTTTCGAACCGTCAATGACATAGATGTTATCAAGCGGAAAACTGACTTTTCCGGCAAAGTCAAAAATGGCTGTCCTCAGTTCACCATCTTCAAGCGGTGTAAGCTTGTTGAAAAGCGGTATGATCAGTGAACTGTAGAAAACTGTAAAAAACAGGGAAAATGCCGTCATTACCAGAAAGGCATAAATCCAGAAATCTTCCTTTAGCTGAATAATGAGCCAGATAAGGATAAAGCCGAGAATGCCTCCGATGATTAATAACAGGGCATAAGATTTCAGTTTGTCTAAAATGAAGGTTTTCGGAGTGGTTTTATTAAAGCCAAACTTTTCTTCAATGACGAAAGTCCTGTAAATACTGAAAGGAATGCTCAGTAAATCAGACACAAAAAATAAAACAGCAAAATAGATAAGTGTCAGAAAAACAGGATGATGGATATGGGGAGAGATCAGATTGTTGAGCCAGGCAAAGCCTCCTGCCATAAAAAATCCCAGCGTAATGAAAAAACTCAGCGACTCACGTAAAATTCCGAATTTCCATAAGGTATTGTTGTAATTACGTGCTTTTTCATACTTCTCTTCATCATAAAATTCTTTCAGGTCGTCAGGTAGTTTTTTCTCCCATGTCCGATGGTTTAAAAAAGACAGGATGCGGTCGAGAACAAATCCAAACAAAAGAATCAAAACTATCAACCAATAAATACTCTTTGCCTCCATTATTTCTTTTTATTAGATTTAAAAATCAGTGCAAATTTCGTAAAAGCATTAATAACATTAATGATTATTTTTAGCTACCCCATTGATTAATATTAATAAAAAAAAGTATTTATTTCAGATAAATTAATTAATTCTTCTTTATTGCTGAATGCTTATCCACAGTGATACCCTATTTGTGGATAATGCTAAAACTAATGTCTGACAAGCATTAATAATTTTGTTACTCATTAAGTAATTAATCTTAAATCTTAAAAAAAGAGAAAAATGACCATAATCAGGAAAATAATTAATGTAAATACATTAGTTCTAATATTAATTACAAGTCAACTGACCGTGCAGGGGCAAACATACTCAAAAGAAATCAAGAGTGGAGAAAAAGCCTTTGCAGAGGGCAGATATAAGGATGCAATGGATTTCTATGACAATGCAGCCAAAATGGTAGAAAAACCGGGAAAAGAACATCTGCAACTCTACTACATGCTTGGTTATTGTGCCATGCGCTCCGGTGATTATCGCAAGGCCATGACCAATTATGCTCGTTACCTGAATCTGAGCAAGCGTTTTAAGGTCAACCTGAAAGAGCTTGCTCAGGTAAAGGAATGGAACGACTGGTGTGCTATAGAGCTTACTGAAATTTCTGAAAGAGATAAGCCGGCTGTAGTCGATAAAAACATTGTCATTACCAATCTTTCTGCCGGAAATTCAGCTCACAGTGATGTTGGCGCCTTGCTGATTGAAAACAATTCCAGACTTATTCTCAGTTCCGACAGATTAATGCCTGAAAATAAAAATCTGGCAGACGTCAACTTTAATATTTTTGTCAGCCAGTACAAAAAGGGAAGTACAAGTGAGCCCCTGAAAATCAAGGCCGGGTTTAACACGCGCAGCAACGAGGTTTCTTCTGCATTTCATGAATCATCCAAAACACTTTACTATACCGTTTCTGACGAAAACAATGAAAATGCTGACATTTATCTTTGCAGAAAAATCAATGACCATTGGGCTGACCCCGAAAAACTTCCTGCCACGGTCAATTCCAAATACTGGGATGGCTATCCTTCCATCAGCAGCGATGGAAAAGTTCTTTATTTTGTAAGCAACCGGCCAGGAGGACAGGGAGGAAAAGATATTTACTTCTCTGTTTTAAAGGATGACGGAACATGGGGAGAAGCTAAAAACATAGGTTTTATGGTAAATACCCGGTATGATGAAATAACACCCCACATTGACAGCACCGGTAAAAAGCTGTATTTCAGTTCAAACGGACAATTAGGCATGGGTGGTTTCGACATTTTCTATTCCTTATTCGATGCTTCCAATCTTTGGGGTGAACCCGTATCGCTGCCAGCTCCCGTTAACAGCAATAATGACGACATTTTTTATGTAACCACAAGTATTCCCGGCACTGCTCTTTTTTCATCAAACAGAAAATCCGGTAAAGGGATCTATGACATATACCTTGTCGAACCAGTATCAAAACCGGATGTCAGAAAAGATGTTCCGATAGCCTCTGAGACAAAGCCACCTGTCGATGAAAAAATCAAACCCACTGAAACACCGGTAAAGGAGAAAGATGAGAAGGCAACGCCACCTCCGGTTGCAGAAAAAACGACACCAACAGAGCCCAAGAAGACCGAACCCCCTAAAGAAACAGTAAAACCTGCCGAAGAAAAAACTGCAAAACAAGAGACTCCGAAAACTACAACTGAAGAGAAAAAGGTGGTGTCAACAGAAAAGCCACCGGCAGAAAAGCCAAAAACAAGCCAGCCACCGGCTCAGGAAACCCCTTCCAAAACGGCACAACAGCCTCAGCCAGCAATTGCAGACAAGAACCTGTACAATGCCGAAATTAACGGATTGTATTTTAAGGTACAGTTAGGTGCATTCCGCAATCACATCACTGTGAACCATCCTTACTTTACCAGCAAGCTTGATCCGGGTAAAATCAGGGAAGAGCAATGGCCTCCCGACCCGCTGTACAAATACACCATCGGAGAATACAAGACCATTGCCTCAGCAACGGAATATAAAATGGAAATCAGGAATAAAGGGTATTCTGATGCCTTCCTCACCTGCTACTACAATGAAAAGAGAATCAGCATGGATGAGGCCAAGGAACTCATCAGAAAATATTATCAGACAGTCAGTTTCAGATAAAAAATATCCGGGTTTTGTATTGATGAGACAAAAACAATTATTTTTGCAGCCGCATTGCAGGCAGTCTAAATGCAAGAAATTGATTTTATTGCCTCAGAAATACAGTATTGTTCTTGACATAAACGACACACTTGCCCGGATGGCGGAACAGGTAGACGCGCTGGTCTCAAAAACCAGTGGGATTTCCCGTGCCGGTTCGATCCCGGCTCCGGGTACTATCTCTCTCTTTTTCAGTGGTATTGATAAAAAATTTTTTTTACATGCTGGCATAAAATTTTCTTATCACTTTCCGCTTTTTTTAAAATGTATTAATTTTATAAGCCCAAAAAAACAGTTAAAATTGATGTGAAGTGAATTCTTTAGAACAACAAATTCAACATACTTTAAAGGAATTTTTTGGCTTTGATTCCTTTAAAGGCCAGCAAAAAGAAATAATTCTGAGCATTCTCGAAGGGAATAACACTTTTGTAACCATGCCCACAGGGGGTGGCAAAAGCCTTTGCTACCAGCTTCCGGCTATCGTTTCAGAAGGTACTGCCATCATCATCAGCCCTTTGATTGCCCTGATGAAAAATCAGGTTGACCTGATCAGAACCTTCGGAGCTAAAAAGGGTTTTGCCCATTTTCTCAATTCAAGCCTTACCAAAAAAGAAATCGAAACTGTCAAAAATGATGTGCTGAGCGGTAATACCAAAATGCTTTACATCGCCCCAGAAACCTTCAACAGAGACAAAACCATTGAATTTCTTAACAAAACGAAGCTTTCTTTTATCGCTGTCGATGAAGCACACTGTATTTCAGAATGGGGGCATGACTTCAGGCCTGAATACCGTAAAATAAGAGAGGTAGTTGATGAACTCGGAAAACTTCCCATCATAGCCCTGACGGCCTCTGCTACACCTAAAGTCAGGGAAGACATTTTAATAAATCTTGAAATTGAGGATGCAAGGGTTTTTATGTCATCATTCGACAGGCCTAACCTCTATTATGAAGTCAGGCCCAAATTCTCTCAGAAACAAGCTATCCGGGAAATCGTAACTTATATTAAAAAAAATCCGGGAAAATCCGGAATCATATACTGCCTCACCCGAAAAAAAGTTGAAGAGGTAGCTGAAACCCTCAGGCTGAACGGCATCAAAGCCATTGATTATCATGCAGGAATGGATAGTGCTGTCCGCAACAAACATCAGGACATGTTTCTGATGGAAGAGGTTGAAGTTATTGTAGCTACGATTGCTTTTGGAATGGGGATTGACAAACCTGATGTCAGATATGTGATTCACTATGATGTCCCGAAAAGCATTGAAAGTTATTATCAGGAAACCGGCAGGGCCGGACGTGACGGCATTGCCTCCGACTGTATTCTGTTTTACAACTTCAACGACTTGCTGAAACTCGAAAAACTTTATCGCGACAAACAATATTATGAGCGGGAAAAAGCAAACCAGTTACTAAAACACATGGCTGCATTTGCAGAATCATCTTCCTGCCGCAGGATTGATTTACTTCATTATTTTGGTGAAAAATATGATAAGCCTGACTGCGAAGAAAAGAAAATGTGCAGCAACTGCCGTTATCCAAAAGAAAAATTTGACGGGAAAGATGATGTTGTCCGTATCCTGAAACTGGTCAAATCGCTCAGCACTGAATTCAACCTTGAACATCTGGTCAATATCATGACAGGAGAACTGAATCAGGCCATTTTAGCATATCAGCACAACAAACTGAAGGAATTCGGAAGTGGAAAAGACAAATCATTTTACCATTGGAAAGCCATTATCAGAAAAGCCGATGTTGAAGGACTGATCGAACAGAATATCGAAACGATGGGAACCATCTCCATTACCGAAAAAGGGATGGAATACCTGAAAAATCCGTATTCTGTAATGGTTTCTGTTGACGACAGTTACGAAAACATTAAAGAAGAAGATGACGAAATAAAAATTGCTGGCGGAGGATATGACGAAACGCTTTTCAATATGCTGAAGGAAATCAGGAAATCCATCGCCAAAAAACTGAACGTACCACCATATATCGTCTTTCAGGATCCCTCCCTCGAAGAAATGGCTATCAAATATCCCATCACCGAAGAAGAGCTGACCAACATCACAGGCGTTTCAGCCACCAAGGCTCAACGGTATGGAAAAGAATTCATTAAGCTCATTGCCAAATATGTCGAAGAAAACGAGATCGAAAGGCCGGACGATCTGGTGGTCAAGTCAATGCCTGCCAAATCAAAAAACAAGTTGTTCATCATTCAGAATGTCGATAAAAAAGTTCCTTTGGATGAAATAGCATTGGCTAAAGGACTTGATTTCCATGAATTGCTGGACGAAATGGAAAGTATTATTTATTCCGGTCATCGCCTTAATATTGACTACTTTATCAACGAAAATATCGATAGCGATACCCAACAGGAAATTTACGACTACTTCAGAAATGCAGAATCAGACTCAATAGAAGAGGCTCTGAAACATCTGGGTTCTCAATATATTGATACTGAAGAACTGCGGCTAATGCGTATCAAATTTATCTCTGAAATGGGTAATTAAAATGACTTTTAACCGAAAATATTGCCGGATTTTTTTGTTAACAGCAATGTTTTTTGTTACTCATCACCATCCTGCCCTGAGCGATGACGACCCGAAATCTGTTCGTAAAACCTATAAGGAGATCACCAAAACCGACATTACCCGTTATGAAGATATTACCGCAACGGAAATTCTCATATTTGGTATCAGTTTCAACATGAGTATCAACGAAGCTCTTGAGGTAATAAAACTGAACGATAAGGTTTTCTTTGAGGTTGACCCCTTCAATTCCAACCGTTACTATCTTTATGATTATGAAATCGTTAAAGAAAGATATCTCCCGCTTGCTTATTTTATCTGGGATGAAAACGGGCAAAAACTTCTGGAAATCATTATTTACACTGGTTTTACAAAATATCTTGTCGGGAACACCAAAAAGTTGCTTACGCTTGACGTCATTAATAAAAACTCATTGATTGTCAAGACTTTTATGGGCTATCCCGTAAAAAAAGAAGTTACGCTGGATTTGCCAAGCATTGGCCTGAAAACCTTTTGCTATTATTATCCCAATCATAATTTTAAGATTTTCAGAAACATTACAGATGAAAGCACTTCTATCTCCCTGGGCATTTGCAGGGAACTAATTTTTTATTAAAAAATAAATATCATGAAAAAGACCTTTATCATTGTCAGCTCTATCTATGGCTTAGCTATTATTGCCCTTTTTATATTATTTTTTCTTGGTAAAAAAGGCCATTCCGGAGAAGTAAAAAACCCTGATTTACCCGTAAATATACCTGACTCCCTGATGGCAAAGCCCGAAAAACCATTGACCATTGCATATGTTAATACCGATACCATTCTGGCTAATTATAAATATTACAAATCGCAGATTGCCTCTCTTGAAAGCTCACAGGCAATAGCTGAACGCCAGCTCGAAGAGCGGTACAAAAAACTGGAAGAAGACTACAAAAACTACCTGACAAAAATCAAACTCGGTCTTATAAAACAGGAAGATGCTGAAAATCAGTTTGCTGAAAAACAGGCCGAACTTCAGGATTATCAGGATAAATTGCGTAACAACCTGCTTGAAAAAGAACAGAAAGTTGCCGATCAACTCTACGACAGTATTCTGAATCATATTGCCATCTTCAATAAGCAGGCAGGTTATACTTACATCATAGCCCACGCAAAAGGGAGCAACATCCTGTATTCCGATCCCTCACTCGACCTTACACAGATCATCCTTCAAAGCCTGAATGCCAGCTATGATGCCTGGTCGAAAAAGAAAGGGAAAAAATAGTCAGATTCTCCCAATTTTTTTCTAACTTTTTAAGCAATTAGGGTACTTAACACCAAAAATAATCTTATGAAAAAGATCTGCTTCGTTATTACCCTATTATTAACAGCTTTAAACTCTTACACACAGATTTCACCAGTTAACTGGCAAACATTGATTAGCAGTGATTGTGAAAATGTTTCGGTTGATATTTCCTTTATCCAAAATGGAATAATATTTCTGGCCGGAAATTTCATATCTGAAAATGTGGCAATTGGAGATTTTATTCTTAAAAACAATAGTCCAGCTGATGCTCCTTTCAAAAATGATTTTTTTATTGCCAGCATCAACGAAAAAGGTAAAATTATCAATGTGTTCAAATATCCCGGAGAAAGGTTTGGAACCATCAAAGATATGATTGTCACGGATTATTTTATTTATGCAATTGCCTTCTTATATGATTCAAAAGGAAATTATGGATTTTTTCTTCTGAAATTCAACATGAAAGGTGAACTTCTGAATGAGGTGTATTTTGATACTTATCTGAAAGACTTTACGTTTCACCTATCATGTCTTACTGTTGACAGCGATGAAAACATATATGTTTCCGGAATTTCCAAATCTGACAGTATTAATATTGGACACTTTAAAAACCAAATTTCTAAAGAGCAGAAATATTATAGCTTTATTATCAAGTTTTCTCCCAATCTTTCCCTGAAATGGGTAAAAGCTATTAATTTTTTCGAAGTTTATCCATTTTATGAAGAAATCAGGGATATTAAAGTGGACGAATCACAAAATCTGTATTTTCTCAAAACCAGATCCCTTATTATTCTTGACAAAGATGGAAATCACATAAAAAATATTGAATTTGGTGCCCTCTATGGTTCATTTGTCAATGTTACTCCCCTTAATTCCGGAGAATTCTATCTCATTGGAAATTTCTGCTCCCCTGATTATGAATATAAGAATATAAAGCTCATAAAAGAAAGACCGGGACAAAATGCAGTATTTCTTATCAAATTCAGCACCGGATTCCATCCTGTTTGGGGTAAACTTATAGAAGGTGATCAATACCTGGGTATTGATATTGCCAACAATTACACTATAAATCGGGCAACCTGTATTGTTAAAGATAGGTTATTCATTCATCTTTCACTGATGGGTACTTATATTTTGTCAAATCATAAAAAAATCAGCATTAACAATATAAACAACCCAATTACAAATGTTCTTGTTGTTTTGGATAATAATGCTAATATCGGAAATATTTTCCCTGTTTTTCCCGGAAATATCTTTACCGGAATGACCGATGAAAAAAATTATGTAGCCGTTTACAAGGAATTTCAGGATCATTATCATTTTGACTCATTAAATCCATACTTCTCGATGAAAGGTTGGGTGGTTAGAAAAAGAGCACTGGTTACTTTTTCACAAATGAATGAAGATCAAAAAATTAAAGAGTTTTCTGTATATCCCAATCCATCTTTGAACGGAAAATTTACTATCACTTCTTCATCTTCTATTCAAGGCAAAAATTACGTTTACGACTTAAACGGGAATCTGATTCTTGAAACAGAAAGCACTTCCATAGACCTCAGTAATTTTCCTAAAGCTTCCTACTTGCTGAAGTCAGAACAATTCCCAAATGCTGTATGGCTACTCAGCCAATAGCAATAGCCCAATGATTTTCAGAACACACTTCTTAAAAATACACCCTGTAATAAAATCCGGGGATAATTCCCAACTGATATTGGGTCACAATTTCATCTTTTGAAACATTATATTCCTGGCGAAACACATTTTTATGGTCCGTGAAATTGTCAACTGTAACTGAAATCTCATGACTGAAACGTTTTTGTTCAAATCGTGCTCCTGCCTTGAAATCAAATTTATAATATGGTTCAAACTGCCTGGTATAAGCCAAAGATGAAATCCTGACCGTGTTTTTATATTTTCTTGAAAGCTCCAGATCAATGGGGGTATATCTTTTGCCACCGCTGAAAACAGCTTTGATACTGACAAACAATGCAGTATTTTCATTGATACTGAACTCTTTGCCACCAAGCAGGTTAATAATGTAGTTGCTGTTAAATTCCGTATTTCTTTCCACTTTGTCGGAGGCAGTATATTTGCTGTCGAACAGCGAAAGGGTAAACAAATAATAAAATTTGCTGCTGAAATATTTTTCAAGACTGATTTCGATCCCGTAATTATACCCTTTTCCGTCATTGACCAGGCTGTCGGCAGTCAGGTCGCTGAACCCTGAGCCCAGATTACTGATATTCAATAAACTAAATGACGAAGGATGGGATTCTACCGGAATATTGAAAAGATATTGAAAATAAGTCTCGGTTTTCAACCTTACATTGTCGGTCAGCATTCGGCTGAAACCCAGCACCGCATGATGTGTTTTACTGAAATCCAAAGTTGTATTTGTTGTAATGTATGTATTGTCAATGGTTTTTGTTTTTGCATAAAGCGAAGCAAGTGGTGGAGTTTTACTGTGTAAACCATAAGCAAAATAGACAGTTGTGAGGGAATTGACATTGTAATTCAGACCAATACGTGGTTCAATAGTCAATTTTTCTGAAAGGCTGAAATAGTTCAGATTCAGTCCTGTTTTTAAACTGAATCTTTCAGAGAACCTGAACAGAAACTGGGAAAAAGCTCCGTAAAGTACAGGCCCTTCTGCCAGATTTACTTTATCTTTAATTATCATTTCAAGTGTGGAAGAGTGGGTGTTGAAACGGGCTGCATCAAGGCTGAAAAATAACTTCTGAGCCGAAATCCCTGATTTTACACTGATATTGGATTTGATTTTTTTACTGACAGTATATTTTACGGTCAGACGATTATCATTAGAGCGATCGTAATAAACTTCAAAAGGTTCATCGAAATCATTCAGCGTATCAAGACTGGTAAGCATCTTCTGATAATATAAAGAAACCAGCAATTTCTGATTTAGCTTCTTTTTATTCAACCAATTGTATGAAATGCCTGAGGAAGCCAGCTCACTACCCAGATAAAAGTTTTCCCTGCGTGGGTCAGCCGTGAAATCATTGGAATCTTCTTCGCTATCCAGCAAAGCCATTTTTCCTTTTCCAGCAATGCTGAAAAATGACAGATTTCCTTTGCCAGCGTGAAATTGAGTTTTTATCGTAATATCCTGATAACGTGGAACTCCCGCAATTTTCAGGTCAATAAATTTTCCGATAATATCCATGGTGGAATAGCGGTAATTGACAAGATAGGAAGAATTATGTTTTTTAGTAAAAGGACCTTCCAGTGTCGCTTCAAGGCCGAGAATTCCTGCCTGTATTGTGTATTCATGCTGTTCGTTGTTGCCTGACCTGAGTTTCAGATCGAATACGCCTGATAAGGCCTGATGATATTCTGCCGGAAAAGCCGCAGTAAAAAAATCACTGTTTGCCAGAACATTGTTACTCAGCATACTGATAGGCCCTCCTGTAGTCCCTTGTGCAGCAAAATGGTTGGGATTGGGTATTTCCACATCGTCAAGCAGCCAGAGCAGGCCTGCCGGAGAGTTTCCTCTGATAACAATCTCGTTCGACATTTCACTGGCAGAAGTAACTCCTGCATAGTTCATGGCCATGCGGGCAGGGTCAGCCATACTGCCGGCATATCGGAATGCTTCTTCCGTATTGTATTTCATGACACTGGCAGTTGCCATTTTATTATTGTTCTCAAATTTATCCCTGTTGGCCGTAACCTGAATTTCCGAAGTCGTTAAAACCGATTCTTCCAGTTCAATGCTCAGAACAAGCTCTTTGGCAGAATGCACCAGTATCGGAATCACTACTTCTTTATAACCCATAAAACTGACCTTCAGCTGATGTTTCCCTGTCTTAATATTTTCCAGCCTGAAACTTCCGTTGACATCACATGAAACCCCTTTGTATTCGCCAGAATCAAGTAAAATGACATTTGCACCGGGCAATGGTATGCCATTATCCTTGTCTTTTACCACCCCACGCACGACCTGCCTGAAATCATTCTGCGAAAAGCCAAAAAAATGAATAAATAATAAGGTAAAGGAGAAAAAGTACTTTAATAACATCAGAAAAGATTAAGAAGGAGATTTTTGGCAAAAATTAAGCCTTTTTATAGGCAATTGAGTCAACATTTATTCAACTTGAAATTACTAAGCTTTTGTAATTTGAACTACATGATAATCTTTAATTTAAAAAGAAACTTACTCAATCATCAGTAAATAAATCGTTTATGAAGTTCTCCGGATTTATCATCTTAAAAGCTGAATCAGGGTATGCCTGATGGAATTCTTTAGGTATTTTTACTTTCTTATCTGCACCTGATTTAAACTCAAAAGCTCTCAGTTTCCCATCTTTTTCTTCAATATAGTCAATCTCTTTCTGAGTATAGGTTCGCCAGAAAAAAGCATTGAAAAATTTTCTTTGATTATGCAGAAATTTAATTCGTTCAACAACACAAAAGTTCTCCCAAAGTTGCCCGACATCATTTCTTAAATCCAATGGATTAAAATTCTGAATGATGGCATTCCTGATTCCTGAATCCCAGAAATATATTTTACGGCTTTTGCTTACCTCATTTCTCAGATTTCTGCTCAAAGCAGGAAGTTTGAAGATGATAAAACCTGCTTCCAGTAAGTTAATATAATTTTGAACCACCGTTTGATCTACTTTTAAATTATTTGCCAATTCGGTATAAGCAACCTCATTCCCAATCTGGAAAGCCAGCAACCGAAGCAGATTGAGTAAAATTTCAGGTCTTTTCAACTGATGAAATGTAAAGATATCTTTAAACAGATAACTGGAGGTCAGTTCATTCAGTAAATCAATTATCTGAGTTTCTGTTTTGTTTTGAAGTGCAGGATAAGAGCCAAAACGTAAAAGTCTTTCTATCATTGATTTTTTCTGCACAAAATTCAACTGCAGGGTTGCTTCATTAAATGATAATGGATACAGCGAATAGATAATTTTACGCCCTGTCAGAGGTTCATTGATTTTATTGGATAATTCAAAACTTGAAGATCCGCTGGCAATGATTTTTAATGCCGGAAATGAATCAGTCAAAATTTTTAACACCATCCCTATATCCCTGATCCTCTGGGCTTCATCTAATATCAATAGTTCAACATCTTTGACTAAATATTCAAAATTATGCGCATTACTGTAAGAAAACATCTCCTGCACATTCAGGAAGTCACAATTGTAATAAACTGACCTGAAATTAAGGGATTGCTGAATATCTTTTATCAAGGTTGTTTTTCCAACCTGCCTGGCACCATATACCACTATGACTTTATTAAAATTTTGATCCGACAACAATGAATCAATAATTGATTGCTTTATTTCTCTTGAAATTATCATTAGTTTCTTTAAATTTAATTTTTGCAAAAATAATACAAAAAACATGACTTTACTCATGTAATTTTATTAAATTGCATGAGTTAACTCTTGTAATTTTAAATTTTCGTTTTTCAGCCCCAAAAAAAAATTTTTGCTGATTTAAAAATCCTTCATACATTTGACCAATTAGTTAAACTATCTATTTAAACCATAAAGTAAATATTTATTGCGATGACAGACAAACAGGATACAGAGCAAAGAATTCTTGATGCGGCCAAGAAAATATTTATGACTAAAGGGATGGATGGGGCGAGAATGCAGGAAATTGCCGATGAAGCGGGTATCAACAAAGCATTACTGCATTATTATTTCCGTACCAAGGAAAAACTTTTCGGTGCAGTTTTCAGGGAGGCCATTGATGATTTTTTCCCGAAAGTCAGCGGAATCATGATGGCAGATGTCCATCTGTTTGATAAAATCAGATTCTTTGTTCATGAATACAACAAACTGCTGATGAGCAAACCATATATCCCGGGATTTATCATTATGGAAGTCAACAGAAACCCTGAAAACATACTGTCAGTTTTCCGGGATTATGCAGAAAAAATTTCCAGTCAGAATCTGCCTGCCCTTGCCCAACAAATTCAGCAAATGGCAGAGCAAAACGAAATCAGGCCGGTTGACCCGCGTCATCTCATCATGAATATGCTTTCGCTGGTGGTTTTTCCCATTATCAGCAGGCCTATCGTTAAAAGCATTCTGTTTCAGAACAATGATGAATATTATCAGCAATTCTTATTACAAAGAGCTGAAATTGTTTCAGATACAATAATTAATTCAATCAGGATAAAATGAAAAAACTTGTCATCACTTTTTTAATATTGAGCCTGACTTTTGGATTAAAACTAAAAGCACAGGATACGCTCAGTCTGGAAAGATGCAGGGATGCCGCCTTGTCGAATTTCCCGCTGACAAAGGCTATTGAATTGTATCAGCAGTCAGGAAAATTTATGACAGATAAAAATTCAGCTTCGTATTTTCCAAGACTCAATCTGAATTCGCAGGCCACCTGGCAATCTCAGGTTACTTCCATCGACCTGAGCGGACTTCCTTTTCCGGTTAACATTACCCCTCCACCAAATGACCAATACAAGGCTGTTGTTGAAATCAATCAGTTAATTTATGATGGGGGTCTGACCAGAAAACTGAATGCCATTCAAATCAATGAAACAGAAATAAACATTGCAGGTGTCAAGGTAGAGCAGTATAAAATCATTGATCAGATTAATCAGTTGTATATCAATATTTTACTGTTAAACAAACAGCTTGAGCTAACAGAACTGACGAAAGAACTTATTGAGCAAAAATTAAAGAAAGCAGAAGCAGGAATCAGAAATGGGATATTTCTACAAAGCCATGCCGATATATTAAAAGCCGAAATGCTGAAAATTGAACAGCAATTTAAAAATCTGTATTACAGAAAAAAAAGCCTGTTGGAATCTCTTTCAAAACTTACAGGCTTATCGATTTCAGAAAATACCGTTTTCAGCGAAATTAAGGAGGAAAGTATTCAGGTGAAAATTTCCCGTCCTGAAGAAGCCTTGTTTGATTTTCAGAAAAAACTGATTGACAAAAGAATAGAATTGCTTTCTGTATCCCGCTTACCCAAATTATATGCCTTTGGACAGATGGGCTTTGGCAGGCCGGGACTTAACTTTCTGAGTAATGAATTTAAACCTTATGCCATCGCTGGCGCCAGCCTGAACTGGAATATCTGGGACTGGCATCAAAGCAAAAATGAAAAAAACAGCCTCGAAATCCAGAAGGAAATTATAGAAACCAAACGACAAACATTCGAACAATCTCTTGATATTCTTTCAGTTACTGAGAAAAACAACATTGACAAATTCAATGAAGCTATCCTCAGAGACGCTGAGATCATCGCTTTAAGGGAGAAAATTACAAAAGTAGCTTCAAGCCAGCTTGACAACGGAACCATCACCGCCACAGAATATCTGGCAGAACTGAATGCTGAAATGCAGGCCAGACTTAATCTTGAAGTTAACAAGCTGCTGTTGCTTCAGGCAAAAATGAACTTAAATTTTATTAAAGGATACTAAATGACAGACAGATGAAAATAATCAATGCACTCGTAATTATTCTGATTCTTTTTTCCTCATGCAAAAGAGAATATGTTTCCGATGCTTACGGAAATTTTGAAACCCGGGAAATCATAGTATCTGCCATGGCAGGCGGGCCTATTGTTTCGCTTCAGATTGAGGAAGGCCAAACACTTGATTCAGGGCAGATTACCGGAATAATTGATACTACCTCTCTGGTTATTCAGAAAGAGCAACTTTTAGCCAAAAAGGAAGCTATACTGGTAAAATCAGGGAATATAGAAGCTCAGGCAAAAGCCATCAGGGAGCAACTGTCCAGTTTACAGATTGAAAAAGAAAGATTGCAAAAACTCTTTAAGGAAGGAGCCGCCACCTATCAGCAAATGGATGATATTAACGGAAAGATAAAAGTATTGAATGCACAAATTGAGAGCGTTCAAAGCCAGCAACCATCTATCTCAAAAGAAGCAGTATCTATTGACAAGCAAATAGATTTAATTGATTATCAGCTAAATAATTGCAAAATAGTCAATCCCCTAAAAGGAATTGTTCTTACCAAATATGCAGAACAAAGTGAAGTGGTAAGCATGGGAAAACCTATTTACAAAATTGCTGATTTGAGAAATATGTATCTGAGGGCTTACATCTCCGGTGGTCAATTGTCTTCAGTTAAAATCGGGCAGAAAGTTAAGGTTTTAATTGATGACAAAAACAAGAAAATGAAAGAGTTAACAGGTATTGTCAGCTGGATAAGCAGCAATGCGGAATTTACTCCAAAAATCATACAGACCAAAGAAACAAGGGTCAATCTGGTTTATGCTATGAAAGTAAAAGTAAGCAATGACGGTAGTTTGAAGATTGGGATGCCCGGGGAGGTCAGGTTTGAATAGTAAACTAAAATATGGTAATCTCATTACAAAACAGCAACATTGATGAAAATCAGAATAAACAATATTTCCAGGCATTACGGAGAGGTTGAAGCCCTGAAAAATATCAGTCTCGAAATTCAGAAAGGGGAACTTTTTGGGTTCATCGGGCCGGATGGTGCGGGTAAAACCACCTTGTTCAGGATTATTGTTACACTGCTCAAACCTGATAGTGGCAATGTGAAAATCAATGGATTGGATACAATTAAAGACTATAAGGAAATCAGGAAGATAGTAGGGTATATGCCGGGGCGTTTTTCCTTATATCAGGACCTGACTGTGGAAGAAAACCTGAATTTTTATGCAAGCATTTTCGGGACAACAGTACAGGAGAACTATCACTTAATCAAGGATATATATTCCCATATTGAACCCTATAAAAAGAGACTGGCAGGTAAACTTTCGGGCGGAATGAAACAAAAACTGGCTTTATCCTGTGCCATGATTCACAGACCTGAGATTCTTGTCCTCGATGAACCGACTACCGGGGTGGATGCTGTTAGCCGGAAAGAGTTCTGGGAAATGTTGAAAAATCTTAAAGAATCAGGGATTACGATTATTGTTTCCACACCCTACATGGATGAAGCAGCAAAATGTGACAGGGTTGCCCTGATTCAGCAGGGAAAGATAATGGCAATTGATCAACCTGATAATATTGTCAAAGAATTTAAGTCGGAACTCTTATCCATCTCAGCAGACAACAACTATCAGTTATTGAATATCTTACGGCAATTTCCGAGAACGGAAAGCGTATTCCCTTTCGGCCAAAGCGTTCATTACACCGAAAAAGGAGGACAAATCCAATCAGTGGAAGAAATCATCAGTTATCTGGAAAAAAATGGCATCAGCAATTTAAAAATTGAGAAAATTAATGCAGGGATTGAGGATTGTTTTATGAAATTGATGAATGAAGAGAATAATTATTTTGGAGGGGGAATGAATTCCCCCTCTATTAACGGAACATTATGAAAAATATCCATGAGAAAGAGATTTTTTTTAATAGCCGGGGATTTAAATCCCCAGCTAAAAGGATTTTATTTATTCTCGAGAATTTTTTTTCAATAGCAGGGGATTTAAATCCCCTGCTAATAGAATTTTATTTCTATCTCGAGGGAATGAATTCCCCCTCAATTAAAAGAACATTATGAAAATTGATTATAGAAATGAGCAATATTCATCAATAGCAGGGGATTTAAATCCCCTGCTAATAAAAATCAAGAAATCATAAAAATAAGATTATGTCATTTTCACAAATATGGATACACTCTGTATGGGCTACAAAAAATCGTTACCCTTTTTTAACAAAAGATATCAGGATTAAGCTTTTTGAAAAATTCAGAGAAATTGCAAAAGATAAATCGTATTTTTTAGATACAACAGGAGGAATTGATGATCATGTTCACATAATTTTCAGTATGAGGCCTAACCAGATTATTTCTAATATTATAAAAGATTTTAAAGGCATTTCATCAAAATGGATTAATGACAACAATATTACTGAAGAATATTTTGAATGGCAGGAAGGCTTCAGTGCATTTTCAATCTCTCCATGGAATGTTGAGTTAATAAGAAATTACATTAAAAATCAGGAACAGCATCACAAGAATCAAGGATTTGATGATGAGTTAAAAAGATTAAACAAAAGTGAAATTATATAAAATGAGAAAATTTAAAATAGATTATTTGATAGCCAAGGATTTAAATCCCCGGCTAACAGGATTTTATTTCTTTCTCGAGAATTTTTTTTCAATTGCAGGGGATTTAAATCCCCTGCTAAAGGAATTTTATTTCTATTTCGAGGGAATGAATTCCCCCTCTATTAAAAGAACATTATGAAAATTGATTATAGAAATGAGAAATATTCATCAATAGCAGGGGATTTAAATCCCCTGCTATTAAAAATTAAGGATTTGAACCCATGACTAAAAATTAATAACATTTACATGCAATCTGAATCTATCATAGATGTTAAAAATCTCGTAAAAAAGTTCGGTTCGTTTGTGGCAAACGATAATCTGACTTTTGAAGTTAAGAAAGGTGAAATTTTCGGCTTTCTTGGGACTAATGGAGCAGGTAAAACCACCGCTATCCGTATTTTATGCGGCCTTTCCTATCCGACTTCAGGTGAAGTAAATATTGCAGGTTATGATATTTATAAAGACAGGGAAAAGATAAAAAAAAGCATCGGATACATGAGCCAGAAATTCAGCCTGTACGAAGATCTGACGGTGTATGAGAATATCCGCTTCTATGCAGGAATTTACGGTATTGACAAAAAATCCATCAAATCAAGAACTGATGAATTGCTGGAAAAGCTGAATATGATTGACATCAGAAACAAGCTGATAAAGGATTTGCCGCTGGGATGGAGGCAGAAAATTGCTTTTTCAGTGGCTATTTTTCATCATCCTGCAATTGTTTTTCTTGATGAGCCAACAGGCGGGGTTGACCCCATCACAAGACGTCAGTTCTGGGAGTTGATTTATCAGGCTGCTCATGATGGAATTACTGTCTTTGTTACCACTCACTACATGGATGAGGCTGAATATTGTCAGAGGGTAGCCATCATGACGGAAGGGAAAATTGCGGTGACAGATGCTCCGCTGAATCTGATAAAAAAATATGCTGTTAATAATATGGACGAAGTGTTTTTAAAAATTGCAAGAGCTTAAAAGATGAAAAGGTTTATCGGGTTTGTCAGAAAAGAGTTTTACCATATCATCAGAGACTGGCGGACACTCATTATCCTGTTCGGGATGCCTGTCATTCAGCTGATTCTTTTCGGATATGTCATTACCAATGAGATTAAGGATGTAAAAATTGCTGTCTTTGACCAGTCAAAAGATGAGACGACACTGCGGCTCATTAATAAAATAACTGCTTCAGGCTATTTCAAGCTGACAGAAAATATTAACAGCTATGATGAAATTGAGCAGATATTTAAAAAAGGCTTTGTCAAACAAGTTGTTGTGTTTGAACCTGATTTTGCAAAGAAACTAAAAAAAGAAGGTAAAGCCAGTATCCAGTTGCTGACAGATGCTTCAGAACCAAACACTGCCAATCTGGTAGTCAATTACACTTCGGGCATTATCAGTGGGTTTATGGCTGAAGAAAACAAACTGGCAGATATTCCGGTGAAAATAATCCCTGAAGTCAGGATGTTGTACAATCCTGAGCTAAAAGGTGTTTTCATGTTTGTTCCGGGAATCATGGCCATGCTGCTGATGCTGGTGTCGGCTATTATGACCTCTATATCCATCACCCGTGAAAAAGAGCTTGGTACGATGGAAGTATTGCTGGTCAGCCCACTGAAACCTGTACAGATTATTTTCGGCAAGGTTGCACCTTATGTCCTGCTTGCTTTTATTGATGCCATCATTATCATTGCCATCGGGCACTTTGTTTTCAAAATGCCGGTGCTGGGGAGCGTTTCACTATTGATGCTGGAAGCATTGATTTTCATCACTGTAGCCCTTTCGTTAGGTATTCTGATTTCTACTGTTACCAACAGTCAGCAGGTGGCCATGATGTTGTCAATGGTAGCCCTGATGTTGCCGACTATCCTATTATCAGGTTTTATCTTCCCCATTGAAAATATGCCCTGGCCTTTACAGGCCTTATGCCAGATTATGCCGCCAAAATATTTTATCATCATTATCAAAAGCATTATGCTGAAAGGAAATGGATTTTTGTATGTCTGGAAAGAAACCCTGATATTACTGGCAATGGCGGCCTTCTTCATATTACTGAGTGTTAAAAAATTTAAAGTCCGGCTGGAGGCTTAACCCATGAAAACAATATTTTATATCATACAAAAAGAGTTTATTCAGGTTTCCAGAAACAGGATGATGCTACCCATCATTTTTGTGGTGCCGATTGTTCAGTTACTGATACTGGTACATGCCGCCACTTTTGAGATGAAGCAGATAAAAATGTGTGTGGTGGACAACGACTTTTCAGCCACTTCACGTAAGCTGATTTCAAAATTCTCAGGTTCCCCATTTTTCAGGATAAAATATTCTTCATTTTCTTATTCCGAAGCAGAAAAATTTCTTCAAAAAGGAAAGGCAGATGTGATTCTTCAGGTGCCTCCTCATTTTGAAAAAAACCTGAATACAAATAATCCCGGGAAAGTCATGCTGAGCATCAATGCAATAAACGGAGTGGCTGCAGGATTGATTTATGCCTATTCAGGTCAGATTATCAATGATTTTAACAAAGATATGAGTTCCGGAAAAATCCAGATAGCTGAAAATCATACGAGGCCTGAAACCATTAATATCACCTATACCCATTGGTACAACCCGCAGTTGAACTATAAAACCTTTATGGTTCCGGGCATTCTGGTATTGCTGGTAACTTTAATCGGGCTGTTTCTGGCAGGAATGAACATTGTGAGAGAAAAGGAAATCGGTACGATAGAACAGATAAATGTAACTCCCATCAAAAAATATCAGTTTATTGCAGGCAAACTCGTCCCGTTCTGGATCATTGCATTGTTTGAGCTTGCCTTTGGACTGAGCCTTGGCAAATTGCTCTTCAATATCCCCATGCTGGGCAGTCTTTGGCTGGTTTTTCTTGCTGCTGCCATTTATCTGATAGCTGTTCTGGGAATGGGACTTTTTATTTCCACCCTTGCCAACACCCAGCAACAGGCCATGTTCCTTTCCTTCTTTTTTATGATAGTCTTTCTGCTTATGAGCGGTTTGTTTACTTCGGTGGAAAGTATGCCCCAATGGGCACAGTATTTCAACAAAATCAATCCCATAGCCTATTTTATCCGTATCATGCGGATGGTTTTGCTGAAAGGATCAGGTTTTTCAGATATTCGTATTGAATTGCTATCGCTGGCAGCCATCGGATCAGCAGTGCTGGCAATGGCAGTCAGGAGATACCGGAAGGTGGCGTGAAACAATATTTTGGCAATGCTATTTACCTATGATAAACTTCTGTGTAAGAATGTTTTCTTTTGTAAAAAGGCTGAAAAAATACAATCCATCCGGCTGATTTTCAAGGTTTAATTCGATAATTTCACCAGTCGTTGCTTTAATAGAACGACTCCAGATCACTTGTCCGTTCATATCGCTTAGCTGAAGGCTGACATCCTGCCTTTCTTTGAGATCAAACTCTATAAAAACCTTTCCCGATGATGGATTTGGATTGATTTTTAATGAATTTTCAGTTATCAGTTTTTCGCCCCTGATGTCTAATGCCCAACCGGTGGTAAAATTATGAATAATCTCATTGCCAAAATCAGGATTAAACATTTTCAGATAAGGACCATCCAGGCTTCTCAAACGAAGATATCCATTCCCGTCATTATTGTTCCAGAACGAGAGCCCGTCACCATCTGTATCCAGCATTTTCAGGGTATAACAGCCGTAAGTGTTCGGCAATGTTAACGTATCCATATAAAGTTTGTTGGCCTGAAGATTTTCTCTTTTATAAACAATATTCCCTGCAGCATCACTTATCTGGCACCTTGATTCCTGGGGGAAACTGTTTGTCCTCAGATACACGACAAAACGGTTAGGATATACCGGTGGAATTTCAAACTCTTTAATGACAGTGTTATTAAATGAATAATCATCCGTTGCATTGTTGACTTTAGAAACAGAAACCCTGAACCTGTTATCTCCGGTCCAGCCTCCCCAGTAAAAAGGAAGTTCAATTTCTGTTTTATCAAGAGGCTCTAACTGTCCGCTCCACCTGAAATTTGAGCTGTAAGTGCCATCTGTTTTACCATAATTAAATTCAATCGAGGTTATTTTCTGTTTCCCTGTATTTTGAACCAAAACCCTCGGATTTGCACAATGCGGATTCTCTCTAAGGTATTCCTGATGCTTATTCGGAACGATAATATCAACCACAGCAGCGTCAAGAGAGAAATGAAAGTCGCTATATGAAATTAATTGGGATTCAAGCACGAAATTACCCCCTGCATCACTTTCAGCATTGTAGTCAATTTTAACTGAGTCTTTTTGTTTATCAATAAAACTACTTACCTCCCAGTCGTAAGTATAAACCGGAGCACCAGGACACCATCCGGCACGGTCATAAATCCATGTTCCTCCTTGCGGATATAGCGGATTAGAGGCACACTCCGTCCAGAGCAGCCAACGGTAACGCATGGTATCGTTCAGCCATAACTCATGGTATTTCGGACAAAATTCAGCACAATTGTTCGGGGCCGCCATCCCGTGTCCCGTTGTCCTTGTTTTCACCCTGAAATATTCAGCTTTTTTATTCAACGTAAGCCATTTCGGTTGCACCAGACTGGCAAAGTTAGGGAGTCCGAAACTTCCGCTGTATAAGGTTTGTACACTCAGCACATCCCTTGGAGGTGTTCCTTCTATCATTACAAAGTCGAGTTGATGGAGTTCCTGCCAGTTGCCTGAACTGATTTTGACTGAATCATGCAACAGAGGTGCATAGTCGCTGACATCATATATCCAGGTAAATCCATCGCCCAGATCGAGGTTAATGCCATAGGGAGTAATAAAGCGTCCTATTTCGTAACGGTCAAGTATTCTGTATTTTTCATCGTATTTTGCCTCCGTCATTATTTTATAAATGACTGAATCCGGTTTAATCTTAATAAACTGAACAGGCTTTCCGTTGGAGTCAAAAAGCACACACTGATAAGGAGGATAGACATATAAGGTATCAGTGGGGATATCCGGTTTTGAAAAATTGCTGAATAAAATCAGCATATTTGATTGATTCTCAATAGAATCAGTTAATATATTTCTGGTTACTTTCTGCTGATAATTGCTTTGGTCAAATATGATTTCAGGAAGAAAATTACCGTTTCTCATATTTTTAAAAAGGCTGACAGGAGAATGTGGTTTCCAGCCGGGCCCTGTATTCATTTTTCCCTGCCATTTGTTCGGACTGATATCTTTCACTGTTTTGCCTTGTCCTTCGTCAAATGGGAACCAAGCCACAAGATTATTGTATATTGCATCTGAAGGTTTGGGCGGGTTATACATGATTTTCTGAATATCAGCCTGACCGAGTGCCTTGTTCCACACACTGAACTCATCGAGCATTCCGTCATAAAAATTTCCTGTACCGGCTGCATTTGAACCAATTCTGAATGTTTTAACATTTTTAATACTCTTGCTTTTTGATGCACCACTCTGAAACAATACCCCGTTAAGGTAAATTTTCATTTCTCCGGTGGAGGTGTTTTTAGTAAATGCCCAGAAATTCCATTTACCTTTAAATGAAGAGGTATCGGCCAGCTTTTCAATACGGTCGTAGCCGCTGCCATCGTTTCCGGCATCCCAGTAAACATGTCCGTCTCCCCAAGGCAGATGAACATTGAATATTCGTCTGTTGGCAGAGTCAACACCTTCAAAAACAGTATTGTTCTGAGGCTGATACTTCGGATTTCCGTATTGCCAGAAAGCAAAGGTTACTTCATTTGTAATCGATGAAAAAAGATTTTGAGGTAAAACGATATAATCGAGGTTTTCAAAAAAGAGTGTATAATCAGAAGATGCTGATTGTGAAGAACTTAAATAATTAACAGGATGGGCAAGCATTTTAACAGGCTCTGAGGGAGCAAACAAAATCATTTCGACCAAAATATTGGAAAATGAATCCCATTGAAATGAATTGAAGAAAGGGAAATAGTTGACTCCGTTTGCTGAAAGCTGAACTTTTCCATCAAAAACCACCTCAAAAATGTCATTTCCATGCTGATTGACCGAATCTTTTTTTGTAAGTGCCATTCTGATCATCACTCTTCCCAGATTAACAGGTGCATCAGCCACATACAGGGCTATTCCGGTAATATTTTTTTTCATCAGACCTGCTCCTGCCAATTCATCTGCTTTCCATAAAAAAACGGTTTTCTGAAAATCAAGTTTTGAAATAAATTCTTTTTCAATGCTGTTCGAAGTATCCCCAACCATCGTTTGTTGAAAATCCAGCGTATCTGAATTTATGGTTTCATACTCAAAATGACTGGAATAAAGCCATGATGGGGTTTTCATATAGCTGAAACTGTCTTTTTCGGCTCCATCCACCTTGAAATTAGGAAATTTTTTGTATTCATTTGTCTTTTTTGAGGCATAAGTATAGGTAAGATAATCCCACTCTCCGCAACGATACGGACTGTTCTGCGGGTCACATTTCAGGGTATAATACATTAAAATTCTTTGGAATTTATGTGAAATATCCGGAAATACCACCCAGTTTTCCTTTACGTCTCCCCTTTGGCTGAAATTGATTGCCTGAATTCTGATGGTATCGCCAGGTCCTGAAAAGACCTTTGATGACGTCATCAGAAAGAGAAAAAAAGATAAGAATCTGATATTCAATTTTTTAACATTCATAACAATGGATTTGAATCAATTTTCAGTTGCAAAGGTAAAGATTGTCTTTTATACTGTACCAATATAATTAATGAATGCATTCCATTTAGTCCAATACCCAACATGAAAACAGCTTGCTGACAGGAAAAATATGCTGATTATCAAGAAAAAAGCTCTTACAGGCATTCGGAACCAGTAAAATAATAATTGGATAATATTAAATCCGTTTCTATTTCCTGAACAAGGCAGTAACCCTGTCAAAAATTCCGTTCATCCATGCGATAGCCATCCCATAGTTGGTAACAGGAATACCGTTGTCAATAAAAGGTTTTATACGTGCCGAAAGCTGTCTGGGAGTTACCATACATCCCCCACACTGAATGACCAGTGAATACTCATGTATATCGTGCGGAATCGAAGCAAGTCCGGCAATTATTTCGAAGCTCAGTGATTTGCCGGAATATTTTTTTATCCATTCGGGCAACTTATGTCTTCCGATGTCATCACAATTGACCTGATGCGTACAACTTTCCAGAATCAGTACTTTATCACCATCTTTTAGCTGATCTATTTTGGGCGTATCTTTCAGATATTCATCAAATTCCCCTTTCAGGCGGGCAAAAATGATGGAGAAGCTCGTCAATGGAATATTTTCAGGAACTATTTTACTCACTTTTTCAAAAACCTGACTATCGGTTACCACCAATGCAGGCTGTATTGATGTATTTTGAAAAAACTGCTTTAGTTCACTTTCCTGCAACACAATACAGATGGCATGCTGATCCAGAACATCGCGTATTGCCATTTGCTGAGGCAATATCATTCTTCCTTCAGGGGCTTCTTTGTCAATGGGAGTAACCAGTACCACAAATTCACCGGGATTAATTAAATCTGCCATTAATCGCTTCTGTTTATAGGCATTTTCAGGGATAATGTTTTTCAGCTTACTGATAAGAACTTCCAGATTGTCAGGCGTATAAGTGGTGAATTCTATGATGTCGCCATTGTAATATTGTCTGATTTTCTTTTCAGTATCAGCATTCAACCTTTTCAGATCTGATTTGTTATGAACCAATAAAAAAGGCACTGCAGCTTCCCTGAGCTTATTAATCCATTCAATTTCAATTTCATCAAAGACATTTGATGCTATGATTAAAATGGCACAATCAATCAGGTTAATCACATTCACGGTTTTCTGAACACGTTTCAGTCCCAGCTCGCCTGTATCGTCAATTCCTGCTGTATCAATGACAATGGCAGGCCCGATACCGAAAATTTCTATGGACTTCTTTACCGGATCGGTGGTGGTTCCGGCATGGTCTGAGACAATTGCCACGTCCTGACCTGTCAATGTATTAATAAAGGAACTCTTGCCATTGTTTCTTCTACCGAAAATGCCAATATGCGGCTTGCCAATGATTGATGATTTTGATATTTGATTTGAATAACCGAGCTTTTTGTTATCAATGTTTATTTCTTCTATTATCATCGTATCTGTTTTTAAATTTTCGTTCATCTTAAGCTTGTATCATCTCATTCTCCTGATAATAAACTGTTTATTTATCATTGATTATAAATATTTTATGCTAAAAATTGTCAAGGTCATATTCTTAAAAATATAAGTCTCTTTCCCCATTTTTTATTCTTTCAATTCTGTCAGTAATTTCCTTTTTATTTCTTGAGAAATTATTTTTACTTAATTCATTTTCAATAAGTTTCCATCCTTTTTCAGCTGTATCAGGAGGTGCATAATCCACCAGATATTCGGAAAAGGTCAGGATAGCATTGGCTGTACAGAATCTTTTGATAAAACCCGGAACACTAAACTCCATGAAATGTTCTCCTGTTCTGCCCTTTCTGTAGCAGGCAGTACAAAAGGACGGCAACATCTGCTGTTCCATCAGTTCCTCAATGATTTCATTCAGCGAGCGGTTATCATTGATGCGAAACTGTCCCCTGTTCAGATCCTGCATTTCATTGATATTTGAGGAATAACTTCCGAGTTCAAGCCTGGTACCCCCATCAATTTGTGAAACACCATATTGTAAAAGCTCATTGCGGAGTTCAAGGGGTTCGCGGGCGGTCAGTATCAATCCGGTATAGGGTACTGCAAGGCGGATAATGGCCACCATGCGAGAAAAATCTGCATCATTCATGAAATACTTTTTACCCATTTGCAGCATGGAAGCATCTTTAATTCTCGGAAACGAAATGGTATGCGGACCAACATTAAAACAGGCTTCCAGGTGGTTGACATGGCGAAGCAGTCCCATAACTTCAAATTTCCAGTCGTAAAGTCCGAATAATGCTCCTATACCTACATCATCAATACCGGCTTCCATAGCCCTGTCAAGAGCGGTCAGGCGGTAATGATAATCAGCTTTTTTGCCCCGAAGGTGGTAGGTATGGTACGCCTCAGGGTGATAGGTTTCCTGAAAAATCTGATAAGTCCCGATTCCGGCCTCCCTGACAGTTTTAAAACCTTCTGTTTCCAAAGGAGCTGCATTGATATTCACTCTTCTGATTTCTCCTCTTCCCTTTTTAACAGAATAAGCCAGCCTGACGGTATGCGCAATAAACTCAGGATTGTACTGTGCATGCTCTCCGTAAACCAGAATCAGGCGCTTTTGTCCGTTGTCTTCCAGTGCTTCTATCTCTCTGACAATTTCTTCATCTGATAGGGTCTTTCTTACTGCCTGCGTATTTGAGGCCCTGAAACCGCAATAAGTACAATTATTTGAACATTTGTTGCCGATATATAAAGGAGCAAAAAGCACGATACGGTTGCCATAAACTAGCTGCTTCAGCTTTTTGGCCCCTTCCCTGATTTCATTTACCAGCGCAGGGTCGTCAACATTCAGCAAAACAGCCGTTTCTTTCAGGCTCAGTCTTTTTTTATCAAGCGATTTTGAAATAATTTCTCTGACTTTGGCCGGATCAGGTTTTGCATTTTTCAGTATCTCTTCAATTTCACCTGCATCTATAAAAGATTGATGAGGCCTGTCTTCAATTCTGTATTTTTCCGGTATAAATTTCATATTATTAAGATTTTACAGGTAATTCCACGGTAAAAATACTTCCCTTGTCCGTTTCACTTTTTACCTTGATATTTCCATGGTATTCTTCAACAATTTTTCTGACGATGGATAAACCTAAGCCGCTCCCACTGATGCCTTTGGTCTTTTCCGATTTTATTCTGACAAATTCGTTGAAAAGTTTTGAAACATCTTCTTCACTCATCCCGATCCCTGTGTCCTCTACCGTGATAATAATTTTATCCCCTTCCTTTCTGAGATCAAGATTTACCATTCCTCCATCAGGCTTGTTATATTTAACTGCATTCGATAACAGGTTGTTGAAAATGGAGTCCATTTCATTCGAATCGGCAATGAAATAAAGCGACTCAGGAAGATTTACATTTAACCTGACTTTCCTCTGCATGGCATAGGCTTCAACGGAGTAAACCGCTTTCCGGGCAGTATCGGCAAGGTCAATATTCCTGAGTTCCCTGATGTTTTTGCCTGATTCAATTTTTGTCAGGTCAAGCAAATCCATGATCAGGTTACGCATTCCGTTCAGGCGTTCCATACAACGATCGATCATCAGCATGTAATCATCGAGATTTTCTCCTAACTGCTTGTCTTTCATCATCTTTAAATAACCATCAATGGCATTTACGGGAGATTTAAGTTCATGAGAAAGCACTGAAATAAATCTGTTTCTGGCCTGTTTCCCCTGTCCGTTACTCATTTGTCTGGTCATGCGTCTGAGATACAGGTGTTTGGTGATATTTTCCATGGCCGACTTGAGTTCCTGCGGGGTAAAAGGCTTCGGAACAAAATTATATGCCCCGTTTTGAGTAGCTTTTACAGCCAGATCAAGCGAGGCATAACTGGTAATCATCATCACAAGGCTTTCAATTTGTTTTTCATTGATGTATTCCAGCACCTCTATGCCATCAATACCAGGAAGTTTGTTGTCGAGCAACACAATATCCGGAACCTGCCGGTTGATCCATTCGATGGCTTCCTCTCCTGAACCGGCTTCAATCATTTCGAAGTCAAAGTCTTCTTCCATGAAAGGAAAGCCTACGGTAAAATTTTTCAATATTCTGTTTATTCCGGAACGTATTCCCGGCTCATCATCTACTATAAGTACCTTTAATGTTGCCATCTCATTTTCTTTTAAAATCAGGACAAAATTATCCTAAACCCGCTGGGACATAAAAGAGCGGAAAACTCATCCTGAAAGGCAGTAAAAACACTTGTTTCTCATTTAACTAATTAAATTTCAACCTCTTACAATCAATTTCAATATTATCCTCACACTGATAATTATTTTACAAATAAATGATACACAATAACTTAAAGAAAAAACTTTTCAATAGCGATGAAACCATGAATTTTTAAAACAGGTGTTTTAACGGGGTGACACTTGTTGAAGTTTTACGGGAAGTAAACTGAGAGGTTTAATGAGTGAAAAATCTGGTTGAGCCTTTTAATGAAAAATAAATCAGCAGATGAGAAGAAACACTCAGCAGTATTCAGCATTTATCTCTGAATGTACAAAATTGTAAGTAACAAAATACCAGTTAATCTATTCTGAGTGGAGAAAATGAAAGAGTTAAATTTTCATTACTTTTTTAATTTCACGATGCAACTGATCGCCACGAATGCCTTTATCGAGATATAGGTCGGCTTTGATCCACTGCCTGTCCTGACTGGTTTCAAGGCTGAAAGTATATCCGGTTTCTGCAGTTACAGCTGTTGCAATAATGACGGGCACATCGGGATATTTTTTCTTTAATTTGTAACTGAGAATAAATCCGCTGTCTTCCTGTTCCATCATGAGGTCGAGGACAGCCAGATCAGGACGGTGAGATTCAATATAAGCTTCTCCATCTTTCTGACTTTCAGCAGTATCCACACTAAAGCCCAGCTTTTCAAACTGAGTTTTCAACTGATACAGGCAATCTGTATCATCATCAACAATGAGTACTTTCATTTTATTATTTTTTTCTGAATTATTCATAATCAATCATTTAAACTTTTATCGTCTCTGTTGAATTTTTTCTTGGCAAAGTGATGATAAAGGCTGTTCCGACAGGACCTTTCTGTGCATCCTGGTTTGAAACTACCTGTATTTTTCCTCTATGCATTTTTATAATACCATAAATCAGAGGGAGTCCGAGCCCGGTTCCTTTTCCCGGTTTTTTAGTTGTAAAAAAGGGCGTAAATATCTTATCCATATTTTCGGGAGAAATACCCACACCGGTATCTCTGACTTCTATTCTGATTTCATCGTCATTTCCGCTCAGCCTGAGGAAAATGTTCCCGCCATTTGGCATAGCCTCCACTGCATTTTTCAGCAGATTGGTCAACACCTGCATCATCTGGTCGGTATCGATCATAATCGAGTGGTTTTCCAGTGAAGATTGTATGTCAATGCTTATATTTCCGGGAATAATCACCGATTCGGTACTGTGTTTTACAAAATCTAACAAATCGGTTTCAGAGTACCTGACCTGATTTTTTCTGGCAAAGTTCAGCAAGCCGCTGACAATGTTTTTACATCTGTTGGCCTGCTCTGCAATCAGCTCAAGATCATGTTTGATAGGGTCGTCCGGTTTTGCTTCTTCTTTCAGGATATTACTATACATAGTAATGATTCCCAATGGGTTGTTAAGCTCATGGGCAATGCCGGCTGAAAGCTGTCCCATGCTTGCCAGTTTTTCGCTCTGCCGAAGTGCCTGACGGGTGGAGACAAGTTCCTGATAGGTTTCGTTCAGCTGACGGATGGAGGCATGTAGTTTATCTATCGAATAAGGCAGACACATTTCGTTTTCGGCAAGTCCTTCGATGATGGCAATGGCATGCTCCACGCAGGTATCATAGCCGCATGCTCCGCAATTCAAATGGTCTTCCGCCCTGGTTTTCCCCATTTTTTCCAAAACCTGTCTGATTTCTTCATCCGTTGGCTTGGGAATTCTTCTGTCGAGTGGTTCAAATTCCTGAGAAAGATCAATGTTTTCAAATTCTTTCACTTCATTCTCCCATTCCTGAATATTAAGCTTCTCCATTTTTTTCTGTACATAGCAGGTAATCATGTTTCTCCGGGCATAACGTTTTCCACCTCTGCTCATACCTGGCCCCATGATGCATCCCTCACAGGCAAGCACTTCCAGATGTTTTATCCCTACAAGCTCATTGGAAAATTCTTCAATGGCATCCCTGAAATTCACCCGTCCTTCTGCTGTCAGTACTTTTCCCCTGCTGATATCATCTACAATTTCCATATTCTGAAGCAGGCCACGGGCAACCGGGAAGATAGCTCCTTTACCTGCGAGAGGCGGATCAAATTCTGATGGGCTGACCTGCTCCTTTGAAATTCCCTTTTCCCTGAACATTTCCCTGAGTTCCTGGAAGGTGCATACATAATCCAGTTCATCGCTTTCAGCCTTTTTGGCAATACATGGTCCGAAAAATACCAGTTTATATTCATTGCCATACTTTTCTTTCAGTACCCTGGCAGTTGCCACCATTGGCGAAACAACAGGTGCAAGATTTTTGGTCAGTTCAGGATAATAATGTTTGATATAATAAGCCACTGCAGGGCAGTCGGAGGTAATGACGGGCTTTGAATCATTTTTTTCAAGGAGTTTTGAATATTCTTTGGCGACCAGATCGGCTCCGAAGGCTATCTCACAAACCTTATTAAACCCAAGCCTACGCAACATGCCTACCAATAAACGGTAATCTCCTGTTTCATTAAATTCAGCAGCAAAACTTGGTGCCAGACAAGCTATCGTTTTCTGACCCGATTCCAGCAGGCGGATAACCTCCTCTGTAAATTTAAGATAAATCTTTGCTTCCTGACTGCATACCTTCACACAATTTCCGCAGCCAATACAACGCTCAGGCATTACTTCAGCCTGTCCGTTTATGATGCGTATGGCTTTTACCGGGCATTCCCTGACGCAGGTATAGCATACCCTGCACCGGTCTTTCACCGTGTAAACCAACTGCTTGTATTTGCTGCTTCCCATCATGGCTGCTTTATTTTAAAACTTCCCTTTCCATATAAGAAGTATGAAGTATTTTATGGCTCAGGTGCCCGTTGGGTTTACCAAGATGTTTGGCATAAAGTTCTTTAATATAAGGATTCAGGTGTGAGGCTTTGATACTGTCGGTATCGTCAATGGCATAAAGGCTTTTCATTCGCTCCATGACTGAAGCTGAATCACTGCCGATAGGTTGTCCCCCTCCATTGACACATCCCCCCGGACAAGCCATCACTTCAATAAAGTGAATATCGTCTCTGCCGTTTTTAATTTCTTCAAGAAGTTTCCGGGCATTCGCCAGTCCGCTGACTACGGCAACGCCAAGTTTTAACCCATCGATTTCCAGATGAGCTGTTTTAATGCCTGCTGTTCCCCTGAGTTGCGGGATACGGTAAGCTGTCAGCTCCTTGCCGGTCAGAAAGAAGTGAGCCGTGCGCAAAGCGGCTTCCATGACACCACCTGATGCACCAAATATTTTACCGGCAGAACTCCTCATACCTAAAGGAGAATCGGCCAATTCAGGGTTTAAACGGGTAAGATCAAGATGATGCAACCTGATGAGTTTTGCCAGCTCTCTGGTGGTCAGCACCGCATCCACATCATTAATCCCTTCGAAAATCATCTCATCTCTCTGCTGTTCAAATTTCTTTGCCGTACAAGGCATGACAGATACCACGTATATGTTTTCCTTTTTCAATCCGCTTTCTTTTGCATAGATATTTTTAATGACGGCACCCATCATTTGTTGCGGTGATTTACAGGTAGATAAGTTGGGTATCATCTCAGGGTAAAATTCTTCGGTAAATTTGACCCAACCCGGACAACAACTGGTGAACATGGGCAAAGTGCCACCGTTTCTGATTCGTCCGATAAGCTCAGTCGCTTCTTCCATGATGGTGAGATCGGCACTGAAAGATGTGTCAAAAACAGCATTAAAGCCGATTTTACGCAATGCTGCATTCAGTTGTCCGATAAGTTCCTTTCCCGATTCAAGTCCAAATTCTTCAGCCAGAGAAACAGTAATAGATGGGGCATACTGAACGATAAGTGTTTTTTCCTTTTTTGAAAGCATGTCTAATACTTCAGGAAGATGGGATTTTTCAGTAAGTGCTCCTGTTGGGCAGGCCATGATACACTGACCGCAGTTGATACAACTCGACACATTAAGTCCGCGGTTGTAAACCGTGTTAATCACTGTTTTGCTGCCTCTTCCGACAAAGTCAATAGCAGCCACCCCTTCAATTTCTTCACATACCCTGACACAACGCCCGCAAAGAATACACTTGGCAGAATCACGTATGATGGAAGGACTGGAAACGTCCATCTGATAGCGTTTTTTGACACTATTCAGGCGTCTGTCGTTAATATTCAGTTCTCCGGACAACTGCTGAAGTTCACATTTCCCCGATCTGACACAATAAAGGCAATCATCCGGATGATTGTTGAGTAAAAGTTCAACAATAACTTTCCGGGAGGTTATAACCCTCTGAGAATGAGTTTGAATTTTCATCCCTTCAGCCACAGGCTCTGAGCAAGCCGTTACCAGATTTCGTCTTCCCTCGACCTCTACCACGCACATTCTGCAGGCTCCGCTGGGGAACATGTCTTTGATATGGCAAAGTGTCGGGACGTTTATGTTATTTCTTTTCAATACTTCAAGGATGGTTTCCCCTTTTCTGGCACCTATCTCCTGATTGTTTACCGTGATGTTAAAATCGTAATTTGCCGTATTTATTTCGTTACGCATAATTTTGGTTTTATTCATTTAACGACAATTCCACCTGTACCTGTTTTTTCTCTCCTTCAATATATATTGCTCCGAAGTTACAGGCAGCCTGACAACTGCCGCAACCGGTACATTTCTCTGCAATGATGTAATGCGGGTTTTTTCTCGACCCGACAATGGCATTTACGGGGCATTTTTTGGTACAAGCCGTACATCCAGTACAAAGGGCATCATCGATCACATAGGTTCTTAATCCCTGACAAACGCCTGCCCTGCAATGCCTTTCATAAATATGTTCTTCATATTCATCTCTGAACCAGCGCAAGGTACTCAGCACAGGATTTGGTGCCGATTGTCCAAGCCCGCAAAGAGAAGTGTCTTTTATGACCATGGCCAGATTTTCAAGCTGAACAATCTTTTTAAAACGGGACAAGGCATTCCCGTCAAAAGGTTTTTTTGTTATTTCCTCCAGGGTTTCGAGCATGACTTTGGTGCCTTCGCGGCATGGAATACATTTTCCGCAACTTTCACGCTGGATAAAATCCATGAAAAACTTTGCCACATCGACCATACAGGTATCTTCATCCATGACTACCATACCCCCTGAACCCATCATTGCACCAACAGACAGCAAGGATTCATAATCGATAGGAATATCAAGGTTCACCTCTGTAACACAACCTCCTGAAGGACCGCCCATCTGAACAGCCTTGAATTTTCTTTCATTTTTAATTCCTCCGCCAATGTTAAAAATTATTTCCCTGATGGTCGTTCCCATCGGAATTTCGACCAGGCCTGTTCTTTTTATCTTTCCTGAGAGGGCAAAAACCTTTGTTCCCTTGCTGGTTTTTGTTCCCATGGAAGCAAAATAATCAGCCCCTTTATTGAAAATAGAAGGGACATTGGCAAGTGTCTCTACATTATTTATAACTGTCGGTTTACCAAAAAGCCCCTGAGTAGTTGGATAAGGAGGCCTTGGGCGAGGCATTCCTCTTTTTCCTTCAATGCTATGAATCAATGCAGTCTCTTCTCCGCAAACGAAAGCACCTGCCCCTTTTTTGATGATAATTTCCAGATCCTGTCCTGTTCCGAAAATATTTTTCCCAATCAGTCCGTATTCTTTGGCGTCAGCAATTGCCTTAATCAGCCTTTCAATGGCAAGGGGGTATTCAGCACGTATGTAAACATAAGCTTTGGTGGCCCCGATGGCGTAAGCTGCAATGCACATTCCTTCAAGAAGCTTGTGCGGATCGCCTTCGATGACTGCCCTGTCCATAAAAGCACCGGGATCACCTTCATCTGCATTGCAAATCAGGTATTTCTGATCAGCTGGGCTGGCAAGTCCAAGTTTCCACTTCGTTCCGGTACTGAAGCCTCCCCCTCCTCTTCCCCTGAGTCCGCTTTTCAATACTTCATCACATACATCTTCCCTCGATTTACCTTTAATGACCTGAAGATAAGCCTGATAGCCTCCTCTTGCGATGTATTCTTCAATACTCACAGGGTCAGATATTCCGCAATTTTCAAGAACCAGCCTTTTTTGCAACCTGAAAAAAGGATGTTCGCTGATGAAAGGAACATTTTCCCATGCTTCCCCTTCATCGTCAAACTGTCCGATAATCTTCAGCACAGGGAGTCTGCCATTCATAACGGACTGAAGAAGTTCAGTTACTTTATCCTGAGTAACCTGCTCAAAACTTATCCGCTTTTTGCCCGGTAGTTTCACATCGACAATAGGTTCACTGGAACACAGACCTATGCATCCCACTCTGACTACATCAGCTTTTATCTCATTGGATTTCAAATAGTTTTCAATCGCCTCCATAGTCTTTCCTGCACCAGCACCCAGGCCACAGGTACCGGCTCCGACAAAAATGACCGGACGGTCCACCAGTTCTTTCCGCAGATATGCACAAATTTTATCAGGCGAACTGTCCGGCTCTTTGTACTTATTCTTAGCTAATACTTTTTCTTTCAGGATTTCCATAACTTTTCATTAAACATTTTCAACCAAAGCTCCCTGTTCTTTCAATTCTCTTGATTTATAATCATCAATAATCTGTTTTAAACCGGAGGTAGTCACTTTTGCGTAAAATTCTCCGTTAATGGTGATGACCGGAGCCAATCCGCAGGCACCTATACACGCTACCACCTCAATACTAAACAAACCATCCGAAGTCGTTCGCCCGGCCTTCGTCTTCAACAGTTTTTCAAGCTCTTCCAGGACGGTTGCAGAGCCCAGTACGTGACAAGCCGTTCCGCGGCATACCTGAATATGGTATTTACCGGGTTTTTCAAATCTGAACTGGTTGTAAAAAGTAGCAACACCAAATATTTTACTTGTGGGGAGGTTTAAAACCTTTCCGACCTCAGTAATGGCGCTTTCAGAAATATATCCTTCCGATTCCTGAATGTCCTGAAGAAGTGGTATCAGGCTATCGCGTCCCTTCCCTTTGTATTTGTTCAGTATTTCTGCTAAATCTGACTTCTTCATGATGTTGTTGGTTAATGTTTCAGGATTATTTTACTAAGCTTTTTCGGCTAAGGTTTCGTTCAGCAGCCTTTTCACTTCAGGGAGTATTCTCTTTGAATCAACAGGCTTTGCCAAAAATCCGTCAACCGGCAGCCAGACAGATTTTCCATCTTCCGATTTGTAATCAATACCGGCTTTTCCACTTACCACATCTTTAATCAGGAGCACATCCATTTCCTTGAAATCGGGATCTTTTCTGAATTCACGGGCTATGGCCTGAACATCCGGCCTGGTAGTAACCAAAACTTCAATGGAAGTCAGCATGATAACAGGCATATTCCTGAACTCAGGGCTGCTTTTAAGTTTTTTAGCCATTTCAAAGCCTTCATACTGGGTCGTCATCATCACATCGAGAATAGCCAGATCAGGTTTAATCTGTAAAGCTTTTTCATAACCGTCTTTTTGGTTGGAAGCATAACTGACCGAATAACCTTCATGAGTCAGAATGGTTTCAAGTACGTTAATGACATCAATGTCGTCATCAACCAGAAGAATTTTCTTTGTTTCCATTTTTTTAAATTTTAAATTGTCCGACATTTTTTTTCAATTACGGTACAAAGATGATGATATCGCTTACGCTCCCAAAAGAGATAAAAGCACCTTGCAGACATACGTGAAAACACCTGAAAACAGTATTAACACACTGATAATGTTGCACTTAGATCAGAAAGGAATACAAGAGAACTTAATCTTAAAAAGCTGAATTTCAGGCAGATAAAATTCAATTCATTTTTTCATCAGCCTTGTAAAATTTTTAAAACGGGTGTTTTTACTGAAGAGAAAATCAAGTAGCAGCCGGAATTAAGGTAAATTTCAGGCTAAGAATTTTTATATTTTAATCTTGCTTTTCCATACCGGTATGCCCATTTTCAGCCTTAATTGTTCCATATCGGAATCAGGTGAATAAGGTATTATGCAATTTGTCAAACTGTCAAGTGTCGCGGCAATTTCATACAGGTATTCCTGATATTGGTCATTTGAAACGAGGTCGTCAAAATAAAGGTCAGCGTAAAAACCGGCCAGATCGAGGAGGTAAGGAATGGCACGGGGATCATTCAGACGGGCAAGTGACTGCAGAGCCTTGATTCTCAGATTGATATTCCGGTGAAGGTTCAGCAGGCAGAGCGAAAAGACCAGTTTATTTCTTTCAAGACTATCGGCATATTCCTCGGTGAATTTTTCCTCAACCCTGCCATTGTTAAAAAAGTACCTGTCCCCTTCCTGAATTTCCCACAACCTGATATATTCCAGATCGGGCTGACAGACAGGAATAGCAGAGGGGAAACTCACCATATCATAATTGGCTTCCCAGATTATTCCCGACCGTATAGCAGCAAGCTTTTGCAGTTCATAGTCTTTACCATCACCGAAATTTCTGAGGTCAACCCATTCAGCATCCTCAAAATGAAGGAAACAAAAGAGATAATAAATATAGCCGAACTGATAAGTCAGGTATTTTACCTGCTCACCGCTTTGTGTCAAAAAACAAACATACATCGTTCCCCATGTTGGCAGGCTTAAGTTTATCTCACCTATCGGTAAAACGTATCTGACATTACGGTGATTTTCCGGATGAAAGTTGAGGTTTTGGTCGTTGGCATCCAGAATCCTCTTGACTCTATTCCATTTTTCACGGTAAACCAACCTGCAAAAACGGCAATTTTTATCACAATCCACTGTTTTTCTGTAAAAATCTATTTTAATTTTTTCATCATCAGCCAATTGAAGAGCCTTCAGGTGGTTTTCAGGAGTTAACGGAACATACCAATCAAGGCTGAGTTCACCCTGATAAGCCTGAGTCAGTTCCGTATTCAGCATAAAAATTTTTTTCCCGCTGCTGATGCCGGACAAAAAGCTTTCAATTTTATTCTCTTTAAATAAAAGTTCATTGAAGGTCAGATAAAAAATCTGGTCGGGCAGGGACAGAAATGTATTTTGTTTATAGACAGTATCTATCTTTACCGAAACTGCATACATCAAAGTCCCCAAATCATCATAGAAACCACCTGAAATACCTGTAATTTCACCTGCAAAAACATTGTCTGCTTTGTGAAAAACTGAATCATTAATGGGTTTTGCGTGTATGAAATATGGCAGGAATACCATAAATAACTGTATAAAACTCTTCATCATTGTTGATTAATCGGTTAAAAACCCTTGCAAACCTAAGCTTTTGACTAAGATGAGCATGGAAAGTTTTTCCATAAAATATAGACGTACTTTCCTTCCAGCAGCATCTGTACGATTTTTACTTACCTTGTTATGCAATGAGGAATTAATTTCGTTCTCTGCAAGGACCGGGCGAATTTTTTCCTGATGCTCATGAATTTGCCCGTAGGTTTATCTGGAAAATTTGATTTCTTTATTAAAAGCACACCAGATTAATCGGGGGATAGCTATTAACCATTAATTCTGCCAAGCAGGTGCTCAAAACTTTTGGCAACTTCTTTTTCATCAGGTATAGGTCTGTATGCCAATAATGAAAGTTCCATTTGATATTTTGCTTTGACTAGTTCCCATAATTTTGAAAAATCTTTAACCAAGGGTGATTCAGTAATCATTTTACTTTGCCAACCTGCCGGCTCTTCAAAGATTTCCCTATCGTGGTTCAATATGGTATTAAATTGATTTATAAAAGCATCGGATTCAACAAACTCAATACATTCAACATTTTTCATCAAATAATGCAGGTCATAAAAGTGCCTTATTTTTTCTGAGATGCTTTCAACAGTGTTTTCCTTAAATGAAAATCGAATTAAAGATACGACCTTTTCCAATAGTGTTCTTTCCTTACTCAACACATTTACTTCAAATGGATGAAGATTATATTGCTCTATGTATTTTTCATTCCCTGTTTGTGTTAAAAAAGTCAGACACCAAACTTTTAATGGTCAGCTTATTAAAGGGAAAAGGATTTGAAAAGGAGTTTATTTCAACAATAAGTTTATTATTTGTATTGTTCTTTTCGGTTGTAACATATTCAAAAACAGATTTTCTGAACCGTGAACCTTTACTCGTTACTCCATCCATATTCAGTTCTTTCAAATCAGAAGTGATTTCTTTTTCAACTGTGCGTATTAATGTTTTAATCTCATTACCTGATTTCCCCTTATTGTTTATAATAGCAATATCTACATCCTCGGAAAAACGCTCTATCAGATTGTATCCTTTTGAAAGTGAAGTCCCACCTTTAAAAACGGCTTCATTCACATATTTACTTTTTGCCAAACGGTTCAATATCAAAGTTATCCAGTAATCTTTTTCCACAAATTCCAACTTTATTTCCATTTGCTGTGATACAGCCCTTAATGTGTCGGAAAACAATTTCAGATTGTGATGCAAATTCATACAATATTCCATTTTCCGGTGTTTGTCAGTACCTGTGCTGCACCGGCCAGTTTATACTTTGTAATCGGGTTCAGGGATTTAAATAGTAATTCTGCTGCTTTGTCCTTTTGTATTTGTTCCAAAATAGCCCCCAGTAAAGCCCTTGTAGCAGGAGGATATTTTAACGCCAGACGAACCATCGTATTGATTTCTGTATCCGTAAACTTCCTGATGATAGCAAGCAGCCTTTTTATAGATTCTTCAATACTTGCATCCGGTATTTTTTTGATGTAGCGAATGGCATCCAATATCTGGAAGAAAGGTATGTTTTTTCTGGAAATGATGTTTTTTTGTTTGATAAAAGAAATGGTGTAATGTTCCCTTTTAAATGCAGGTCGAATCTGATTTTTACCTATTTGTATCGTATTGCTCACCTGTGTTGTTAAGCCTAAGCGGTTATAAATGCTGTAGCCAGTGAGATAGCCGGTTATTTTCCCGTTTTCCTCCAATAAATCTTTAACTATTTGTTCCTGAGGAGGTTGAAGGGCACCAAAAGGTGTATTTTCGGGCTTGTAATATTTTCCTTTGGATAGTTTGGCAATTTTACCCGCAGCCACCATGCGGTTTAAAGCTTTTATCACCGCTTCTTTCTGATTCACATCCGTAACAAAATCGGCATAGGTAAACACATATCCCCTGGGCAGTCGATCTATAGTAAATGATATATATTCAGCTATTTTCATTCTGTATATTTTTGTGCAAAAATAATTAATTGTCCAGTATATTAGCAAAAAAACTGGACATTTTCATAATCATGGATAAATGGTTAAGTGTCAGTGCCGGGCACATTTTTTCATCAGGCATTTTGACCAACAAGCAGTGGTTGCAAACCTTCCTACAGAAAAGTGTCAACAAATCAAAACGGAAGATACTTGTCTTTTACATCTATCCCCTGAAGATTTTAATTCAATTTTTATTAGCATGATCGATGTTGAATATCAATGAGTTTAAATCAAACGAAAGAAAGGGACCTTTTATCTTTGCAACATTAACTTAAAAGCATGAAACCTTCAATTGATGAATATCTGGCAAAAATCAACAGTTGGCGGGAAGAAACCCTGAAATTGCGTGAAATACTTCTCAGCTGTGGTCTTACTGAAGAGCTGAAATGGTATCAGCTATGCTACACTTTTGAAAACAAGAATGTCGTGATCATCGGCAGGTTTAAGGAATATTGCACCCTGAGTTTTTTTAAAGGAGCATTGCTCGATGATCCTAATAACCTGCTTTCCAGTCCCGGTCCAAACAGTCAGGCTGTCAGAATGATCAAATTTACAGGCAAAGAGCAGATTATTCAACTGGAGCCGATACTTAGAAAATATATCCTTGCAGCTACTGAGCTTGAGAAGCAGGGGAAGAAAGTAGTTTTCAAAAAAGTGCCGGAATATGAAATTCCTGAAGAGCTGAAGGAAATTTTTCTCAGGATGCCGGAGTTAAGGCAAGCCTTTGAATCTTTGACTCCCGGCCGACAAAGGGCTTATCTGCTTTATTTTTCAGCACCGGTACAATCGAAAACACGAACCTCACGTATCGAAAAATTCGCAGATAAGATATTGTCAGGAAAAGGGCTGAATGACTAAAAAAATGCCCCACCAATGGTCAGAGGCAGGGCAAACACTTTTAAAAAGTTTAATATTAGGGTCAGTAAATGTACAACTTAAAAAACAACCTGTTAACTATTTAACCGGTGCATTTTTAAGCGTTTCTACCAGAAAATCCCAGAATTTCTGAACGGTGGCAATATTAACCTTTTCATCGGGAGAATGAGGATGCCGCATGGTAGGCCCGAACGAAATCATGTCGAGATTGGGATAAACACCTCCTATCAGTCCACATTCAAGGCCTGCATGAATGGCTTTTACCTCCGGCACTTTTCCAAACTTACTGTTGTACACTTCCTTCATTGTTTTGAGAATCGGGGAATTCGGATTAGGTTTCCAGCCCGGATAGGCACCGTCAAACTCACAAACAGCACCAGCAAGGTCAAATAAAGCCTCCATCATGCCGGCAAGGTCGTCTTTAGCCGAATCAACAGAGCTTCTGAGCAGACACTTCACCATCACTTTGTCATTCTCTGTTTTTGCAATGGCAAGGTTGGTACTTGTTTCGACCAGACCCGGCATAGCATCGCTCATCCGGATAACACCGTTCGGGCAGGCATAAATGGCATTGATGACAGCCTTTTGCGATTTTTCATCCATCACATATTCAGGAATCCCTGCCGGACTACAGGTCATGATAAAGTCTGGTTCAGTAAAGGATAGTTCATTTTTGATCTTTTGAACATTTTTCTCAAAACAGGTCATAAACTTGTCCTTTTTGTCATCCGGAACGACTACGATTGCCCAGGCTTCTCTGGGGATAGCATTACGCAGGTTGCCCCCTTCAAAAGAAGAAATCCTCAATCCATGACGACCTGCAGCATGATATAAAAACCTGAATAATATCTTGTTGGAGTTGCCACGACCAAGGTTGATATCCAGCCCGGAATGGCCTCCTTTCAGGCCTTTTACATCAATTCGGTATGCCTGATAACTCTTTGGCACTGATTCTTTCTGAAAAGAAAAGGTAAAACTGCCATTGATACCTCCTGCACAACCTATATACAATTCACCTTCATCTTCCGAATCGAGGTTTAAAAGAATATCTCCTTTAAGAAATCCCGGTTTCAATCCGAAAGCCCCTGTCATTCCTGTTTCTTCATCTATGGTAAACAGTGCTTCAATAGGTCCGTGTTCAATATTTTTTGCCTCGAGAACGGCCATGGCTGAGGCTACACCAATGCCATTGTCTGCACCAAGTGTTGTTCCTTTTGCCTTGACCCATTCTCCATCTATCCATGCATCAATAGGGTCTTTTGAAAAATCATGCTCTTTATCGCTGTTTTTCTGCGGAACCATGTCCACATGTCCCTGAAGAATTATTCCTTTCCTGTTTTCCATACCCGGAGTAGCAGGTTTTCGTATGACCAGATTTCCTGTTTCGTCAACTTCTGTTTCAAGACCGAGGTCGTCTCCGAATTTTTTGATAAAAGCGATACATTCCGCCTCCTGACCAGATGGTCTGGGGATTTGTGTCAGTGAATAAAAATGTTTCCAGAGGTTTTTAGGCTCTAAATTTAAAATTTCTTTTCCCATAAATTTAATTTTTAAGTTCGTTAAATGAAATATAGCGTTGCTCGTACATCATGGAGATAAATCTGCCCAATCTGTCGTGGACAGGCTCTATCCTGTCGCCAAACTTTTCCCTGAGCTTTTCAGCTATCTGACCGACTGAGGTTTTTCCATCCATCAGCATCCATGTTTCTGAGCCAAATTCATCAAGTTTAATTTTTATGAACTTTTTGTGCGGTGCCAGTAAAGGCTGAAGCTTAGGCCCCCAAAACCGGGAATTGAAACGTGGCAACAACACATTGACCATTCCGTCTTCCATTTCATCATCCATGATCCGGTAAGGGGTCAGATCAAGCAAATTCGCTTGTTTCAATATTTTTCTCCGCTGAAAAAAGTTCATGGCAAAAATTAATGACTGGCCACCGGAGGTGCAGGTTCATCAGGATTTCCGGCTTTACGCAGCGGAAGATTGATGAGCACAAGGGCAATGATGACCAGAATGACCAGGCTGGTGATATATGAGGGATGTTTGAATGCCCATATTTTCATGTCGAAAAAGGCAAAGGCTGCAAACAGTAATCCGATGAGGGCTTCACCGGCAATTAATCCTGCAGCGATGAGAATACCCACATTTTCGGTACGTGCCTTCTGGGCTTCATTATGTTTACGTTTTTCCTGAATCATTTCCATGATGCCCTTGATAGCCCCGCCAGTAAAAATAGCGAAGGTGGTCTCAAGAGGAAGATACATACCGATGGCAATCAACATCGGGCTGCGAACCTGCATCAGGATCAGTGCTGTTCCGAGCAACATCCCGACAATGATGAGCGGCCATGCCATATTCCCCTGAATGATACCTCCTGAAAGAATAGCCATAAGGCTTGCCTGAGGAGCAGGCAGTTCACGGCTGCCAAATCCTCCTTCATAACCTTCCTGAATACCTTTGGCAATATCACCTTCGTGAAGGATGAATATAGGAATAAACATGACTGCAGCTGCCACAACGACCCCGATAATATCACCTACCTGCATCCGCCAGGGCGTACCACCAAGCAGATGGCCTGCTTTCAGGTCCTGAAGCATTTCTCCTGCAACTGCAGCGGAAACGCAGATGATGGCGGCAACACCCAGAACGGCAGGTACTCCTTCTTCTCCACTTACTCCCAGTGCCCACATCAGCAGGGCGGTTACCACAACCGTTGAAATGGTCAGCCCGCTGATGGGATTGTTGGATGAACCAATGATACCTACCAGATAGCCGGAAACGGCACCAAAGAAAAATCCGGCAATAATCATCACGATGGTGGCGACAAGTGCCACTACCAAAGAAGTTTTAAAAATAAGAAATGTAATCAGGAAAGTGGCGAGTGCAGCGCCTAAAATTCCCAGCATCACCCAGTTAAAGCCGAGGTCTTTGTCAATTCTATCCGTTACAGCACCACCCTGAGTGGCTTTTCTGACATCGCCAACGGAACGGGCTATGCCAGCCACCAGGCTTTTACGCATTTTCCACAGGGTAAAAACCGTTCCCACCAGCATCCCACCTATGGCTATAGGCCTGACGATGCTTTTCCAGATAGTAATCATCTGAAACTGAGGATCAGATATTTTTTTCATGGCTGCATCCGTATCGGTTGCAAGGTTATTGTCAACCAGATATTGTGCCCATGCGTTCAAATCAATGTGAGATGAAAGGAAATAATAAATTATAGGTGTCAGAAGCCCCCATGCAACCAGTCCTCCACTGAAGTTGAGGGAAGCGAGTTTGGGGCCAATGATATAACCAACACCAAGATAAGCAGGTTTTAAACCGGGAGTTCCGATCAGTAAACCGCCTTTGGCTGAAATAGCCTGACCGGTTCCGGTAATAAACTGACTTTTAAAGGTAACGAATTTTTCCCATACCGGAAGGAAGAGCTTCAATTCACCGGCTGCTTTGATCAAACCGCCAAAACCCATTGCCCAGAAAAGAAATTTTGAATTACCACCAGCACTTCTGCCCGATTTGTGGATTTCAGCAGCAGCAACCGATTCGGGAAAAGGCAGTTCAGCATCTTCCACCATGACCCTACGCAAGAGAGCCACGAACATAATTCCCAGAATACCACCTGTTATCATGATTAAGGCAGAAATCACATAGTGGCCGGGGGTATAAAACTCTTTCCAGATACCTGCAATAAAGAAAGCGGGTAAGGTAAAGATAGCACCAGCGGCAACAGATTCACCGATTGATCCGACAGTACGTGTAAAATTTTCTTCAAGGATGGTACCTTTCATGGCCTTGAGCAGAGCCATACCAATCACGGCAGCAGGATAAGTGGCAGCTATGGTCATACCTGCCTTCAGTCCAAGATAGGCATTGGCAGCACCTAAAATAACGGCCAGAAATAACCCGATGATGAGTGCCCTTAAGGTAAACTCCGCCATTTTTGTTTCAGACGAAACAAAGGGGACAAATTTCTTTTGTTCTGACATCTTTTTCGTTTTTAAAAGGTTTGCAACAGAATTACGAAACCACAAAGCTATAAGAATTTGTAAAATTACAATTCAACTTCATATAATTCGGTCATTTCTGATGAATGATATTTCGTTTTCAATAAAAGAGCTGTATTTTTTAAGTAAATCAAATTACATTTGCAGGCACAAAAAAATTATCGAAATGCCGATTATAGGTTCAATCTTAAAAGCAGCCATAGAGTTAAGGGGCAATCCCATGGTTCAAAAAACCTTACCTTATGCTGTATCAAGTCAAAAAAAGGTACTGAAAAAGCTTTTGAAGAAAGCTCAGAATACAGCTTTTGGCGAAGAATATGGTTTTTCTGAAATTTTAAAGAGTAAAGACCTCATCGCATCGTTTAAAAGCCATGTTCCGACATTTGACTACAATTCCATTTTTAAAAAATGGTGGTACCGGGCACAAAACGGAGAGGCTTTTGTAACCTGGCCCGGACAAGTAAAATATTTTGCCCTCAGCAGCGGCACCTCCGAAGCTTCGAGCAAATATATTCCTGTTACTCACGATATGCTTCGGCAGGTAAAAAAGACAAGTATCAAACAGATTTTTACCTTAGCCAATTACAATTTTCCCCCTGAGTTTTACAACAAAGGCATCCTGATGCTGGGGGGAAGCACTCACCTGCATTATAACGGAACTTATTATGAGGGAGACCTTTCGGGAATAACAGCCGGTAATATTCCTTTCTGGTTCCAGTATTTTTACAAACCCGGTAAACGCATTGCCAAGGAGCGCGACTGGCTGACCAAACTTGATGAAATTGTCAAAAAAGCTCCGGATTGGGATATTGGTGTTTTCTCAGGTGTTCCTGCCTGGCTTCAGATTTTGATGGAGAAAATTATCGACCATTACCAGGTTAAAAATATTCATGAAATTTGGCCTAACTTATCCATTTATGTCCATGGCGGAGTATCGTTTGCCCCATATAAAAAAGGATTTGAAAAACTGCTGGCACATCCGCTAACCTATATCGAAACCTACCTGGCATCCGAAGGATTTCTGGCTTTTCAGAGCCATCCCGACACCGAATCCATGCAGTTAGTTGTTGACAATGGCATTTTCTTCGAATTTGTTCCTTTTAACGAACGAAATTTTGACATCGACAACAATATGGTTGAAAACCCTGAAACTCTCAGCATTGAAGACGTTGAAGAAGGAAAAGACTATGCCCTTCTCCTTTCGACCTGTGCAGGTGCCTGGCGCTATCTGATTGGAGACACCATTAAATTTACCTCCAAGGAAAAGTTTGAAATACAGATTACCGGAAGGACAAAACATTACCTGAATCTTTGCGGAGAACACCTCTCACAGGAAAACATGAACATGGCCATTAAAAAAGTGGAAGATGAACTGAATGTTGGTATCCGTGAATTTACCGTTTGCGGTATCCGATACAACAGCATGTTTGCCCACAAATGGTATCTTGGCTGTGACGACTACCTTGATCCGAAAGTAGCCAGTGAAAGAATTGATTTTCACTTGAAAAACCTGAATGATGATTATCGTGTGGAAAGAATTGCCGCCATCAAAAATGTCATTGTCGAAGTTTTACCTTCCAGCTTGTTTTATCAATGGATGAAAATGAAAGGAAAATTAGGCGGGCAACATAAATTTCCACGTGTTTTAAAAGCTCACCTGTTCGAAGACTGGGAAAATTTTGTCAATCAATACAAACAAAGTAAAGCTTGAATCTAACTGAACCTATCATTGAAGGAATTATTCTCGGTCTTACCCTATCTGTTTTGATAGGTCCTGTGTTTTTTACCCACCTGCAAACTGTCATTTACAAAGGTTTTAATGCCGGTAATATTTTATCCATCGGCATTACTGCCAGCGATGTTTTTTTGATTTTCCTCTGCTATATCGGCACCGCCCAATTGATTGACAATAAGATTTACAAGATTTCCGTTGGATTTGCCGGTGGTCTGGTACTTATTTTCTTCGGCATCTATACTTATCTGAAAAAGATGAAATTCAGTGATATGCGACCAAAATCAACGATAGACGGGAATGGGATTGTTAAACTTCTTGTAAAGGGCTTTGTGCTTAATTTTGCCAACCCGTTCGTCTGGTTTTTCTGGTTGGGTGTGGTTTCTCTCGTCAACTCCATCTATGGAAATAAAAAATTCGAAATCTTCCTGTTTCTTTCGGCAGTGGTAGGTACCTATTTCGCACTGAATATCCTGAAAGCATTGCTGGCATTCCGCATCAAACGGCTTATCCGCCCAAAAACGGTCATGATTGTCAATAAAGTTGTAGGGGTGTTGCTGGTATTGTTTGGCTTTGTATTAATCATCAGGGTTATGATGCTGGAAAATATTCTGAATATCAACAGCCTCATTCATTAATTTCAATACTTTTCACCTTATACCCTTTTTTCTCAACAGCCTTTACTATTTCCGCTGTTCCCGTCTGGTTGGTATCAATGGACAGCAAGGCATAGGCCGAATCAAAAGAAGCATGGGCATATTCCGTCCCTTTCAAATCTTTCAGACTGTTTTCGATGGTAGTGGCACATCCGTTACAATGCATGCCTTCTATTTCAAGCCTCATGCTCACTTTTTTCACTTCTTTGCGGCTGCAAAAACTAAATACAATAGCAAGCAATAAAATTGTTAAAAGTCTGAATTTCATCATTTTAATAATTAACTAAAATCGACAGAATTAAGTTTTATTTTATCCCTGTAGTTCAGATAACTCGAATAGCCATTGTGATAGCTGACGCGCATCTCTATCAGCTTGTCGTAATCGTAAATCATTGAAGCTATCAGCTCGCAGGCTTCCCTGACGGCAAAACTATCACAGCTGCAAGCGGTTGCATAATCGTAAAGCTGGTTTCTCCCGACATATTCATTCAGCAGTGGAGTTGCGTTCCTCTTTATAAAGACCTTGACTCCCGGCTTCTGTTTAATACTGGAAACGATTGACAAGTCAAGAATATCGTCAAAGAAAAAGGCTGTTTTTCTGGCAGAGGAATGAATTTTATTCAGAAAAATTTCGTAAGCCTCTATTTTGTTTTTAAATCCTGAGAAAATGTAATTGAAGTTTTCGCGTGAAGCAAAAAATCTGGCATTGTTACTTTTCTGACCTGATATAATGGCAACAGGAGCTATCTTTTTGGTATTCAGCCATATTGCGAAACGTAAAAGATTGACCCCCATGGCATCAATCTCGCTGAATCCGCTCTGTTGATCCTGACCACTCTTTATTCCGGAATTGAAAACGCCATCCCAATCAAATACGAGGGCTTCTATCTGGGAAGCACGAGCGATAAAATCACTACTATCTGTCAGAAATTTACCACCTGTCTCAACATACTTTTTTATAATCTCTTCTTTGTTCATTACAAAAGTTTTAAATCTGTTATATCCTGAATATCAATCATCCCGATTGGTTTTCCGGATTGGGTAACAATGATATTGTCAATTTTTCTCTCTTTAAAAACAGCAATCACATCCTGCAGAATGGTATCGCTTTCGACCGAAACAGGTAACGGATGAGCAAGTTCAGCCATTTTTTTCATGAATACCTGTTCGCCAAATTGCCCCAGATTTCTCCTCAAATCACCATCTGTAAATATTCCGGTGAGCTTACCGGATTCATCCACTACTGATACGGCACCAAGTCCCGAACTCGTCATTTGTTTGATTGCTTCTGTAATGTTGTCATTTAGTTTAACAACAGGATTTTCTCTTCTGATAACATCTCCGGCTTTCATATTCAACAGCCGGCTATGTTGTAAAAACTCATTGGTGCCAAGTGTGGTAAAACTGTTTTGTGTCAGGTTTTTAAGCACATACCACGGCATGGTGCAGGCATGAACCCCAAGATTAATCGCATTTTTCACATGTTCAATATTCCTGACAGACGAAAACATGATTTTTGACGAATAACCGTAATAATTAACGGCTGATACGCATTGGTCAATCAGGCCCAGCGCATCTTGTCCCTGATCCTGCAGCCTGCCTACCAAAGGACAAATATAGGTTGCCCCGGCAGCCATAGCCATATACGCCTGCTGAATCGTGTAAACCAAATGTATATTAACCAGTAATCCTTTGTCAATCAGCTTTTTACATGCTTTCACCCCCTCAAAGGATACCGGTATTTTAAAAACAGTTTTTCCCGGATTTAATCCCAACGACAGCAACCGCTCTGCTTCTCCGATAATGTCTTCAGAAGACTCGCCAATGGCTTCGAGTTGAAGTACAGGCACTTTCTCAGATAGCTTCACAATGGCTTCATCAATATTTTTTATGCCCTGCCGGTGCATGAAGGTGGGAGTTGTGGTGAGTCCTGTTAAAAAACCCAGCGAAAAGGCTTGTTCTATTTCATTCAGGTCAACTGAATCAAGGTAAAGTTCCATAAATTATAATTCTCTGTATTTCAATTCGATCTCATGCAATTCAAGTAAAGGCCTGACGAATGCCTCAAGGTCATAAACACAAAGCTGGCTGGCTGCATCACAAAGTGCCTCTGAAGGATTCGGATGGGTTTCGATAAAAATGCCATCTACTCCGGCTGCGACTCCTGCCCGGGCAAGTACCGGTAAAAATTCACGTGCTCCTCCTTTCGGATCGGCACTGGGAATCCCGTATTTCCTGACCGAATGGGTAATATCAAAAACCACCGGATAGCCGATTTTGTTTAAATGATGAAAACTTCTGGGGTCCACCACCAGATCATTATAACCAAAGGTATATCCCCTTTCAGTGAGTATGATCTGATGATTGCCGCAATCCTCAGCTTTTTTGACCGGATGAAGCATATTTTCGGGTGCAATAAACTGTCCATGTTTGATATTCAATACCTTACCTGTTTTTGCTGCTGCCACTACAAGACTTGTCTGCATACACAAATAGGCCGGAATCTGTATGACATCCAACACTTCTGCGGCCATCTCAGCCTGCTGTGGAAAATGAATATCGCTTAAAACAGGCATATCAAACTCACGCTTTACCTTTTCAAGTAACTTCAATCCTTCTTCGATGCCAGGACCCTGATAATAAGCCAATGAACTCCTGTTGTCTTTGCTAAACGATGATTTATAGATGATTTTTATCCCCAACCGCTCGCCAACTTCCTTTAAATGCCGGGCAGTCTTCATCATAATCAATTCATCTTCAATGACACATGGACCGGATATTAAAAATAAATTTCTCCCGCCACATTCAACATCCCCGACATTTATGATATTTTTCGACATGATAATTAGCAAAAGTTTTATTTCACCTGCAAAAATAGACAGCTTTGAGAAAATATGCTAAAAAATCAATGATTTTCAAAATTTATCCCTTCAATCAATTTTCTCCATACTTTTGTAATAAAAAATTTTTATTGTAAAACTGCAATTTGTTTTTTAACAAAAAGATTTTTGCTCAAGCAACGTTCATTTTTGTTTAACGTCAAATCTTTTGCTATGAAAAAATTTTTCATTCTGATTTTTTCTGTCGTTTTGATTAAAAACGTTCATGGACAGATAATCATTCCTAAGGTTTATACCAACCTGAGCCCAGGCCCTAAAGGTGAAATTATTTTCGACAATGACGGGCTAAAATTAACCTCCTTTTCTGCTCCGGCCATCTATAGCCTGCAGAATTTCTATCAGGCTGCAAAAGGTAGTGAAAGCGGTATCGATTTCGATTTCAAACTTCCAAATTTTAACGGGACATTGTTTTTCGGTCTTATCCCGCTGAACGATGTCAGATATCCGGTTCCTTTTTATTCAAAAACACCTGTTGCCATCACGGCAGGAAAAGCAAGCATAAACATACGGAAAGACCTCTCCGACCTGAACGATATTGTTGCATGGGGACAAAATAAAAAAGGTTTAATCGGTTACCGCATTCTCGATCAAAGTGGAAAAATGATTTATGAAGGGCGGGTTGCTTTCCGTGGAGCAGGCCCTTTTGAAGTGGTCAACACCATTGTGGAAGGTCCTTTTGTCAGTAAAGTAACCACTGAAGGCTGTACCGTGGCTTTTACTACTTCACAACCCGAAGCGCTGATTCTCACCGTTGAATACCTTTCACAAGGGATTAAAAAGACAAAAGACTTCCCTGAAACAACTCCTTCCAAAAAACATGAAATTGAAATCAAGGGCTTTTTTCCTGCCACCGAATATGTTTACCGGATTATCGTTGGCGGAATTACCTATCAGTTTTCATTTACTACACTCCCCAAACCGGGCAGCCGGCAGCCGTTCAGCTTTGCTTTCGCCAGTGATTCCCGCTATGGAGCCGGAGGTGGTGAGCGCAATGCGTATGGGGTAAATTATTATACGGTCAGAAAATTCATGTCTCTCGCTTCCATGAAAAATGTTTCTTTCTTCCAGTTCTCTGGCGACTTAATCAATGGTTATTGCCTGAGCAAAGATGAAATCAATCATCAGTATGCGAACTGGAAAAAAGCCGTTGAGCCATGGGCTCATTATATGCCTGTTTACACGGCCATGGGCAATCATGAATTGCTCATGTATATGTTTCCTGACGATGAAATCGGGAAACGCTATATGCTTGACAAATTTCCCTTCGACAAGGAATCATCAGAGGCTGTATTTGCCGAAAATTTCACCAATCCTGAAAATGGCCCCAAATCGGAAGACGGTGCACCTTATGACCCCGACCCTAAAAGTATTGATTTTCCCACCTATTCTGAAAATGTATATTATTACACCTACGACAATGTAGCCATCGTGGTACTTAATACGCATTACTGGTTCAGCCCGAGCGTTTCTCAAAACGTCCTGACAAGTGGCAATCCTGCAGGATACATCATGGACAACCAGTTGAGCTGGCTACGTACCACCATCAACAAACTGGAAGCTGATAAAGATATTGACCACATTTTCATCACTTTGCATACACCTTTCTTCCCGAATGGCGGACATGCAGCCGATGCTTTCTGGTACAACGGGAATAACAGGGTCAGGGCCGTAGTAACCGGAAATGCCATGCGTACCGGTATTATTGAAAGAAGAGACGAAATTCTCGATTTGATTGTCAATGCCAGCAGGAAAACTGTGGCTGTGTTGTGTGGAGACGAACATAATTATTCCAGAATGGAAATTACGCCTCAGACAAAAATCTATACTGACGATTACAACGGGAAAAAAATTACACTTACCCGAAGTATATGGCAAATCACCAATGGAACTGCTGGTGCTCCGGTATATGCACAGGAACTGACCCCATGGACTGAGTCTGTCAAAAAATTTTCTGTTCAAAATTCCCTCGTATTCTTCCATATCAACGGGAAGTCTGTTAAAATGGAAGTTATAAACCCCGTAACACTCGAAAAAATCGAAGAAATTACATTAAAAGAACAATAATCATGAACACAAACCACCGGACTGTTTTTTTATTCTTATTTTTCAGCCTCTTTTCCACATGGGTTTACCCGCAGGGTGTTGCTTTCAAAGAAATATCCGATGATATTCAGCTCGACAGCATGTTTAATCTGGCTTCGAAAAACACAAAACCTCTTTGTTTTTACATTTATAGTCCATCCTGCCCGGGCTGTGCCGAGATGAACCAAAGAGTTTTCAGCGATACCAAACTCGCTACTACTTACAATCTGACCTTTCTCAATCTGAAAGTCAATTTTGAAAGTGATTTCGGACATTCATTTATTGAAAAATACAATATTCAGAACCTTCCTTCAGTCATTTTCACTGATCCGGCAGGCCATAATCTCGGGAAAATCTATGATGCTTCCGTCAGCACCGAAGGACTCAGGCAGATAGCTATTTCTACGGCTTCCATGTTTTATGATATGCTCAGCCTTCGCGATACCTTTTACAACCAGAAAAACAAACAGGCCGAAACAGCGAGGGAGTTTGCCTTTCTCCTTACCCGCCTCAACTATTTTGATGAAGGCAAGACAGTCGCTGATGTTTATTTCCGAAACATAAACAGTTTCAATTACGACCAGTACGAATGGTTTCTGATGCAGACTTATCTGAAAAATCCTGCTCATCCCCTTTTTGTTAAATTTCTTCAGGAAAAAAGCAGATTTGAGGAAATATATGGCAAAGACCCCGTTGAAAATTACCTTAATTACGTTTTTGAATCCAGCTTTATCAATGCCATCAACCAACGCGACACCTCCCTGCTCAGATACACACTGAATATTCTTGATTATGTGGACTATCGTGAAATGTCGAAAAAAGGCATCAGTCATGAGTCGGCCAAACTCTTTTTCAGAACAGAATATTTTCGCTCCCTGCAGGATTGGAACAATTTTGCTTTAACAGTCGAAAAATTCATGACCACCTCTTTTGTCCCTGATGAGCTTGCCACCGATTACATCCTTGATATATGCCGCTTTCTTCAGTCGGATGAATGGATAAACAAAGCAGATGGGTGGGCATCAGCTTATTATAAAAAAAATAAAAGCTTTGGAAATACCCTTGCCTATGCTGTTACCCGCTACAAAAAAAACGATTTGAAAAAATCTGAAAAGCTGATGAAAAAAGCTGAAAAACTTATGTCAGGTGATGAAGACAAAGCATTGTTTGAAAATGTAAAATCAACTTTACGCTTTTGAAATTCCCCTGAATCACTGTTAATCAGTAATTTATTTTAAATGCAAGTCAACACCTCCTACCGGAACATTCTTGAAATTGCTTTACCGATCATTCTCGGAAGTTTTTCACAGGCCATTCTCAGTGTAGTTGATACAGCATTTCTTGGAAGAGTAGATGAGGTTACCCTTGCTGCCGGAGCCATCGGGGGAACTTTTTATCTTATTTTCAGCCTCCTGACCTGGGCTATGTCGATGGGTACACAAATTATCATCGCCAGAAGGACTGGAGAAGGTAAGGATGTGGAGATTGGTAAAACCTTTAATCAGGGCAATTACCTGCTTCTGGCATTCTCAGTTTTGCTGTTTTTACTCATCAGTATTCCCGGACCTGCTATCATGAAATTACTGGTCAGCAATAACGATATCTATTATCAGTCCATCAGTTTCCTGAATTATCGCTCTTTCGGATTGTTTTTCGTTGCCCTTGGTGCCGGATTCAGAGCACTTTACATTGGCATTTCCAAAACAGCTATTATCACCTATGCCACCATCATCATGTCTGTTTTCAACGGTATTCTTGATTATTTTCTTATTTTCGGCCACTGGATATTCCCTGCCATGGGAATCAAAGGGGCAGCTCTGGCCTCCTCTCTTTCCGAAGCCATGGGCTTTCTCGTCTTTATTTATTTTACACGCTCGAGGCACGATTTCAGAAAATACAACATCTTCCACTTTCCCGGACCAGACTTTTCGCTTATCGGAAAAATAGTCAACCTCTCTTATCCAAGTGTACTTCAATATCTTATCTCCATTGTCAGTTGGTTTGCCTTTTTCGTTATCATTGAAAAAACAGGCCAGGACAAACTGGCTGCCTCCAATGTCATTCGTTCTTTACTGATGCTGATTATGTTTCCGGTTTGGGGATTTGCTGCTACTGCCAATACCATGGTAAGCAACCTGCTTGGCCAGAATAAACGAAACGAAATGAAAAAACTTATCCTGAGAATAATTTCCACCAATTATATCTGGGTCATTTTCCTTCTTCCCCTGATTATCTTTTCTCCACATACCCTCTTAAGAATCATTACCAGTGATTCTCAGATTATCGGCTTGTCAGTCAATTCGTTGTACTCCATTTTTTTCGCCTTGATGGTTTTCACTGTTTCAGCCAATCTGCTTCATTCCCTTTCCGGTACTGGAGATACCCGTTCAGCTTTTCTGATTGAAGTGGCAGCTATTATAGTTTACCTGGTTTATACCTTTTTAACTTCAGTTGTTTTCAGTCAGCCTCTTGAGATCATCTGGCTGGCCGAAGCCATCTATTGGATTGTTATCGGAACACTTTCCTTCTGGCGTTTAAAAAGCGGGAGATGGGTAAAAATACAGGTTTAATACTCAAATTGAAACTTAGTTTTGTCCATTAGTTAGATCAGTTAATAAGCCTGTCAGAATTAACTTAAAGTAGGCAGTAGGCAGGGAAATTCGAAATTCGAAATTCGAAATTCGAAATCCACAATCCGCAATCCGAAATCAACAATCCGAAATTCGAAATTCGAAATTCGAAATCAACAATCCGCAATCCGCAATTCGAAATTCAAAATCCGAAATTCTCAATCCGCAATCCGCAATTCGAAATCCGAAATCGGAAATTCCAAATCAAAAATCCGCAATCCGCAATTCGAAATTCAAAATCCGCAATCCAAATCACTCATCCCCTTCGTAATATGCACAATATCAATATAGTATAACCTATTCCCGCATTTAATCCATTCACCAGTCTTTCATTCAAATCCTCTTTTTTGCAATAATATTAAATAATCTACGTTTTCAACAATAAACAAATCAGGATGAAAAAGCACTTATTATTATTAAGTTTAATGCTATTAGCTTTGACCTTTTTAAGCTGTACGACCACACGCATAGCCGTATTAACTCCCGTAAAAGACGAAAAGCCTGAATTATTTTTCACACAACACCCTGATAAACCCTATATTGAACTGGCCTACATCCAGTCGGATGGTACAATATTCACAACTCCGCAGCAACTTCTCAACGGTTTAAGGAAAAAAGCCGTTAAATTAAATGCTGATGCCATTATCCATATCAAATATGATTTTCAGGCATGGTATCCATTGGCTTCGGGCATTGCCATCAAATACAAATAATCCTGAACTCTCCTGATTTTACCTCCGGAAAAAAAATTAAAATTTTTTGTTCATAAAATACAGAACTAAAAAAACCGTTTATATTTGCACTCGAAATGAATCGCTGGTATCATGACATTAGACATTAAAAAACGTGAACTGATTGAAAAAATAGGCGTTTTTCATGAGAAATTCGGCTTTCAACCCGTAGCAGCCCGGATTTACGGATTATTGCTCGTATCGGATCAACCGGAACTCACTTTTGATGAAATCAAAGATGAGCTTATGGTTAGTAAAAGTGCTGTCAGCAATGCACTTAACCTGCTCATGAGCATGAAACAGGTGGATTACATCACCAAACCAGGCGACCGAAAACGATATTTTAAAACCAATCTGACCAACTGGAAAGTATTTATGACCGACCTGCTTCAGTTTGCAAAAAGTTATGGTAACCTTTTTAAAGAAATTTTACAAGTCAGAAATGGACATGACCCCGATTTCAACAAGACGATTGACGATCTGGTCAGCTTCATTGATTTTATCATCAACAGCTATCCTGAATTGCTGAAAAACTGGGAAAAAACAAGAATCTGATAATCTAATCTGATGACAACCAATAAAAATCATAGAAAAATTTTTCTTATTTTGGTTCTTTTAATTCTGAACTTTCTATTTATTACTAAATATGAACAAACTAAATAAGATTTTAACTGACAGATTTTCAAATCTTATCCTGAGATTCAGGTATTGGATTATTGTGATAGTCGTTTTGCTCACCCTGTTCTTTTCTTTCTTTATTGGCAAGCTGACCATCAATCCGGATGTTTTCAGTAACCTGCCAAAAGATGACCGGGTAGCAGCGCTGTTTAACAAAATCGGGAAGGAATACGGAGGAAATGCCCAGTGTATAGTAGCTATAGAGTCAGAAAACATCTTCAGCAAAGCAACACTTGAGCATATCCGTCAAATAACGGACAGCCTGAAAATGACAGAAGGGGTTAGTTTTGTTACCAGCCTGACCAATATCATCGACATCAGGGGAAGTGAATGGGGCATAGAAGTTACCCAATTGATAGATGAATATGATATTCCTGAAGATCAGGCAAAACTGGATTCATTGAAACGCTATGTGCTGAGCAAGGAATTTTACAAAGGTGCCCTGATTTCTGAAGACGGGAAAATGACCGTCATTGCCGCCAGAATATCCGGAAATGCAAAAGAAACAGAGGTTTCGAAGCAAATTAAAACCAGGGTGATGTCGCTTGGATTACCGGAAAAAATTTATTTCGGAGGACAGCCCTTTATCGTTTCAGCTTTTGCAGATGTAATATCGAAAGACATACTGATATTAGGGCCATTGGCAGTCATCACCATTGTTCTCATCTTGCTGCTTTCCCTTCGCTCCTTTTACGGTTTTTTTCTCCCGGTTTTAAATGTAATGATCGGGGCAGTATGGACTTTTGGCTTCATGGCCTTGCTGAATATTCCCCTTAGCATTATCACTTCAGTGATTCCCATTTTGCTGGTCGCTGTCGGAAGTGCCTATACCATACATCTGATTAACCGTTTTCGCGAAACAATGACAGACAATTATCAGGATTCTCTTGGCAAAGCATTGTCGTTTATAGCCGTCCCGGTATTTTACACTGCCATTACCGATATTTTCGGCTTTCTGTCATTTGCATTTGGTTCCTACCTCGATATGATCAATAAGTTCGGGCTTTTTACCTCATTCGGTATTGCCTGTGCGCTTATATTATCACTGACCTTTACACCTGCTGTCATGTCTGTTTTACCTTCCCGGAGGCTAGGAAAAAAAGCAGCTCAACTTCAAAACAGTACGATAGATAAGTTTTTAAGAAAAATCAGCCTGATCGGATTTAAAAAGCCCGGAATGGTCATAATTACCTGGCTGGTATTTGCAGTCGTATCCTTAACAGGAGTTTTTTCCATTGAAAGGAATGTGGACCTGCTGAGTTTTTTAAGCAAAAAAAATCAGAACCGAAAGACTGAACAAATTCTTCAGGAAAAAATGGGAGGAACATCTCCTGTTTATGTGCTGATTAAAAGCAGGAATGTATTAAGTCCTGAAATTCTCCGGATTGCCGACAGCATAGAGCGCAAAATGCTATCATACAAAGAAGTTGTTCATACTCAGTCACTTACAGGATTATTCAAACAGATGAATGAAGTCATGGGTGATGGATATAAAATACCTGAAAATCAGGCAAAAACAGACAATCTCTGGTTTATGATTGAAGGACAGGATATTCTGGAAAACTATATCAATTTTGACCATACAGAGATGCTGATTCATGCGACCTATGGTTCCAATGAAATGAAGAAAATGGCTGCATTTACAAATGAAATGGAAAGATTTTTTGACGGCTTCAGGAAGAAAAATACAGAAGTGGAAATGACCGGATGGCCTCCTTTGATGCTCCGACTGGATGAAAATATTGTTAAAAGTCAGATGAGCAGCTTGCTGCTGGCTTTCAGCCTGATTTTTATAAGCATATCATTATTAAGCGGGTCTGTAAAAAGAGGCTTTTATGCCATCACTCCCATCATCCTGACTTTGATGATTCTTTTCGGCATCATGGGCTGGCTGAAAATTCCGCTTGATTTTGCAACCGTTTTGGTGGGCAGTATTTGTATTGGAATTGGAATTGATTACTCCATCCATATCTCCAACCATTTTAAAATATGCAAACTGGAAGGAAAAAGTGCAGAAGAAAGCATTGAGGAAGTGATTTCGACCAGTGGTAAAGCCATTCTGATCAACATATTGTCTATCACCTCCGGCTTCCTGATTCTTATCTTTTCTTCCCTGGTGCCGCTTCAACGCTTCGGGATATTGTTATCGGTAACCATGATTTGTTCAGGACTGGCAGCCATCACATTTTTGCCTGCCTTGCTGCTGTTAAGGGATTTCAGGGAAAACAATCATTTTAAAAACAAGGCTAAAAATTCTTATTAACTCACTATAAATCTATTTATTATGAAAAAGTTCATCGTATTGTTGCTGACAGCTTGCGGATTCTCACTGCATGCACAAACCGCACAGGAGATACTGAAAAAAAATGATGATGCCGTTTTCGGGTCTAAAGATCAAAAAGCAGAGCTAACCATCACCCTGATAGATAAAAAAGGCAATCAATCGACCAGAAAAGCGGTGATGTATCAGAAAGGCAGAAATATGCGACTTACGCGGTTCACCTATCCGGAATCTCAGGCAGGGATAGGTTTTTTGTCTTTACCAAATGATGTCATGTATGTATATCTGCCTGCTTACGGAAAAGAAAGAAGAATTGCCTCCCATGTTAAAAACCAGACCTTTGCCGGTACTGATTTCAGCTATGACGATATGGAAGCCATACCCATGTCGGACAAATATATTCCAAAACTGATCAAAACTAATGAGAATGAATTCATTCTCGAACTTACTCCTAAAAACCCGCAAGCCACAGAATACTCCAAACTGATAATTTATGTCAGTAAAGCCAATTTTTTGACCTCAAAGACGGAATATTACAATAAAGGAGGAGTTAAAATAAAGGAACTGGTTAATCATTTTGAAAAAAAAGGCAATTACTGGTATGCGGCAACCGCAGAAATGACCGATCTGCGAAATTCCCATAAAACACGCATGAGTATCACTTCCATTAGTTTTGATACAGGAATAAAAGATGATTTTTTCAGCATTAAAAACCTCGTAAATTTTTAATCATGAAGATTTCAGATGTCAAGAGCCATCAGAAAAACAAGGCAGAATGCGTATCTCTGAAAACAGTCAGAAAAAGATGGGTTATCTCAGGCATCCTTCTTTTAATAGCCATGTTAAACCTGATAAACCTGAATAAAATCAATGCGCAGGACAATCCAATGAAAATCAGTGGGAAGCTGATAACCGACCAAAGATTCAGAACCCAAAATCCGGTGAGCTGGTCATGGAATGAAAACAGAATGGAAATAAATCTGCATAAGAAGTTTGAGGATAAGGCCTTGTTTTACAGTAATCTATGGATAAGAAATCTTGGCTTTTCAAGGCTGAATAGTTTATCCCAGCTGACAGATAAAAACTTAATCAATCCAATAGAAGCGGATCTTCAGGAAATGTATGTTGAAATTAATCAGTTTATCTGGAAAGACCTACAGTTAAAAGCAGGCAGACAGAAATTCAACTGGGGCAGTGGAGATAAACTCAATCCTGTCAATGTTTTAAACGCACCTGATCTTGAAGACATCTGGGATTTTGGACGGATGCAGGGCTCTGATGCACTTAAGCTTACTTATTTCCTGAATGATTACAAATTTGAAGGAATATGGCTGCCATTGTTCAGACCATCCACTTTACCCGAAGGCGACTGGATTGATGCATTAATGCCTGTTCCCGAACTTCCTCAAGGAATCAAACTGAATTCACTCACCAACAACATTCAGACTCCTGAACTGAGTCTGAAACATTCTTCATCTTATGGTTTCAGAACATCAGGAAACATAGCCGGATTTGATATTTCCGGTAATTATGCCTATTATTATGACGGAGTACCATCCCCCGACAGTAACGTCATTACCTTTGCCGGTGGCTTCGACAAAATAGACATTACGGCTGTTCAGCAATATATCAGGCTTCATCAGGCAGGTGTCACTTTTTCAGGAGAATTGCTTAATATTGGGGTCTGGGGAGAATTTGCTTCATTTTTTCCAACAGAGGCTTTAATCATGAAAACCAGATTCGGCACATTAGTCATGGACTCACTGATTTTTGAAAATAAGCCATGGTTTAAGTACCTGCTGGGTGCTGATTATACCTTCAAAGACGGGAGCTATCTGAATATACAATATCTTCATGGCTTTTATCATGAAAAAGGAAACAAAAACCTGAACGACTATTTTACCTTTTCATGGGCAAAATCCCTCCTGCACGATAAGTTGAAAATCAGGCCATTGGCCGGATGCATTGTGGTTTCGGACTGGTCAGATATTTCGGAAAACTATGCTGTGATTTATACACCTGAATGCAGCTATTTCCCAAACGACAATGCTGAAATAAGCCTTGGCTACCGTATGATAGAAGGCAAAGGCGGAAGTACATTTGCCCGCGTTAACAATAAAGATGAGGTTTACATGAAAATAAGCTATAGCTTTTAAAATGAAAAGGCTTTGCTTACTGATGATATTGTGTTTTTCCTGTGCCGGTATTTTTGGACAGGCCTTAAATGCTGATGCAGTTGCAGGTAGGTGGTACACCTCCAAAAGGGAATGCATCATTGAAATTTATAAAAAGGCAGATGAGTATTACGGGAAAATAGTCTGGCTGAAAGAACCTTATGATGAAAAAGGAAATCCGGTGAAAGATGATAAAAATCCTGATGAAAAACTCAGGAACAGACCCCTCATGGGAACAACTATCATGTATGGATTCAGGTATTCCGGTGAGAACAAATGGGAAGACGGAAAAATATATAATCCTGATGATGGAAATACCTATCAGGCGTTTATGAAACTTATAGATAACAATACACTTCAGCTAAAAGGATATATCGGGTTGCCCCTGCTGGGGATGAACACAACATGGACAAGGGTTAGATAAGAAAAATGCGAAATATGGAAGTAGGCAGCAGGCAGTCTGTAGTAGGCACGGACATCTAACTCACCCCCGGCCCCTCTCTTTCGAAAAGAGAGGGGAGCTGATGACGTTTCCGGATTTTAAATTTGTCTTATAAAACAAAAAATAAATATTCGCTCAAGTCCCGTAGGGACGATCTTATGGTAAGACCAACAAAACAAAAGAGCCAAGTCCCGTAGGGACGGCCTGATTTCTTAAGAATTCTGAATAAGCTATAAGCAGGCAATTGGCAGCCTTCAGTAGGTACAGAAAACTCAGAAATCGGAACAGGGAATGCGGAAAAATGTAAATCTTAAATCATAAATCCGAAATCCAAAATCGTAAATCGGAACTCGTAATTGTGAACTTAATCTGGCTATTCGCAAAATCAGTATGTTAAAACTTGAAACTTCGCAATCTGAAAGCAGCAACTATCACCTATTAAATATTCATCAGGAATAAACATATACATTACTTTTTACCCACCTCACAACTTTTCGTTTAAAAAATGTGAATAAAATTGAAACTTTTTTAATGAATTTTGTACTAATACAGTAAATTTGAATGTGGTTAATTTTTAAGAATGAGCTTAATTTATAATAAAATGACGTGAAGTTCCCGGTCTAAGAGCCGTAACCTTTTTATTTATGAAACGAATAATTACATATTGTTTACTTGCAATACTTATAAATACATTTTCTTTTCAGAAATGTTTTTCCCAGTTAGAAGCAAAAAACTGGTATTTCGGGAATCTATGTGCCATGAAGTTCGAAAACGGTAATGTTATTCCACTAAATAACAGTAAAATGATTTCTAATCGTGGTGGTTCTTGTATTTCAGATAAACAGGGTAATCTATTATTTTATGCGGGTAACAATGGCAGTGGTAATTCAGGAATAATTTTTAATAATAATCATAATATCATGAAAAATGGTAATGGATTTAATTGGTCAAGTGGCTCTGATCAGACACCGATTATCATTCCATATCCCGGGGACTCTAATATTTATTTCTTATTTACGGTATTGGATAATCGTCTTGGGGCTAGTAAAGCCGGCTTTTGGTATCATCTTGTAGATAAAAGAAAAGACAATGGGAAAGGAGAGCTAATTGTCAATAATCAGAAGATTTGCAGTAATGTTACCAATCAGATTTCAGCTACTTTTCATGCAGATAAAAAATCAGTTTGGATAGTAATACATGATTATGGCTCACAGTGTTTTAAATCATATTTACTGAAAAATACAGGTTTGGATACTGTTCCTGTGATTAGCTATACAGGACCTGTTATCAATGATTTTGGGCAAACTGCCGGTCAGATGAAAATCTCCCCTTCAGGAAAAAAACTTGCATTTACAACAGATTATGCTGGAAAACAGGCTGTTATTTGTGATTTTGATAATAAAACAGGAATTGTTTCGAATAGTGTTACAATAGATTTTAAACCACATAATACTTATGGAATTGAGTTTTCTCCCAATGAGAACTTTCTTTACGTTTCGCTTAATTATTATTGTATTTATCAAATTGATATTTCATCAGGAGTTGACAGTATTATCAGAAAATCGATTTTCAAAGTTCCAGATTCATGGGGATGTTATTGTCTTCAGCTTGCCATTAATAAAAAAATATATGTTGCTCGTGGCGATAAATACCTTGGTTGCATAAACAATCCTGATGAGAAAGCTAATGCCTGTAATTATAATGATTCAGCAGTTCAACTCACAGGTTATGCTGCAGGTATGTCATTGCCTTCTTTTCTCCAATCCTACTTTTACCTTCCGGATATAGAAATCCAAAACACCTGCCTTGATGATAGCACCAGCTTTTCCATGCGGGAAACATCCAAAATTGACAGTGTTTTGTGGGATTTCGGGGATAGTAGTTATGCATGGTCTATTTTTTCAAAAACAAAGATTGCAAAGCATGTTTATACGGATACGGGAAATTACAAGGTTATTGCTTATGTTTACCATAACAGCCTTATTGATACGCTGGAACGGGAATTCAGGATAAGCCTGTACCCTTCTGCAAAGTTTGCCATTGATAATAACGGCCAATGCCCGGAAGGCAATTCTTTTCAGTTTTATGATTCTTCATCTGCCAAAGACGGCTCATTCCTGTATGAGTGGGATTTCGGGGATAGTACAAGGTCATTTATTGCCAATCCTGTTCACAGCTACTCAGGGAGTGGCAGCTATCCGGTCAGGCTTACCATTACTTCTTCTTATGGTTGTGAAAACACGTTCATAGATACAGCATTTGTTTATCCCAAGCCCAATGCTGAGATAGTTATCAATGATTCCATTCAATGCTTTGCCCAAAATAATTTTATATTTATCAATCCCAATGATTCCTCAGGTCAGAAAACAAGCAAAATCTGGTATTTCGGAGATGGTGATTCTTCATTGTCAGACACAGTTTATCATAGCTACCAGCAGGCAGGCAAATATACCGTAACCCTCATAGAAACAAATACTTACGGCTGTAAAGACACGGCAACAAAAGAAGTCATTGTTCATCCCAGCCCGCTGGCGGATTTCAGCATCAACAACCCTGCCCAGTGTTTCAATGAACAGAATTTTGTGATGA
>ERZ795051.225-NODE-225-length-90549-cov-11.133180_pt1 | contig 90549 bp, 67 predicted proteins | sample MGYA00375135_ERZ795051 | MGnify/ENA primary metagenome ERZ795051 (study PRJEB30180, sample SAMN05720222) | activated sludge metagenome | isolation source: Anaerobic digester | place: Japan | collected 2015-05-26 ... | reverse complement strand
GGTGCCGATGCCATTTTTGCCTGTCTGGGCCCCGCACTCGAAATTTTCAGCCGCTACACCCGGGTGGAAAAACCCAATGGTGATGTGGTTACATTGCATGAATATTTAGAGAAAGTTTGGGCCGCCATAAGCCAGGAAGCCTTAAACATGGTTTTTTCGGGTGGCGAAGCCTCAGGTTTTGAAGAAGATGCCCGCCTTACTGCCATGTGGCTTTGGACGCTTACCGCAGGTGCATCAGAAAATGGCACAACCGAAGAAGATGATGATGATGAAAGTGACGATGAAGAAACGGGCAGCAGCGGTAAAATTACCGGAGGTTTTACCCTTGAATACGACACAGCACGAAAAATTGCACAGGGATTAGGTGTAAACCTGGATGAGTTAAAAACATTGGTAGAAGTAAAAGGCGACAAAGCCCGCTTGCTTCCGGTAGGTGAAAGAGCCAGTAAATTATTTGGTTCGGCAGGCATTCAACATCAGCCGGTCAGAAGAAAAAAGAAAGAGGTGCAACTGAAAATACAATTCGACAATGTAGAGCAGGAAGAAGAAATGAAATACGAAATGCCGGAACTGAAAGTGGAACAAAGCGGTAAAACGGTTTTAGACCGCCTGCATCAGGCCATGTTGTTGTTCAGCTATGGACGAACTGATGCGCTGAAACGATTTTTAGTGGAAGATGGTGCAGGCAAAGACGATCGTTTCTGGAAACTGGCACAGGCACTAACTTCGCTTTACCCGAAAGACTCAGATGAAAGACGTTGGGTGGAAGCTGTGCAAACCTACAAAAAGAGTTTAGGATTTTAACTATAAATTTGGCTTGCGTATGAATAATCCCAAACTTAATTCCGACATCGAAAATTTGCTGGCCAAAATAAAACGACTGATTGAAGAGGCACGTCAAACCGTAGTTAAGCATGTTGACCGTACAATGACGATTACCTATTTTTTAATAGGTCGTTATATTGTTGAGGATGAACAACAAGGAAAAACGCGGGCAGATTATTCGGCAAAGACGCTCAAAACATTAAGTCAGGCTTTGAGTAAGGAATACGGAAAGGGATTTTCGGAGCGCAATCTTCAAATGATGCGGAAATTTTACCTGATATATAAAAATCGGTTTGAACCTGTCCTCATTTCGCAGACATCGTCTACGGAATTAAATTTAATAGCTGATAATGAACTATATATAATTTCGCAGACAGTGTCTGCGAAATTCCCTGAACTTTTTTCTCTTTCCTGGTCACACTATCAGGTACTTTGCAGGATAGATAATGTTGAGGAAAGAAACTTTTATGAAATTGAATCCATGCAGAATAACTGGAGCCTGCGCGAACTGGAACGCCAGATAGCCAGTTCCCTTTATGAAAGACTTGTTTTGAGCAGGGATAAACATAAGGTTAAAGAATTATCGGAAAAGGGCCAAATAATGATATCCCCTTCGGATGCCATCAAAGACCCTCTGATTCTTGAATTTTTGGGTTTAAAGGAAGACATTTCCTATACCGAGACCGACCTTGAATCTGCTATTATTGATAGGCTCGAACATTTCATGCTTGAAATGGGAAAAGGATTTTTGTTTGCGGGCCGACAGGTAAGAATAAGCTTCGAAGAAGAACATTTTTTTATTGATTTAGTATTTTACAACCGTTTGCTCAGGTGTTTTGTGCTGATTGACCTCAAAATTGGCAAACTCAAACATCAGGATATCGGGCAGATGCAAATGTATGTCAATTACTATGACCGTAAAGTAAAATCTGAAGAGGAAAATAACACCATAGGTATTATTATTTGTAAGGATAAAAATGATGCAGTGGTAGAGATGACCTTACCAGAAAATAATCAACAGATTTTTGCAAGTAAGTATCTGTTGTATCTGCCCACCAAAGAAGAATTAAAACAATTGGTGACACATAAAAAATAAACGATATGGCACTGAAACCATGGTATAGCATAATAAACCCCCGGGAAGATTTAATATCAGGAAAGCCACTGGATGCCTCGGAATTTGCTGTCCACCTTGACCATGTGCGTAAAGGCACCGCACCCAAAGATTACACCGATCCGGAACGTTTTTTTCATAGAACCTACCTTACCCAGACGCTGTTGGACATGGCAGCACAAACCATTCGAAGATTTGCAGGCATCACCACAGAGACTTCTCCAATTTTTAACCTCACCACGCAATTTGGTGGAGGTAAGACCCACTCGCTAACTCTGCTCTATCATCTGGCCACATGTGGAAATCAAGCAAAACATTATTATGGAGTTGACCGGATCCTAAAAAAAGCAGAAATTGATGAAATCAAAAAAGCTAAAGTGGCAATTTTTGTTGGCACCGAATTCAGTTCAGTTAACGGTAGGTGCGAAGGTGATGATCCCGTAAGAAAAACTCCATGGGGTGAACTGGCTTTTCAGATTGGTGGTGCTGAGGCCTTTGAACAGTTTGCGGAATTAGACCGAACATATATACCTCCCGGTGGTGATGACCTGGATAAACTTTTTGATAAAGACCAACCTTATTTGTTGCTGTTCGATGAGTTACTCAACTATGTAAGTAAGCATCGTAATTATCATAACCTTGGAGCACAGTTTTACAACTTTTTGCATACCCTGAGTGAGTTTGTAAGAAGCAGGGACAATATTGTTTTAGCTGTATCCATACCGGCATCCGAATTAGAAATGAATACCGAGGATCAGGCCGATTACGACCGTTTTAAGAAAATGCTCGACCGTTTAGGTAAAGCTATGTTCATGAGTGCCGAAAAGGAAACTTCTGAAATTATCCGCAGGAGATTGTTTGAATGGAATGGCTTACCGGATGATGCCCGCAAAACCATCAATGAATATATTCAATGGATTGATGAGCACAAAGCCCATTTGAATTTCAATACGGAAACTGCCAGGCAACAATTTGAAGCTTCTTATCCTTTTCACCCGGCTGTACTGTCTCTTTTTGAAAGGAAATGGCAGGCATTACCTCGATTCCAACAAACCAGAGGCATTTTAAGACTCTTAGCATTGTGGGTAGCTAAAGCATACAGCGATGGATATAAGAAACTCACCAAAGATGCTCTAATTTCATTAGGAACAGCCCCCCTGGAAGATGCCAATTTCCGTGCGGCAGTGTTTGAACAATTGGGCGAAAACCGTTTGGAGGTAGCCGTTACAACCGATATTGCAGGGAAAGATGATTCCCATGCTGTTCGCCTGGATAATGAAGCTATTGACGCTATCAAGAAAGCACGGCTCCATAAAAAATGTGCTACCATTATTTTCTTTGAATCAAATGGAGGTCAAACATCTCAGGTATTAGCTACTTTACCTGAAATAAAACTTTCTGTTGGTGATCCTGATTTGGATATTGGTTTAGTAGATGGCGTCATACAATCCTTACTGGATAGTTGCTATTATCTAACTGCCGTCAATAACAAATATAAATATTCCATTCACGAAAACCTGATTAAGCGATTCTCTGACCGCAAAGCCAGTATTAGACCACAGGATATCAACGAATTGGTTGAAGAAGAAATAAAAAAAGTATTTGACAAAGGAAGCGGTATTGAAAAAGTAATGTTTCCTGAAAGAAACAATCAGATTACAGACCGTCCCGTATTAACATTGGTAGTTTTACACCCATCAAAACGAATTTCCGATGCAGACACTAAAGCATTCATGGAAGATGTCGTAAATAATTATGGTAGTTCAGCAAGAATCTACAAGAGTGGTTTGATTTTTTGCGTAGTAGATGATGGGCAGGCAATCAGAGAAGAGGCAAAAAAATTCCTGGCATGGGAAACCATTTATGAGGAAGCTTATGAATTAAATCTGGATGATGACCAGAGAAGGCAGGTTAAGATAAACATGGAAAGAGCCAAAAAAGATTTATCGGAAAATATATGGAAGGCCTATAAAAATCTTGTTCTTCTTGACAAAAACAACAAGCTATATACAAAAGATTTAGGATTAATTCATAGCAGCCAGGCAAGAACCCTTATAGAACTATATCTGACAAGACTTGAATCAGACGGTGAATTAACAAAAGAAATAAATCCAAATTTCCTTGTAAGAAACTGGCCGCCTGCCTTCACAGCCTGGAGTACCAAAAGTGTTAGAGATGCATTTTATCAATCACCACAATTCCCTAGATTGATTAATCCAGAATCCATTAAAACAACGATAAGCAGAGGCGTTGAAAATGGGATATTAGCCTATGTAGGTAAGAAAGGGACAAAGTTTGAACCGTTCTATTTCGAGAAATCAATATCTGTAGGTGATGTTGAAATTTCGGATGATATGTTCATCCTGACAGCAGAGGAAGCCAGAAAAAACAAAGAGCCGAGAAAGTTGACAACACTAAAAATTATTCCGCCATCCATTACTTTAGAACCCGGAAAAACCTTTTCGTTTATTGCCAAAGGTTATGACCAATACAATGAAGAAATAAACCTTGATAAGGTTGAATGGAATACAAGCCATGGAACAATAACAGAAACCGGTGTTCTTTCCGTAGGTGAAACGGAAGGGGTGTATAAAGTTACTGCATCAACCAACGGAATTACATCAACATCAATAATAACAGTTCAAAAAAATGACGAAACAAAACCGACTATACCACAAACACCAATTTCCACTCATCCTTCCGAAAAAACCAAAATCAGTTGGAGTGGACATATTGACCCTAAGAAGTGGAATGTTTTTTACACAAAGGTTTTGGCAAAATTTGCAGCAAATCCAAATCTGAAAATCACAGTGAAATTTGAAGTGGAGGATGATACTTCCAACGCAGAACAAAAGAAGGAAGAAACGAAAACCGCCTTACGGGAAATGGGGCTTGATGATAATATTTTATAATCCATGTATCTGTTACAATCAAACCGCATTCGCACAAGATAACGCATACGCCATGAATGCGGTAAGAGTGCGATTGCTCCAACCATGAGAGAATTTTCAATTTCTTTACCTCTCGTTAAAGAAAAAATAATATACGCACACCCACCACCATTCTGACATGCTGTCATATTCATAGCCCAAGGTTTAAACCTTGGGCTATGATTGATATTCATCTTTTTCAAATCCCTCCCATCTCAAGCTTTGCTCCTGAAACCCATGCAGATTCATCGGAAAGGAAATATAATACTGCCGATGCCACATCATGAGGCTCACCGAATCCAAAAGGATGAAGGCTTTTCATTCGCTCAAGCGACTCAGGAGAAATGGTTTTTTCGGTTTCATCCACCATTTTGGTCTTGACGAATGTCGGGGCTATCACATTCGACCTGATTTTCTTCTGCGACAATTCAAGGGAAAGTGATTTTGCATAAGACTCGAGGGCTGATTTTGAGGCAGTATAAATGGCTCCACCAAAATAGGCCAGTTTGGTTGCTATAGACGAAACAAAAACAATAGAAGCTTGATTGTTGATTTTCTTTTTATTTAAAAGCATGGAAGTCAGCAGGACAGGTGCTTCGAAATTGATTTTCATAATGGTATTCAAATGCTGCTGATTGATAAAATTCACAGGCATGTGGGCAGTTATTCCCGCTGAGTGAACAATGCCATCGAGAGTTGGGCATTCCGTCACCAGTTTAACAATATCCTGAAAATGATAGAGATCCGCAGCAATTATCAGGTGTCCTTCTCCTTCCAGTTGTTTAAATGTTTCATTCAGGCGATTTTCATCCCTTCCGGTAATTATTACTTTGGCACCTTCGCGGCTGCAAACAAGAGCCGTTTCGCAGCCAATCCCTGAAGAAGCTCCCGTGATTAAAATTGTTTTATTGAGTAGTTTCATATCATTTAATTGATTTTTCATTCTTTCTCAATAATTTCAGGAATAACTATCTGCCTGGTATCGACAAGCACGCTTCCCCAACTGAGGCCAACGCCAAAACCGGTCAGCATCAGTCGCATGGGCTGCATCGCACGCTCTCTCAGCTCCGAAACTATGGTCAGTGGTATGGAGGCTGAGCTGGTATTTCCGTATTTTGTAATGGAATAAGGCCACTTTTCAGCAGGCTGACGTAACATTTTCCTCAAAGTTTCATTTATCAGCAGGTTAGCCTGATGCAGGACAAAATAATCAACCGACTGAATGTCGGTCTGCGTAAAATCGAGCAAAGCCCTGATATTCGGTATGACTTCCCTGAGTGAAAAATTAAAGACTTTTATTCCATCCAGATGAGGCTGAAGTTCATTTCGCCACACGCCTTTAGAAATCTGCCTTTGTTCGAGAGATTTTTTATTGGGAAATTTTCTGGCTCCTCCGGCATAAACGATAATCGCCTCATAGCCCGATCCGTCTGTCTGCAGGTTAAAATGCATGGGAGAAGCCGTTTCATCGTATTCCAGTGCTGTTACACTGGCTGCATCTCCAAATAAAGGAAAAGTCGTTTTGTCGCGGTAAGAGCCAAAGGTAGAGGTATCGCCCATGATAAGCAAGCCTTTTTTCAGTTTTCCGGCACTCATCATAGAGGAAATTACCGATAAACCATAAACATAAGCCGAACAGCCCAGACTGATGTCGAGAGCCAGCGTAGTTTTAGGCATGCCCAGCCTGTCCTGCAGAATACAGGCAGTTGCAGGAATAAGATAATCACGTGATTGGGAGATAAAAATCAGTATGTCAATGTCATGCATTTCCCACCCCAGCCTGCTGACCAGTAAATTTGCGGCATCATAAGCAAGGTCAGAGGTGGCCATTCCCGAAGGAGCAATTCTTTTAAATCTGACTCCGGTGGTTTTAATCAGTTGTTCACGCTCTTTTTCCGAAACCCATTTATAGTTCTTAACGTCAAAACAGTTTTTGGGAACGGCACAGGATATCCCGCGAATGGCGGTATGATATGTTGTAAAGATAGCCATCAGCCGGTATATCTTTCCTTAACAATATTGTACAGATCCTGCACAGTTTTCGATTTGCGCAGGTCTTCCGCATCAATGGCCACCCCATATTCAGTCTGAATTAAAGCTATGACAATCAGGGCGTTAATTGAATTCCAGCTAAAAGCTTCCCTGAAAAGGCTGCTAGGTTTAAGTACGCCTTTCGGCAAATCATCGAATTGTTCTTCCAAACGTTTAATAAATTCTTCTATGCTTTCTTTCATAATTTTATTTTTTGCAAAAGTAGGTGTTAAAAACTATTCATAAAATTGCTTTACCATTCCATCATATCGTTCAAGCAGATTGTTTCTTTTCAGTTTCATGGTGGGAGTCAGTTCTCCGGTTTGAACCGACCATGGATGGTCGAGTATGCTGAATTTTTTAATTTGCTCGGTTTCCCAAGCATTCCGGTTGTATTCGTCAATGACTTTCTGAAACAAAGACCTGATTTCCAAATCATTCAAAACAATTTTCCAGTTAGTGGTTTCATATTTCCTTTCCTGACAATAGTTTTTAAGTTCATTAAAATCAGGAACAAGAATGGCAGAAAGGTAGTTTTTATCTTTACCAACCACGAGTGCATGACTGATAAATCTGGACTTAACAAGCTGTTTTTCAATGTTTTCAGGAGAAATAAAATTCCCTGATGCGGTTTTAAAAACATGCTTTTTCCTTCCGGTGATTTTTAAATACTTTCCATCCACCCATTCGCCTAAATCCCCTGTGTGGAACCAACCATCCGGGTCAATAATTTCTGCCGTCAGTTCCGGATTTTTGTAATAACCTTTAATGATATAGGGGCTTCTGCAAAGAATTTCACCCTCTTCATCCAGCCTGACCTCCACATTTTTTTCCGGTACACCCACCGTTCCGATTTTTATGCCATATTGGAAGGAATTGACAGATATGGCATAGGTTTCCGTCATGCCATAAACTTCAAGCACCATGATGTCCATAGCAAAAAACAATCTGGCCAGATGTTCCGGTAAGGCAGCACCTCCTGCAGATATCCGGGTTACCTTTCCACCTAATACTTCTTTCCACAACGGGAAAACTTTTTTCCGGTAATAGTTGTGCTTTAATCTGTTAATCAATGAATGATTTTCAGGATTATAATTAATGGCAAAATTCCAGGCATTCTGCCATATTCTTTTTCTTGAACCTGTTTGCTTCTCCGTCATGGATTGTATTTCCGCAGCTATTTTATCGAGCAATAGAGGCACACTCAGAAAAATCACCGGTTTGACTTCCTGCAGGTTTCCCACAACTGTATTCATGCTTTCTGCATAATAGACAATCATCCCCGCATGCTGATACATATAGTTATGAGCCGACTCATAGGAATGGCTTAACGGCAGATAACTGAGCGCCTTCTCCCCTTTTTTGAGAAAATATATTTCTGACATGCTTTTCATCATGCGGAGAATATTGCGGTGGCGAACCATTGCCCCTTTTGGTCTTCCCCCTGTCCCTGAGGTAAAATATATGCTCTGAATATCCTCCTCTCCTGTTTCTGAAATCCTGCGTTCAAGGACTTCATCCGGTACATCATTCCCTTCTTCCAAAAAGTGGTTTAACGATGGAATGTCCTCTGCATCTTCAATCAAAATGATTTTCCTGACCAAAGGAATGTTACTACAGATACGCCTGATTACCTGATACAGGATTTTATTAAAAACAAAAATCAAGCTGATATCAGTATGCTCAATTATATAATGCAGGTCATCCTCGCTGTAAAAAGGACTGACAGGAACGTGAACAGCCCCTGCCATATTGATCCCTGCATCGAGGACATTCCATTCAGGCCGGTTGTTGGTAAGGGTGGCGATGTGATCTCCTTTTACGACATCATTGGCTATTAAGGCTTTTGCCAGTTTTTTTGAAAGTTTGGCATATTCCCGGTAGGACACATACCGCCATTGACCTTCTTTTTTATGGGCAAAAGCAATTAAATCAGGATAATTTTTTTCGGCCCTCAGAACAATATCAAAAGTCCTTTGACACATAAACCATTTATGAATTATAAATCGGTAAAGTTATAAGTGAGCGATGCAAATAAAAACCTGCCTATACCGGGAGCACCAAAGGCCTGATAATATTCCCGGCCAAGCAGATTGGTACCGCCAATCCTGATAATGGTGTTATATTTAACCAGATGATAATTCACCTGAACATCGAATGTTGAATAAGGTTGAAGGGTTCCGCTGGCAAAAACAGCTTCCCACTTAACCGAATCAACCCAACGGAAATTAGCAGTTAAACCAAAATTTTTAAAGATATTTTTCCCTTCCAGCCCGATATTGAAACGATGTTTGGGTGTATTAAAGCCGGGAACAAGCGGATCGGTGGTTGCCAGATCCTTCATTTTGGCATAGGTATAATTAAAGTAAACATTGATTTTATTGTTAATTGCATAGTTCAAACCGATGGAAGACCCGAGTGTCTGAACATCTGATTTAGAATTGGCATAAATGGAATAGGTGTTGTATTTTCCATTTTTAAGGTCGGATAATCCGGTCGAATCGCCTGCAATGCCTGTTTTGGGCTCAACTGCCCTGACACTGCCGATAAAACCATTGTACTTGTTCATATAAAAATTCCAGTCAATATATAATTTGTTGATTATCTGGCTTCTGTAACCAATTTCGAAAGTTTTTACCTGTTCAGGCTGAATGGGATCGAGCTGAATGGTTTCAAGGAGCGCAGGATTCCCTGTTTGCTTGAATGCCATCACTGACGATAGGGTATAAAGGTTATAATAGCCGGTAATATTTCCCTTGACGATGAAAGAACCTGTATTCAGTAAATAATACTGGTCGTTGAGTGTCGGGCTGCGGAATGCGGATTGAAGGCCAACACGGAAATAATGGCTTTTCAGCTTATATACAACGGCAAAGCGTGGTGAAAGCTGTGCATTATAGTTTTTACTCTTATCTGCCCTTACCGAAGCAATCAGCTTCAGGTTGTCATTCAACAGATTTTTGGTTAACTGGGCAAAACCTCCGAAGTCGAAAAATGAAATATTGACGCCATTGGTATCACTGAAAATCTTTCCGTTCGTGCGAGGTATCCAGTTACGGAAAATAAGGCCTGCATTGAGTTCTGCCCATTTCAGGTCTTTGGAATATCCGGCTTCGGCATGTTCAAAAATGGATAAGTCGGGGTAGCGTGAACCCTGAGGACGATCCGGATTGGTGATGATGGAATTCAGGACAGCATTAAATTTATCAGTACCTGGTTGCAGCCAGCCATTTGCCGAAGCAGCCAAAGCTGCCTGATGGGCAACCGGATACATCTGCGCATAGTTAAACGGCAAAGAATAATAATTTGTTTGCTGTTCGATGCTGCTGACAAAAGCATCAGCATAGGCACGGCTGACCGCTGGGAGGCCAGCCATACCTAAATTGATCCCGGTAAGTCCAAGGTCAAAACTCTTGTTTGAATTTTCGAAAGTCGCATAAGCTTTGAAAGTAAAATTGCGGTATCTTCCTTCTATTTTATGTTGCTGGTGAATAAAATCTTCCATCCTTGCCCTGTTGTTTCCCTGAAATACGCCACTTGATTGAGAAAACTTATAATTGTAGGATATTTCAGCATGTCCGTTAAAACGATAGGCCAGAAAGGCATTCACCTTCATACTTTCATTTTTTAATGAAACCATATCGCCCTCCATGTAGCCGGGGAGCATGAATGAAACCGGAGCCGGCCGTGCACTGTCGTAAACCGATACATAGTTTTGAAAACCTGAGTCGGCTATCAGATTATAGATATTCTGCGGAGATGAAGGCATAATCTTGTAGCGGTTGTATTTCGGATCATCAGCCGGCCAGTCATCCCCGGAAAAGTATCCGGCAGCCAGTTTAAACCCGATCTGGTCTTTTTTACCATAGGTATCAGCAAAGCGAAGCTGTCCTTCCATATAATTTCTGCTTCCGCCCTTCAGCATCACAGTCAGTCCTTTATAATCATAGGGATTTTTTGTTGTCATCGACAAAACCCCCTGAAGGGCATTAGGACCATACATAGCAGAAGCCGGGCCTGAAATTAACTCAATGGAAGCCAGATCAATATCGGAAACGCCAAACATATTTCCGGGCGAAAAATTCAAGCCACTCGACTGATTATCCATGCCATCCACATATTGAACAACGCGGTAAGGCTGAGTAGAATTGAAACCACGTGTGTTGAAAGTGGCAAATCCCAGGTTGTTCGTTACAATATCTACTTCTTTGATATTTCCAAGGCTATGATAAAAATTCCATCCAGGAAGGTTCTGAATGGTGGTCGCCTGAATCTTCTGAATAGAGGCAGGAGCCGAAATTACTTTCTCATTAACCCTTGAAGCACTGATGACTACTTCATCCCCAACCAGTGCCGAGCTTTCCAGATATACCTGCAGTTCTTTTCCATCCGGCTCAGCTTTTATTTCCTGAGTTTTAAAACCAAGAAAAGAAACCAGTAATACTACCTGCCTGTTATCACTGACATTAATTTTAAAATAACCGCTTTTGTCAGTAATCGTACCGCTTTGACTGCCTCTGATGAGCACAGAAGCTCCCTGCAAGGCTTCCTTTGTTTCTTTGTCATAAACCTTTCCCTGAATAATATGCTGAGCCTGCAAAAAACTGACACTCAGCAGCAGTAATGTGAATAAAGCTATTTTCCTCATAATTTACATTTTTTATGCCTACAAAATAACAAGTCATTCAAAAACAAAAAGTTAATGAGACTTATAAATGAAATCATACAATAAGATGATACTGAATAATAATTTTGTATGATTTGTATCATATTCATGACAAACACCTAACTTTGCAGAAAAAAACAACATGGAATTCAGAGCATTTCTGAAAAACACTTATCTGTTCGGGCATTTGCAGGATAATGAACTGGAAGAACTTGAACAGAACAGCACAGAAGTATTTTTTGCCAGAGGTGAAACCATTTATAAACAGGATAGTTTTTCCACCCATGCCCTCTATCTGCTGAAAGGTTATGCTTCAGTTTATACAGAAATACAAAATTACCAGCGTATTATAAAAATCATCAAGCCGGGTTGGTTTATCGGGCTTATGTCTGTTTTCAGCATGGAAAAGCATTTGTTTTCAGCCAGGGCAGTGGAAAACTGTGTGGTCAGAATGATAGACAAAACCACCTTATCATCGTTATTAAGCAGAAATTCCGAGTTTTCCTTAAAATTCATCAAGGAACTGAGCCTGCTGGGAAGCAGTCTGATTTATTACCTTGCCCTGCAAAACACCAAAAATGTCAGGGGCCGCATTGGCGAAATTCTGTTGCATTTATCCGAAAATATCTTTAAAAGCCCGACATTTCCATTAATGTTTACGCGCAAAGAACTCGGTGCCATTGCCAATACATCGACAGAAACAGCTATCCGCATTATCAATGATTTTAAACGGGAAAAACTGATAGAAATCGAAAACAATGTTATTACAATTCTCAACATAGAATTGCTCAGAAAGGCAGTAATCCTTGGTTAGAACCCGATTTTCCCCTGGTTTCACTCATCTTTTTCAGTAAGGCCTCCAGCTTTTCTGTTTCACCACTTTCACGGTAAACATTAGCCAGATCCTGCATATAGGTTTTATTATGAGGCAGCAGTTTGATGGCAGTCAGATAATATTTTTCAGCCTCAGCAAAGTTTTTTTCCTTGAAACACATAAAGGCATAATTGCTGTAGGCATCGGCAAAATTGGGTTCTATTTCAATACTTTTCAGGAAATATTTCTTTGCTTTTTCAATATCGAGATAAAATTTATAATAGGCTTGTCCCAGGAGATTATAAGCCAGAAAATAATCCGGAAAAATATCAATGGCATGTTCAAGATGGGCAATACCATCCTTTAACAACTCCCTTGCCTGAGTCATGTTCCCTTGCTGATAGGCTCTCATCACTTCCTTAATCATCAGGTCACCGTACATAAAATTAGCACGTGCTGAATTTTCAAGGTGTACAATATCGTGTTTAATAAGCGTATCGACACTTTTCCAGTCGTTGTTGCGGGCAATGGTTTTTACCATTCCTGCACCAATGAGTAAAAATGAAACAGCAAAAATCCTGAGAGCTGCATTTTTTTGCAAGTAAAGTTTTTCAGGTAATGTACGGGCAATAATAAATATCAGGCCAGTCAAAACTATTGAAAATCCGAGCGAAGGGGAATAAAGAAACCTGTCGGCAACAATGCCCATGACAATCTGAACAAGATTGGTGTACATCGAAATAGCGAAAAGGTAAATAAAGATACCAATTGAAATCCATCTGCGTTTTTTGAAATTTACCACTGCCAGATAAATCAACCCGATGTGAATAATGACAGAAAGCCATACGAGAGGGTGCCCCCAGTTGACCACAGGAATCATCCCGTATCCGTAATAAAAACGCAAGGGGAACGGAAGAAAGATCAGCTTCAGATAAAAAAGCAAAATATAAAAAGCGGTGGGTATCCTTTCAAAGAAACTCATGTATATCATCGGATTTTCAACCAGAAGCTTAGGCCGGATACGGTGGGGCAGGTAAAGTTTGGGAAGAAACTTAACCATCAGAAAAGCTACTGCCAGTGCCACAACAATGTAAATCAGTTTTTTTCTGTTTACTCCGGGAATAAACCACAACACAAGTGGAATAATGGCCACAAAAGCAAGGGCAGAAATTTTGCTCAGCAAAGCAATGATAAAAACAAGGAATCCTCCTGCAAAATTCAGTAAATTTCCTTTGACAGACCATTTTCGCATCAGGTTCAAGGTAACCAGGCTCAGAAGAAAACTAAGCAGTTCATCTCTGTTTTTAAGGCTTGTAACAACTTCAGTATGAGTAGGATGAGCCAGAAACAACAGACACGCAATCAGCGGAAACAATGGATGGAGATGACCAAATAATATCTGAAACAATCTGTAAATCAGCCAGATGGTGACAATATAAAAAAGAATATTGATGAAGTGGCTGATGTGAGGATTTTGTCCAAACAAGCCATATTCTATGGCAAAGGTGGCTTTAACAACCGGACGATAACCAAAACTGACGGTTTGCCCCTGCTGCATTTCATGTGAAGCATATAAACCAGTTATAATTTCCGGCAAGGCCTTAAATCCTTTTTTAACCTGCTGATTATTAGCTACATAAATATCATCAAGTGAATACTTATTGGGAATTGAATTGCCGTAAAAAAGAAATGCAATAAGGGTTATCAGCAAAAAAACCTTTGTTTTACTTTCGATGAGGCTCATGAAAAAAACCTTCGACTGAAGTGTTTTTTCTTCTTTTTTCAGGTGACTTTTCTGGTGATGACCGTTTTGATGATGATTATTTTCCGGTTTATTTTGATTTTTATGTTTTTGTTGGCTCATTTTGTAAAATCAGTTCAATAATCAGTTTGTTTTTACATGCTATAACATCAGAATTCTGATTTTATTATTTTCTTATTTTTTTTCTGTGAAAAGACGGACAAATGCCGGAACAGGTTTATTCTGAAATAAAAATTATCTGACACGTGTCGTATCTCCGGCTTCCTCGTATAATCTGTTCAGCTCTTCCTTAAACTGAGGATTATGGGGCTTGAGTTTTATGGCCAGCTGATAATATTTTTCTGCCTCTGAAAAGTTTTTCATTTTAAAGTAAACCCATGCCAGATTTCCAATGGCGGGAACATAGGACGGATTAATCTGAACAGCCTTTGAAAAATATTCAACCGCTTGCTGATGATTTTTATAAAATGAAAAATAGATAGACCCCAACATATTGTATGCCTGATAATAATCAGGATAAACCTGAAGAGCCTGCCGGTAATGTTCCTCCGCTTTTCTGACTTTTTCCCACGAACTGAAACCATTATTGTCCGTGGCATCTTTCATGGCTTCATTTTTAAGCATCCCTGCATAAATGTAATTTGCTCTTGCTGAATTTTTAAGGTAGTCAATATCATGAGCAACCAGACTTTCCTGAGTTTTCCATTGTACATTTCTACGGTTGGTATAAATTACCGTTATCACAAACAGCAACAACAGGATAACACCAAAATTCTTTAAATTCCGTGCAGTTACCTGCCTGAAATCCTGAGATATTTTAAAAACCTGAAATAAAAAGCCAGCCACCACTATCGAAAAGCCAAGAGAGGCAGCATATAAAAATCTGTCTGCTGCAATTCCCATGATCAGCCTGACAATATTTGAATACATGGAAATAAAGATGAGATAAAGAATGATGCCCCAGAAAAGCCATTTTTTTCTCTTAAAGGAATATAAAGCAAGGATAAAGAGTGCCAGATGTATGACCAGTGAAACCCAAACGACAGGATCTTCCCATGTTTTTACGGGAAAGAGGTTATATCCGTAATAAAAACGCATGGGATAAGGAATGAAAATCATTTTCAGATAAAAAAGCAGGATGAACAAGCCTGTCGGAATACGCTGAAGTTTATTGTAATTCAGCATTGGGTTTTCGACAAACTGTTTGGGGCGGGACCTGTCGGGAAACAACTGAGCAACCCCGAACTTAATTCCTATCCATGCCATCACCAAAACGGCAGCCACCAACACTATTCTTTTTTTATTGGCTTCGGGCATAAACCACAGTAAAAAAGGAATGACTGCCAGAAAAGCTATGGCAGAACTTTTTGAAAGATAAGCAGTTACAAATAATACCAAACCTGTGATCAGGTGATGAATGCCTTTTCTGGTGGTAAAATGATAGAAAAACCAGCAGGATAAGAGAGAAAAAAGAAAACTCAGCAATTCATCCCTGTTCTTCAGACTACTGACCACCTCAGTATGAACGGGGTGAATCAGAAACAGAATGGTAATGGTCAAAGGAAACAAGATGCCTGCATGGTCATAAGAGGAGAATAGTTTTTTTAAAATGACAAAAACCGTAAAGACAGTTAACAGATACAGCAACAGGTTGATCAGGTGGCTGATGTGTGGATTGGAGCCAAATATGGCATATTCAATGGCAAAAGTTGTTTTAACAACCGGACGATAGCCAAAACTGAGCGATTCCCCATCTTCAAAAATATTGCGGGCATATTGGGTGGTAAAGATTTCTCCGATGGCTGAAAAACCTTTTTTAACCTGTTCGTTATTGGTAACATACACATCATCAAGTGAATAGTCATTAAAAATGGTGTTCCCGTAATAGATAAAGCACAAGAGAGCGAGCAAAATAAACGCCCTCCGGTTATTCAGATTTTCAAACCATGCAGCTGATGTTTTGGTTTTTTTTTGCGTCTTTTTGCTATTTGCAGCCTTCATAAGCATTTGTCAAGGAGGGGTAAAAATAAGAAGCAAACAGGAATTGTAATTTTATTTGTCATGTTTAATCAGGTTGGAGAGATAAAAGATGGTAAGCGAACATAAATTCATTAATTTTGTTCATTCATTGAAAGAACTAAATACATGGATACCAGCATAAAAATATTTATTGCCGGAGGAACCGGACTGATAGGTCAATATCTGGTCAGGCACCTATATGACAGCGGATACCGGCCATTGGTCATTTCAAGAAACAAGGAAAAAGCCACGCAAATATTTGGGAATGTAGCTCTTGCAGTGACATGGGATGACCTCAGCCATGATAAAAATTTGTTTTCCGGAAAATATGCCATCATCAACCTTGCAGGTGAAAATATTTCATCCTTTGCATGGACATCTTCATTTAAAAGCAAAATCATCAGCAGCCGGATAAATGCTGTTGAGAGTCTGCTCAAAGCCATCCGTCAGTCACAAGACAGTCCTGAGCTGTTTATCCAGGGCTCAGCCATTGGTTATTATGATAATAAAAAAGGGGAAATCAGTACAGAAAGCTCACCAAAAGGAAGTGGTTTTCTGGCCGATGTTGTCGAAAAAACAGAAAATCTGATTCATTCAAATGCATTTTTATTCAGACGTTATGCCATCATCCGCACAGGAATCGTTTTAAGTACTGCCGGTGGTATGTTGAAAAGATCCCTGCTCCCGTATAAACTATTTCTCGGTGGCCCGGTAGGCACAGGAAGGCAGTGGCGTTCATGGATTCATTATTTCGACCATGTCAGGGCTATTCAGTATATCATCGAAAACAGCCGGTCTGAAGGCATCTATAATCTGACAGCCCCTGAACCCGTAACAGAAAAAAAATTCAGCCACACAGTAGCCGGTATTTTGAAAAGGCCTGATATTTTTAAAAAACCTGCATTTTTACTCAAATTAATGTTTGGTGAAATGGCAGAGGCCATTCTGCTCAATGGCGAAAGAGCAATACCTGAAAAACTCCTGAATGAGAACTTCAGATTTATTTTTCCTGACATCGGAAAGGCCTTAACAAACCTTCTCTGTGAATAAAAACAGGGTTAGATATGTTTCAAAAACATTATACCTTTGGAAATAATTTTTTACCCAAAATCAACACAAATGAAAGGAAAACTTTTGCTGTTCTTTTGCATGGGTGTTCTGTTTTTCAATCATGAATTATTTTCCCAGACAAAAGCAGAAAATCAGGTGGTCAAGGTAAGTGTAGTGGTTCAGGAAAATCCACCGTCCATACAGTTGCAGTGGCCTCTGAACGCAAATGCCCAATATTACCGTATCAACCGGAAAGAAAAAGAAGCTACCGGCTGGGGAGCAGCTTATGCTACCTTACCCGGAACCTCAACCGGCTTTACCGATGTTAATGTCGAAATTGGGAAAGGATATGAATATCAGGTATATTGCAATACGGGTGTTGGAAACCCTGCCGGAGTATCTTATGTTTACAGTGGAATCAAATTACCGACAATTGAAAAAAGAGGTACTGTTTTATTATTGATTGACAGTGTTTTAAGCATGTATTCAGAAGAGCTTCGCCTGCTGGAAACCGATTTAATCGGAGATGGCTGGAAAGTAACAGGTATTTTTGTTCCCAGAAGCATGAGCGTTGCCGATGTCAAAAACCTGATTGTTCAGCAATGCAATAAAAATCCGGATATCAACACATTATTTCTTTTAGGAAGAATCTCAGTTCCTTATTCCGGCAATTTAAATCCGGATGCTCATCCCGACCATCTGGGCGCCTGGCCAGCCGATGTATTCTATGCCGACCTTGACGGAACATGGACAGACAATACCGTCAATAATTCCTCTGCTGCACGCGAAGAAAATAAAAACGTAGCCGGAGACGGGAAATATGATCAGTCGGTACTTCCCTCCCCTGTTGATTTACAGTGCGGAAGAGTTGACCTTTACCGTATGCCTCAGTTCCCGAAAGCCGATACTTCCCTCATCCGGCAATATCTGGCTAAAAATCATGCTTTCCGGCATGGCCGGTTCAATACAGTGGAAAGAGGTCTGATTGATGATAATTTTCAAAGCTATGATGAGGGCTTTGCCCAGACCGGATGGCGCAATTTTTCTCTGATGTTCGGCCCCGACAGTATTTTCACCAGAGACTATTTCGGAACACTTTCCACTGATAATTATTTATGGAGTTATGGATGCGGTGGCGGGAGCTATACTTCCTGCGGAGGAATCGGAAATACGGGCAATTTTGTCAGCACTCCGGTTAAAACGGTATTTACCATTTTGTTTGGCTCTTATTTTGGCGACTGGGACAGCGACAACAACTTTCTACGTGCACCATTAGCCGCTGAAGGACAAGCACTTACATGCTTCTGGGCAGGACGTCCCAACTGGCATATCCACCACATGGCCATGGGTGATTGCATTGGCTACAGCACAAAACTCACACAAAACAATACTTCCTTATATGCTACAGGTTACGGTGCCGGATGGATACATATTGCTTTAATGGGTGATCCCACCCTGCGTATGCATGTTGTCAGTCCGCCTGCAAATCTGAAGGCCGACAGCATCGGTAATGTTACCATCAGGCTTAGCTGGACTGCTTCTTCTGACCCCGATGTTTTAGGTTACAACATTTACAGGGCAAAAACCATTTCCGGCAATTTTGAAAAAATCAACAACGATCTGGTTGCAGGCACTTCATTTATTGATCCGCTTTCAGACAACGGGAACAATGTTTACATGGTCAGGGCAGTGAAACTTCAGCGAAGCCATAGCGGGACCTATTATAACATGAGCCAGGGGATATTCGATTCAGCCTCAACACTCTGGCCTGCAGGTTTGCCACTGCATCCGTCCAAAGTTCAGGCGTTTTCGGTATTTCCTAATCCTGCCGAAGGAAAAATATCCGTTTATCTTAAACAAAATTTTGAAAATGAAATAGATATAACAATCAGTGATCTGTTGGGAAAAACTGTTTACCATACAACCGAAAGCAACAATACGCCTGAAATCCTTAAAAATATTGATCTGACAGGATTCAGCAAGGGTATGTATCTGGTCAGGATTTCTTCCGGTGATTTTAATTCATGTCAAAAGATTATCTTAAAATAAAGACAACATGAAAAAGTTATTATGGTTATTTTCCGCATTAATAATTTGTTCATCAAATATTTACGGACAAAAGAAAGTCGAAAAGGCTGTCAATCTCATGCGTGAAGGAACGGTTTATCTCGACAAAGGCGACCTTAAAAATGGCATAAAATCGCTGAAAAAAGCATTTAAACTTGATCCGCAAAACAAAAGCATTGCCTATGAACTGGCTTATGCGTATTATAAAAATGCTGAATATAAAAAAGGGGTTGAAACGCTTGAAAAAATTCTCGGCAGTGAAGAATTTGATGATTACAAAGGTTTTATTCCTGACCTTTATTCAAAAGCCGGCATTGATTTTAAACACAAACTGAAACCCCCTCCTAAAAAAGAGCCTTCCACAGCAAAAGAATTCAATGAGGAAGCAAAAAATCTAATGTCCACAGACAAAGAAAAAGCATTGGCATATTTTGAAAAAGCCATCGACCTCGACCCCAAAGAAAAAGAAAACTACTACTATGCAGCAAAACTTTACTCCGAAACCCCTGAACAGTTGTGGGCTATTATTTATGCAGAAATATACATCCTGCTTGAACCAGAAGGGACTCAGTCTGAAGAAATGAAAGAGCTTCTCCTTACCTCGTACAAAAAGGGCATTATCATCAAAGGTGGAGGGCAATATGAACTCAAACTCAGCAACCGTAAGGCGGAATATATGCTGCAAAACTTCGATCCCAAAAACTTTAAGGTGAATTTTGAACAATCTTATGTTACCACTTATGAATTGTGTGTGGATCGCCTGAATGAAGGCGGATTCCGGATCAGCAATCTGTATTTTATGCGAAAAGCCTTTATCGGATACTGGTTCAGGGGAAAAGAGCTTGAATATCCTTCCTTTTTGTTTGATTATCATAAAAAGATGATTGACAATGACGTATTCGAAGGTTACCACTATTGGCTTTTTAAAACATCCTTTCCGCAGGAATACAATGACTGGAAAAAAATCTTTGAAAAACAACTTACCAAATTTGAAAACTGGTTTGCCCAGAATAAAATTTCAGTTTCAGACGACAAACGGATGAATACCTACTATTATATGAACAGGCTGGAAGGAGTTAAGAAATAAGTGGGTTGGAAAAATATTAGCCACACAGACACGAAGAATATAATTTTCAGGCATTTGTGCTTTATTGGTATAAAAAACTCCGTGCCCCTCCGTGTCCTCTATGGTTAAAAAACTCCGTGCTCCTCTGTGCCCTCTGTGGTAAAAATAATAACTCCGTGCCTCCGTGGTGAAAAAAACCGTGCCCTCCGTGCTCTCTGTGTCTCCGTGGTGAAAAAAACTTAACCACCAAGACACTAAGAAAATAATTTGCATAAATAACAACTATATTAATAAAAAACCTCCGTGCTCCTCCGTGCTCTCTGTGGTAAAAAAAATAACTCCGTGTCTCAGTGGTGAAAAAAGCCGTGCCCTCTGTGCTCTCTGTGCCTCTGTGGTGAAAATTCCCCCGTGCCTGCGTGGTGAAAAAAACCATCACTCCCTGGTTGAAAAAATAATCATCACCTTTCCTTTTCAGGATTAATTTCCTGACATACTCTATATTTGCCACCTTGAAAATTTACACTTTAAAATCAATAAATTTATGATGACTGAAAATTTAAGTTCAGCCCGATTAATGGAACTGGAAAATCAATTCGGAGCACACAACTATCATCCCCTACCCGTAGTTCTGTCGCGTGGAGAAGGAGTATTTGTATGGGACGTTGAAGGCAAAAGATATTATGACTTTTTAAGTGCCTATTCAGCTGTAAATCAAGGACATTGCCATCCAAGAATTATCAATGCCCTTGTCGAACAGGCCCATCGTATCACGCTAACTTCCAGAGCCTTTTACAACGACCGTCTGGGTGTTTTTGAAAAATATGCCACCACATATTTCGGTTACGACAAGATCCTGCCCATGAATTCAGGTGCCGAAGCTGTCGAAACGGCCATCAAGCTTTGCCGCAGATGGGGATATGATGTCAAAGGAATACCTGAAAATCAGGCTAAGATAATCGTTTGCAACGATAATTTCCATGGAAGGACTTCCACCATCATCTCTTTCTCAACCGATCCTACTTCCTACAAAGGTTTTGGCCCGTATATGCCCGGATTTATTCAAATTCCCTACAACGATATTTCAGCACTCGAAAAGGTGATAAAAGCGAACGATATTGCCGGTTTCCTGGTTGAACCTATCCAGGGGGAAGCAGGTGTATTTGTCCCTGATGAAGGTTACTTAGCAGCCGCCTATCAGTTGTGTAAACAAAACAATGTGTTGTTTATCGGGGACGAGATACAGACAGGCATTGCCCGCACAGGAAAAATGCTTTGCTGTGATTATGAACAGGTTCGCCCCGATATTCTTATTCTCGGAAAAGCTTTGTCCGGAGGAGTTCTTCCGGTTTCTGCCGTATTGGCTGATGATCCCATTATGCTGGTCATCAAGCCGGGAGAACATGGAAGTACTTTTGGAGGAAATCCTCTGGCCTGTTCGGTTGCCATCGAAGCCCTTCAGGTGGTGAAAGATGAAAATCTTGCAGAAAAAGCATACCGTCTTGGTAAAATCTTCAGAAGTGAACTTGAAAAAATTAAATCTCCCATGATAAAAATCATCAGGGGAAAAGGTTTGCTGAATGCCATCGTGGTCAATCCGATGGAAAAAGGAGATGCATGGGATTTATGCCTTGCATTGAAAGAAAATGGCTTGCTGGCAAAACCCACTCATGGCGATAAAATCAGGTTTGCTCCACCCCTGGTCATTAACGAGGAACAAATACATGAGTGCGTGGCAATAATAGGAAAAACCTTAAAGCAGTTCGAATAAAAAACAATAACTTAATTTAAAAGATGAACAGTCTTAAAAACAGGAGCCTGGTTTCCATAAATGATTTTTCAAAGGAGGAACAACTCCTGATATTGGATCAGGCAGCAGAATTTGAAAAAAACCCGCGTCAGCCGTTGCTAAACGGATATGTGATTGCATCCTTGTTTTTCGAACCGTCCACACGAACCCGTCTGAGTTTTGAAAGTGCCATTTCGATGCTTGGAGGCAGGATCATCGGTTTTAGTGAAGCAGGGACAAGCAGTGTTTCAAAAGGAGAATCCCTGAGAGACACCATCCGGACGGTCAATAATTACTGCGACCTGATAATCATGCGTCATCCCATTGACGGAAGTGCACGTTTCGCTTCGGAAGTTTCAAGGGTTCCGGTCGTGAATGCCGGTGACGGGGCTAATCAGCATCCTACTCAGACGCTACTGGACATGTACACTATCCGGCAAACGCAAAAACGGCTTGAAAATCTGAAGATCGGATTCGTTGGCGATCTGAAATACGGACGCACTGTCCACTCACTTCTGATGGCGATGGCCAATTTCAACTGCGAATTTGCCTTTGTCTCTCCCCGGTTTCTGGCAATCCCCCAGCAAAATAAAGATAAAGTCAATGACCTTGGACTTAATTATTCTGAACACAACAACATTGGTGAAGTCATCAATGACGTGGATATACTATACATGACCCGAATTCAGCGGGAAAGATTTTCAGACCCTGCTGAATATGAAAAGGTGAAAAACTTTTATGAACTCAAACTTTCAGACCTTGAAAATGCCAAACCAGGTATGAAAGTGTTGCATCCCTTACCCCGTGTAAATGAAATCAATATTGAGGTAGATCAAACCGAAAAGGCCTATTATTTTGAACAGGCATTAAATGGTGTTTATGTTCGTCAGGCAATAATTTCAATGATTTTAGGAGTGGTATCATGAAAACAAATAAAATGAAAGAATTAATCGTCAATGCACTGGATAACGGAACCGTCATTGATCATATTCCATCGGCCAGTGTCATGCAGGTTGCACGTATCTTAAAGCTCGATGAATCAAAGTCAACTATCATCATGGGGATGAATATGGAAAGCAGTAAAATGGTCTCAAAAGGGATCATTAAAGTAAGAGAAACCTATTTCAAGCCCAATGAAATCAATAAAATCTCACTGGTAGCCCCTCAGGCCACGCTTACCATCATCGAAAATTATGACGTGAAAGAAAAAAGAATTGTTGAGGTACCTGATGAAATAGTAGGTCTGATACAATGCCCAAATTCAAAATGCATCACCAATCATGAAACAGTAACTACCCGGTTTCACGTGGTTAACAAATCTCCTGAGTTGAAGATGGAATGCCATTATTGTGAAAAAGTAATAGGAAAGGAAGATTTAAAATTCATTTAGCGTGTTTCACTATCTCTTCCATCAGTACTCTAAAAAATGGTGGGCATGGAGTTTTGCTTTGATTGTGCTTTTGGCAGGGATAGTTATTTGTTACATTAAAGCCCAAAGAATAACCGAAACAGTCACCGATTTATCTGTCTATTTTTTTTCAGGCTGGTTTTTTACTGAAGGAATGCCACTCTATGACCAATACTACAAAACTGTTCCTCCCTACCTTTATCTTCCTTTTATGGCCATGCTCTTTACTCCTTTAAATCTGGCCAAACCCGAAACAAGTGCATTTATTTTTAATCTTCTGAATCTTATTCTGATTTTTCTGGTTTTCAATACATTGTTTCATCTTTTGAGCAAAAAAAACACAGAAAAGCAAAAAATCCTTTTTCTGCTTTTTCTGGTGTTGATATTCTCTGCCCGTTATCTCTGGACCAACTTTGACCTTGGGCAAATTAACCTGTTGATAGTCTGGTTTATTTTGCTTGGTTATCAAAAAATGCTTGATAACAAAACTGTTCCAGCGACTGTTTTTTTTACGCTTGCTACCGGATTCAAAATTATTCCTGTCATTTTTCTTTTCTGGTTTTTTGTCCGCAAATTCAGTTTACGTCATCTGCTGATTTCAGCAGGCATTTTTATCATCCTGTTGCTTCTTCCTTTTCCTTTCAGGGGATATGAGCAAAGTATCCGCGATTTACATGATTTTTATACCCATGTCTTATACACCAACCTCCTTGATAATCAATTATTTTACAGGTTCACCAATCAAAGTCTTGACGCTGCCATCGGACGCCTTTTTTTGCCATCCGTTGGAGACAATCTGCATGTATTTCCCTATTTCCCTGTTAAGCCTGATATTGTCCCCATGATTGCTCTTTCCACCAAAATTTTGATTAGCATTCCTTTTTTGCTTTTCATTTTCAGGCAGATAAAATCAAACAAAATCCTTTCCTTTTTTGAGCTCAGTCTCGTCTTTTTATTCATGCACATTATTTCAAGCATTACCTGGAAAAATCACCTCGTCAGTATGACTGTGATTCTAATCCCGCTGTTTTACCTAATGTTATTTAACAAAAAACTGGTTAATATATGGTTTTTGATTATCATCTTATTGTTAATGACAATACTGAGTATGAGCGGTACTTCACTTGTCGGGCTAAAAATCGCTCAAATAGTCGGATCATACAGCCTCTATACCTTGTTATTATTAAGTCTTTACTTTTATTACCTTTACCTGCACTTTCTCAGACCACAATCATTTTCAGCTTGCTGATTATTTTTTAATTGAATTTTAAACTTACTTTTGACAAATAAACGAAAGCGGGTTTAAAGCCCATTTATCAAATAATCAAGGTTTATGGTCATACTACAAGGTAATTTATCTCCCAAACTTCACGGGATAGGCGAAAGTATCTTTGCAACGATGACTAAGCTTTCAAATGAACATCAGGCACTTAATCTTTCACAGGGTTTTCCTGACTTTAACTGTCCTGCCAAATTGATTGAACTCGTCAATCATTACATGAACAAAGGGTTCAACCAGTATGCACCCATGCCCGGACTGCCACGACTGAAAGAAAAAATTGCTGAAAAGACAGAAAAAGTTTATGAGGCTGTTTACGATCCCGATAAAGAAATAACGATTACTGCCGGAGCTACCCAGGCACTCTTTACGGCTATTTCTGCTTTTGTCAAGGAAAAAGACGAAGTCATTATCTTTGAGCCGGCTTACGATTCTTATCTGCCAGCTATTTTATTGAATAAAGGCGTTCCGAAATATGTTAAAATGTCGCTTCCGGACTATAAAATCAACTGGAGCGAAGTAAAAAAACTTATTTCTTACAAAACCAAAATGATTATCCTCAATACGCCTCATAATCCTACCGGTTCAATCCTGACAGAAAATGACATCACTGAGTTGGAAAAAATCGTTAATAACAGGGATATTATTATTCTGAGCGATGAGGTATATGAGCACATTATCTTTGATGGACACAGGCATGAAAGCATTACTCGTTATCCATCATTAAGAGACAAATCACTGATCATCAGCTCTTTCGGAAAAACATATCATACGACTGGCTGGAAAATGGGTTATGTGGTTGCTCCGCCCGAACTAACCGAAGAATTCAGAAAAATCCATCAGTTTGTCGTTTTTGCTGTCAATACGCCCATTCAACATGCCTATGCTGATTTTCTCAGCAACGAAGAGCATTATTTCGAGCTCAATGAATTTTATCAGAAAAAAAGAGATATTTTTCTGGAAGGCATTCAGGCATCCCGTTTTACTCCCATTCCATGTTCCGGAACCTATTTTCAATGCCTGAGCTATGAAAATATTTCAGAAAAAGGGGATTTCGATTTTGCAGTTGAGCTTACTGAAAAATATAAACTTGCTTCCATTCCGGTCAGTGTTTTTTATCATAGCCGTGATGACCACAAGGTACTGCGTTTTTGTTTTGCAAAATCAGAAGACACACTTAAAAAAGCTGCTGAAATACTATGCAAAATCTGACATTTTCACTGATTCAGTTTGATCAGGCATGGGAGGACAAAAAAGCTAATATCAGCAAAATAGAGCGTTTCATTAAAGAATATGTCCCGCATGAGACTGATGTTATTGTTTTACCTGAAATGTTTACAACTGGATTCAGCATGAAGCCGTCTGCACTGGCCGAAGCTCCCGATGGTGAATCATTTCACTGGATGAAACAAACAGCTTCAGCATTAAATAAAGCACTCTGCGGCAGCCTGATTATCAAAGAAAAGGGGAAATATTACAACCGTTTTTACTTCATTCAACCTGACGGCAATTATTACTGCTACAACAAAAGACATCTCTTTACAATGGCCGGAGAACATCATCAGTACACAGCCGGTATGGAAAAACTCGTCTTTGTGTACAAAGATTTCCGTATCTGCCCGATGATCTGTTTCGACCTGCGTTTTCCGGCATGGAACAGAAATCTTGAAGATTATGACGTTTTGCTGATCGTTGCCAACTGGCCGGAAAAAAGAATTGCACACTGGGATCCCCTCATCATAGCCAGAGCGATTGAAAATCAATCTTATGTGGTAGCAGTTAACCGTGTCGGGCCCGATGGAAATGGTACACCTCACAACGGACACAGCATGGCAGTTGATCCGATGGGGAAAATTATTGCTTTTGCTGCTGATCATGAAACTGTACTGACATTTTCCATACAAAAAGATACCATCGAAACCACCAGAAAAAACCTGCCTTTTCTCCACGAAAGAGACAACTTTTTAATGAAAGATTAAAAATTTTACTTTTGGATACACAATGGTATTAATGATTTGTCTTTCACTTAAATAAAAAAAACAATGAGAAGAAAAAGTTTCATTCTGGTCTGCATTTTATTTGCCGGAAGCCTGCTCCCTGCTCACCTGAAGGCACAAGGCTCAAAATCCCCGAAATTGTTTAAAAAGGAATGTGTGCTGTTGTATGAAGTCAACTTTGATAACCGCAACTACCTGTTTAACATCAGGATTGATGAAAACTCAAAAAAAGGTCTCATTTTCGACTGGTTTATGACTTCAAACTCAGGAATGTCAGGAAAGGTCAAGGTTGCTCCCGAAGCACTTCAATCGGCCACATCCTATCTGAATTACTTCAACTTTAAATCGGATTATGTGCTGAATGATAAAAGCTGTGTCTGGCTGGCAAAAGATGTTTTTCAAAAACTCAAGGCAGGTGAAAAAGTTTCACTCGACTTAGGTGAAGGCCTGACAGCTGATTTTCAACTGGTTAAAGATAAAACCAGCTATCTGGTACCCGTATCTGTCAGGTACGGGGATATTTATGGTGTCAGTGCCATCAGGATAGAAGCTGAAAATGGTAAATATTTCATGTATATCCTTGACAATCCGGAAGATCCGGTAATTCTTTATATGGATCTGAACAGCTGGTATGTACGCCTGATCGGAATAATGTAAAAAAAACTGATATTTTTCATTACAGTTGTAACTTGCACCTTAATTTTTTTCTTAAAAGGTGAGTAATGAAAAATATTTTTATTGCCTTTAAAAAGTTAGTTGTCATTTGCTTACTGACGCCTTTCATTTTATTCAGTCTGAATGCACAGGATTTAAATCCCTCACAGCAGCCTCATCTGAAGGGTTACTGGAAGTTTCAGAATGCTTCAAACCTGACTAAAGCAACTGTAGGCAATGACCTCATTCTGGTCGGAAATCATCAGTGGGTAAACGGTCCTCAGTCCGGTGATACAGCGAGCAGGATTGCCATTGGAAGTTATTATAAATGTTACCATCAGATAGCTGCAAACGGAGGTGGTAACATGGTCAACCGCTATACACTGATGTATGATTTCAAAATTTTAAGCCTTGCCAACTGGCATACCTTTCATCAGACAGACACTACCAATACCAATGACGGTGAATGTTTCATACGCCCCAACAGTTCATCTACGCCCGGAGCCATCGGAGTGGGATACACAGGCTATTCGAATACCCTTATCAGTCCCGGAAAATGGTACAGACTGGTCATTTCGGTAAACCTTGGTCATTATTACCGCTATTATCTCAACGGTACCTTAATCCATGACGGTGACACCACCGATATTGATGTGGATGCACGTTTTGCCCTGACACCTCTCCTTTTATTTTTTGCCGACAACAATCAGGAAGATGACACCATAGATATTGCCTCACTGGCCATTTTCGATACCTGCCTCACCGATACACAGATAGCTGCCATCGGCACCTGCGATCCCTGTATATTAAACCCGGTCGTGGCAAAGCTTGGCAATGACACCACCTTTTGCGAAGGCGGAAGTATTACACTTTCTGCTCCTTCAGGTATGAAAAAATATTTTTGGTCGGGCACTCAGGGCAATCAAAACCTGACGGTAAACCAGACTAAAGAAGTAGTTTTACAGGTGGAAGACAACAAGGGCTGTCTGAGTTCACCTGATACCATGAATATCAAAGTTTTATCTATTCCCAGGATCGATCTTGGAAAAGATACTGCTTTTTGCGATGGAAACAGCAAAATTCTGAATCCGGGTAATAATTTTGCCAAATACTTCTGGTCGGATCTTGATAGCTCTCCAACAAAAACAATTTCCCAATCAGATACTGTTTGGGTGAAAGTAATGGATTCAATGGGTTGCTGGAGTAAACCTGATACAATTATTATCAAAGTAAACCCTTTACCGGTTGTAAATCTGGGAAACGATACAGCAATATGTGATGGAAGCACCATTACCCTTAATGCCGGGCCTAACTTTAAAAAATATTTCTGGTCGAACAATACCAGCCAGCAAACGCTAAATGTTTCATCTGCAGGGACTTATGGTGTCTATGTGGTCGATTTCAACAACTGCCAGAGTCAGACGGATTCAATAAATATTACTGTTCATCAATTGCCGGTCATCTCCCTTGGAAAAGATACTTCTTTTTGTGATGGCGATTCATTACTGCTCGATTTAGGCTCCGGATTTAAAAACTATGTCTGGTCGAATGGATTTAAAGGTCAGAAACAAGCCATTTATCAGACTATTTACCTGACAGCAAGGATTCAGGATGCCAAAACATTATGCTGGAGCAAGGATGATGACATCAATATCAATGTGTTCAGCCTGCCCGTTAAAAATCTTGGTCCCGACAGGGAGATCTGCGAAGGATTATCCGCTACCCTGGATGTCGGAAGTTATTTTAATGAATTTCAATGGTCCAACAATTTTCAGGGAAAAATGCTTGAAATCTTTACCAGTGATACGATTTGGTTAAAGGTAAAAGACCCTGTCAGCGGTTGCTGGAGCAAAGCCGATACGGTCATCATTGCCATGTTGCCTGCACCAGTTGTTAACCTTGGAGAAAACAAATCATTATGTGAAGGCGACAGCCTTGAACTTGATGCCGGTAATAATTTTCTGAAATATCAGTGGTCGGACGGAAAAAATGTTCAGAAACGCTGGATTTACAAAAATGCAAATCTTTGGGTGAAGGTTCAGGGACAAAACCAATGCTGGAGTAGGCCCGATACTATCTCAATCGTTTTTCATCCCAACCCGATCATACACCTTTCGCTGGATACAGGAATTTGTGAAGGAGACAGCCTTCTGCTGGATGCAGGAAACGGATACCATGATTATATTTGGGGTGATGGGTATTTCCAGCAGCAACGCCTCATCCGGAAAGCCCTGAAAACAACGATTTATGTTATTGATATTCAGGGATGCAAATCTAATACAGATAGCATACGGGTAGAAATTTTTCCATTACCTCAACCTTTCCTTGGAAACGATACAACCATCACACTGAAGGATACGCTGATTTTATCTCCCGGAAATCAGTTCGTTTCCTATTTATGGCAGAATGGGTCAGATGATCCTTTTTATCAGTTGGTTGCGGCTGAAACAGATACAGGAATACATTATTACTTTGTTAAGGTTTCAAACCAGCAAGGATGTGAAAACTCAGACACTATCAAAATCAGGATATATGATCCGGGTTCTGTTGCTGACTTGATCAACGGGAAGATCTTGATTTATCCCAATCCGGCCTCAGACCTGCTGTATGTTTATAACCTGTCGCCATCATTAATAATAAATACCATTGAATGTTATGACCTTTCAGGACAAAAGGTATTATCAAAAAAACAGATAAAGAATCAAACACCTGAATCCATAAATATTGAATCTCTCAGTAAAGGAGAATATATCCTTTTGATCAGATTATCAGATGGGAAAATGCTGACAATCAGGTTCAACAAACTGTAAGCATTGGCAAAATGAGGATTTTCTTTTGAAGGAATAATTATGTGAATATCAAAAAGAAAAGACTTTTAAATTTCCTGAAAGTCAGATAAACCGCTACAACAGTTAATCATTTGTCATTCTTTTCATGCCCTGAATTAATCCTGTACCATGTGGTTTATTCAAGAAGAACACTAAAATATCCTCAATCCAAGATCCCTTATTTTTTTGCAGCAAAATAAATATCTGCCTCAATCATTACATTATTTTTGAAATAATGATGGACAAAATAAAGATTTCCATCAAGGTCGAGCGTAGGTTCACCTGCAAATTGCGAAACAATCAATACCGGGTCCGACCAGCCTGAACTGTCTTTTAAGGAGCGATAGATAGCCGGGGTGCCCAGATAGGTGCGGGTAAACCATAATTCTTTACCATCCTGACTGACGTAAGGATAACCATCCATTTCAGCAGAATTCAGTTTCTCAAGATTGACAGGATCCGACCAAGCTGATCCATTCCTTGTTGTCACCCACAGATCATAATTCCCTTTTCCTCCGTTTCTGGAAGAATGAAAATAAAGGTCATCCCCATGAATATGAACTTCACCTATCTGAATTTCCTTCATCAGCCTGTCGCCACAATATTTCCAGTTTTTCCACCTGTCTCCCGAATATTCGGCAGTGAACATATTCACACCCTGATATCCTTCCCTTGCTGAAGCAAACCACATCTCATTTCCCTGAACACAAACCGCTCCGTCAAGCGCCAGTTTACCAGGGTCCTGCAGCCACAACCTGACGGGTTTTCCCCAGATGCCGGCTTTTTTATTTGATACCCATACGCCCGTTACACTATCAAGCAGTTGTTTATCAGGGGTAATTCTGACATCGGGTGTAAAGAAAAAATAAAGAGTATTCCCATCCGGAGTAATAAAAGGAGAATCCTCAGCCCCTGCGGTATTAATCGGATAAGGTAGCGGAACAGGTTTAATAAAATCGTTTACATGAAGAATGGGTGGATGATTATCATTATTTGTATCTCCCTTTACTATATCCTTTGGTATCTTTCCTTCCCTGTCCACATCCGGGTAAACAGGATCGGGATTATCCGGATTACAGCACAATAATAATAAAGCTATTGTTGTTGTAATGATGAAGAAAACCCCATTAAAAATGAGTTTGATTTTTGTTTCCATCTGATTCAGTTTAATTTCAAAGATAACCTTTCTCTTTCTATCATCAGGAAAAAATTTAAAGTTTATGCACTTTTCAGTAACACTAAAAAAACACTGATTTCAGCCAAAAAACAAACATTATCCGACAACAAACGAAAGTAAATGAATGTTAACCGAATACAAGTAATTAAAAACCGAATCGACTGATAACCATGCATTTACCTTTGTGCCGAATTTCAGATTCACTTAAAAATTTTGGTAACGTTTTAAAATTAAAGTCATGAACAATTTAAGAAATCGCGTACAGTTAATCGGAAGAGTAGGAACAGAACCCGAAATCAGAACAGTTGCAAAAGGAAAAACATTTGCACGCCTGAACCTTGCCACCAATGAAACCTACATTAATAATAATGGTGAGCGCGTAACGGAAACACAATGGCACAACCTGGTAGCATGGGACAAAAATGCCATTTTGATTCAGAAATACCTCAGGAAAGGACAGGAAGTCGCTATTGAAGGTAAACTGACCAGCCGTAACTATCAGGACAAGGAAGGGGTTAAAAGATACATTACCGAAGTCATTGTCCACGAATTGCTCCTGCTTGGCGGAAAAAAGGAATAATGTTTCTTGCCTGCATCTGATAAAAAGCCTTCCTTCGGGGAGGCTTTTTTGTTTCTTAAAAACTAATGAATTTCATTATTCAGGAAAGTGTATTTTTGCAGTCCATTAGATTCTCAAAAAGAATAATAAATAATGAACGAAAAACGATTCAATCTGATTAACAACATTCTCGGCTGGATAATTTTTATTATTGCCGCTATTGTTTACCTGTTGACCATGGAGCCAACTGTGCCGCTTTGGGATTGCGGTGAATTTATTGCCGGTTCATATAAGCTTGAAGTGGTTCATCCTCCCGGAGCTCCGTTTTTCCTCATGTTTAACCATCTTTTTACCCTGTTTGCCCCCAACGTGCAGGCCATCCCGAAAATCATCAACGGCTTGTCAGGTATTGAAAGTGCATTAACTGTCATGCTGCTTTTCTGGACAAGCACGCTTCTTTCCAGAAAATTTTTCATTAAAGACATCAACAACATCCAGACAGGTGAAATGATAGGTGTTTTCGGAGCAGGTATTGTTGGTGCCCTCGCTTTCACATTTTCCGATACTTTCTGGTTTTCAGCCGTTGAAGCTGAGGTTTATGCCATGTCATCCACATTTACAGCACTGGTTTTCTGGCTGTTATTAAAATGGGAAAGACATGCTGATGAACCCGGTAATTTACGCTACCTGATCCTTATTTTTTATCTGATGGGGCTCTCCATTGGCGTTCACCTGCTGAGCTTACTGGCTCTTCCTGTTGTGGCTTTTGTGGTCTATTTCCGCAAATACAAGCATGTCAATGCCAAAGGCGTATTAGTTGCCTTTCTGATTGGTATGCTGATCCTTCAGGTAATCAACACAGGTATTATCAAATGGGTACCAGCCATTGCCAGCAAATTTGAGGTTCTTTTTGTCAATAGTTTTGGCCTGCCTTACTGGTCGGGAGCAGTATTTTTTGTTATTTTATTTATGGCAGCATTGGCTTACGGGGTTTATTATTCCCATAAGGTAAAAAATGTTTTCCTTAACCTTGTTTTTATGGCATCGCTGGTTGTCATGATGGGATTTTCCTCCTATACCATGGTAGCAATCCGTTCCCTGGCCAATCCACCTATCGACTATAGTAACCCTGATAATATTTTCAACATGCTCTCGTACATCAACCGTGAACAATATGGCGAAAGGCCATTGTTTTACGGGCCTGATTTCTCGGCTGAATTTCAGTCAACCAAAGATGGCAGAATGATGTACATCAAAAAAGACGGCAGGTATCAGGCTATCGGGCATAAGAAGAAACCGGTTTACGATAAAACGCATTATACCATTTTCCCGCGTATGGGCGATACCCGCTCCGACCGTATTGAAGGATACAAAGCATGGTCGGGCATGCGGAAAGGACAGAAAAAACCAACTTTTGCCGACAACATGCGTTTCTTCTTCCGCTACCAGCTTGGATTTATGTACTGGCGTTATTTTGCATGGAATTTTATCGGCAGGCAGAATGATGATCAGGGGAATGGTAAATTTATTGTCCCCGAAGGATTTATGAGTGGAAACTGGATCAGCGGTATTAAGTTTATTGATGAAATGCTGGTAGGCAATCAGGAAAAAGTTCCCTATCAGCAAAGGGTCAACCGGGGATACAACCGGTTGTACTTCCTTCCTTTTATTCTCGGACTTCTCGGGCTTTATTTCCATTATAAATCCAATAAGCGGGACGCCATCAGCACTTTTGCCCTGTTTTTCATCACGGGTATCCTGCTGGTGGTCTATCAGAACTCACCGCCTTTTGAGCCACGTGAGCGAGATTACACCCTGGTGGGGTCGTTTTATGTTTTCGCCATTTGGGTAGGATTCGGCATTTTAATGATAATCAATTATTTAAAACAGAGAATGTCATTTGTGCCGGCTGCCTCCATTGCACTGGGTGCTGGACTTTTAGCTGCTCCTGTTTTAATGGCTTCACAGGAGTGGGACGACCACGACCGCTCCCACCGTTACACTTCTCTCGATTATGGGCTGAATTACCTGAATTCCTGTGCTCAGGATGCCATTCTTTTTACCAATGGCGACAACGATACCTATCCGCTCTGGTATGCCCAGGAAGTGGAAGGCTTACGCGATGATGTAAGGGTTCTCAACCTTCAGTTGCTGATGACCGACTGGTATGTCGATCAGTTGAAGCTGAAAAAGAATAATTCTTCTCCGATTAATTTCTTTTTCAATTCTGAACAACTTACTGAAGGAACCAGGGATTTTGTTCCTTACTATCCCAATCCTAACCTGGTCGATACCAATTCTTTTTACGATACAAAAGAAATGCTGAGGTTTATTGCTACCGAAAACAAACAATATATGCTTTCATACGGAGATCAGTTTCTTAACTACTATCCTACTCCGCTCCTCGTACTTCCTGTCGATTCGGCTGAGGTTGTCAAATATAATGTAGTGAGGGAAGAATATTATCCCCGTATTGAGAAAGAAGTCAGATACAGTATCGGAAAGCGAAACCTGATGAAAAACAATCTTCTTCAACTCGATATTCTGGCCAATAACCTGTGGAAACGCCCGATTTATTTCGGAATCACATCAGGATCAGAGACTTATCTTGGTCTTACCAATTATTTTCAGCAGGAAGGTATGGCTTACCGAATTGTTCCTGTCAGGAAAAATGAGATGGAGAACCTGAACACAGGAGAAACCGGCAGGGTTGACCCGGTCATCATGTATGAAAACATGATGAACCGTTTTAAATGGGGAAATATTAATGACCCGCGGGTTTACATCTGTAGTGTTACACGCAGGCATGCCATGAATTACAGAAATGTTTTTGCCACACTTGGCAGGGCTTTAATTCTTCATAATGAAAAAGAAAAAGCCATCAAAGCCATTGATAAATGCATTGAAGTGTTGCCGGAAGAAAAAGTGCCACACGACCTGAATTCGCTGGCACTTGTTGAGGTTTACTTTATGGCTGGTGCCAATGAAAAAGGGCTTAAACTGGCCGAACACCTGCTCGACCTGAATGTTGAAATGCTTGAATATTTCAAGTCTCTTGATAAAAAATTCTTCAAAATGACTGAAGAAGAAACGAGAAGAAGGTTTTATGCCTTGCAGGTTTTGCAGGATATGGGCAAAAGATACAACCAGGAAAGTCTTAACAAGCGTGCTACCGATGAATTGAGCCGTTTGCAGAAATTGTTCGGGATGATGTAAGACAAGGCATGGCTATTCAGACTGCTGAAAGAATATCACCTTATGAAGCTTCGGATAAAGTCATTTTTGTCCGAAGCTTTTTTGCTTATCTCGAAGCGGCAAAAATTATCCGCGGAACTGTACTTGAAATCGGAAGCGGGATGGGCTATGGCCTTCCCGAACTGGTTCCAAAATCAACGGAATACATCACAGTGGACAAGTATCAGTCGAAGCTGGTTGAACAATATGTTGCAGAAGGGAAGCTCAGGTTTATTCAGACCACCGTTCCTCCCCTTTCAGATATCGGAGATGAATCAGTCGATTTTGTGGTTTGTTTTCAGTTGATTGAACACATCAGAAAAGACAGGATACTACTTCACGAAATCAAAAGGGTTCTGAAAAGAGGAGGCAAAGCCATCATCACTACACCCAACAGGAAAATGTCGCTGACCCGGAACCCATGGCATATCAGGGAATATACAGTCTCTGAATTTCAGAAAATGTTATCAGGAATCTTTTCCAGCCATACGATCTACGGTGTTTATGGAAATGATAAGGTGACAGCTTACTACGAACAAAACAAAAAATCAGTTCAGCGTATCACCCGCTTCGATATTTTCAGGCTGCAATACATCTTACCCCGCTTTTTACTGAAAATCCCCTATGACATCCTTAACCGGATGAACAGGAAGAAGCTTTTAAACAACAATACCGGCTTAATTTCAGAAATTTCTGTCAGTGATTATTCGCTGAAACCCGCAGATGACTATTGCTACGATATTTTTGCCATCGCTGAAAAATAACAGTTTTTAAAGGGTATCGTTCAATAAATTCATTTCTTTCAGCATCAGCATTTTAGGAGAATACAAAGCCTGTCTGAAGGCTTCGAGGTATCTTTTTTCATGGGCATCGGTACCAATAAAATCTACCAGTTTTTCATCCACCAGTTTTTCCGCTATCTCCTTAACTCTCTGGCTGTAAAAGCCTGACAATGAAATCAGGTTGATCTGAAAATAAACGCCCATATCTTTCAGTTCGTAATATCTGTTGAAATTGTTCCACATATAGGTATATCGTTCAGGATGGGCGAGCACAGGTTTATATCCCGCCAGGCCAAGTTCGAAAATAGCTGTACGGATATACTCATTGAAATTGATGGTGTTGGTTTCAATCAAAACATATTTATCGCCAAACCAGAGCAAATCGTTTTTTTGAATTAAAGATAAAAAATGGTCATCAATGTAATATTCTGAAGCCACTTCAATATCTATGGTTATTTTCTGTGCTTCGAGCTCCTGACGAAGTGCCTTTAATCCCTGCCGTATGATTTCACTGTCGTTTTTGAAATAATCGCCCATGATATGAGGCGTAGTAATGATTTTTCTAAACCCGATACCTATCATTTCCTTTATTAAATCGACCGATTCGGCCATCGACTGGCTGCCATCATCAATGCCCGGAATTAAATGCGAATGAATATCGGTTGCGACCGGAAGCTTCTCAGCTTGCTTAAGTTTTCTTTCTTTACCTAAAATGTTTGAAAAAAAGGCCATGTTTTGGTTTAATACTTTAAAAATCCCGTAATAGTTTAATTCTAAACGCTGTTAACAATATTTATGAATTGCAAAGGTAGGGTCAAATATCATTTCTTTCATGGATTACTCTTTTAAAAAACCCGAAGAGGCCGAAAATATTTTTTGATTTTATTTGGCAGAAACAATTTTGTCATTTTACCTTTGCACCACTTTTGACCGATGGTGTAATTGGCAACACATCAGATTTTGGTTCTGAGTTTCCAGGTTCGAGTCCTGGTCGGTCAGCCAGCGTTCTTAAACCTATTGACCGATGGTGTAATTGGCAACACGTCTGACTCTGGATCAGAAGAGTCCAGGTTCGATCCCTGGTCGGTCAGCAAAAGCCCTTGATTCTCAAGGGCTTTTTTATTTATTGGGTAACAGAAATGCTTTACGGCTAACTCGCTCTGAGCCCTCTGTTCAGCTGCCAATTGTTATTGTTACCGCAAATAAACGCAGATTAGACCGCTGATCTTCGCGAAAATTAGCGTTTCATTAGCGAGAATTAGCGGTTTATTTCTTTTTAGGAAAATATAAATTATTGATATTAAACACAATGAGCTAGCTGAACAGTAACTTTTAAAAAATTTGACTGTTCATGAAATCCGTTTTCTTCGACAGGAAATGATTTGATGGATGAGTGATGCTTTTCTATTTGAAAATGTAATACCACCCCAAACCGATACGTGAGGCAAAGGTAATGTCGTCAATAATGGAAGCAGGACTAACGATTAACGAAACATCCTTTTTAATCAGCAAAGATTCCGTTATTTCGAGATAGAGGTCAGAACGGTTCAAAAAAGTGCTTCGGTGCTTGGCCACATATCCGAAAGGAATCAACAGGCTGCCCCCGAAATCAACTGAGGGATAAAAAATGGTTTTTTTTCTGAATAGTTTATCGTTGTAGTACAAAGAAGAATTACTCAAGTGGAATGTCAGACCTGCATCAAAACAAAGGCGGGTATTTTCCCAGGTCAGAAAACTCATGTATTTGTTTCTGCCAAGCATCAGCCACTTCATCCCGATATTGGGCGATATACGTTCAAATTTTGATACCCTGCCATATTTATCAATGGCATTCTGACCATAGGAAATGCTTGCCCCACCGAACAAATAAAATCTCAGATTGTTGTAAACACCATAATTAATTTTCAGGCTGCCGGCAGAAATCTCCACCTGAGAAAATATCATTTCGTAAGCGGGTGTTACACTCATCAAATGTGTATTTCCCGATTGACTGAACACAAAATTGTGTTGGCATAAAAACAACCAAAATGCAAAAAGAAGTGATATTTTAATTTTAATCAGATACAATGATGATAATTTAATGGATATCAGACCGGATGATAATTTTTCCGCAAAAATAAAGGATTAACTGAAAATTTAAGTTAAGAATTACACACTTTGTCAACAACAGAAATAAAAACGGCAGTAAACTCTTATGTTTACTGCCGTTTCTGAAATTTGGTCTTTAATTCTTTTTGTGTTTTGCATAGGTAAATGTCAGACTTCCAAAGACCAGCATGAAAGTTGAAATAAGTATTGCTACGGCCATAATTCCTCCTTAATAAAAATGATTCTAAACAAGCAGGCTAATTGGCTAAATGCATGCCAGAAAAACAAGGTTTAAACAGATTAAACCTATTTGTCAATAACCCTGGGCAAGAACATCGGCAATATGAAGAAATTTGACCGGTTGTTTTTGCTTTCTGGCATATCCATCGAGGTGCATCAGACAACTGACATCGGTGCCTACAACATATTCCGCTTCCGTACTGACAGCATTCAGAACCTTTTGCTCTGCCATGGCGCTTGAAATAGGCTCCATTTTAATGGAAAAAGTTCCCCCAAATCCGCAGCAGGTTTCACTTTCATTCATTTCAACCAGTTCAAGACCCCTGACATGCCGGAGAAGCATACGGGGTTCTTCTTTTAAACCAAGTTCACGCAAGGCAGTACAGGAATCATGGTAAGTGATTTTCGCATGAAACTCTGCACCTATGTCGGTTACTTTTAAAATTTTCACCAGAAACTCCGTCAGTTCAAATGTTTTACTTTGAATAGCCTTGAAATGAGTACGCTGCGAACTGTTATCAAACAATTCTTCATAACTGTTTCGAATCATCCCTACACAGGAACCGGAAGGAACGACAATGTATCTTTTAGCGGAAAAATCGCGTAAAAATTTACGTGCCACCTTAATTGCCTCATCTTTGTACCCTGCATTGAAAGCCGGCTGTCCGCAGCAAGTCTGATTGGTATTGTAAAAAACCTTGCAACCGCACCTCTCAAGTACTTTTATGGTATTCCATGCTGTTTCAGGGAATAACTGATCGATATAACAGGGAATAAAAACATCAACTTCTGTCATAAGAGTAATAAATTGAAAGTGCAAAGGTAACTGAGAAAAGCTGAAGAATGTTGAGGAAAAAAATGTAACTGCCTTCCATTTTTACCCTTACTATTCAACAGATAAATGTTCAGCAATAAAACAGAAACAATCTGAGATAATGTTCTCCGGCATTGAAAAACTGTAATTTTTTTTTCTGACAACAAAGATGAAAAAACAGATTCATTGTCCAAACTTCTTCCATTTTTCTAAAACAGCCTGAAAATCAGCAGGTAATTCAGAATCAAAACGTATCATTTGTCCACTTTCAGGATGCCGGAATCCGAGGGTAGCAGCATGTAAAGCCTGGCGGGGCATAAGCCTGAAGCAATTGGCAACAAACTGCTGGTATTTTGAAAAGGATGGGCCTGAAACAATTTCACTTCCACCATACATTTCATCATTAAACAAGGGGTGCCCGATACTTTTAAGATGAGCGCGTATCTGATGTGTACGCCCTGTTTCCAGCCTGCATTCCAGCAAGGTGGCATATGCAAAACGTTCGAGGACACGGTAATGTGTAATGGCAGATTTACCTTTTTCAGGCTCATGGGTGGTTATTACCCGTCTTCTGTCTTTCGGATCACGGATAAGAGAAGCAGTAATAGTTCCTTCCTCTTTTTCAACAATTCCCCATGCAAGTGCAATATATTTTCTTTCAATAGAATGCTCATAAAACTGTCGTGCAAGATAAGTCATGGCAAATTCAGTTTTTGCTACGACCAGCAGCCCTGAAGTGTCTTTGTCGATACGATGAACCAGACCAGGCCTGTAATCCTGCGTATTTCCGGAAGGCAGATGCTGCAAATGATAAAGCAGAGCATTGACAAGCGTTCCGGTATAATTGGCATAGGCAGGATGGACAACCATTCCGGCCTGCTTATTTACAACAATCAGATAATCATCTTCATAAACAATATCAACAGGAATATTCTCAGGGATAAGGTCAATTTCAACGGGCGGCTCATGCCAGATAATGCTGATCTGATCGAGCGGTTTGACCTTGTAATTGCTTTTAACTGCTTTACCATTGACCAATACACATCCGCAACGGGCTGCCTCCTGTATTTTGGTACGACTGGAATTGGCAATCCTGTTTTGCAAAAATTTATCAATACGCAACAAGTCCTGACCTTTGTCAACAGTAAATTGATAATGTTCATAAAAATCTTCTTTCAGCGTTTCTGCTTCATTATTCATGATTTTTTTTTATGCAAAAAAATGTATTTTTTTTTTGCCTGATTCAAATTAAATGTTTTATATTTGCCACTCAGATTTCTTAACCCTTTTTAATGAAAATTAAATTAAAGCTAAAAGTATGAGAAGAAGTTTTACAATTCTGTTCGTTTTTCTTGCATTAGCAGTAAATAGCCTGAAGGCCCAACAATACTGTACGGCAGGAGCATATACTTGCGATGAATATATCTCGAAAGTAGAGCTGAATACCATTAGCAACTCTACCGGCTGTGGTCTCACCTCACAACAATATTCAGACTACACGAATATCTCCACCACCTTGCAGACAGGCACCAACTACACCTGTACGGTTACCAACGGATATTATTGGTCAGGTGACTACATGGATATCTGGGTCGATTGGAATAACGATAAAGATTTTGACGATGCCGGAGAATACATTGGAAGTGACGCTGCCAATCCGGCAAAAATCACCGTCAAAGTACCTGCCAGTCCTCCTACCTATGGCAATGTCAGGATGAGGATACGTTGCAGATATTATGGATCTGCCAATGCGTGCGGCATACAAAGCTATGGGGAAGTCGAAGATTATACCATTACTATCCCTTCACCCAAGCCAATGCTCTTCGATAAGCTGACCGCCTCACATCCCGATACCAACACCTGCTTTATCAGCCAGACAGTAGTACCCATTCTCAAAGCCACAGCTACAACCTATAATGGTTCTTATTATCCACTGTCAGTCGATACCATCTGGTTTTCAACCAATGGAACAACAGATCCGGCAGATATTTTAAATGTAAAACTCTTCAGAAATTTCGGTACCCCACTTAAACTTTCCGATACCCTTGGTTCACCCATACTTGCACCCAACGGTACATTTTATTTCGTTATGCCACAAGGATCGAAACTTTTGTATGGAGACAACAATTTATGGCTCGGCTATGACATTCATTACAAGGCAAAAGCCGGCAATTATATTGACTGCCAGCTACTTGCCGCAAGAATAAACGACACCATACGTTATGCAGGCACAGCAGGAAACCCGGTCGGAAGAAAAATGATAGTACATCCGAAAGATTATACAGGATATTGCGATTTAACCCGTAGTTCCGGACTTAATTACCTCATCGGACTTGTCAGGGTATTATTTGAAGGTATCGATTATCAATCAGGTGTATATCTCGGAACCGGTAGCTGTGTGGATTTCTATACAGGATATATACCGACCGTTTACAAACAACAGACCTATCAGATAACCATGCAACATGCACCTTTCAACCAGAGAATGGCAAAACTCTATATTGACTGGGACAACAACGGTGTATGGGACAACAGCGAACTGCTTGCTACCTATAATAATGTATTACCAGCCACTGTAATTACCGATAATATCACCATGCCCTGCACAGCAGTAACGGGGTTCCACAGAATCAGAATTGTCATTGATGGAAACGGGTATTCCACTACCACCTGCGGCACCAATTCGCTTGGAGAAGCAGAGGATTATCTTTTCTATCTTGCTCCTGAAGACACACCAAAAGTCAGCTTCACCCTCTTTGATCCGCTTAACTATGTCGGAGGACGTACAGCATTTGTTCCGAAGTCAAATATCGGAGGTATCATTAAATATGTATGGGATTTCGACAACAATGGTGTATGGGACGATACCACCAGTGGAGAAGCCGGGTTTAAATATACCAGTGCAGGATTGAAAACTGTTAAAGTTAAAGGTATTCTGGAAAAATGTGACAATACCAGCATAGTAGGACCGGTATTCAGCGATACCTTTACTGTTTATACCCCACCTTCCAAACCAATTGTCAATTTCATTTCGAGCGCAAATACAGTTACCACCGCCATTCCGGTAAAATTTACGGATTTAACCCAATATGGTCCCTACAAATGGAAATGGACAATATTGCCCAAAAAAGCATCCAATGGAAATGACGCATATACCATTTCCTCAGATACCGTGAAAGAGCCAACCGTTCAGTTCAACGAAATCGGGGAATATGATGTAAAACTGGTAGCCACCAATATACTTGGTTCCGACTCGGTGATGAAAACAAAATATATTGTGGTCGTGAAAGAAAACATCATCTGCACCGATAAAAATTCAAATGCCAGGAATGGTTATCTATACGATCAGGGAGGAAAATATGGGAACTATCCTGAAAATCAGTCCACTCAGGTATATGAAACCTGTGGATTTTTGATCAAACCCAAATGTGCCGCTTCAGTCACAGCTGACTTCCTTGATTTTGATGTATGTATTTACAACAGTACAGGATGTACGCAACTCACAGCAGGAGATAATGTCAGAGTGTATGACGGGAAAGACAACAATGCTCCTCAGCTGCATCTGGGGCCAAAAGACATTTTAGGCAATCCGATGTTTCCCGATGGATTCCAGAACGGGCCAGGAAATGTAGAGCGTGTCATTCCAAGTGTTACAGCTACCTCAGGTGTGATGTACATCGAGTTCAACAGAAACTGCGGTGGAGTTGGTCGTGGATTTGAAATCTTCTGGTCAACACAAACCCTGAATGTAACTCCTCCAAAAGCAGTCATAGCCGGGCCGACCTCTAACGTTTACAGGCTCAGAACCATTAAATATGGAAGTTTATCCACCGGAGTTGATCTGGAATATTTCTGGGATCTGAACGGTGACGGCTACAACGACTCCTATGATTCAGCAGCCACCTGGGTTTACACCACTACAGGCTCTTACAAAGTTCGTCTGGTGGTCCGCAGCTGCGATTATTTCGACACTGCTTACCTCAATATCACCGTCATCAATCCAACTGTAAAACCATCTGTCAATTTCGAAGCCGATTATGTCAGGGTTACCAGAGAAGATGCAGTTAACTTAATCAATAAATCAGACCTTACTATTTATTCAAATGAATGGTTTATCAGCCCTGCCAATTTCGTATATCTCGATGGAACAGGTATGAACTCAGAAGACATCAAGGTGCGTTTCACCAAGACAGGAAAATACACTGTAAAACTTAAAGCTTACAATGCAGTAGGTTTTGACTCTGCGGTTAAAGTAGATTACATCACAGTTTATGATAACTGCGTACCGGGTGTTGCCAATCTCAGCACAGATATAGGCATGTCAAAAGTTGAACTCTACGACATTGGCGAAAATGAGCTGATTTCAAGGTCAAGCAGTATTGGTGTTACGAGCTATAGCGATTACAGCAAGACAGATTTTGCCACATTGTATGCCACCGGAAAATATACCATAGACCTTACCCGAAACACTTCCTTTAACAGTATAACATGGACAGTGTTTATTGATTACAATCAGGACGGCCAATATGACAACTCAGAAATAGTAGCAGAAGCCAAAAACTTCAGTGGTGACAACTGGAGTGCTCAGTTCACCATTCCAAGTCCAAATTCCAATGTATTCACCGGCCTGACCAAAATGAGAGTGGTAGCCAATGCAGGTATCCTTGCCAATAAAGGATGCGGACCAAACTATACCGGAGAATTTGAAGACTATGGTATCGAAATCAAACTTGATAATGTAAAACCGTATATTATTTTATATGGTAAAGATTCCTCAGTGGTCAGCAGTCCTGACACCACCATCCTGAACAGCTGTGGAACCTGGGTAGATCCGGGGTACAAAGGCTGGGATGATGTCAGCGGTGATATTACCAACAAGGTCATCGTAACAGGTGTCAGCGGAATCAACCCCTATCAGGGCGGCTATTATCCTTTGACCTATAAAGTAACAGACAACTCAGGAAATCAGTCAGATATTGCCACAAGGGTTGTTCATGTGCTTCCCGATATTATTAATCCTACTATTACCCTTAAAGGAAATAATCCGGATTCCGTAAAAGTTTTTGGTTCATGGACAGATCCGGGTTATACCCCGACAGACGACTGCTCTGGTATCAAATCACATGGTTCGAGCGGAGCTGTTGATGTCATGCATGTCGGAGAATATACCATCACCTATACAGCTACCGATAATGCTAATAACGTAGCCACGGTTACCAGAAAAGTAGTTGTTTATGATGCAGACGCCCCGACCATCACACTAAATGGCAACGATACTTTATATCTTGAAGTAGGAACTGCTTTTGTAGATCCGGGCGTAACCATTGTTGACAATTACTACACCAACCTGACAGCAAGCGTGAAAGGTAGTGTAAATGAAATGTTATTAGGCACTTACTTCCTCACCTACTGTGTAACAGATTCATCAGGAAACGGACCTGTTTGTGTGGACCGCATCGTCATTGTCAGAGATACTGAAGCACCAAAAATCAGCTTCAAAAATTCCTTGATTGAAGTGGACGTATTTAAACCCTTTACCGTTCCTGAACCAGATAAATCCGACAACTACTGGCCTGCAGATAAGATTATTGTCACCCAAACCGGCAACGTAAATACCTTTGTCCTTGGTGACTATGTTCTGACATTCAAAGCCACAGACGCATCAGGAAATCAATCCGCTCCGGTTCAGATTACAGTCAGGGTGGTTGACCGTGTTGCACCTTCCATCGAAATGAATGGCAGTACCATGATGGTAGTCGGCAGATGGTCAGATTTCAAAGATCCGGGAGTAGTGGTAAAAGACAACTATTATCCAAAAGATCAGCTTACGATGCAACCAAATACAGGTACATTTATCAACACCCTGCAAACCGGCTTATTCAACATTACCTATCAGGTATGTGATCCCTCAAACAACTGCTCGGATGTCCTTTCACGTTTCGTTCTCGTCATTGAAGATGAACATTCCATTTCAATTGATGAAATGCTGAGTGAAAAGAACTTCCGTGTATTCCCCAATCCTGCCAGCGATCAGGTAAACATTCAGCTCAGCCTGCCGGCTTATATCAGGGCCAGCATCAGCATCTACAATACACTCGGAGAAAAAGTAATGGAAGTAGCTAATGGCATGATGATGAGTGAGACCTACCAGGTAGGCGTGGATCATCTGAGTGATGGCATTTATTATGTCAGGTTAAACATTGGTAATGAGCAGTTTAACTACAAATTTGTTATTGTAAGATAAAAACCATACGAATTTTTTTAAAAAAGCTGTCCGAATTTACGGACAGCTTTTTTTTTTAAAAAAAAATTTGCAGGGAAGTATATCTGATTTTTTTGTATATTTGCCAAGTGTAAGTTAGTAGCTTTTTAAAAAAGCTAAATGATTTTAGTAAACTATTAAACGCAAGAATATGGTTAATTTCATTACAAAAAGAGTTGTATTAAGCATGGTAGTATTGATAAGTTCAGTACCCTTTCTGTTCGGTCAGGCCTTAAACGGTAATTATGTGATTGGAACAGGAGGAAACTATGCAACAGTTGCTGCAGCAGTAACAGCCCTGAATTCAAATGGTGTCAGCGGGCCTGTTGTATTCAATATTAAAAACGGCACTTATACCGGACGAATTACCATCAATCAGATTACCGGGGCCAGTGCTACCAATACCATTACCTTCAGGGGAGAAAGCAGAACAGGTACTATCCTGACCTATTCCGGCAGCTCAGGGACCGACCGTGCAACAGTTGTCCTGAATGGAACCGACTACATCAGGTTTAAAAATCTGACCATTCAAAGCACTGGTGCCACCTATGCCATGGCGGTCTGGGCATACAATACTGCCAATTATAACATTTTTGACAGCTGTAACATGATAGTCCCCATCAGTACCAGCTCTTCCTATACCATTGTTTTTCATGCCTGCAATTCCGAAAGCGGAACCACCACCGGCAACAGTGCCAACTATACCACTGTTTCCAACTGTCTGCTCAGCGGTGGTTATTATGGTTCAGTATTTTACGGTTCCGGCACGACCTCATGGTGTTATGGCAACATAATTCGCAACTGTACCTATACCAACCAGTATTATTCAGCCATGTACAACTATTACCAAAGCGATATGCAGATTTTATATAACCGCATTTCAGGATTTGGTTATGCCTCTGCTTACGGGGTATTCCACTATTACAATACAAAAAGCACCATTCACGGAAATATTTTAACAAGAGCCGGCAGTTATGGATTTTATATGTATTATGAAAACAATTATGCCACATCCAATACCTCTTACTTCCTCAACAACATGATCAGCGATTTCCAGCAAACTGCAACCAATGTAGGTGTTTATGCCTATTATAACCGAAATGTTTATTATTATCACAATAGTATAGCTGTAAACGGATCGACCGGAAACTCATATTCAGCAAGTGCGATGTATTTCTATTATCCCTATAGCTGTACAATTAAAAACAACATCTTATCATCTTCCTATCCCAATGGAAATATGTTGTTGTCTCTTTATTATTCACAGTCCAGCTATCCCAGTACAGTGGATTATAATGACTATTATGCCCCCAACCATAGCAGCAGCGCATATCGGTTTTATGGATATACTACCTATTATACCACCCTTACCAACTGGAAAACATTTACCAACGGAATCAACTCAAACCATGATGTTAATTCATGGGAAGATGTTAATCCAGGATTTTATTCAGTATCCGACCTGCATATTGCACCTACTACCATTATGACCGCTCCGGTTGTTCTGCCAACCGCCTATAATTTTGATGTGGACGGAGAAGCCCGCCCATCTTCTGGTACTACCATGATTGGTGCTGACCTGGTTCCAAGCGTAGATGTGGACATCACCTCACTTTCCCCGGCTATTATCGTATTGGGGAACAACGATGTCAAGATTCAGGTTCAAAACAGAGGATTGTCCACTGTTCCGGCCAATACCACCCTTACCTTCCGCTACCGCGTTGACGGAGGAAGCTGGAATTCAGAAAATTACACTCTTACTTCCGATTTCAAAACCGGAAATACCATCAGCTTTACTTTCAGTACCAAATGGAATGTTACAGTGGACAAAGGTTACCGCCTTACCGCTGAGATTTATCCTCAATATACCGGAGATGTTGATGCTGTTGACTCGGTTACACAAATCGTTTACGTTGGAATGGGAGGAAATTATACCATAAATCCGACAGGTTCAGGAAGTACAAACTTTACCTCTTTCACCAATGCCGTTAATGCTCTTATCGCACGTGGAGTGGCAGCTCCGGTAATTTTCAACGTTGCAAAAGCCACCTTCAACGAACGGGTGGTTATTCCTTCCATATTAGGTGCCAGCGCCACCAATACAATCTCTTTCCTGGGTGCAGGTGTTGACAGTACAATATTGGTATCAACCGGTTCATCTACTTCCGACTGGATAACACTTTTACTGAACGGAGCCGATTATCTCTATTTCAGAGACATGACCATCCGTAACCTCGGCAGCAGCTATGGCATTGCCGTATTTCTGACCAATGCTGCCGATTACAATACCTTTAAAAATGTGAAGATGACTGTTCCGATTTCCACTTCTTCATCAAATGCTGTTTTAGTAGCATCAGGATCAACTACTTCTGTCGGAAGTTCCGGAAATACTGCCAATTACAACTGGTTCGACAGTTGTGTGATGTCTGGTGGTTATTACGGGATTCGCTTCTACGGTTCAGGAAGCACTTCCCTTGTGTATGGCAATAAATTTACCAACAACTGGGTGAAAGATGTTTACTACTATGCATGGTATATGTATTATTGCGGAAAATCACTTTACAGGTTCAACAAAACAAGCAACTGGAATACAGCAGGTAACCCGAATTACGCCATGATGATTTATTACGGCCGCGGAGATGTCATTGACGGGAACCAGGTGTATGGAGCAGGCATTTACGGCATGTATGTCTATTATCAGAATTACTATTACCAGACCGATACTTCATGGATTGTCAATAATATGCTGGGCAATTTCGGCTATTCCTACAACTATGGTTTAAATCTTTATTACGGATACAATGTGAATGTCTATCACAATACTATTCACATCAACCATACCTATACTTCATCAACAAGCTATGCCGCTGCTTATCTTTACAATGATTATTACTGCAATGTAAAAAACAACATTTTCATGAGTACCTCCACCGGAGGGCCGGTCATTTACTTGAATTCTGGTTCATGGGTAAACAATTCCATTGATTACAATGACTACTGGGTTCCCAATCACACCAATTTTGTATATTGGGGAGGAACAATCTATACCTCATTTAATGCCTGGAAAACGGCAGTACCCACACAAAATGCCAATTCATGGAACTTAAATCCATATCTGGTCTCTGCATCAGACCTGCATTTGTCAACGAGTTCACCCATCATGCTGGCACCAGCTATCAATATTCCTTATGATTATCTTAGCCATGATGTTGACAATATGGCAAGGCCAACCAGCGGTAATACTTTTATCAGTGCAGATATGCCACCACCCATGACATTTGACTCCATAGCCGTATATGCCATTAACCATCCTACTGTATTTCACGGACAAAACAATGCAAAAATGATACGTGCCCGCATACATTTCAAGGGATTTGCACAACCCCTTTCCCTGACGGAAATGTATTTCAGCACAACCGGATGCACTGATGTCAAAGACCTTGCTGCCATCCATTTCTATTCTCAGGATGGTACTCCGCTGCCGGCAGCCTATTTGCTCGACAGCAAAAACAAACCTTCCGGAAAAATAACACTGACATTTCCAACAAATACTACTGTTGCTGATATACAGAGCGTTTACGTTTCTTATGATATCGACAGGTTTGCTACTGCCGGCAATAAAGTAGCCGTTACTTTTGACTCGGCTGTAGTCGATGGCATTATGCGTTATACTTCAAATAATTCAGCAGGATATGCCACCATTGTACATCCTTCTAATTTTGACGGCTATTGTGATGTCATCAGAACGAATAACGGAAATTATGCAATAGGTATCAAGCGCTTACGTTTCAGTACCATTGATAACTTCACTGGTATTCTGACTGCCGGGAATCCGCCCAACAATTCAGCCGTACAATTCTATCCTTCCGTCATTCCGACTCTTTACAAAAAGAAAACCTATACCTATTATATTAATCACGGAGAACTGAATGCACAGTCGGTCAATATCTATTTCGACCTGAACAATGACGCCTATTTCTCTCCGTCAGAACTTGTAAAATCACATTTAAACAAAGCAGAAGCCTCCGTTACTTTCGACAGTATCACCATAACCTGTGATGTTCCTTCCGGATATCATCGTGTCAGATTATCAGCAGATTATGGGGCATATTCACCCCAGGGTTGCGGAACAACCACTTATGGCGAAGTGGAAGACTATCTGCTTTACATTGCAGATGATGAAAAACCGGTTGCCTCCTTTACCCATCCTGATACCGCTTATGTCTATGGACTGGTTCAATTCCAACCATCCACGCATAATGACGGAGACATTATTTACCTGTGGGATTTCAACAGCGATAATACCATAGATGACACGACAACCAAGACTGCACAATATGTATTTACTTCGACAGGTACAAAAGCCATCACCCTGAAAGCTGTATTAAGAGGATGTACCGATACCCTGATTTCAAATCCTGTGGTATCTACCATACAGGTTGTCAATCCGGTAGGACTTCCGAAAGTCAATTTCCTGACCAATCTGAATACAGTAACCCCCGGAATGGCAGTCAAATTCTTTGATCTGACCACCAATGGCCCGTACATCTGGAAATATACCATCACACCCGATACAGTTTTAGGTGTCCCTGCCTTTACTTTTTATCCTTCAAATAATGTCAGAGAGCCACAGGTCGTGTTCCATCAGCCGGGACTCTACACCGTTAAATTAGTTGCCACCAATGTTAACGGTTCCGACTCAATCATCAAAACCGACTATATTGAAGTAGTCAAAGAACTCAAGGTATGCGTGGATCAGATGTCAACACTGAAAACAGGTTATCTGCTCGATGAAGGCGGACGTAACAACTATACCAATCCTCCGTTCAACGGCAATGAACGCACCTGCGGATTCCTTATTTATCCGAAATGTGCTGCAACCATCACCTTTGATTTCATTGACTTTGACGTCAACAGCATGATTATCGGTACCTGTACCAACCTGCCTCCTGACGGCTTAAGGATTTATGATGGATTTGACAATACAGGTATTCCTCTTCACAAACAATTTACCAACAGCAATGGGGATACCTTATATCCCTTTGGATTTACAAACGGACAAGGAAACGTCAATCAGGGGCTTCCACCCAGTGTGATGGCCAAATCAGGAGCTATGTATGTGGAATGGTATGTCAACTGTGGTGCTGTCAATCAGGGATTTGAAGCCAAATGGAGTACCACTCTTATTAATTCTACAAAACCAACGGCTGATTTTAAAATGCCGGATACCGCCTATGTCGATCAGGAAGTATTCTTTACCAACACTTCTTCAGGCTATCAGCTTGAATATGAATGGGATCTCGATGGTGATGGCTGGGGCGATACTTTTGTAATGAACCCAAGTTATACATACACATCACCTCAGGTGGTCAACATCAGGCTGATTGTCAACAGTTGCGACCTCTACGATACCATCATCAAAAAACTGACTATCCTGATGCCTTCCGCAAAACCAGTCGTTAATTTTGAAGCCGATTACACAAAAGTAACAGAGAAAGACGAAGTTACTTTATTTGATAAGTCAGATAAAACCGTTCACACATGGAATTGGATTATCACCCCTAATACTTATACTTTAATTGAAGGTAATCTCCAGACAAAAAATCTTAAACTGAGATTTGACAATACCGGAAAATATACCGTTAAATTAATTGCCACCAACGCAAAAGGAACCGATTCACTCACAAAAACTGACTACATTACCGTTTATGAACCATGTGAACCCCTGGTAGCCATGCTGAATTCAGACATCGGAATTTCACTCGTTGAGCTTAAAAATGTCAAAGGGACCACACTCTTCAGCCAGAGTTCCGACATCGGTAAGAAAGCTTATACCGATTATACCAACCTACATAAGGTTCATGTGGCAAAAGGCGGAAAATACATGATGACCATAGCCAGAAATACCAATTTTAACAACCAGACAACCTCAGTCTTCCTCGATCTGAACCAGAACGGTTCCTTTAATGATGCCGGAGAAGAAGTTTATGTCATCACAAATTCTTCTTCTACCAGCTGGACATTCGACCTTCCGATCAAGAACAATTATCCGGAAGGACTTGTCAGAATGCGTATTGCTGCCAATGCCGGACAGCTTCCGAACAAAGGTTGCGGACCTAATGTCAGCGGTGAATTTGAAGACTATCTGCTGATTATCACCAAAGACTATAACAAACCGGTTATTACCCTCAAAGGTGGAAATAAAATCACCATGAATGCCTGCGACAACTACTCAGAACCCGGCTATGAGGCATGGGATGAAGAAACAGGTGATATTTCAAAGGATGTAGTTGTAACTGGTGTTATCAATTCCACTGTTGCCGGTACCTACTACAAAAAATATAACGTGATGGATCCGGCCGGAAACAAAGCTGATGAAGTTATCCGCGAAGTAGAAGTGCTTGCCGACATTATCAACCCAAAAGCAGTGTTGAAAGGCAAGAATCCTGATTCTGTGGAAGTTTACACCGTTTATACAGATATGGGATACACTCCTACCGACAATTGCTCAGGTGTGAAATCTCATAACCGTGTGGATCTGGTCAATACCAATATTGTCGGATGGCAGAAAATCCTCTATATTGTGGAAGACAATGCCGGGAATAAAGATACTACCATCAGAGATGTGTATGTCTATGATAAAAATGCCCCGACAATCGCACTGCTTGGCAAAGACACTATGGAAGTTGAAGTTAATTCCACCTTCAATGACCCGGGCACCCAGTACAGTGATGATTACGACACCAAACTACAGGTGGTTGTTTCCGGGAAACTCGATCTGACAAAACTCGGTACCTATATCCGCTCTTATTGTGTAACCGATAGTTCAGGAAATGGTCCGGTATGTGTGGATCGTATCATCAAGGTTGTTGATAAAACAAAACCGGTAATTACACTGAAAGGTAACAAAACCATGACCATTGATGTGTTTACGCCATTTACCGATCCCGGATTCGATGTAACCGACAATTATTACAGCTATGCAAAAGGAGAGATTGTCGTGTATGTTACCGGAGAAGTCAACATTACCAAACTTGGCTCTTATGTGATTAAGTACAAGGCAGTTGATGCCTCCGGAAATATTTCCGTTGAAGAAACCAGAACCGTTAATGTTGTTGACAGGGTAGCACCTCAGATTGAACTGAAAGGTAGCAGTACTGTATTTGTCGAAAGATGGCAGCCATACACTGATGCCGGTGTAAAGGTCAGCGACAATTACTACCTGCCCTCCGAACTGACCATCGAAGACAATCAGAACGGAAGTTATCCCGGACACACCCTTGAACAAGGTATATTTACCTACAGTTATAAAGTATGTGATCCTTCAGGCAACTGCTCAGGTGAAATATACAGAACCATCTATGTAACACCCAGCACTTCATCCATCAGCGACAAGTTTGATATCTCCGACATCAAACTTTACCCGAATCCTGCCATCAGCAACATTACTGTAAGTGTTAATCTGCCTCAGTTTACCAATGTAAATATGGGTATCTATAATACACTGGGTGAAAAAGTGATGGAAGTATTCAACGGTTCAGTGATCAACTTCAGCGAAACGATTGATATCAGCTCACTGAGTTCAGGAATGTATTATTTCCGGGTTGGCTCTGACGAATGGCAAACCATCAATATTAAATTTGCAGTTACCCGATAGTTCTTCAACTCAATAAACCATTAAACCTGCCAAAGGATTTCCTGAGGCAGGTTTTTTTTTGAGTATCCCGGCCATTGTTATACCTTTCTCATTCTTAAAAAAATAAAATTATTCTTACCTTTGCAGTCGAAATTAAAGCTTTATGGTAAACAAAGGAAAAGTTGTTCAGGTCATCGGGCCTGTGGTAGATGTGAGTTTTAGTGGAGAAAATTCCAAACTTCCGGAAATATACACATCATTGACCATCGACAGAGGGAACGGTAAAACCCTCGTTCTTGAAGTTCAGAAACATTTAGGAGAAGATCTAGTGAGGACAATCGCAATGGATTCCACTGATGGGCTTCAGCGAGATACTGAAGTTATTGATACCGGAGAACCCATTAAGATGCCCATTGGTGAAGAAGTCAGAGGAAGATTGTTTAATGTGGTTGGAAATTCCATTGACGGACTTCCGGAAGTTAAAGTGAACAACTACAGGGCTATCCATCAGGAACCCCCAAAATATGAAAACCTTTCAACACAGGAAGAGCCTTTATGGACAGGCATAAAAGTCATCGACCTGCTCGAGCCTTACAGCAAGGGTGGAAAAGTCGGTTTGTTCGGTGGAGCCGGTGTAGGTAAGACCGTTCTCATTATGGAACTGATCAACAACATCGCAAAAGTGTATGAAGGCATATCTGTATTTGCCGGAGTTGGTGAACGAACAAGGGAAGGAAATGATTTGTTGCGTGAATTTCTTGAATCAGGGGTGATCCGGTATGGTGAAAACTTCAAAAAAAGCATGGAAGCCGGAGGCTGGGACCTCAGCCAGGTCGATATGAACGAAGTAGCCAAATCTCAGGCTACCCTTGTTTTCGGACAAATGAACGAACCTCCAGGAGCCCGTGCGCGCGTTGCCCTTTCAGGCCTCAGCATTGCCGAATATTTCCGTGATGGAACAGCCGAAACCGGTGGCCGCGATATCCTGCTGTTTATCGATAACATTTTCCGTTTTACTCAAGCCGGATCTGAAGTTTCTGCCTTGCTGGGACGTATGCCTTCTGCAGTAGGTTACCAACCCACACTGGCTACTGAAATGGGTAAAATGCAGGAAAGAATTACTTCAACAAAAAGAGGATCAATCACTTCCGTAGAAGCTATTTACGTTCCTGCTGACGACCTCACCGACCCGGCTCCTGCCACTACTTTTGCCCATCTTGATGCAACTACCGTTCTTGACCGTAAAATTGCCGAACTTGGGATTTACCCTGCCGTTTCTCCTCTGGAATCCACTTCCAGAATTCTGACACCTGAAATAGTTGGTGAAAAACATTACCGCACTGCTCAGCAGGTTAAAGAAATCCTTCAGCGTTACAAAGACCTTCAGGATATTATCGCTATTCTGGGTATTGACGAACTTTCCGATGAAGATAAAATTGTAGTGCACAGAGCAAGACGTATTCAGCGTTTCCTGTCTCAGCCATTCTTTGTGGCCTCTGCATTTACCGGTCTTGAAGGAAAATTTGTCCCGATTGAGGAAACCATCAAAGGCTTCAACATGATTCTCAATGGGGATGTGGACAAATATCCTGAATCGGCTTTCCAGCTTGTTGGTAATATTGAGGAAGCTATCGAAAAGGGAGAACAAATGCTTGCCCAACTTTAATTCATTAACAGGTAATGAAGCTTGAAATTATATCACCTGATCAGGTTATTTTCGAAGGAGAAGTGGTCAGTGTACAACTTCCCGGGACAAGTGGTTATTTTGAAGTACTGAATGATCATGCACCTATTATTTCTTCCCTGAAGGAAGGTAAAATCAGAATCATTCTCCCCAATGGTGACAGACAGGTGTTTAAAATAACAAAGGGCTTTGTGGAGGTTATCGGGAACAAAGTAACGGTGCTGGCATAAGCCGACCGGTCTCGGATTGACTGCCAAAATAATCGGATAATATTTTTCTGACTGAACGGAATAAGCTACAAGGCCTCTTTGCTGAATTTTTCCTAAAACCTTACAGTTCAGCTATCCCATTTTGTTTAATATCAATAATTTATATTTTCCTAAAAAGAAATAAACCGCTAATTCTCGCTAATGAAACGCTAATTTTCGCGAAGATCAGCGGTCTAATCTGCGTTTATTCGCGGTAATAATAACAATTGGCAGCTGAACAGTAACCCTAAAACAATACAAAAAGCTGGCAGGATAGTGTCATCATCAGAGACGTAAAAACCGGAAACTGAAATGGGGGATTAATTTGATTTTCTTTCGTAAGTCCTGAAAAGACTGTTCAGTTTCATCTGAATGACGCCCCAGAAAGCTTCCTTGATGATTTTCTTACTCATCTTAGATACTCCCCGTGTACGGTCGGTGAAGATAATCGGTATTTCAATGATTTTAAAATCATATAGCCAGGTCAGAAATTTCATTTCTATCTGGAAAGCATAACCTCTAAATTTGATTTTATCGAGTTCAAGGGTTTTTAATACTTCAATCTTGTAGCAAACAAAACCGGCCGTTGCATCCCTGATTTTCATTCCGGTAATGATGCTGACATAGCGTGAGGCATAATAAGACAACAAGACCCGTTTCAAAGGCCAGTTGACCACATTAGCCCCGCTGATATACCTTGAGCCAATCGCCATATCGTAATCATATCTTGAACAGGCATTGTAAAGCCTGACAAGGTCGTCAGGATTATGCGAAAAATCAGCATCCATTTCAAAGACATACTGATAATCATGCTCAATGGCCCATTTAAAGCCGGCAATATAAGCAGTTCCCAAACCCTGTTTTCCCTCGCGTTCGAGTAAAAACAAGCGTTCACTGAATTCTTCCGACATCAGTTTTTTGACACATCCCGCAGTTCCGTCAGGACTGTTATCGTCCACGACAAGCAGATGAAAATATACTGGCAATGAAAAGACTTTGCGGATCATTTCCTCAATGTTCTCTATCTCATTGTAGGTCGGTATAATGACTAAAGATTCAGGCACAATTGTCAATGGTTGATTTTACTACAAAAGTAAGCCTTTTCAATGAATCGTTTACAAAACGTTAATTTATCTTAACTTCGAAGCCTTAAATATTCTTAATTAACATTCGGGCGGAACCAAAAATGAACAAGGCCATATTTTTTGATCGTGACGGAGTAATTATCAGTGAAAGGGGGGACTACAATTTTTTACCGGAACACATTGATTTTGTTGAAGATATTGTCGAATCCTGCCAGATTTTACAAGATAAAGGCTATCTGTTGATCGTTATTACCAATCAGGCGGGAATAGCCAAAAGACGCTATCAGCATAAACATGTCATGCAGATGCATAAAATCATCAGCAATTTTTTTAAGAGTTATGGCGTTCATATTCATGATTTTTTTTATTGTCCCCACCATGAAAGCACCTCCAGATGCCTTTGCCGCAAACCGGGCACCCTGTTGCTTGAAAAAGCCATAGCCATGTATCAGATCGACCCGAAACAAAGTTTTTTAATCGGTGATTCGCCACGTGATTTGGAAGCAGCTGAAAATGCAGGCATCAGAGCTCTTTTAATCGAAAAAAATACTTCGCTCCTCCCCTACATCGAAAATAAATTCTTTGACCTGCCCGGTGAATAAATACCTTTTGGCATTGACATTTTTACCTGAAATTTGCAGGCAGATAAAACCATTTAATCGTAGCAGACATTGTCAATCGAAGTTAAAAATCTGACAAAGAAGTATGGGGATCAGGAAGCCATATCCTCTGTTTCATTTCAGATTGACAAAGGTGAAATTGCAGGATTTATAGGCCCAAATGGTGCGGGAAAATCAACCACCATGAAGATTTTGGCCTGCTACACCCTGCCCACATCCGGTGAGGCTTACGTAAACGGTATCAGCATATATGACCAACCACTAAAAATCAGGCAGACCATAGGCTATTTACCCGAACAAAATCCACTTTACAATGATCTCTATGTGATTGAATATCTTGAATTTCTCTACAGACTCCATCATTTGAAGGGCAACAGGAAGAAAAGAATCGCAGAAATGATTGAGATGACAGGACTTGGAGACGAGAAACATAAAAAAATCGGGCAGCTTTCGAAAGGATACCGGCAGCGGGTAGGACTTGCTCAATCACTCATTCATAATCCCGATGTGCTGATACTGGATGAACCCACTTCAGGTCTCGACCCCAATCAGATTGTTGACATCAGGAACCTGATAAGGGAAATCGGGAAAACCAGAACCGTTTTGCTTTCATCTCACATTCTTCAGGAAGTTCAGGCAATATGCAGCCGGATAATCATCATTGATAAAGGAAAAATTGTAGCTGACGACATCACTGAAAAACTACTGAAAATGCCTGTTAGTCTTGCTACTGTCAGGGTAAGGTTTAAAAATACCGTTGAAAAGGAATCCCTTTCCTCGCTTCCGGTTAAAGATATTTTATACAAAGACAATTACTGGTTTATCACCTCTGAAGATGCTGAAATCAGAGAAAAAATTTATGAATTTGCGGTCAGCTCAGGCAATATCATCCTTGAACTAAGTCAGGAAACCGGTAACCTCGAACAGATTTTTCAACAATTAACCCAAAAACCATAAACACAATGTTTTCAGTCTATCTGAAAGAAATAAAGAGTTTTTTTAGCGGAATCATCGGTTATCTGGTTATCATAGTCTTTTTTGCTATCAACGGGATATTTCTCTGGATAGTTCCTGAAACAAACATTTACGCCACCGGCTATGCCACCCTCGACCAATTGTTTGAGATAGCTCCCTGGGTATTTCTCTTTCTGGTGCCTGCCATAACCATGAGAACATTTTCAGAAGAAAGAAAATCGGGCACTTTTGAAATTTTATTGACAAAACCTGTCAACGACCTTCAACTCCTGCTCGGGAAATATTTTGCCAGCATTACGCTGATAGCCATTTCCATTTTACCTACATTAATATATTACTACTCGGTTTACCATCTTGCCGTACCTGTCGGAAATGTTGACAGCGGTGGCATCTGGGGCTCTTACATTGGCTTGTTGTTGTTGGGAAGCAGTTATGCTGCAATCGGCATCTTTACTTCAGTAATTACTGATAACCAGATTATTGCATTTATCATTTCCATGCTTTTAAGCTTTTTCTTCTATCTCCTGCTCGACCTGCTCAGGGGTCTGATAGTCATCAGCCCCATTGATCCCGTTCTGGAATATCTCAGCATCAACACACATTACATCAGCATCAGCAGAGGTGTACTTGACAGCCGCGATTTGCTTTATTTTATCAGTTTCTCCGCTCTTTTCATTGTTATTGCTAAAATGATTATCGAAAAACGTAAATGGTAGTGCCATGAAAGACATTCAGCAGATGAAAAGGGAAACCTACATTCAGACAGCCGTTGTGGCAGGCATTATCATTCTGATTAACATTATCTTTCAAAATTATTTTTTCCGCCTCGACCTGACAAAAGATAAACGTTACAAACTCAGCCAGCCTACCAAAGAGTTGATGAGAAAAATCGATGATAAAATTTATGTAAGGGTATATCTGGATGGAGAATTGCCTGCAGGCTTCCGTAAACTTCGCGAATCCACCCGTCAGTTGCTCGAAGAAATCAGGTTTTATTCAGGGAAAAAGCTTGAATTTACCTTCATTGACCCATTATCGGCAAAAAATGCGGAAGATCAGGAAAATATTTATCGCCAGCTTATCAACGAAGGACTGGAACCGGTCAACCTTGAAGTACGTTCAGAAGGTAAATCATCGGAAAAAATCATTTTTCCTGGTGCTGTAGTGTATTACAAAGAAAAATCATTGCCCGTAAAACTACTGAATCAGCAAATTGGTTTGCCTCCGGAACAGGTGATACACAACTCCATTACCTCCCTTGAATTTAATTTTGTCAATACTTTCCGAAAACTTTCTGAAAAGAAAAAACCGTCTATAGCTTTCATTCAGGGTCATGGAGAACTTGATGAACAACACACAGCCGATATTTTTGCAACCCTGTCGGAATATTATGATGTAAAACGCATCAACCTTCCTGCTTACAAGGTGGGTGTACTCGACAATATTGACCTGATTATTGTTGCAAAGCCCGACTCATTTTTCTCTGAACTCGAAAAATACAAAATTGACCAGTTTGTGGTAAAAGGAGGCAAAGTCATCTGGCTTGTCGAAACACTGCTGGCCGAACTCGATAGTCTGGGTCAGACCGGATACACTTCCACAATGGATTACAACCTGAACCTGAATGATATGTTTTTCAACTATGGCATACGTTTGAATTACAATCTTGTACAGGATATTCAATGCCATCTTATCCCGTTGATCATCAATCAGGGAACACCTCAGCAGGACTTTCGCCCATGGCTCTATTTTCCGCTTGTGTTTCCTGAAAATACTCATCCGATCGTCAGTAAACTGAATGCCGTCCTGTTTCAGTTTGCCAATTCCATTGATACGGTGGGGAACAAGAAAATAAAGAAAACCGTGTTACTAACTTCTTCACCTCAATCGAGGCTGGTATATCATCCGGCCATTATCAGCCTGGCTGAAACGAGGACAAAGCCCGATTTTAATACTTTCAACAAAGGGCAGCAGATACTTGCCGTTTTGGTCGAAGGAAAATTCAATTCCCTTTTCAGGAACCGTTTGTCGGCAGAAACCCTTAACAGTAAAGACTACGGCAATTTTGTAGCCGAAGGAAAACCGACAAAAATGATTTTCATTTCAGACGGAGATGTGATCAGCAACCAGGTCAGCCGTATCAAGGAACAGATTTACCCATTGGGATACGACCGGTTTACGAAGCAAACCTTTGGGAATAAAAACCTGATACTCAATGCTGCGGATTATTTACTGGACGATACGGGCATTCTGGCACTCAGGAGCAAGGAATACAAGCTTAGATTGCTCGACAAAGCAAAAATCAAACGCGACAAGGCTCAGTGGCAGTTTGTGAATCTTGTTTTACCCATTATCGTGGTGATGCTTTTCGGATTAGTATTCAATATTTTCAGAAAATACCGTTATGCAGGAAAACAAAAGATTTAACAGGAAAACCGTAGTCAATCTGGTAGTTTTTGCCATCCTTCTGATTGCTTCTATCCTGATTGTCAACAACAACCGTAAGAATACGATAGACCTGCCAGTCGATGCCTTTCAGGTAAAGGATACTGCTTCCATATATAAAGTATTCATTGCCGACATGAAAGGTAATTCAGTCATTTTAACCCGCCAGTCAGGAAAATGGCTGGTCAATAATAAATATGAAGCACATCCGGTCAGAATCAGTTCGATGCTCGAAGTGTTGGCAAAAATGGAGATAAAAAGCCCTGTTCCAGAAACAGCTAAGGAAAATATTATCAAAGACATGGCAGCAGGAAGCACCAAAGTGGAGCTATATCTTAAAAACAAAAAACGCCCTTTTCATGTATTCTATGTAGGCGGCCCGACCAAAGATAATTTGGGTACCTATATGTCGCTGGCAAAAGGCAACCGGCAGCCCCACATCATTCATATACCGGGATGGTATGGCTACCTGTCTGACGGATATTTTTTCTGCGAGGAAGACGAATGGCGATCAAAGAATCTTTTCCCGTTTAAATCAGGCGAAATCCGGGAAGTTAACATACAGTACTCTACCCAGCCCGACAGTTCTTTTATTTTGAAAATCAATGGGATAAACAATTTTTCGCTCCTCCATTATCAGGATGGAAAAACATTTGGCAAAGCTTCTGCCATCAGGGTTAAATCATTTCTGTATGCCCTGACAGAGCTGAGTTTTGTTGCTGCTGATAAAAATATAAAGCAAGAACTGAAAGATTCACTGCTTCGGGCTACACCTCTGGTTTACGTGGAAGCCACAGGTAAAAAAGGTAACAGGCATTGGCTGAAACTCTATTTTAAACCAACCGGTAACACAACAAAAGCCGAATTAATGCCTGGTATAGATAAAGAATATTTTTACGGACTTTCAGATAGCCGGCAGGGGGATATATTGTTGGTTCAAACGCTTCGTTTAAGTGAAATTTTATTAAAACCCGATAATTTTCTCTCAGAAAAATAATTTATATTTGCTGCCAATCTACTTGGTTAAATAAACGTTAAATAATAAAAAACTTATGAAATTCATTGTATCTACCGGCACATTGCTCAAACAACTTCAGATCATTAACGGAGTTATCGCATCAAAAGTGGTCATCCCTATTCTCGAATATTTTCTTTTTGAAGTGGAAGACCAGAAGCTTCGTATTGTGGGCACCGATATAGAGATTTCCATCCAAGGGGTAATCCCTGTGGAAGCAAAGGAAAACGGTAAAATAGCTGTTCCGGCCAAGATGATTATCGACATTTTGAAATCATTGCCCGAGCAACCGGTTACTTTTACCATCAATGAAGCCAATAACTCCATTGAGTTGACTTCTGACAACGGAAAATATAAAATTACCGGTGAAATAGCAGATGATTTCCCAAAATTTCCGGTGATTGTAGATGCCACTGAATTTGTTATTCCTGCACAGGTGTTGAGTAATGGTATCAACGCCACACATTTTGCCATCAGCAATGATGAATTAAAAGCAGCCCTGACGGGTATGTTTGTCGAAATGACTCCCGAAGGCCTTAATTTTGTAGCCACTGACGGCAATAAACTGGTGAAATACTCCAGAAAAGACCTGATTTCAGAAGAACCATCCTCCTTTGTTTTGCCGAGGAAAGCACTCAATGTGCTGAAAAGTTCACTGAGCGATGCTGAAAATGATGTTGAAATTCTGTACAATAAAACCAATGCCATGTTCCGCATTGGCGATTTTACTATTGTTTGCCGCCTGATTGATGAAAAATTTCCCGATTATCAATCTGCCATCCCTGTTGATTTACCCAATAAACTGCTTGTTAACCGTTTAGACCTGATCAATTCCCTTCGCAGGCTTCAGATTTTTGCCAATAAAACCACTTTCCAGATTAAATTTAACATAAGTGCCAGCGAGCTGCAGCTAACCGCTCAGGACCTCGACTATGCCAATGAAGCCCATGAAAGGCTGTCCTGTGAATATGAAGGAGACGAGATGGAAATTGGCTTCAGCTCCCGCTTTTTAATCGAAATGCTGAGCACCATCGATCATGACGAAGCACTGATCAGCCTGAATATGCACAATCGTCCGGGAACTATCACTCCTGCACAGCAAAATGAAAATGAAGAGCTTATCATGTTGCTGATGCCCATTGTCATTAAATTCAGCTAAGCGCACTATATGCCCGATTACCTGATTCGGGATGCCCTTGTCGTAAACGAAGGGGATGAATTTTATGCTTCTGTCTATATTCGTAAGGGACATATCGAATTTATCGGAGGACAGATTCCGAAAATAAAATCTGATTTTATTGAAATTGATGCAAATGGGAAATGGCTGTTCCCCGGTGTGATAGATGTGCATGTACATTTCAGGGAACCAGGACTGACACACAAAGCTGATATATTCAGCGAGTCGCATGCTGCGGTAGCCGGTGGTGTTACTTCCTTTATCGATATGCCCAATACCCAGCCAAAAACGCTCAGTATTCCACTTTTAAAACAAAAATTTTCACTGGCATCGGTAAGTTCACGTGCAAATTATTCATTCTATCTCGGTGCATCCAATGACAATCTGGAAGAAATGAAAAAAGCAAAAGAAAACGGAGCACCCGGAATAAAAGTCTTTTTAGGAGCCTCTACCGGAAATATGCTGGTGGATAATGAAAGCATGATAGAAAAAATTTTCACTGAAGTCCCCGGAATAATTACCGTTCATGCTGAAAATGAAGACATTATACAAAAAAACCTGAAATCTTACAAGCAAAAATATTCTTCAGCGATTCCCTTTTCTGCCCATGCCGACATCCGCTCTGCACAGGCTTGTTTTGAAGCCAGTCAATACGCCATCAGGCTTGCCCTGAAATACGGTACCCGCCTCCACCTGGCCCATGTTTCCACCCTTGATGAATTGCAACTTCTTGATCATCAGACTGATGTTGCAAAAAAGGCCATTACCTCCGAAACCACCGTTCATCATTTGCTTTACGATACCTCTGATTACGAACTTTTTCAGGGGAAGATCAAATGTAATCCCTCCATTAAAGGCAAAGAGCATAAAACCGCCCTGTTGAAAGGCTTAAAAGATGGGGTTCTTGACATGATAGCCACCGACCATGCCCCTCATACCCTTGACGAGAAAATGCTTCCCTATCCCGACTGTCCGTCCGGTATTCCTTTTATCCAGTTTTCTCTCCCGGGCCTGCTTGAATTTTACAGAAAAGGAATATTTACTTTACCTGAAATTGTCAGATTTACCAGCCACCATCCGGCATTAGCCTTTAAAATAAAGGACAGGGGCTTTATTCGGGAAGGTTACTGGGCCGACCTCGTGCTGGTTTCTCCCGATAAAACAACAGAGGTTAACAAGGAAAACATCCTCTCAAAATGCGGGTGGTCACCTCTTGAAGGACAAGTGTTGCAATCATCAGTTTTTGCCACTTTTGTCAGTGGAAATCTGAGTTTTCTTAACCTTGCCAATGTTCCATTCTTCAACGGCAAACAACTTGAATTTAATGATTAACCCCTTGATTTTCTTTTTTTCACCTTTGCAATATATGTCAGAAGAAATTTAAACCGCTTGCTGAAAACAAAACAGATATTGATTTTTTTGCTCTTGTTATCGTCCTGTATCCAAAAAGAAGCAGTTTCATCACAGGAAGGTACTATTGTCGTCAACTATTCATTTGAAGGCATAAAAAAAGGTTTTAATCACCTGACCAAAACCGAAATTTACCTTGATCATCAACTGGCAGCAGTTTCTCCGGAGCATAAACAAAGTCAGAAGAATTCAATTTCCATTACAGCTCCAAAGGGGGAACACTTGATCGAAATCGTCAATCTGGCCAATTACAAAGGACAATGGGAAAGGCATACCAAAGAAAACAAATACAATCAGGATTGTTTTTATGAAGGACAAATAAACCTCGACAAAAAGCTCATTATCAATGTTTTGTTTGATTTAAACAAAGGAACTTCCGTCAGTTTCAGGCAAAAATAATCAGATAGGTTTCTGTTGTTTCAGGTAGCTGACTACGTCCAGAAAAACCTTTCGGTAGCCCTGCCAGCCATGAATTTCAGCAAGGCTGCTGTTATGCCATAACATGGAAAAGATTCCACCATATTGCCTGACTTTTTCAATAAGACGGATGATGGTATTAAAAGCCTGCACGGGGTCTAACCGAAGATAATTCTGAAGCGTCACATCCATGACCATTTCGGGCTGAAGGGTCAGCGATGTCATGATGTCTTCTTTCAGGTTGTACCATTTAAAAGGGATAGCCATGCCAAACCTGAAACCCGGAACTGTGGCATTCAAAGCATTAAAATCATCTGTAATTCCTTCATTTACATATATTTCAGGTGTATGAGGAAGGCGATAACGCAAAAAATGTTGCCTTGCCTTTTTAACCTCTTCCCCTGTAACTTCTTCCAGTATCTCCTTTTCGACCTTGATGGCCTGCCTGCTTAAAAATGTCAGATAAGAAGGATGAATACCTATTTGATATCCATTACCAGCCAGTTGTTTAATTATCTTTTGGTAATGCTTGTTTTTTGAGGTAAAATGCCCGTCATATCCGGATTCTCTCCAGATGAGAAAGAAAAAAACAGTTTTTTCGGGGGATAGTTCATTGCAGATAAAAGAAAAGGTTTCATACGGATCAGTATGATGGTAAAATGCCCTTGAACGGTAATATAAATTATTGAACCTCAAAGTAATAATATCTTTTGCAAAGCCGGCTATTCCCCTCCATCCCTTATGCAGGAAAGCAAAGGGATGATCCACATCAATGGTCATACGCCAGTCAAACTCAGGCTTTTCATAGGAAAATTCAGGAAACAGTTCTTTCATTTTTTCGGCAAGAGATAGAGCCCAAACCTGTACCCATGGTTCTGAAAAATAGTTGTTTTGAACAAGGAAATTACTGTTTTCAAGGTAGCGGCCATGTTTATCAAACACTCTGGCCTGATAAAAATAATAAGCTGTCAGCACATAAAAGGAAGCAGAAAACAGGTCAAACTCAAAACCCTGAAATTCATGCTTTTGTGGGAGGATATAAAGTTGATTGTTTTTCAGCAAAGTTTCAGGCAATTCAGTACGGATTCCGGTTTCCGACAAAAGGCCTGAAGAAGGAATATAAATGGATTTTTGCGAAGGCTCAACGCCATAGAAAATCAAAGGTCCCTGCGTCAGATTTTTAATCTCCTCATCATTGAAATACCGATCAGCAGGAATGATACGGTAAGGAACCTGCAAAATCAGACGAAACAAAACCTCACAGACATAAACCAGCCTTCTTTCAGCTTTATGAGCAATGATAAAAAGCAAGATGAAAAATTTTAATTCAAAAAATCAGCTATTTAGCAAAAGCAACAGCTCTTTTTTCACGGATGACCGTCACTTTGATTTGTCCGGGATAGGTCATGGCCGTCTGAATTTTCTGTGAAATGTCGAAAGCCATGGCATCAGCAGCTTCATCAGAAACCACCTCACTCTGGACAATAACCCTGAGCTCACGTCCGGCCTGAATGGCAAAACTCTTGTAAACACCATCAAAGCTATTGGCAATTTCTTCCATTTCTTTCAAACGCTTGATATAAGACTCAAGGATTTCACGTCTGGCACCCGGTCTTGCACCTGAAATAGCATCACACACCTGAACGATGGGAGCCAGCAATGTGGTCATTTCAGTTTCTTCATGGTGTGAGGCAATGGCATTCACCACGGATGGATGTTCACCATAACGCTCAGCCAGAGTACCTCCAAGAAGGGCATGAGGCTGTTCTGTGTCTTCAGTGGAAACTTTGCCTATATCATGCAGCAATCCTGCCCGTTTGGCTCTTTTAGGATTTAAACCCAGCTCGCTGGCCATGATGGCACAAAGGTTGGCTGTCTCACGGGAGTGCTGCAGCAGATTTTGTCCATAAGAAGAGCGGTACCTCATTTTCCCGACCAACCTGATCAGTTCAGGATGCAATTTCGAAATACCAAGCTCCATACAGGTTTTCTCTCCTATCTCGATGAGTGATTCATCCATTTCTTTGGTGGTTTTGTTAACCACTTCTTCAATTCTTGCCGGGTGTATTCTGCCGTCAATGATAAGTTTTTGAAGGGATAAGCGGGCTATTTCCCTGCGCATGGGATCAAATCCGGAGATGATGATGGAATCAGGCGTATCGTCAACAATAATTTCAACCCCGGTAGCTGCTTCGAGTGCTCTGATGTTGCGGCCTTCACGTCCGATGATTCGTCCTTTTATTTCCTCATTCTCAATAGGGAACACAGTGATACAGTTTTCAATGGCTGTTTCCGTAGCCAGTCTCTGAATGGAGGTAATGACAATTTTCTTGGCTTCTTTGTTGGCTGTTATTTTGGCTTCGTCCAATATTTCCTTGACCACGGCTTTGGATTTGTCGATGGCGGCATCTTTCAGGCTGTTCATCAATTGAGCCATGGCTTCGCTGGCCGTCATTCCTGCAATTTTTTCAAGCTGCTCTACCTGCATCTGGTGCATTTTATCCAACTCTTCCTTTTTTCGCTGAAATTGAGCGGCCTGCCTTTCAATTTCATCCCGCATCCGAAGCAGTTCCTGCTCTTTACGCTGATTTTCTTCTGTTTTCTGTCTGAGAATAATTTCTTTTTCCTTCAGTTTGGTAAAGTTTTCCTGCAATGCCTTGTTTTTCTGCTGATTTTCCCTTTCAAGGTTTGCTTTCATCTGCATAAACTTTTCCCTCGCTTCCAGCAACTTGTCTTTTTTAATGATTTCAGCTTTTTCCTCTGCTTCTTTCATCAGGGCTTCTGCTTTGTCTTTCAGCTCGTTTTCATAAGCTTTCAGTTTTCCGGCCAGAATTTTCCTGCCTAAAAACACGCCTGTCGGGAAGGCGACAACTAATCCGATTATCAGTGGTAATACAAAGTTCATATCTTTCGTTTTTAATGATTGATAAAAGGCAAGAATGAAGCAGTAACTGAAACGGAAATTTTAACTCACAGACTCCAACGCCCGCTCAATATCCATCAGATGATTCTTAAGTTTTTCACGCTCCTGTTGCGATTGTTCTTCAAGTGTCAGATACTCGGTCATCACCTCAAGAACACACATCGACAAGGCTGCAAGTTTATCTTTAATGGAATACTGTTCAACATAAATACTCATCTTTTTGTTAATCAGATCTGCTGCTTTCCTGATTCTCTCCTCCTCCTCTTCCTCAACTCTCAGAGGATATATTCTGTCAGCAATATTTACTTTTATTGAAATCTGATTACCCATTTCCGTTAACTCTTCAGTAGCTCAAGACTTTTATCAATCTCGTTCAACAATTTATTTATATTATTTTTCAATCTTTCTTTTTCTTCCTTCTCTAATGAAAATCCAAGGTGCAAATTTAACTGTTTATTTTCCAATTCGGACACCCTTTGCTTCAACAGGTCATTTTCCTCTTTAAGTTTTAAAATGGAATCAATAAGCTCCTCATTCTCAGACCTTAATGACGATATTTGTTCTGTCAGGAGCCTGATTTTCTCCATGATTGAACCGGTTAATTCCTCCAATTCTTTCATTTTCTAATCTGTGCCTGTAAATTTTGTTGCAACGAATTTATTATTTTTCCGATAATTTCATCCACCTCATCATCTTTCAGAGTACGGTTTTCATGCTGAAATTTAATTCTGATCGTATAAGATTTTTTCCCTTCTCCAATTTTTTCTCCCGTAAAGTAATCTATCAGGCCGACCGACTGGAGCAATGGCTCTTTTAATTGCATCAGACAGGCAAGAATTTCATCATATTTTATCCTTTCATCAAGAATGACGGATAAATCCCTCAGAATTACAGGGAACCTGTTGAGTGGTTTAAACTTAATTCTTGTATTGCTGTTAATATTTTTCAGCACAACCGGGTCAAATTCAGCATAATATACCTCGTTTTTCAAATCATATTTTGCCGCAAGTGCCGGATGAACCATTCCTGCCCTTGCCACTATCAAATCTTCATAGCAAATGTCAAACACATAAGACAACCATTCAGCTTCTGTATTGACCTGCTTATATTCGGCCTTTTCAATGCCTGAAAGGGCTAAGATGTTGTTAATGATTGATTTAAGATAATAAAAATCAGCTTTTAGTACCCTGACATTCCAGTTTTCCGGAAAAATATCTCCGGTTATCCACACGCCCAGCCGGTCTTTTTCTTCATAAGCCTCCGGTGTTTTCAGATAAATCCTGCCAAATTCAAAAAATTTCAGATTGGAGTTGCTCCTTTTCACATTGTAACTTAAAGCTTCAAGCCCTGAAAATAAAAAATGATTCCTCAGCGTGTCAAAATTGACATTGACGGCATTAATGGTTTTCACCAAAGATGTTTTTTCCTGATCAGGATATTCATTTATCACGGAAGATGAAATGAACGAAGGTGTCAGTATCTCATAAAAACCATTTGCGACAAGGAAATTGCTGAGTTTATCATTGAAACTGCTGAATGATTCAACTTTTCCCCTTGGCAAAGGCCCTTTCATCTGATCGCTGAATACAATTTTATCAAAACCATAAATTCTCAGGAAATCTTCAATGATATCCACATGGCGAAAAACATCCGTACGGTAAGAAGGAACTTCAAGCAAAACCCTTTCATCTGTTTTATTAATAATTTGATAATCAAGCCATTGAAGAACCTCACAAACTAAATCGGGAGCTATCCGGGTCCCAATAAACTGGTTGACAAAATTAAAATCAAGAGATACCTGGCGGGGAGGTTTTTTCCCGGGATAAACGTCAGTCAGATCGCCTGAAATCTCAGCATTGGCTATTTCTTTCAGCAATAGAGCGGCACGCTTGAGTGCATAAACGGTAATTTCAGGATCAGTGCCCCTTTCAAAACGATAGGAAGCATCTGTTGAGTAGCCATGCATGGAAGCAGTCTTCCGTATGCCGGAAGGTGAAAAACAGGCACTTTCCAGAAAAACCTTAGTCGTACCGGCTGTAATCATGGAATTGAAACCACCCATGACACCTCCCATGGCAACTGCTTTTTCTTCATCACAAATCATGATTTCAGTTCCGGCCAGTTTCACTTCCCTATCGTCAAGGGTTTTGAAAATTTCGTTCTTATAAGCTGTTCTGACGATAATCTTTTTTCCTTCCAGCCTTTCGATATCGAAAGCATGCATTGGCTGACCACACTCCAGCATAACATAGTTGGTCACATCCACCACACAGTTTATTGGATTTATACCGCATACCAAAAGCCTGTTTTTCAGCCATTCAGGAGATTCTTTGACTTCAACATTTGATAAAGATACTCCACTGTAACGGTAGCATAATTCCGGACACTGAATATCAACATCAAACTGAAAAAGCCTGTTATCAATTGAAAATTTATCGACAGAAGGCCATTTTATCTTTATCTTTTTCAGAGCCGAAAGATCTCTTACCGCCCCGATATGGCTGATAGCATCGCCTCTGTTGGGCGTTATTGAAAGCTCAATCGAATAGTCATTGTATTTTGCCAAAATATTTTTAACAGGAATTCCAACAGCTGTATCCTGCGGTAACTCCATAATCCCGCTATGGTCATGGCTGAGCCCCAGTTCATCCTCTGCACAAAGCATTCCTTCCGATTCCACCCCCCTGATCACAGCTTTTTTCAATTCGAGCTTTTTCCCTGAAAAAGTAGTAAGTGTCGTATCGACAGGAGCAAATGCGGTAATTTGTCCTGCTTTTACATTGGGTGCTCCGCAGACCACTCTGTAACTGCCTGTATTACCGGCATCTACCGTACAAACAGTAAGTTTATCAGCCTGCGGATGTCTCTCGACTGACAGTACTCTTGCTGTTACTACCTCTGACGGAATAAAGGATAAGTCGGAATAGGCGTTTATTTCTTCCACTTCAAGACCCGATGCAGTCAGTATTTCGGATAATTCTTCAACTGATATTTCAGTGTCAAGCAATTCTTTTAACCAATTATAGGAAACAAGCATGTTTTATTCTTTTGACAAAAAAAAATGAAGTGCAAAAGTAAAGCATTATTAAAGTTTACTAATGCAAGGGGAAGGAAAATACTATTTTTTCTCCTGTTTTTTCAGCTCGAGAAACTGCCGGTTCAGGGAATCAAGCTGAATAGTCATTTTGTCCTGTATATCTTTTATCGTCTGATCTATTTCAGTAAGCTGATTATTACCCCATTCCTGTATGGAATTGTTCACTGCGGGACCTAGGTTGTCGATGTTTTGATAGGTCTGGCTTAAACTTTTTTTGACTTCTTCAAGGCGGGCGACAATATGTTTTGTTTTGGTTGAGATAATCTTCTGCATCAGTAAATTGGCTTTTAACCTAAGCTCAAGATAACGTTTTTCAAGATGTTTCCTGTTCTTTGGAATAGTCTTCAGTTGTTTCAGGAGCGATTCAATCTCATTATCGGATAACAGTATCAATTGAGAAAACTCATTTTCAAGATTCCGGATTTTCTGAATGACAGTGTCGGGGCTTGGATCGTTGAAAGTATTGAGTAAAACGCTGAAACTATCTATCTTTTTATCATAATTGTCCAATGTTTTGTTTAGCGTAGCCCTTGTATCGCTGCTGCAACTGTATATTAAAAGTGAGATTAAAAATAAAAAAAGGGGGAATAACTTCTTCATGAAATAAAATTTAGTGCAAATAAACAGGTTATTTAATGCAGCAAAAATAACCCTTTACCATAAATAATGCAAAAAACTATTTCATATTTTCAATCATAGCCGAAGCAAAACCGGAACAACTCAGCAATACTGCATGATCCATCAGCCGGTGGAAGTCATAGGTAACCTTTTTTTCTTCCACTGTTTTTACCAGTGCATTCCAGATCAGGTCGTGGACTTCATTCCACCCCAGATATTTAAACATCATGGCTCCTGAAAGGATAACTGAGCCCGGATTTACCTTATCAAGATTGGCATATTTGGGGGCAGTTCCATGAGTGGCCTCAAAAATAGCATGTCCGCTTTCGTAGTTGATATTGGCTCCCGGAGCGATACCTATTCCGCCAACCTGTGCGGCCAGGGCATCACTCAAGTAATCACCATTGAGATTCAAAGTGGCAATAACATCAAATTCTGCCGGCCTCGACAAAACCTGCTGCAGTGTAATATCAGCAATGGTATCTCTAATCATCAGTTTATTCTTCCATTTGCCATTTCCAAGCATATCATACAGTTTCAGTGTTTCCTGCACTTCTGCCCGGATGGCTGTTTTCTGTGCATCTGTCATCATATCATAGCCCGGATCAATCAGGCGGGCATTTTCCTCAGTGGTGATTGCCGGATTTTTATCTTTGTTGTCAATTATCCAGCTTTCACGCTCTGTAACGATATATTGTCTGAATTCTTCCTTTGCCAGCTGATAGGCCCATGTTTTAAACCCGCCTTCCGTAAATTTCATGATATTGCCTTTATGGACTATCGTCACTGATTTACGCTTTTCTGTCAGTGCATATTGTATGGCGGCTCTCACCAGCCGGTGTGTCCCTTCAATCGAAACGGGTTTGATACCTATGGCTGAAGTTTCAGGAAAACGGATTTTTTTTATCCCCATTTCATGCTGAAGGAAATAGATGACTTTCTTCACTTCATCACTTCCGGCAGGCCATTCGATACCGGAATAAATATCTTCCGTGTTTTCCCTGAAAATAACCATGTCCACCAGCTCCGGATGTTTTACAGGTGAAGGTACACCTGAAACATATCTGACAGGTCTGAGACAAACATACAAATCGAGTATCTGGCGTAAGGCCACATTTAACGACCTGATACCGCCACCAACAGGAGTTGTTAAGGGGCCTTTAATGCCAACCAGATATTCAGAAAAAGCATTGATGGTTTCCTGTGGAAGCCAGTCGCCAAATTTATTGTATGAAGATTCCCCTGCAAATACTTCTTTCCACACCACTCTCTTCTTTCCTCCGTAAGCTATTCTGACCGCTTCGTCAAATACCCGCTGGGAAGCACGCCAGATATCAGGGCCTGTCCCATCTCCCTGTATAAAGGGAATTATTGGAAAATCGGGCACTTCGAGCTGCCCTTTTTGCATGATGATTTTTTCTCCTGTTGTCATTTTCCTGTATTTAATGCAAATATTGAGTTTTTAGAATATGTGCAAAGGTAAGCTTTTCTGTTATTCGGGAATAAGCCTGAGTGCATTTGCCAGATTGATGATTTCCGGATTTTTCTTCGCCATAAATTCAAATATCTCACGGGGGCTGGTCAGGTATTCCCCTTTGTTCTCCGCACCCTGTGCTTCAATCTCAATATGCAGCCTCACACCTCTTATCTGATATTTTTCAAACAGAAAATCAGCAAATTTGATCCGCTCTTTCTGAAACATATCCCACAAGGCAGAATTGGGAAATATAAAACGCACGCTGCCGTCAGCCATCACTTCGGGTGGCTTCTTTTTTAAAATGATATACAGGTTGTGATGGCTTTTACTGATCTGATTTTCAAGATAATCCTGCCATGCAATCTCAAACTTTTCCCGGCTGACAGGAATAAATTCTTCTTCAGCCGATTCTTTTCCTTCATTATTTTCCTGCGAATGTTTCCCGGAATTTGACCTGATATGCTGTGATATTTTTTCGAGACTATTCAGGTTTTTCAGGGAATTTGCCGCCACATCCTGCTCTTCAGCTTTTTCTGTTACAGCATTCTCCTGCTTTTTCTCAACAAAAGTATCTTCGTCAGGCTTAATTAATTTTTTTTTTTGCTCCTGCAACCCAGTTGCAAGATGAACTGCATCGTTCAGATAACACAGCTTCATCAGGCATATCTCCGTATGAAGCCTTTGATTTTTACTATCTTTAAAACTCAGCACAAACTGGTTCAGAATATTCAGGGCATTGACGGCAAAACTTTTACTGACGATTTGAATCTGGTTTTTAAACTTTTCCTTCATCAAATCAGGAATTTCCAGTAATTCAGCGGCACCCCCAAGAGAAATCACAAAAAGATTGCGGTAATGTTCACTCAGGCCTGTTAAAAAATTCAGACAATCAAAACCAAGCTTTATCAACTCATCCAGCAACAGAAAAACATCCTGAATATTCTTATGTGCAATCAGTTCAGCAGCTTTGAAAAAATATTCATAATCAATGATATTCAGGCTTTTAATGACTATATCATAAGATAATTCACCATCGCTGACACTCACCAGCCTGTCGAAAATGGTCAGTGCATCGCGCATGGCTCCATCTGCCTTTTGAGCAATAATATGAAGGGCGGCATCATCAGCTTTAATTCCCTCATTTTCAGCAATAATCAGAAGCTGCCTTACGATATCTTTGATTTCAAGCCGTTTAAAATCATTGATCTGGCAGCGGCTTAAAACGGTCGGGATGATTTTATGTTTCTCTGTGGTGGCAAGTATAAAGATGGCATAGGCAGGAGGCTCTTCAAGCGTTTTGAGGAAGGCATTGAAGGCACTTGGCGACAGCATGTGAACTTCATCAATGATGTAAGTCTTATACTTTCCGGCCTGAGGCGGGATTCTGATCTGATTGATAAGTTCACGAATATCGTCAACTGAGTTGTTGGAAGCACCATCAAGCTCAAAAATATTGAAAGAGCGTTGTTCATTAAAGGTTTTACAGGAGCTACATTCATTGCAGGGTTCTCCGTCTTCACTCAGGTTCAGGCAATTGACTGCTTTTGCCAGAATACGTGCGCAGGTCGTTTTGCCTATTCCACGGGGACCTGTAAAAAGATAAGCCTGGGCAAGATGTCCGCTGGAAACTGCTTTTTTAAGCGGTATGGTAATATGATCCTGCCCGATCACAGTTTTAAAAGTGGAAGGACGGTACTTTCTGGCCGATACAACAAAACTTTCCTGCATGAATATGGTAGATTTTATTTTGGGGCAAAGCTAAAAAAAATCTCTTACTCAAAATGGTCTGCGGGAAACTTATCTGCAATTTTATCCGTCATAATTTGCGTTATATTTGCAAGCCTTTTAAAGCATGATTCAATTCTATGAAACCCGTAATCTCTAAGTTTTACTTTGTTTTAATCGTTTTACTATTTACCTCTGCCCTGCATGCTCAGGAAAAAAAAATTCTCATCCCTGTCGAAGGGCCGAATGGCAAATTTGGCTTTCTTAACCAAAAATTTAATTTGTTAGAGCCTTTTGAATATGATGAAGTTACTGCATTTTCTGACAACCGTGTATGGGGTAAAAAAGGCAATATTTATTACTGCTTTAACGAAAAAGGAGATACCGTTTTTACAGGTGATTATCAGGAAGTTTCAGCTTTTTCCGAAGGGTTTTCAAAAATCAGAAAAAACAATAAATATGGTTTTATCGACAAACAGGGTAAAATAACCATCCCCCCTGCTTTTGACTATGCTTCCGACTTTTCGGAAGGACTCTCAGTAGTGAAAAAGTCAGGATATTATGGTTATATCGATATTCATGGTGCCATCGTCATTGAATGCGAATTCACCAAAGCACAACCGTTTTCCAATGGATTTGCAGTGGTTGAAGATAAATACTTTATTAATAAATCAGGGCAAATCGTTTTTCAGAAGTTTGCACAAGCCAATTCATTTTCCGAAGGACTGGCAGCCGTATCTCTTTCCTGGCCTTATAAATATGGCTACATCGACACTCTTGGCCGTTTAGCCATTCCATATCAGTTTCTGGATGCAGGTAGCTTTTCAGAAGGCTTGGCCAGAGTGCAGCCATGGAATAATCCGAAGTATGGCTATATCGATAAAACAGGAAAAATAGTCATCAAGCCTCAGTTTGATTTTCCTGCCGACTTCAGTGAAGGCCTTGCCTGTGTTTCCAAAGTTCAAAAACTTGAAGATGTTCCACTTTATGGCTTTATCAACACAAAAGGAAAATTTATCATCCCGATGCGATATGAAAAACCTGCTTCATTTTCGAACGGGCATGCCATCGTAAAACAGCAGGGTAATATCAGGATTATTGACAAGACAGGTAAATGTGTTTACAATTGTAATTAATTGATAATCTGATACTAAATTCGATAATGAGTGCTTCTGCATTTAAAATCAGCAATTTTTCCGTTAAAATTAATTTGTTTTGTAAAAATGTTATACCTTTGCTTTTCCAATTATATCCCATTTCCCGTTAAGAATCCCAAAAGTCTTCATGGAAATAACTATTTAAAAATCTTTGAATTATGCTCACTTATGAAAAGTTGAATTCAATGACCAAAAACGAGGTCAATGAATATGCAAAAAAATACGGTGTTACCTACTATACACGCCTGAAAAAAGAAGAAGTCATACAAAAAATCCTCGCGGCAATTGAAAAATTGCCTCCTGAACCCCAATCAGAAATGAATCACACAGAACTTATTGATAATGAAGCATCCAAACTGGATCAGGAAATCATTGAAGAGGAAGAAAAGGAAGACACACCAGCTGAGATGTCGATTGAAGATGAAATAAACAGGTTTATTGCCGATGAAGTTGAAAAAGTCGAAAGAAAGATCACAGAAGTACCTGTCATTGAGCCGGAAGAAGAATTACCAACTGAAAGCAAAGAACCGGAAGAATCCGACCGTGCATTTCAACCAAAACCACGTCCTCCTTATGTTTTTGAAGGATTGATTACCAACGAAGGGGTGCTTGAAATCATGCCCGAAGGTTATGGTTTTTTACGCTCTCCTGACTTTGATTATATGGCCTCACCTGATGATATTTATGTCTCACCTTCTCAGATAAAATTATTCGGACTTAAAATAGGTGATACCATTAAAGGTACCATCAGGCCTCCGAAAGAAGGGGAAAAATATTTTGCACTTATACGGCTCGAATCAGTCAATGGTTTAGACCCCATCAAAGCACGCGACCGCATTCCCTTTGAACACCTGACGCCACTTTTCCCAAATGAAAAATTTGACATCACTACCAACTGTAAAACACTGTCAACCAGAATAATAGATTTATTTTGTCCGATAGGCAAAGGTCAACGTGGCCTGATAGTATCACAACCAAAATCAGGAAAGACAGTTTTGCTTCAGGAAATTGCCAATGCTATTGCCATGAACCATCCTGAAGTGTATATGATTATTCTGCTCATTGATGAAAGGCCGGAAGAAGTTACCGACATGGCACGCCATGTCAAGGCAGAAGTTATATCATCTACCTTTGATGAGCCTGCAGAAAAGCATGTGAAAATAGCCAATCTCGTTCTTGAAAAAGCAAAAAGAATGGTCGAATCAGGGCATGATGTCGTCATCCTGCTCGACTCCATCACCCGTCTTGCCCGTGCCTTTAACACCGTTGCTCCTGCTTCAGGTAAAGTGTTGTCGGGAGGGGTGGAATCCAATGCCTTGCATAAGCCCAAAAAGTTTTTCGGTGCTGCCCGTAAAGTTGAGTTTGGCGGTAGCCTGACCATCCTTGCCACTGCTTTGATTGATACAGGCTCAAGAATGGACGAGGTGATCTTTGAAGAATTTAAAGGTACAGGCAACATGGAACTTCAGCTCGACAGAAAACTGGCCAACAAACGCATCTACCCTGCCATTGACGTACCTGCTTCCAGTACCAGACGGGAAGAATTACTGGTGGAAAAGAATATTCTTCAAAGACTCTGGATTTTGAGAAAATATTTATCAGACATGAATCCTGAAGAAGCCATGCTCTTTTTACAGGAAAGAATGAAAAATACAAGAAACAACGAAGAATTTTTGATCTCAATGAATAGTTAATTCCTCTATGAATTTTGACAAAAAAACTACGGTTGTCATCAGTAACAACCAGAAAATCAAAGGCGAAACCAATATTTACACTGAGCTATTTCGTGAAGGGCTCGACTTGCTTCACCTCCGTAAATATGGTTATCCTGAATACCGTATTCAGTCGATCATTGAAGGTATTCCCGTGGAATATCATAAAAAAATAGTGCTGCATTCGCATTATCCGCTTGCCATTTCCTACAATTTAGGTGGTATTCACATCACAAGGGAAAAAAGGAATGACTTGCTGTTTATGTATTTGGGCATCAGAAAATTTATTAAGAACAAGGATCTGACCATCAGTATCTCATACCATAGCACCCGTAAAATCGAGAACGGAGCTTCGTATATTGACTATTTTTTCCTCAATTCGATATTCGGGAGTATTTATGAAGGGGGGAAACATGCCTACAAAGAACCGGATAAACTTGCAGAATTTCTCAGGGCAACCAAAAAAAAGATTGTCCCGCTCGGAGGCATCGACCTTATTAACATTGATATGATTAAAGAAATCGGGTTTAATGCCATCGGGCTGCATGGAGCTATCTGGACATTTGAAAACCCCGTAGAAAAATTTTGCAGAATCAGAGACGCTTTTCTTTCATAAACATATATCTTTGCAGCAAAATTTGGGGTGCTCAAAATAACGAGCTGAGATTATACCCATTGAACCTGATCCAGGTAATGCTGGCGTAGGGAAATGGATTTCCAGTTCAATTCAGCACCGGTAATTTTTTCTTAACTTAAAATTGTTGTCACATGAAAAAATTATTGGTCATTTTGTTTCTGATTTCTTTTGCTTTAATGACTAAAGGACAAATCAAGCTATCGGGAGTGGTACTTGACGCATCAACCGGACAAGCATTACCCGGTGCAAATATCAGAATTGAAAACAAGTTGTCCGGTACTTTCACCGGAAAAGACGGAAGCTTTGAGCTGTTACTTTCTTCCGACAGCCAGGTTACACTGCTGATTTCATTCGTAGGCTACGAAACGCTGGTCAGAAAAATTAATCCTGCAAAATCATCACGATTAAGGTTTGAGCTTCAACCACTTGCTTATCTTCACGATGAGATCATCATTGAATCCACCCGTTTAGATGAACATTTTACTGCGGCTGTGGATAACATCAGTAAAATAAAAATCAAGGAAATAAATCTGGGACAGGATATACCATTCCTGCTTCAGCAGTCTGTGTCGGTAGTGAATACTTCTGATGCGGGTAACGGTATCGGTTATACAGGCATTCGGATTCGCGGAAGCGATATTTCAAGGATAAATGTAACCCTCAACGGAATACCTCTCAATGATGCTGAATCTCATGGAGTCTGGTTTGTAGATATACCTGATCTGGCAGGAAATGTTAATAATATTCAGATACAAAGGGGTGTCAGTACTTCCACAAATGGTGCCGGTTCATTTGGAGCCAACATCAATATTCTGACAGCCGAACTGAAAGAAAAGCCCTATGCGGAATATGCCATATCGGCAGGCTCTTTCAATACCCTGAAAAACACTTTTTCAGCCGGAACAGGACTTATTTCGGATGCCTTTACTTTCGATTTCAAACTTTCAAAACAACATACAGATGGTTTTATCGACAGAGCTTTTGCCGACCTTCAGTCTGTGTTTACCACGGGAGCATGGTACTCAAAAAATTCCATCCTGCGGTTTACCTTTATCAGTGGTGATGAAAAAACTTATCAGGCGTGGAATGGAGTACCAAAAGTCAGGTTACTTAACGATACTGCCGGCATGAAAAGATACCTCGACCACTGGCTGATTTCTGAAAAAGAATATGAAAATCTGATTAATTCTGATCCAAGGACTTACAATATTTATACTTACAAAAACGAAACTGACAATTATAAGCAACAGCATTACCAACTCCATTATTCGAGAAAATTTCAGGAAAAAACCCATTTCACCGCTGCCTTTCATTATACCAGAGGCATGGGTTATTATGAGCAATTCAAGGAAGGACAAAAGTTTTCAAAATATGGCCTTCCTGACCCCGTAATCGGAAATGATACCATCAGCAAAACTGATTTGATACGTCAGAAATGGCTGGACAATCATTTCTTCGGGCTGGTGTGGTCAGTCTCGGTGAATAACAGACAAAGCACATGGATGATAGGTGGTTCGGCCAATGACTATCTGGGCGATCATTACGGGAACATCATCTGGGCAGAACAGGCTCAGACCGTTCCAAAAGATTATCAGTGGTATCTCAATACGGGTGATAAAAAAGAAGCAGCCATCTTTGGAAAATATTCCGGTTTCTTCAGTGATAAACTAATATTTTATGCCGATTTACAATACCGTTTTATACATTACAGTATCGATGGCATACATGACGATCTGCGCGACCTTTCGATGGAAAAGTCCTATCATTTTGTAAATCCAAAAACAGGGTTGAGCATCAATATTGATCAGAAAAGCAAGGCATATCTGAGCTTTGGAATGGCAAGCCGTGAACCGTCCAGAAATGAGTTCCGCGATGCAGACGAGCATTACAATCCTTTGCCCGAGCATCTTTACGACCTGGAAACTGGCTATCAGTTTACCTCAGAAAGAATTGCCGTAAAACCTAACCTGTTTTTCATGTATTACAAAAACCAACTGGTTCAAACCGGGAAAATTAATGATGTCGGATCACCGGTGATGACCAATGTTCCCCAAAGCTACCGTACCGGTATAGAGATAACTGCACAGTTTAAATTCAACAAACTAATTGAATATGAATACAATATAGCAATTTCCTCCAATAAAATCATCAATTTTACCGAATATGTTGACGACTGGGACAATGGCGGGCAACGCACCAATTTCTACAAATCGACAGACATTTCATTCAGCCCGAAAATTGTTTCTTCCGGAACACTAAACTTCACACCTCTGCAGAATCTGAAAGTGATGTTGCTTTCAAAATATGTTGGCCGTCAGTTCATTGACAATACTTCCAATCCTGAAAACAGCCTCGATGCCTATTTTGTTAATGATTTAATTTTCAGCTATCATTTTAAAACCAACAAAGCCATAAGTGGAGATTTTAGCCTGAAAATCAGCAACCTGCTTAATCACGAGTATGAAAGCAACGCCTGGGTTTACCGCTATTATTTTGAGGGTAATTATTATTCCATGGATGGCTATTTTCCGCAAGCCGGACGATTTTATCTCGCTTCCCTGACATTAAAGATTTAGGCATGGCTGATAAATACCAAATGATCTAGCCCCCTAAACATTCGGCCTAAATTAGTGAATTAAAAACACTAATTTAGACATCTGAAAAGAACATGGACAGGAGAAGAAAAAGAGGCAATTCTGAGAGATGTAGAGAAACCCGGGATTGTTATTGGCTGCCGTAAACATGGGATTTATGCCACAACTTACTATGCATGGAAGAAAAAATATGAAGAAGGAGGCATCGAAAAGAACATGAGTATTCACACTTGAAGACATAGATTTGCCACACATTTTCCGGAAAATGGGACTGATTAATGTATATCCAAAGTCTTTTAGGGCATTCCGGTTCAAAAACCACTGAAATTTAAACACATATAACCACATAAGGTATATAGAAAAAAATTTTTCTTTTGATCATTTGGCAGTTTGAAAAATATTATTAATTTTGCCATCAAATGTAAGTAAACATAATTTTTATGGAGGAGGCGTATTCAAGTAAAGTAAAAATATACGCAATATTGCGTATATCCAATTGTTATGCCCCATAATAAAAAGACAACCAGTATGATTGACGAAAATTCATTTGTAAAATATATCCACGAACAACTTAGATTGCCAATTCCGTTGGCAGAAAGTATAGTATCGTATTTTGACTATAAAATAATCCCCAAAAACACTTTGATATTGAAAGCAGGTGAAATTTGTGAAAATTACATGTTTATCCATGAAGGAATAATGCGTTCGTATATTCTTGACGGTGAAGGAAAAGAAATTACTACCAACTTTCACACCAAAAATCAGGTTGCTATTGAACAGGCTTCATTTTTCAATCGTTCTTTGTCCTGCGAAAATATCCAAACGCTTACAGATTGTACAGTTTGGTTAGTTGATTTTCAGAAAATGAACCAACATTTTAACCACTACCCCGAACATAGAGAATTTGGCAGGAGATTGATGGTAAGAAGCATGGTTGAATTAAAAGAGCGGATGATATTATTGCAAACTGAAACGGCAGAAAAGAGGTATTTTTTGCTTCTTAAACAAAATCCTGAAATTTTGAAATATGTTCCATTAAAGCAAATTGCCTCATACCTTGGTGTAACAGACACTTCATTAAGCCGAATACGGAAACTTTTACTGAAAAAACAAACGGAATGAAATTTCTTGCCAAATGGCAAGTGATTTTTACGCTAACTTCTTTTAATTTTGCATTTTACAAACTTTAAAATCAAATGGATTATGAAACGCCCAATATTATTTTTAGGTTTACTGACAATAATTTCCTTGTCGGTTTTAGCACAAAATAAACTTCCAAGCCCTCGTTACGGTGCGGCAGTTGTTCACTATAATGATACTGCTGTTTATATTTACGGTGGCGTGGTGCAAGACAACAGCAAGTCAAACACTACACAATCTACAAATGATTTATATCATTATAACCCTTCCAATAATACTTTTACAAAAATTACCCCCAGCGGAGATGAATTACCTCTTGCATGTGGTGCTTATATGGCGTATGACCATAATACAGGAAAAATGATTGTATTGGGCGGTTTGCGAACAACGGCTGACAATGCTTTTTATTCATTTGACCCATACGCTTTTCAAGTATCAAAAAAAACACAACAACCATACTCTCAGCGTGGTTACATGTCGGGCGGTTATACGGGAGGTGGTAATTGGTTGTTATCCGGTGGTCAACTTGCTAATGGTACTGCGAGCAGTGCAGTTTATGAATATAATGGTTCAACCGGCACATTTACTCAAAAATCGGATATTCCACAAGGGACTGCACTTTATGGTCATACTTCAATTTCTGATACATTGAACAATAAGGTTTATATCTTTGGTGGATTAAATGGCAGTGGAACAAATAATTTTTCTTGCTACGAATTCAGTACTTCAACTAATTCGTGGGGTTTTGGTCCAAATTGGCAAAATTATCCTCAAAACGAATGGACTGCCTTTCCTGCAACAGGTCGTACATTATTAGATAATGAAACATTTATTGTTGGCGGACAGAAATATTCTGCAAAAAAATCAACAAATTCAATAACTTTTTCAACTAATCTTTTCACCGTAAGGGTAGTAAATGGCACCTTGGTTGCGACTTTGGTTTCAAATAATATTCCTCCTATGATAGGCGGAGTTGCCTGGTGTTGGCTTGAAACTAATAACGACACAGTATTTTATATGTTTGGTGGAATAAATTCAATTACTTCGACAGGTGATACAACCTTTACCAATAATTTTTACCGCTATAACCAAACAATCGGTCAAATACAGCAATATGACACAACTCAACAAGTTTGGGGCGGAATACTTAGTTCCATAAATGAAAACAATTTGGTTACGTCAAAGGAATTGAGTATTTTTCCAAATCCTGCAACTGACAAAATTGCCTTAAAATTAAATACAAACGAAACAATAAAGTCCATTAAAATCTATAACAATAATGGACAGTTAATAAAAGTTGTTAATTACCCGAATAACGAAATAATAAATATTGGAGATTTGGCGAATGGTTTGTACTTTTTGCGTGTTGAAACCGATAAAAATTTCCACTTAGGAAAAATGATAAAGAAATAATAATTACGGGGCATAACACGCGGTATAAAAAATTGCCGGGTCAGTAGGTTATTCAAGGGTTGTAGCCCGCTTCAACTTTTGTGTAACTTGACAGGAAATCGCCCGCAATCGGCAACTTTTCATACCGCCAAACGTTATAGGGTATTTTAAACAGACACGATAACAATGATAGACTACGAAATAAGTGATATAAGAAAGTTTACAAAAATGATTGCACCGACAGCAGACTTTGACGGGACATTTACATTTTACTATGACGAAACGAACAATATTAAAAAGTTCTATGTCAGAGAAAATGATTTTAACTACACATTTACTGCAAATTTTGTTTTAGGTGGTTTAGTTCACTCGGGACAGGCACCAAATGTTCAGCCGCTTATTGACAGCTTCAAACTTCAAAAGACAGCAACAGAAGTTAAATTTAAACATATTGCAAGTGGACATTTTCTCGACTGTTTAAAATCGGAAAAACTAAAATTGTTTCTTCAATTTTTAAGGGACAACGATTTGTATGTTCATTATTCAAGCCTTAATATTCTTTATTGGTCATTGGTTGACATTGTTGATTCAGCAATAGTTAGTTCTGAAGCTGCTCAACAGCTTGGACCGCAATTTTCAAATCATTTAAAGAATGACCTGTATAAACTTTCAAGACTTGAAATTGATGCAGTAATTGACCTATTTCATAGGTATGAATATCCGAATATCAAAAGTGATTCTGTTCTTCCGTTCATAGAAGAACTGACTTCATTGTTTGACGCATACATAGACACTCAGGAATTTCATTTTGGATTGGAGTCTTTGAGACAGATTTTAAAGGAAGCAAAGAAAAAAGGTTCATTGCCTTTTATCCAAGACGAAGACGATTATATTCTTCTCAAAGATTTATCACACTTCTACTTGAGACCAATTTACTTGTTCAAAAACTCAACGCACATTTTTGATAATGAGGATTCAATATCTGAAACCCTAAAAGATTACAAAATACTTGACGGTGAAGATGAAATCAAAAACTACACATTTGTAGATTCTAAAACAGAACAGTTAATTCAACTGTCGGACGTTTTCGTTGGACTAATGGGTAAACTGACAAACTACTTGAACACAAGCACACGAGAAAAAATTGATAATGACTTTCAAACATTAACAGCGACACAACAATCAAATATTGACTTACTCATTCAAGTAATTGACAAGTCACATAATAAAAACATTGGGTTTTTGCACAACACGGACAGCTTTGAAGAAATGTCTAAAATGGACAGAATACGTGAAAATAGAAAAAACAACGCCCTATAATCGAGTAGACTGCCCCACCACCTATCGATAGTGGGGAGAGCCTCTCACACCACCCAGCATACGGTTCTTGTACTGGGCGGTTCGACAAGTATTAGTAATATCGCTCTTTTCACCAATATTACCTTTGTCTTAGTTTAAGATAAGGCTGGTAAACTCGAAGTTTAAACCTCTTTACCGAATTTCAAACAACTTGTCGTTCAGTCCTTCTTTGCTTCGTGAGACATCCAACTATCTGATGTTGGCTCGTATCCGCAAATACTATGACCTCTGCTGACTCCCCGAAAGCTTTCGGGGTCTCCCCTGGTAAGTACCTTTTCCTTCGGTCAATCGCTGCCTGATCTACATGCTGAAGTTTTGTCTTAGTTGCCTAAGTTTTGGACTTCAGTATGGTGTGCTACCTTATCCGTTCCAACATGCCTCATATCAGGTTTCTGTTCGTCAGTACCGACCTTTGCAGTCTCGCTTCCTTCACTCCTGTCGTTACCAACAACGAGCTTGCGACTTGCTAACAGTTCGGAGCGTTACCCCCGCCTGTAAGGGACTTTCACCCTCTGGAAAATACATTGCAATATTTCAAAGAACTCCTTGCTTTTTGGTAAAGAAAATTTTATTGCAACTTTGCAATTTATCCTTTACCTTTGCAGCGTTTGTGTCATGCAAATGGTACATGCAGGGCACACGCAGCAAGTTGGCGCTATTGCCGCTAACCAACCTGTATTGAGTTTTGTTTTCATATCTTTGTTTGTAATCGGCAGACAATTTTACGCTTCGCAAGTCGGCAACATCGCCAACTTGCGGAACGTTAGCGGAAATCCCCCCTATACCGTCAGAATTGACTTCCTAAGCTAACGGGCATTTTTAGCATTAGAAATCCTGAGACATACGTAACTTTGCGAAGCTCTAAGCAAGGCCGATCTTAGCAATGTTGCATAAAAGTAAGGGCGCCATCCTGGTTGAGATGTTTGCGATGACTACAGTGGCAGTGCCGATATTTCGGCAACCCCGATCAGAATATTTTCTTTGCCAAAAGCACATCTCCTTAGAGCATTTCAAAAATTAAATACTATGGAAGAAAAAAAAACTTGTCCCGTCCATTCGGGATTTCAATGGAAATTGTCAACCCGCTGGTTACCGATGTAGGTAATCAGTCAGCTTTATATTAACAAAAAAACTTGGTATAGTGAAAAGAATTCAAAAACAAATTGATAAATTTGCACTGACTAATTAAGATTTAAAATTTATAAATAGTTGATTTTTAATAGAGAATGAAGAACGTTAGTCGGAATTCTAAAAAGACAGTGCTTCATTGAAAGAACTGCAAAACGGACGACAAATTTAATTACATCTGAGAGATGAATTTAAAGGATAAAAACAAGTATAAATCGGACTTCAAAAAGGAGCTTGACAAGTTTGCAGACATGCTCGAAAAATACGTATCCACCGACAATGGCGACTGGACTGTTAAGGGATTTATTGACGTTTACAAAAATATCTATACGATTTCTTCTGATACCAAAATCGTTTCAAAAATTCTTGAAATACACATCCTCCCGCAAATTTTACAGTTTGCGGATAGTATCGGTTACAATATCATTCTTGCCGAAAAACAAAATTGGTATCCTGACTTGACTTTCGTTAAAAAGGATAATGAAGAAGTAAAATTTGCACTTGACATAAAAACCACTTTCAGACGAAACGATAAAACGGCAGGTTTTACGCTTGGCAGTCACGGTGGATATTTCAAAGAAAGAGATAAGGACAAGAATATTCAGTTCCCCTACAATCAATACACGGGACATTATTGCTTGGGCGTTATTTACACCCGGACAGATGTTTCAGACGACCTTGCCGAAACAGAGATTTATCAAGTTCAGGAACTTCAAGAAGAATATGAAACGCCAAACAAAAAAGTTGGTGAGCGTTCAGTTACGACAGTTAAGAACTTAAAATCCATTACTTCGGTAATCAAGGACTTTGACTTTTTCGCAGCAGAGAAATGGAAAATTGCAAGCGACAAACAAGGTTCGGGAAACACTGCGAACATTGGTTCCATTTTCGACATAGAAGACCTGAAAAATGAAAATGGAATTTTCAGCAAGATAGGCGAAGAATGGTTTGATGAATACTGGATAAATTACGGTTCGGCAACAATGGTAAAGGACGGAAAGACGATTAAAATTACCACGCTTAAAGATTTTTTGGAGTTCAAGGGCAGAACAGACCTTTGGGATAAAATCGCTTCTAAAACTTCAAACAAGAAAACGAAATGAGAGTAATCGTTCCTCCAATAAAAAGTCAAGGCATAAAAACTAAGTTAGTTCCGTGGATAATGGAACTTGCCCCAAAAGTTTCGGGTAAGTGGATAGAGCCGTTTCTTGGAACTGGTGTTGTTGCATTTAATTCGGGTTACAAAAAAGCTATTCTCAACGACACTAATCCACACATTATCAATTTTTACAAAGGTATTCAAAACAAGACAATAACTGCCCCTTTAATAAAGCAATATCTCGAAAGAGAAGGCAAGTTATTGAGTAAAGCCGAAAATAACGGCTACGAACATTACTTAAAAGTTAGGACACGTTTTAATAGCGGAGAGTTTTCACCATATGATTTTATTTTTCTTTCAAGAGCAGGTTTCAATGGAATGATGCGTTTTGGAAGCAAGGGAAATTGGAACGTTCCATTTTGTAAAAAGCCTGACCGTTTTGCACAAGCATACATCACAAAAATCACCAATCAGGTTTCAACAATTTCGAAAATTATACAACCAGAACCAAACTGGACTTTTCACAACATTTCTTTTGCAGACATCATTCCTCTTGCAACAGAGAATGACATAATCTATTGTGACCCACCATATTACGGCAGACACGTTGACTACTATAACGGATGGACAGAGCAAGACGAAGAACTTTTATTCAATTTGCTTTCCGAAACAAAAGCTAAATTTATTCTTTCAACTTGGCATCACAACGACTGGAGAGAGAACGAAATGATAACTAAGTTCTGGAGTAAATTCAATATTGTAACCAAAGACCATTTTTATCACAACGGTGGAAACATTGAAAACAGGCGAACAGTTGTTGAAGCATTGGTTTGCAACTTCGACACGGACAACTTTGAAACTCATAACCACGGACAGAAAAAGCATACACAACCTGAACAATTAGCAATACACTGGTAAGAATGAGAAGAAGAACAACCGCTAACAACTAAGACTTCGTTAGGTTTGCAAAACCTGCAATGAATTTACCGATACATCGGAAGTGTTTTTATGGGGTTTGATTAAAAATTAGCTTAAGATAAATTTGCTAAAAAAGATGAAAAGATTCTGATCTACCTCCCTAAACATCAGTACAAAATGAGTAAATTAAAAACACTAATTTAGACATATGAAAAGAACATGGACAGGAGAAGAAAAAGAGGCAATTCTGAGAGATGTAGAGAAACCCGGGATTGTTATTGGCTGCCGTAAACATGGGATTTATGCCACAACTTACTATGCATGGAAGAAAAAATATGAAGAAGGAGGCATCGAAAAGAACATGAGTATTCACACTTGAAGACATAGATTTGCCACACATTTTCCGGAAAATGGGACTGATTAATGTATATCCAAAGTCTTTTAGGGCATTCCGGTTCAAAAACCACTGAAATTTAAACACATATAACCACATAAGGTATATAGAAAAAAATTTTTCTTTTGATCATTTGGCAGTTTGAAAAATATTATTAATTTTGCCATCAAATGTAAGTAAACATAATTTTTATGGAGGAGGCATATTCAAGTAAAGTAAAAATATACGCAATATTGCGTATATCCAATCGTTATAGCCTATGCTAAAAAGACGACAACAATGGAACTATCTGAAAGAATTAGAAAAATCCGAAAGGCATATAATTTGACTCAGGCAGATATCGCTTGTAGACTAGATATTGCACCTTCTAGTTATGGGCAAATAGAAAGAAATGCAATAAAGGCTTCCTGCCAAACGCTTTTAAAAGTGGCAAATGCCATAGGAGTTTCATTAACTTTTCTTGTTGACATCGAATCTAGAAAATTTGTTGAAGATAAAAATACAGGTTAAAGCCTGTTTTTAAATTCATTTTCTAGAAATATTTTTGTTCAACTAACTTTAAATTTTATCAATATGACACCACAAGCAAAACAAACAGCAACTACATTTCTTAGTAGCGTGAATTTCATTTTACCAGCTCTACCTCATGATGAACAAGTACCCAAACTCAAACAACTTGTTTACACATCTTCCGACTCGTGCGGCAGTTTTGGACAGTGTGACGAATATTTAAGACTTGCAGAGCGTTCTGCTGTTTTCGGACAGCCTCAACAAGTCATAGATTTTAACATACAACGAGGCGAACGCTTTAACATAATCGGCTTAAACACATTAGACCGTGCTTTAGAGCATATCAATGAAATTGTAGGAATAGATTTAGGAAATGATTTTGATATTCCACCAACGGAAGTTGGAAAATACAATAATTTTCTAGCCGCGTTAAAAGATGACCTTGCTGATGTAGATGTAAAGAAAGAAGATGCCCAAATTATTCTTGACATATTCAACGAAGTTGTGGGCGTGTATCAGAATAGTGGCGAAAATGGGTTAACTAATTATATAAAACTAAAGTTAGAGGAGCTTCACAACTATAGAAGCTCAGATAATAAAGGAAGGGTGAGCAATTTGCCTTGGTGGAAAATTGTAGCTATTGCAGCCCTAATTGGAATAGCGATATTTGTTGTAGTTAGGTGTTTCAGGAGGAACAAGTGCGAATATCTCGTAAGAGATTTTGCATATTTAGCACAAGGCATTTATTACCTCGTTAAACTTTGCTAGAATATGGCTAATTTAAAGCATCTACTAATATTCTTAACCGTTATTAGTTTAGACAACACTGTTGTCAAAGCACAAGAAAGTGATTTGCCACTCCAGAAAAATTATTTTATATTAAACTCATCCTTATTTGTTAATGAAGCAAGTTTGAACTCCGAAAAAAGTCAACTTATTGGCAGTGGACATTCATTTGCAATTGACTATAGAAGATTAATTATGAATAATGAAAGAGGGTCAATTTATGCAATTTTAGGAATAGGTGACTTCCGAATGGGGTATTCAGGATGGATAGACAATAATGGTGTTAATGAAAATTTCAATGTAGCAGAACGGTACAGTGTTCTATGTGGAGGGTTTGTTGGTTCATTAAAATCTCGTCAAAACCCACTTGACTTTTTAGACTTAGAGATGACCTTTGCCTATTGGAGATTGAACAATCAAAGCTCATTTGTAAATGGCACAAGCACATTCCCCAAAGCAGAATCCAGACTTTCACTTATGTTTTATCCGCATTATTCGAAAGTTTTTGACAATGTAAAATTCAGCATTGGACCATTTGCAAACATTGATTTGGCAGAAATTAATGAAACAGGAAAGCCTTTTGACTTAGCATTAATTGGTCTTAGACTTGGTTTTGGAATAGGTTTCTAGTCCCATAAACGACAGGAAGCACAGGCTATAACAGCAGTTTTGCGTCAGGCGGGGTTTCGTACTTCGTTTGACGCATTTTTGCATATATTTAAGTTTGATTCTTCGTATAAAAATTAGTGCTAAAAATCCCGCCCGAACGCAAAGCTGCAAACCGTTATCGGTAATTTTAAAAAGACAGTATGGACACATTAGACATTGAGAAACTAAACAAGACAATTGACACAGTTCTAATTGTTGTTAACGACATTTCAAAACACACACAACCAAAGACGACAAATTGTTGTGATGTTTCGACAATTATTTTTCTTATCCTACTGACAGGCTTTCTTGGAGGACTTGCTAATTATCTTGCAATTAGGGACAGCAAAGAGCAGACTTGGAGAATTTTCTTTTATAATGTTTTATTAGGAATAATTGGAGCGAGCCTTATTCCTTTGTTTTTACAATTAACATCAAGTAAACTCCTCGACAATTGCGGACAGTGTTATACTACCTTTTTAGTATTAGGCGGTTATATGCTTGTTGCTTCAATATTCGCAAAGAGACTTATTGACAATCTGGGTGAAAAAATATTTAACATCAAGAAGGAAATAGAAAAACAGATTGATAATATAAGAACAGAACCTGATGTTAAAGATGATTTACCGAAAAAGGAGATTGAAGATATTGAAGAAAAAATTAGCGCCAAGTATTCTAAATCAGGAGCAAAGTTGACAAATGATGAGAAAAAGGAAGCAATAGATGATGTAAATAAAATACTGGCTAATATGCAAGGTTCAAGATATGAATTTAGGACATTGAGCGGTATAGCAAAAAGCACAGAACTTGACGAAAACAAAGTATTTGTTATTCTTAGCACATTGAAATCAAAAAATATTATAGAAGAAACTACAAAAAACAGCAAGACTTATTACAAACTAACAGAACGGGGACAAAGTTTGCGACTATTTAAAATGTCATAAATGCGGAAAAGAGGACAAAAAACTACCGATAATCGAGTAGATGGCCGATGAGCCGTTAAACTCATCGGAGCGCCTCTCACACTCCCGATGCATCGGGATACGTACGGGTCTCGTCCCGATAGATATC